>ERZ1645185.148-NODE-148-length-29479-cov-6.265973_pt1 | contig 29479 bp, 28 predicted proteins | sample MGYA00575351_ERZ1645185 | MGnify/ENA primary metagenome ERZ1645185 (study PRJEB40838, sample SAMN11284767) | freshwater sediment metagenome | isolation source: river sediment | host: Sediment | place: India: Jana village, Kanpur | collected 2015-12-17 ... | reverse complement strand
CGAGCACCGCCTCGCGCGTGCGCTCGCCCTGCTCGGTGCGGCCCCGCTCGGCGAGCGAGCGCAGGGCGGCGCGCACGCGGCGGGCCTCGACGAGCGCGGCCGCGGCGCCCGACGGCTGCTGCGCGGCGCGGCGGCGCAGCCCCTGCGCTCGCTCGTGGTCGAGCACGCGCGCCGCCTCCATCCAGTCGACGAACCGCTCGAACGACGCGATGGTGTCGACGCGCACGCCGAGGCGCGCGTCGTCGGTGTTGATGAAGTCGAGCCAGAGGCGGCCACCGACGAAGGTGAACTCGGGGCCGGCGGGGCGCGCGGGCGAGGAGGCCATGCGCGAAGATAGCGCGGCGCGGGCGCGGGCGGCGCGTAGATTCCGCGCATGACCGAGACGATCCTGCGCGTGGCCGTCGGCTCCGCGAATCCCGTGAAGCTCGCCGCCGCCACCGCCGTCCTCGCGTGGGCGGCTCCCGGCGCTGCCGTCGCCCCCGTCACCGTGCCGAGCGGCGTGCCGGACCAGCCGGTCGGCGACGAGGAGACCATCGTCGGGGCGCGCAACCGTGCCCGCGCGGCGCGCGAGGCGCTCGACGCCGACCTCGGGCTCGGCCTCGAGGGCGGCGTCGTCGACTCTCCCGAGGGGATGCGGTCGTGCGCCTGGTGCGTGGTGGTGCACCGCGACGGGCGCGAGGGCGTGGGCGGCTCGCTCGCGATGCCGCTGCCCGATGCCGTGGCGGCGATGGTGCGCGCCGGCACCGAGTTGGGCCACGCGATGGACGCGCTCGTCGCCGAGCGGGGCACGAAGCACGGCAAGGGGGCGGTGGGGATCCTCACCGCCGGGCGCATCGACCGGCAGGCCGCGTACGAGGTGCTCGTGACGTACGCGCTCGCGCCGTTCGTGACGCCGGCGCTCTACGCGCGCTGAGGGCCGCGCGGCGATCGCCGCGCGGCCCCCGGTCCGGGTCCCGCTCCCGTGATCAGCCCTTGGGCGGCCGCAGCACGAGGACGGGACGTCCCGCCGAGCGGATGAGCTTGTCGGCCACGGAGCCGAGGAAGATCCGCGAGACGCCGCGTCCCTGCGTGGCGATGGCGAGGCAGTCCGGCTCGGTCTCCTTGATGTGGTCGAGGAGGCTCCGCGTCGGCGAGAGGTCGACGCGCACGGTCTCGCTCGTCTTGAGGCCCGCCTGGTGCAGCGCCTTGGCGGCGTCGTCGAGCGCCTTCCTGGCGTGCACCGTCTCGGCGTCCACGCCGAAGGGGTCGGGGCGGTCGGCGGCGAGCGTGGCGACGACGTCTCCCGGCACGTACGGCGCGACGACGCGCACGAGGTCGACGTGCGCGCCGAAGGCGACGGCGAGGTCGCGCGCGATGGGCAGGATGGCGTCGGCGCGGGCGCTTCCGTCGAGCGTCACGAGGATGCGGCGCGGGGTGAACGCCTCGCCGAGGTGCGCGTCGTTCTCCGGCAGCGCGAGCACGGGGCGGTGCGAGTGGCGGATGACCGAGTCGGCGACGGAGCCGAGCCAGTCGGGGGTGAAGCCGCCGGCGCCGTGCGTGGTCATCACGATGAGGTCGGCACTGATGCGCTCGGCGACGTCCGTCACCAGGCCGGCCGGGCTGCCGTCCTCGGCGATCGGCTCGACGCGCAGGCCCCACTCGGCGGCGACGCGTGTCGCAACCTGCCCGACGTACTGCGTGGCGCGCTGCCGCAGCGCGTCGTCCGCGGCGAGCATGTCCTGCGAGAAGATCGCGCCCTCGGCGGTGGCGCCGACGACGGCGATGGGGACGTGCGCGCGCACGAGGTGGACGGCGCCGCCGGAACGGCGCGCGATGTCGCACGCGATGGGGAGGGCCCGCTCGGCGAGGGCCGACCCGTCGAGGGGGACGAGGATCGTGCGCAGCATAGGACGCTCCGGCTGGGGGACCGGCGGACGCCCATCGCGTCCACCCGTGCCCAAGTTACCATTCGGTTCCGCCGTCCGTGTCAGCGAACCCCCCGACCCGCCGTCAGGTGACACACCCGTGACCCTGCACCAGCCCCCCTTCCCCTTCGCCGTGCAGGCGCGCGTGCGCTGGAGCGACTGCGACCCGCTGGGGATCATCTTCTACGGCGCCTACGTGCGCTTCTTCGAGGCGGCCGAGCACGAGCTGTTCCGGCAGGCGGGCCTGCCGTACGAGCGGCTGCGCGTCGAGCGCGGGGTGCAGCTCCCGCGCAAGCACTTCGCCGTGGAGTTCCACTCGCCCGCGGAGATGGACGAGCTGCTGGAGGTCCGCGTGGGGCTCGCGCGGCTGGGGGAGACGTCGCTCACGCTGCGCTTCGAGGCGTTCCGCGCGCGCGACCTCGTGCACCGCGCGTCGGCGACGCTGACGGTGGTGTGCGTGGACAAGGCGACGATCACGAAGCGGCCGCTGCCGGACTTCGTGCGGGACGCGCTCAGGCCGTACCTGCTCCCGGTCCCGTAGGCGGCTCGCCGCGGCTGCGATCGGCCATCGCGCGGCTCACGCGCTTCTGCAGGCGCTGCAGGCCGTCGTAGGCGGCGTACTTGAACGCTTCGGCGAGGGTGGGGTGACCGTAGACGGCCTCCACGAAGTGCTCGAGCCCGCCGCCGCACTGGAGCACCGTCGCGGGGACGTTGATGAGCTCGTTGGCGCGCTCGCCGACGATGCTGGCGCCGAGGAGGCGCTGGTCGTCGACGCGGAAGACGAGCTTCACGACGCCCTCGGCGTCGCCGATGACCTGGGCGCGCGCGTTGTCGCGGTACCAGGCCTTGCCGACCTCGACGTTCAGCCCGCGAGCCCGCGCGTCGTCCTCGCCGAGGCCGACGGCGGCGACCTCGGGGACGGTCCAGACGCCGTAGGGGACGACAGGGGAGACGGCGGACTTGTACTTGAGGTCGAAGGCGTGGCACATCGCCACGCGCGCCTGCTCCATGCCGGTGGAGGCGAGCGCCGGGTAGCCGATCACGTCGCCCGCGGCGAAGATGCGGGGATTGGTGGTGCGGAACCGCGGATCGACCGCGATGAAGCCGCGGGCGTTGGTGCGGACGGCGGCGAGGTCGAGGCCGAGGTCCTGGGTGTTGCCCTCGCGGCCCGCGCAGTAGAGGACGCAGTCGGCGACGAGCTCGCGGCCGTCGCCGAGGGTGACGGCCGCGAGCTCGCCGTCGACGCGGATGTCCGTGACGGCGGCGTCGACGAGCACCTGGACGCCGTGGCGCCGCGTGAGCTCCTGGCGGAGCACGTCGGAGACGTCGGCGTCGAGCTGGGCGAGGAGGCGTTCGCGCCCGGTGACGAGCGTGACGCGGGCGCCGAGGGCGGCGAAGATGCCGGCGAACTGGGAGCCGATGGCACCGCCCCCGATCACGACCAGGCGCCGGGGGATGGCGGGGAGGCCGAGGACGTCGTCCGAGGCGACGACGACGCGGCCGTCGAAGGGGATCTCGGCGGGCCGGGAGGGGCGGGCGCCGGGCGCGACGAGGAAGATGTCGGCGGTGACGCGGCGCGGGGCCTCCTTGAAGCGCGTCACCTCGACGGTGCCGGCGTCGGTGAAGCGGGCGTGGCCCTGCAGCCGCGCGACCCGGTGGCGCTCGAGGTTCTGGTCGATCCGCTGCCAGGCGGCATCGACGACGGTCCGCTCGCGGACCATGAAGTCGCTCAGCGAGAGGTCCGGCTTGACCCGGACCTCCACGCCGTAGAGGCCGCGCTGGCGGAGGGCGCTGAAGGCGAGGGCGGTCTCGCGGAGGAGCTGGGTGGGGAGGGTGCCGCCGTTGACGGCGGCACCGCCGGGGCGCGGGGCGCGTTCGATGAGGCAGACCTTCTTGCCGAAGTACGCGGCCTGGGCGGCGCCCTTCTCGCCGGCCGGCCCGCTGCCGATGACGCAGAGGTCGAAGTGTTCGCTCATCGCGCCCGAAGTTATCCCGGCCGGGTCACCGGCGCGAGCGGCCCCCCACCCTTGGCCTTATCTTTCGACGATGGCTCCGGACTCCACGTACTTCCGCAAGGGCTTCGGCCTCAAGGGCGAGGTCGAGCAGACGCTCACCGCCGATTACGACGGGCAGCTGGTGGACCTGCTGCGCGCGCGCGACTACACGCTGGTCGCCGGCCCGGTGACGATCCGGCTCGCGAAGGAGTTCGGCTTCTGCTACGGCGTGGAGCGCGCCGTGGAGTACGCCTACCAGACGCGGGCCAAGTTCCCGGACCGGCGGATCTTCCTGGCGGGCGAGATCATCCACAACCCGCACGTGAACGCGAAGCTCAAGGAGATGGGCATCATCCTCCTGGGGCAGAAGGGGACGGGCTTCGACTACTCCGGCGTGCAGCCCGACGACGTCGTGATCCTGCCGGCCTTCGGCGTGACGATCCACGACTTCCAGACGCTCCGGGCGCTGGGGTGCGTGATGGTCGACACGACGTGCGGGTCGGTGCTGAACGTGTGGAAGCGCGTCGAGGCGTACGCGCGCGACGGCTACACGGCGCTGATCCACGGCAAGTACTACCACGAGGAGACGCGCGCGACGGCGTCGCAGGTGGAGAAGTTCCCCGGCGGGACGTACCTCGTGGTGCGGGACATGGCCCAGGCCGAGGACGTGATGGCGTACATCGAGGGGACGTTCGCCGGCGGGCGCGAGGCGTTCCTCGAGAAGTACGGGCACGCGGCGAGCCCGCACTTCGACCCGGACGTGCACCTCGCGAAGGTGGGCGTGGCCAACCAGACGACGATGCTGGCCCGCGAGTCGCTCGCCATCGGCGAGGCGGTGGGGCAGGCGATGGCGCGCCGCTTCGGCGAGGCGCACCGCGCCGAGCACTTCCGCACGTTCGACACCATCTGCAGCGCGACGCAGGACCGGCAGGACGCGGTGAACGCGCTGCTCGAGGAGCCGCTCGACGTGATGGTGGTGATCGGCGGCTACAACTCGAGCAACACCATCTCGCTCGCCGCGCTCTGCGCGGAGCGGGTGCGCACGTTCCACATCGAGGACGCGCTGGGGATCGACCCGGCGACGGGCGTGATCCGGCACCGCGACCTCGCGACGGGCCAGCCGGTGGAGACGGCGGCCTGGCTGCCGTCGGAGGGGCCGGTGCGCGTGGGACTCACGGCCGGGGCGAGCACGCCGAACAACAAGATCGGCGAGACCGTCGCGCGCGTGCTGGCGACGCGCGGCGTGGACGTCGCCACGGTGGCGTGACCCGGGGCGCCGGGCGACCCCGCGCGGCCGCATGACGGCGGCGCGCGCGGGCGCGACGGCGCCGGGGTACGTCGCGCTCGAGGGCGGCCAGGCGCGCGTGGAGGTGGTGCCCGCGCAGGGCGGCCGGGTGCGCGCGCTGCGCCTCGGCGGGCGTGAGTGGCTGCTCGCCGGCGCGCCGACCGATGCCCCCGACGCCGCGCATCCGCCGCTGGGCGGCTACGGATGGGACGAATGCGCGCCGGCCGCCGGCGCCGGTGCCATGCCCGAGTGGGTGAAGGGACACGGAGGACGCACGGTCCCCGCGGGCGGCGAGGCGCGGCTGCAGGTGCCGCAGGTGGAGCTGCGCACGCGTCCCGAGGGCCACGCGCTCACGTGCACCTGGCGGGGCGACCGCCTGCCGTGGACGCTGGTGCGCACGCTCCTCGTGCGGCCCGACGGCGTGGTGGAAGCGCGGTACGAGGCGACCAACACGGGCGCGCAGCGCCTGCCCTTCCTGTGGAGCGCGCTGTTCCTGCTCCCCCTCGACGCGCGCACGCGCGTGAGCTTCCCGGAGGCCGCGCGCCTGCGCGTGCAGGCCGTGACGGGCGCGAAGGGCGCGGTGCAGGGCACGGGCGGCGCACTGCAGTGGCCGCGCGTCGCGATCGACGGGCGCGCGCGCGACCTCTCGCGGCCGTGGCAGCTGCCGCGCGGCACCTGCGTCACCGGCTGGGTGGACCTCGCCGGCGCGCGCGCGACCGTGCAGGTGCAGCAGGACGGCGCGACGCTCACCATCGGCACCGATGGCGACGGCGTGCCGCAGTGCGGGATCGTGGCGGACCGCGCGGGCACGCGCGACGGCGCGACGCGCGGCCTGCTCTCGCGCCGGCTGCCGCCCGCGCTCGCGCTGCGTCCCTCGCTCGGTGCACCGGACACCCTCGCCGAGGCCCTCGGCGACTGGCAGGCGGTGACGTGGCTCGCGCCCGGCGAACCGCGCCGCTGGACCCTCACGCTCCGCGCCTCGTGACGACCGCGCTCTCCGCCCTCACGGCCGGCCTCGTGGACTACGCCGGGCTCTTCCCGCCCGCGGCGCTCGCGATGCCACAGGCCGTGGCCGCGTACGCCCGGCACGCCTCGGGAGAGGACCGCGCGATGCTCGGACGGTTCGTGCTGCCCGCCGCGCGGCTGGACGAGTTCGCGGCCGCGCTCGACGCGCTGCCCGCGGCGCTCGCGCCGCGCGCGGAGGCGCCGTGGCGGCTGTCGGTGCTCGCCGGCGCCGCCGATGCCGCGGCCCTCGCCGCGCAGCGGGCGCGCCTGGCGCCGCGCGTGGCGATCGACACGATCGAGGCGAAGGCCGAGTCGAGGGAGCAGGTGCGCGCGCTCGCCGAGGCGCTCGGCGCGGCGTACACGGTGTTCGTCGAGGTCCCGGTGCGCGACGACCCCGCCACGCTCGTCGCGGCGGTCGCGGCGCACGGGCTGCGCGCGAAGGTGCGCACCGGCGGCGTGACGGCCGACGCCTTCCCGGCGCCGGCGGAGGTGCTCCGGTTCCTGCGCCGCTGCCACGCGGCGGGCGTGCCGTTCAAGGCGACGGCGGGGCTGCACCACCCGCTGCGCGGCGAGTTCGCGCTCACCTACGCGCCGGACGCGCCGCGCGGTACGATGCACGGCTTCCTCAACGTCTTCCTCGCGGCGGCGCTCGTGCAGGCCGGCGCCCCCGACGACGCGCTGCTCGCGCTGCTCGAGGAGCGCGACGCGGCGGCGTTCACCGTGACGGCGGACGGCGTGCGCTGGCGCGGCACGCCGATCCCCGCCGCCGCGCTCGTCGCGGCGCGCGCCGGCTTCGCGGGCTCGTTCGGCTCCTGCAGCTTCGACGAGCCGTCGCGCGAACTCCACCAGCTCTTCCCTTCCTGACGATGGCGATCGACACGACGCACGACCCCGCGCGCCGCTCATGGGTGGACTCGGCCAACGCGGCCGGCCACGACTTCCCGGTGCAGAACCTCCCGCTCGGCATCTTCGCCGTGGCCGGCGACGCGCGGCCTGGGATCGCGATCGGCGACGCGGTGCTCGACCTCCGCCGCGCGCGCGACCGCGGGCACCTCGACGGGCTCGACGCCGCGCTCCTCGGCGCGCTCGGCGCGGACACGCTCAACGCGCTGTTCGCGCTCGGGCGGCCGGCGCTGCGCGCGCTGCGCGCGCGCGCGAGCGCGATGCTCACGGCGGGCACGCCCGAGGCGGTCCGCGCGCAGGCCGACGGTGCGCTCCTCGTGCCGATGGCCGCCGTCTCGATGCGCTGCCCGGCCGAGGTCGGCGACTACAGCGACTTCTACGCGAGCATCGACCATGCGACGAACGTCGGGTCGATGTTCCGGCCGGACAATCCGCTGCTGCCGAACTACAAGCACGTGCCGATCGGCTACCACGGGCGCGCGAGCTCGATCGTCGTGAGCGGCACCGACGTGCGGCGGCCGATGGGGCAGACCTCGGCGAAGCCCGAGGGACCGCCGGCGTTCGGGCCCAGCCAGCGGATGGACTACGAACTCGAGGTGGGGGCGTTCATCGCGGGCGGCAACGCGATGGGCGCGCCGATCCCGCTCGCGGAGGCGGAGGCGCACCTCGCCGGGCTCGTGCTCGTGAACGACTGGTCGGCTCGCGACCTGCAGACGTGGGAGTACCAGCCGCTGGGCCCGTTCCTCGCCAAGAACTTCGCCACGACGGTGTCGCCGTGGGTGGTGACGCTCGACGCGCTCGCGCCGTTCCGCGCGCCCGCGCGCGCGCGCGACGCGGGCGATCCCGCGCCGCTGCCCTACCTCACCGACGTGGCCGACCAGGCGCAGGGCGGGTTCGCGATCACGCTCGAGGTGTGGCTGCGCACGGCGCGGATGCGCGCCGAGGGCCTGCCGGCGGAGCGGCTGAGCCACGGCGACTTCCGGCGCATGTACTGGACGCTGGGGCAGATGCTCGCGCATCATGCGAGCAACGGCTGCAACCTGCGGCCGGGGGACCTGATCGCGAGCGGCACGGTGTCGGGCGCCGCGCGCGACGCGCGCGGATGCCTGCTGGAGCTGGCGTGGCGCGGGACGGAGCCGGTGACGCTGTCGACGGGCGAGCAGCGGAGCTTCCTCGCCGACGGCGACGAGGTGATCCTGCGCGGCTGGTGCGAGGCGCCGGGGCGGGTGCGGATCGGGTTCGGGGAGTGCCGGGGCACGGTGCTGCCGGCGCAGGGCTGAGCGCGCGCGGCGCGCAGGAGGCGCGATGATCGTGGGGAGCGAAGGACGGACGGCGCGGCGGCTCGCGCGCCTGGCCGGCGGTGCGGCCGCGCTGCTGGGCGCCACGGCGGGCCTCGCGCCCGCCGTCGGCGCGCAGGCCGGGACCGACATCCTCGTCGTGCCGTTCTCCGAGTCGGGCGCGCGCGTGAGCGTCGGGCGGCCTGTGAACGTGACCGCGCGGCGCGGCTACGACAACCAGCCGGCCTTCACGCGCGACGGCGCGGCGGTGCTGTTCACGAGCATCCGCGAGGACGCGCAGGCGGACATCTGGCGCGTGACGGTGGCGGGGGGCGCGGCGACGCGCGTGACGGACACGCCGGAGAGCGAGTACTCGGCCACGCCGCTCCCCGAGGACCCCGGCTTCTCGGTGATCCGCGTGGAGCGCGACAGCACGCAGCGGCTGTGGCGCTTCGACGACCGCGGCGGCGACGCGGCGCTCGTGCTGCGCGCGCTGCGGCCGGTGGGCTACCACGTGTGGGTGGGGCGCGCGACGCTCGGCGCGTTCGTGCTCGGCGCGCCGAACGCGCTCGTGCTGGTGGACGCGCGCACCGAGTCGGCGGACACGCTCGCGCGCGGCATCACGCGCGCGCTGGCCCGCGTGCCGGGGCGCGACGCCTTCACGTTCGTGCAGGCGGGCGGCGACACCAGCTGGATCAGCGAGGTGGACGTGCGGACGCGGGCGATCCGCCGCATCGCGCCGGCGCCGGCGGGCGAGGGCTATCACGCGTGGACGCCCGGGGGCCGGCTCGTCGCGACCGACGGCACACGGCTGCTGCTGCGCGTCGGGGACCGCTGGGACGTGCTCGCCGACCTCGCGGCGTACGGCGTGCGCGACCTGTCGCGGCTCGCGCTGAGCCCGCGCGGCGACCACCTCGCGCTCGTCGCCGCCGACGTGCCGTGACGCGCGACCCCGCGTCGCCCGAGACGCCGCGCGCGACGCGCGCCTTCGCCGACCACTTCTCGGCGCACGCGGCGACGTACGCCTCGTTCCGGCCGCGGTATCCGGCGGCGCTGTTCCACTGGCTGGCGGTGGTGTCGCCGGGGACGGCGCTCGCGTGGGACGTGGCGACGGGCAGCGGCCAGGTGGCGACGGGACTCGTGACGCGCTTCGCGCGCGTGGTGGCGACCGACGCGAGCGCGGAGCAGGTGGCGCGGGCGCCGCGGCACGCGCGGATCGCGTACGGCGTGGCGCAGTACGAGAGCGGCATCGCCGACGGTGCCGCGCAGCTCGTCACCGTGGGGCAGGCGCTGCACTGGCTCGACGCCGACGCGCTCTGCCGCGAGGCGCGGCGCGTGCTGCGCCCGGGCGGCGTGCTCGCCGCGTTCGCCTACCAGCACAGCCGCGTCTCGGCCGCGGTGGACCTCGTGATGCGGCATCATCACGACGTCACGCTCGGCCACTACTGGCCGGCGGAGCACCACCTCATCGAGGACGGCTACCGCACGATCGCGCTGCCGATCGACGAGCTGGTGCCGCCGCCGCTCGACATCCACGAGGACTGGACGCTGGCGCAGTACACCGGGTTCACGCGCTCGTGGTCGGCGACGCAGCGGCTGATCGCGGCGCGGGGCGAGGCGCCGGTGCTGGCCTTCGAGCGGGAGCTCGCGGCCGCGTGGGGCGCGGGCGGGGTGCGGCGCACGGTCACCTGGCCCCTCGCGATCCGGGCCGGCGAACTGCGCTGAGCCCCCCGCTTGCGCCGCGCGGCGGCCGCTGGTGAGTGTTCAGCCATCCTCCCACCGGTCCCCCGCATGCCGACCAAGCCCGCCCCCCGCGCGTCGAAGCCCTCCGCCACCCCCGTGCGCGACGCCGCCGACGCGCTCGTGCGCGCGGCGAACGAGAGCTGCCACCAGCACGGGCGGCTGCAGCGCATCCTCAAGCACGGCCTCGACGACCTCGAGCTCGAGGGCGTGGTGGAGGTGGTGGCGCTCTGCGACCGCATCCTCGGCGAGGCGACGACGCGCTACGAGACGATCGCGAAGGACGGCCGCGGCACCGCCCCCGAGGACGTGTGGCACGCGGCGAACGCGCTGTGGATGGCGAGCCGCGAGTACTCGCGGCGGATGGCGCAGAGCGACGCCGTGGTGCAGAAGCTGCGCAAGCACGGCGCCGAGCAGCTGAACGCGATCAGCGTGGAGTACGAGCTGGAGATGTCGGCGCGGATGGCGCTGAAGCAGGCGATCACGGCCTACCTCGCGCTGCGCCCCGAGGCCGCCTAGAGCCCGTCGGTCGCCTCGGCCCAGGCGGCCATCGCGGCGTCGAGCTCCTTGCGCGCGCGCGCGAGGTCCTGGTCGAGCTTCGCCGCGCGCTTCACGCCCTCGGGCGACCCGCCGTAGAGGTCGGGGTCGGCGAGCTGCTTCTCGAGCTCGGCGACGCGCTGCTCGTGGCGCTGGACCGCCTTCTCGGCGTCGTCGGCGGCGCGCTTGCGGGCGCGGCGCGCGGCGTGCTCGTCCTCCTGCGCCGCGGCGTTGCGCTTGGCGCGCTCGCGCTCCTGCTGCTTGCGCTGCTCGGCGGCCTCCGCCTCGGCCTTGGAGGCCTGGCCGGCGCGGTGGGCGCGGTCGGACTCCCAGTCGACGAACGGCCCGTCGAAGTCGACGAGGTGGTCGCCCTCGAAGTACCAGACGCGCGTGGCGACCTCGCGCAGGAAGGCGCGGTCGTGGCTGACGAGCAGGACGGTGCCCTCGTACTCGTCGAGCGCGTCCTCGAGGGCCTCGATGTTCTCGACGTCGAGGTGGTTGGTGGGCTCGTCGAGCACGAGGAGGTTGGCGTGCGAGAGGCAGATGCGCGCCATCGCCATGCGCGCGCGCTCGCCGCCGGAGAGGGTGCCGATCTCGCGGAAGACCTCGTCGCCGCTGAAGCCGAACGCGCCGAGGTGGTTCTGCACCGCGCCGCGGCTCCAGAGCGGCCGCTCGTCGAGGATCGCGTCGAACATCGACTTGCGGAGCGGCAGGTCGGCGAGGTCCTGGCGGAACCAGGCCGGCGTGATCGAGCCGCCGATGCGCGACTCGCCGGCGGCGGGCGGGAGGTCGCCGAGGATCGTGCGGATGAAGGTCGACTTGCCGGCGCCGTTGGGGCCGACGAGCGCGACGAAGTCGTTGCGGCGGAGCACGGCGGTGAAGCCGTCGACGAGCGTGCGGCCCGGGACCTCGACGCGCAGGTCCTTGATGGCGATCACCTGGTCGCCGCCGCGCTCGGCGGGCTCGAAGCGCAGCGACATCGCCGCGGGATCGCCCGGGGGCGGTGCGAGGCGCGGCAGGCGCTCGAGGCGCTTGCGCTTGCCCTTGGCCTGGAAGGAGTTGACGCCGGCGAGGTTCCGGCGGATGTACTCCTCCTCCTTCTTCACGAACGCGATCTGCTTCTGCAGCTCGCGCTCGCGCGTGAGGCGGCGTTCGGCGCGCTGCGGCACGAACTGGCTGTAGTTGCCGCGGTACCACTCGCTCGACCGGCCCTCGACGTGCAGGATGTGCGTGCAGATGGCGTCGAGGAAGGCGCGGTCGTGCGAGACGACGATGACGGTCTCGTCGGCCTCGCGCAGCCAGTCCTGGAGCCAGGTGGTGGTGTCGAGGTCGAGGTGGTTGGTCGGCTCGTCGAGGAGGAGCAGGTCGGCGGGCGCGATGAGCTGGGCGGCGAGGCCGACTCGGCCGCGCTCGCCGCCCGAGAGCGACGCGACGAGGCGCGTCTTCGACTCCTCGGCGTCGAAGCCGAGGCCCTGGAGGACGGCGTCGACGCGGGCGTGGTAGACGTAGCCGCCGAGGTCGGCGAAGCGCTCCTGGTCGCGGCCGAACTTCTCGAGGAAGTCGTCGGTGACCTTCTCGCCGAGCTCGCCGAGCTGCATCGCCTGGTCGGCGATGCTCTGCTCGAGGGCGATCACCTCGCGCCAGGCGGCCGCCGCGGCCTGCCAGACGGTCGTGGCGCCCTCGAAGGCGCGGTGCTGGTCGAGGAGGGCGTGACGCAGCCCCGGCTTGCGCGCGACGTTGCCCACCGTCGGCTGCAGGTCCCCGGTGATGATCTTGAACAGCGAGGACTTGCCGGCGCCGTTGCGCCCGATGATGCCCCAGCGGTCGCCCTCACCGACGGTGAAGGTGACGTTCTTGAGGAGCTCCGTGGCGCCGAAGGAGATGCCAAGGTTGGAGATGGAGATCAGCGACACGGCGGGGAGGTCGTCAGTGGGCGGTGGGCAGTCGGCAGTCCGCACGCCAGAGGGAATGCGGGAGGAAAGCTAACCAGCTCTCCCCCCGCCTCGCAGTGACCGCCGGCCGCGGACCGCTACGGCACGTCCGTCGGCGTCGGCACGGTGAGGTCGCCCGTGTCCATCGCCCGCGTGGCGATGGCGCGGACGGTGTCGTCGGCGTTGCGCTCGAGGGCGCGGATGGCGCGGCGGGTGCGGCGCATCGCCATCGGGACGAAGAGGCGGGCCGCCTCGAGGTCGGCGGCGGCGCCCTCGGGGCCGCGCTTCCTGATCGCCGACGTCGCGCGCGAGAGCACGGCGGTCGCGAGGTAGATGTCGATCGCCGCGTTGGCCATGCGCTCCTGCAGGAGCTGGCGGTCGATGATCCCCTTGCCGTGCTCGATGAGCGCCTTCTCCACCGCGAGCGCGAGGCCGTGGATGTTGACGGCCACCTGGTCGGCCTCGTCGGCGAGGAGCTCGTGCACCTTGGTGAACTCGGGCTTCACGAGCGTGCGCTTGACGCGGCCGGTGAGGTAGCTCGAGATGGCGCCGATCGAGTGGAGCGGGTCCTTGAACGCCTTGCCGACCGCCTTGAGCTCCTCGCCGGGCTGCTGGAGGCCCATCAGCGCGATGAGGGCGCGCAGGATCTCGTTGGTGCCCTCGAAGATCATGTTGATGCGGCTGTCGCGCAGAGCGCGCTCGTACGGGTACTCCTTGGAGTAGCCGATGCCGCCGGCGATCTGCATCGCCTCGCTCGCGGTGCGGAAGGCGAGCTCCGAGGCGTACACCTTGCACGCCGCGGTCTCGAGCGAGAAGTCGATGCCGCCGCGGTCGACCATGCCGGCGCAGAGCATCCAGCCGGCGTCCGCCGCGTAGCAGTCGGCGGCGGCGATCGCGATCTTGCGCTGGATCATCTCGAACGAGCCGATCGGCCGGCCGAATTGCTCGCGCTGCTTCGCGTACTCGATCGCGAGCTTCATCATCTCGCGCGTGCCGCGCGACGAGCCCGCCGAGAGGCCGAGCCGGCCGCTGTTGAGGATCTCGAGCGCGATCTTGAAGCCGCCCCCCACCTCGCCGAGCAGGTCGGCCGCGGGGACGATGACGTTCTCGAACGTCACGGTGCGCGTGTCGCTCGCCTTGATGCCCATCTTCTCCTCGATCTTGCCGAGCGAGATGCCGGGGGCCTTGGCGTCCACGATGAACGCGGTCACGCGCTGCTTCTCCTTGCCGTCCACCAGCACCGGCACCTTGGCGAAGACGGTGAACACCCCCGCGTAGCCGGCGTTGGAGATCCAGATCTTCGTGCCGTTGAGCACGTAGTGCGAGCCGTCGGCGCTCGGCACCGCGGTGGTGCGCATCGCCTGGGCGTCGGAGCCGGAGCCGGCCTCGGTGAGGCAGAAGGCGCCGATGAGCTCGCCGCTCGCGCAGCGCGGGAGCCAGCGCTGCTTCTGGTCCTCGGTGCCGAAGAGGATGATGCCCTTGATGCCGATGCTCTGGTGCGCGCCGAAGTAGACGGCGAGCGCCGCGTCGTGCGCGCCGACCTCGCCGAAGACGCGCGAGAACACCATCGTGGACGCGCCGAAGCCGCCGTACGCCTCGGGGATGTTGAGGCCCATCAGGCCGAGCTCGGCCATCCCCTGCCGCACCTCGTCGGGGAATCGGCCGTCGTGGTCGAGCTTCGCCGGGTCGAGCGTGTCCTTCGCCCAGCTGCGGAAGGCGTCGAGGATCTGCGCGAGCGATTCGCGCTCCTCGGCGCTCGGCTCGGGGAAGGGGAAGACGAGGTCCTCGCGGATCTCCCCCTCGAACACGCCGCGCGTGAAGGAGGGGTTCTTGTCGGGGTCGGCGAGGTGCGGGGTGTCGGGCGAGGCGGCCATGGGTCGGGGGGATGCGGGTTGTCCGAAAGTTAAGCCGTGCGCCTCGTGGCGCGCGGTCGGGCGGCTCCGCGCATCCGCGTGGGAGAATCCCTGTGGACGGGTTGCGACACGACCCGCGACCGTCGAGGTTGCGTCATGCACCGTTCCTGCCGCCTCGTCCTGCTGCTCGCGCTCGCGGCCGCCCCCGCGGCGGCGCGTGCGCAAGGCCTCTTCACCCGTCCGGCGCCCGCCGAATCCGTCGCGGTGCCCGAAGTGGTCGTCGACTCGGCCTCGCCGCGGGCGGCGGTGCAGGACTTCCTCACGGCCGCGCACGCCAACGACTTCGCGCGCGCGGCCGAGCGCCTCGAGCTGGGCGTCGCCGACCGGGCGCGCGGCCCCGAGCTCGCGCGGCGCCTCGTCGCCGTGCTCGACAGCCGGCTGTGGATCGACCTCGAGAAGGTGTCGCCCCTCGCGGCCGGCGACACCGCGGACGGGCTCCCGCGCGACCGCGAGGCGCTCGGCGCGATCGCCCTCGACGGCCGTCCGGTGCCGGTCCGGCTCGCGCGCCGCGTCCGCGACGGTGCCCCGCACTGGGTCTTCTCGGCCGGGACGATGGAGCGCGTGGACGCGCTCTACGCCGCGCTGCCCGACCACTGGGTGCGCGAGCACCTGCCGGCCGCGCTGCGGCGCACCGGGCCGTTCGACGTGCAGTGGTGGCAGTGGCTCGCGCTCCTCGTGCTCATCCCGCTCGCCGCGACGGTGGGGACGCTGCTCGCGGGCCCGACGCAGGCGATGCTCAAGCGCCTGGTGAGCAAGACCGAGACCGACCTCGACGACGCGCTCGTCGACTCGGCGCACGGGCCGATCGTCCTGCTCATCGGCGTGCTCACCTCGCGGCTGCTGCTCCGGTGGATCGCGCTGCCCGGCCCCGCCGAGTCGTTCGTCGTGGACCTGCAGCGCGCGATCGCGGTGGTGGCGGTCTTCTGGATCCTGCACCGCGTGATCGGCGTGCTGCAGCGGGCGCTGCCCGCGAGCGCGTTCGGCGCGACGCACCCGGCGCTGCGCTCCCTGATCCCGCTCGGCGGCCGCATCGCGCGGCTGCTGGTGATCCTCCTGGGGCTGCTCACGGTCATCGCGAGCTTCGGCTACCCGATCGCGACGATCCTCGCCGGCCTCGGCATCGGCGGCATCGCGGTCGCGCTCGGCGCGCAGAAGTCGCTCGAGCACTTCTTCGGGTCGGTGTCCATCGGCGTCGACCAGCCGTTCTCGGTCGGCGACTGGGTCATCGTCGACGGCATCGAGGGTGAGATCGAGGCGATCGGGCTGCGCTCCACGCGGATCCGCACGCTCGACCGCACCGTCGTGAGCCTGCCCAACGGCCGCCTCGCCGACATGCGGTCGGAGAACTTCGGGCCGCGCGACCGGATCCGCCTGCGCATCGAGTTCGGCCTCGAGTACGGCACCAGCGCCGAGCAGATGGCGCGCATCCGCGACGGCGTCGAGGCGATGCTGCGCGCGCACCCGCTCACGTGGCCCGACCGCGTCGTCGTGCGCTTCTTCCGGTTCGGCCCGTCCTCGCTCGACGTCGAGGCGTTCTGCTGGGTGGAGACGACGGCGGTGGACGAGTTCCGGCGCATCCGCGAGGCGCACCTGCTCGGCATCATGCGGCTCGTCGAGGCGGCGGGGGCGAGCTTCGCGTTCCCGACGCAGACGGTGATGCTGCGGCCCGCTCAGCCGTTGTAGACCTCGCCCCCCATCGCGGCGTACTCGTCGAGCACGGCGCGCGCCTCGTCGCGCAGCACGCGCTCGGCGATCTCGATGCCCCGGGCGCGCAGGTAGGCGTAGCTCTCCGCGAAGACGGGTCCCTCGTCGAAGCGCACGCGCTCGGCGTCCTCGCGCGCGGCGCCGCACACCAGCCGCGTGACGCCGCTCCAGAGCACCGCGCCGAGGCACATGGCGCACGGCGCGCAGCTCGAGAACAGCTCGTGCGCCGGGTGGCCGTCGGCGGCGAGCGAGTAGCTCGCGATGCGCCGCTCGGCGAGCTGCAGCGCGAGCATCTCGGCGTGCGCGGTGCTGTTGTTGAGGCGCACGACGCCGTTCATCCCGACCGCGACCAGCCGGCCGGTGCCGCGCTCGAAGACGGCGGCGCCGAAGGGGCCGCCCGTGCCGCGCCGGATGTTCTCGCGCGCGAGGCGGATCGCGAGGCGCATCCGCGCCTCGTCGGTCGCGTACGTGGCGTCGAAGTCGACCGCGCCGGCGACCCAGCCGGGCAAGGTGACGGCGACCTCGTGCAGGGGCGGGCGGTCCCAGCGCATCGGTCAGTCCGTGAGGAGGTCGGCGATCGCGGAGCGGCCCGCGCGGGCGCGCTGCGCGGCCGCGCGGCCGCAGAGCGCGCCGATCACGTTGCCCGTGCCGCTGTACGCGCCCATCACCTGCAGGCCGTCGCCGAGGTCGCGGAGCACGGGCAGTCCGGTCTCGGTGTACGCGACCGCGGCCCCCCAGCGGTGCGTCACCTCGGCGCGCACGCCCAGCCGCTCGCGCAGCGTGCGCGTGAGGTAGTCCTGCACCGTAGCGCTCGGCGTGGAGTCGCTCGTCCACTCGGTCTCGGGCGTGAGGTCGCGGCCGCCGCCGAGCAGCACCGAGCCGTCGGGGAGCTGCTGCCAGTAATCGTAGCCGTAGCGCGTGCTCACCGGGCGCGGGAAGCGCACCTCCGGCGTGGGCGCGGTGGCGAGCATCTGCAGGCGCGCCGTGCGCACCGTGCCGGCGAGGGCGGGCAGCACGCGCTCGAGCCGCCCGTCGACGCAGACGATGACGTGCCGCGCGCGGATGGTGCCGCGGTCGGTGCGCACCACGCCCGGCGCGACCTCGAGGGCGCGCGTGCGCGCGTGCAGCTGCGCGCCGCGCTGCAGCGCGAACGAGGCGAGCGTGCGGCAGCGCCGCAGCGGCTGCATCACGGCGTCGGTGGGGATGAGGATCCCGCGCCCCTCGGGGCCGTCGTACGGCTCGCAGGCGAAGCCGTCGGCGACCATCCGCGTGCGCTGCGCCTCGCAGTCCTCGAGCTCCGGTTCGCTCGCCGCGATGCGCAGCGAGCCGGTCGCGCGCACCGCGCGCGGCGCCTGCGCCGCGATGCGGCCGATCTCCTCGTTGGTGAGGCGCGTGAGCGCCACGGCACGGTCGCGTCCGATGAGGCGCACGAGGTCATGGTGGTACTCGGCCGTGCCGGAGAGGAGCAGGCCGCCGTTGCGTCCCGCCGCCCCGGCGGCCACGCCCACCGCGTCGATGCCGATGACGGAGCGCGCCCCGAGGTCGAGCAGCTCGGTGATGCAGCTCAGGCCCGTGCCCCCGAGCCCGATGACGCAGACCTCGGCCTCCAGGTCGCCGGGGAGCGGCCGGAGGGCGAGGTCGGGGTGGTCGTCCCAGCGGGGGATGTCGGGGAGCGCGGTCACCGCGCGGAGGCGAGCGTCATCTCCGCAGTATGTATGGTCGAGGCGTTCGGCACCACCGCGAGCGCGCGCTCGATGTCGGCCCACACGTCGCGCGCGTCCTCGAGCCCGATGCTGAGGCGCAGCAGGCCCGCGCTGATGCCGGCGTGCTCGCGGTCGGCGGCGTCCACCACGCGGTGCGTGAGCACCGAGGGCGGCTGGATGAGCGTGTCGGTGGAGCCGAGGCTGACCGCGGGCGTGACGAGCCGCAGCGCCGAGACGAAGGCGCGCATCACCGCGGGATCGTCGCTCGCCAGCTCGAAGCTGATCACGCTGCCGGGGCCGCTCATCTGCCGGCCGAGCAGCCCGCGCGGGTCCTGGCCCGGCAGGCCCGGGTAGTGGATGCTGCGCACGCGCGGGTCCTCGGCGAGCCGCCAGGCGATGACCTGCGCGGTGGCCTGCGCGCGCTCCACGCGGAGCGCGAGCGTGGGCAGGCCGCGCTGCAGCAGGTAGGCCGCGAGCGGATGGATGAGCCCGCCGGTGAGGACCCGGATGTGCTTGATCTCCCGCACGAGCGCGTGCGGTCCGGCGACGACGCCCGCGAGGATGTCGCCGTGGCCGCCGAGGAACTTCGTCGCGCTGTGCAGCACCAGCGCCGCGCCGTGCTCGAGCGGCCGCTGCAGCACCGGCGTGGCGAAGGTCGAATCGACGAGCACCGGGACCGCGCCGGCCTGCCGCACGACGTGCGCGATGTCGACGAGCGCGAGCGTGGGGTTGGCCGGCGTCTCGATCACGACGAGCGCCGTCTCCGGCGTGATCGCGTCGGCGACGGTGTCCTGCGTGGCCCAGGTGACCGTGAGGCCGAGCAGGCCGGAGGTGAGCAGGTGGTCGGAGGTGCCGTAGAGCGGACGCACCGCCACGACGTGGGACCCGCGCGACTTGGCCGCGAGCAGGACGGCCGTGAAGGCCGCCATGCCGGACGCGAAGGCCGCCGCATCCTCGGCCCCCTCGAGCTCGGCGACCGCGCGCTCGGCGCGGTCGGTCGTGGGGTTGAAGAGGCGCTGGTAGATGAAGCTGCCCTGCGGTCCGTCGCCGCTGGCGAGGCTGTCGAAGGAGCGCGCCGCCGCGTCGAGGTCGGGGGTGGGGTAGGTCGACGAGAAGTCGATGGGCGGCGCGTGGACGCCGAGCTGCTGGAAGTCGTGGCGGCCGGCGTGGACGGCGCGGGTGGCGAAGAGGGGATCCATGGACGGCTCCGGGTTCGGCGTTCTGACTGTATATTCGGAGGAACGTCCATCATGTGGAATGAATGCCGAATAATCTTCGGAAGTCACCCGTCGATATGGTCACCGACCGAACGGATCGCCTGATCCTCGCCCATCTGCAGCACGATGCGCGCATCTCCAACAAGGAGCTCGCGGCCAAGGTCGGGCTCGCGCCGTCGAGCTGCCTCGCGCGCGTGCGCCGGCTGGAGCAGACCGGGGCCCTGCTCGGGTATCACGCCGAGGTGGACCCGCGCGTGCACGGCGTCACGCTCGAGGCGCTGGTGGCCGTGCGCCTGGAGAAGCACGCGCGCGCCGCGATCGCGCAGTTCGAGCGGCACGTGATGACGCTCCCCGAGGTGCGCGGCTACTACCACCTGACCGGCGCCAACGACTACCTCGTGCACGTGGCCGTGCGCGACGCGGAGCACCTGCGCGAGTTCGTCCTCACCGCCTTCTCGGCGCGGCCGGAGGTCGCCCACCTCGAGACCTCCCTCATCTTCAGCCACCGGCGGAACCCCGCGTTCGGCGCCGGGGGCTGAGGACGGGCCCGCCGATGTGACCCCCGCCGACCGTCCATGAGTCTCTCAGGCATGAACGACCTGTCCGACGCGGAGATCATCCGTGCGGTGCTGGCCGGCCGCACGGACGATTACGCCGAACTCGTGCGACGCCACCGGGATGCGCAGTTCCGGTTCGCGCTGCGCATGCTCGGCGACCGCGACGACGCGGAGGACGTGCTGCAGTCGGCCTTCGTGCGAGCGTACCGCTCGCTCGCCAGCTGCCGCGAGCCGGACCGGTTCGGGGCGTGGCTGCGGCGGATCGTGGTGAACGAGTGCCGCACGCTCGGCGCGGCCCGCGGGCGGCGCGAGCTTCGGCTGGTGCGGGACGAGGGCGTGCTCGACCGGCTCGAGGGGCCGGGTGCGCCGGCGGAGGAGGGGGGACTCGATCCCGAGGTGGTGCGACGGGCGCTCGACCGGCTGACGCCGGACCTGCGCGAGGCGTTCCTCCTCAAGCACGTCGAGGACCACTCGTACGAGGAGATGATGGAGATCACCGGCGCCGGCCTCTCGGCGCTGAAGATGCGGGTGAAGCGGGCCTGCGAGCAGCTGCGGGAGCAGCTGGAGGGAGTGCGCGATGCGTGAACACGAGCAGGGCGATGCGACGGAACTGACGGCCGCCGAGGCGGCGCTGGCGGCGCGCGTGGCGACGACGCTGCGCGCCGACGCGGCCGCGCCGGCGGACTTCGACGTGACGGTGATGCGCGCGATCCGCGCGGAGGCGTCGGTGTCGCCGGTGCACGCCGAGACGGGACGTCCGTGGTGGACGCGCAAGCGCCCCATCGCGCTCTCGCCCCTGGGCGGGCTCGCGCTCGCGGCCGGCTTCGCGGGCATCGTCGCGCTCGGCACGCTGGCCGCCGTGCGCGAGTCGGTGCCCGGTGGCGCGCCGGCCGTGGCCGCGGCGGAGGCCGCGGCGCGCGTGGACACGGTGCACCTCGTGCGGTTCGTGCTCGTGCGTCCCGGCGCGCAGCAGGTGTCGCTCGTGGGCGACTTCAACGGCTGGTCGCGCGAGGCGATGCCGCTGCAGGCTGCGGACGACGGCTCGGTGTGGACGCTCTCGGTGCCGCTCGCGCCCGGGCGTTACGAGTACGCCTTCGTGGTGGACGGCCAGCAGTGGGTCGCCGACCCGTCGGCGCGCGCGGTGCGCGACGAGTTCGGCGGCGAGACGTCAGTGCTGCGCCTGAGCGCCGGCGACCGCGCGATGTGACCTGCGGCCGCGTCGCGCGGGTCATCCTCGCAGCGACGCGCCCCACGGCGCGCCATGACACGATGGACCGACAGACGATATCTTCCCGGAGCACTCCCATGCGGATCACGACTTCCCTCCTCACGATGGCGCTCGGCGCCGCGCTCGCGCTTCCCGCGGGCGTCGCGGCGGCCCAGGTGCCGGCGCACGATCCTTCGGCGCGGCTGCGCGAGGTGCTGCCGGCCGACGTGGCCGAGCGCGTGCTCGCCCGCATCGCCGAGGCGCGGGCGCGCGAGCTGCCGGCGCAGGCGCTGGAGAACCGCGCGCTCAAGTTCGCCTCGCGCGGCGTGGCGCCGGCGCAGATCGAGCAGGCGATCGCCGCGCACGCCGAGCGCATGGGCACCGCGAAGGGCCTGCTCGAGCAGGCGCGCGGCGCGCAGCGGCCGGCGGCGGACGAAGTGGACGCCGGCGCCGAGGCACTGCGGATGGGCGTCGATGGCGCCGCCGTGAGCGCGCTCGCGAAGTCGGCCCCCTCGGGCCGCTCGCTCGCGGTGCCGCTCTTCGTGATCGGCAGCCTGGTGGAGCGCGGGCTTCCGTCCGACTCGGCCCTGCTGCGCGTGCGTGACCGCCTGCAGGCGCGCGCGACCGATGCCGAGCTCGAGTCGATGGCCGGCCAGCGCAATGCGGCCGCCGGCGCCAACGGCCAGCGCGGTCTCGACCGGGCGGCTGCCGCGCGTGGTGCCGCCGCGGGACGCGCCGGCGCGACCGGTGCGGCGGGTGCCGGCAAGGCGCCGTCCGACATCCCGCGGAACGGGGGCAAGGCGACCGCGCCCGGCCGCGCGACGCCCCAACCGATGCCGCCGCGACCGGGGACCGGTCGCCCATGACCTGATGTCGCGCGGCTCAGCCGCGGGACTCCGACGCCGCGCCGGGAGAGCGATCCGCTCTCCCGGCGTTCGCGCGTTCACGACCGGCCTCGGCCGGTGCCTGCGTGCCGCGACGGGCCTCGTCCTCGTCGCGGCGGCGCCGCTCGCGGCCCAGCAGGTGCGCTCGAGCCTGGTCGTCAGCGGCCTGCGCATCCGTTACGCCGACGCGATCGACGTCACCGCGATGACGCTCGCGCCGACGGTCACGCGCATCGGCGAGCGCAGCGTGCTCGGCGCGAGCGGGAGCCTCTCGCAACCGTCCGTGGGCCCGTGGAGCGCGCAGGGGCAGCTCGATGGCTCGTACTTCACCACCGGTGCGGGCCCGCTCGGCGGTGAGCTGTCGGCGGTCGCCGGCGGGTCGCGCACGGAGGATGGCGTGGGGAGCGGCCAGCTGCGTGCGGTCGCGCGCGCGCATGTCGCCGGTTCACGGGTCGGCGCCTGGGCGGGCGCGGGGGTCGGCACGGCCTCCGACGGCCTGACGTCGCGGGGCACGCGGCTCACCGAGGTCGGCGCGTGGGCGCAGGGCGCGTCGTTCGGCGTCGTCGCGACGCTCGCGCCGACCGTCGCCGCCGACACCGTGCGCTTCACCGACGCGCAGCTCTCGCTGCGGTGGCGCGGGACGCGCGCGGAGTTCGATGGGGCGCTCGGCTGGCGCAGCAGCAGGCGCGGCCTCGCGGCCGCGGAGGATCCGGACTCGTGGGCGAGCGCGAGCGCGTCACTGCGCGTGACGCGGCGCCTCGCGGTGGTCGCGAGCGGCGGCACGTATCCCCTCGATCCGTTGCAGGGACTCCCGGCGGGCCGCTTCGCGTCGATCGGCCTGCGCCTCACGGGGCCGGGCTCCGGCCCGACCGACGAGTTCGCGCGCGAGACGCGCGAGGTCGCGCGCGATCGCCTGGTGCGCGATGGCATCGGCACGCTCGCGGTGCGCCGCCGCGGCGACGGGCGCTACGAGCTGCGCGTGCGCGTCGCGGGCGCGGACCGCGTGGAGCTCACCGGCGACCTCACGGCGTGGACGCCGGTGCCCATGCGGCCGCAGGCCGACGGCTGGTGGACGCTCGCGGTGGACGCGGCACCGGGCACCTACGAGCTCACGGTGCGGCGTGACGGGCGTGCGTGGGTGGTGCCGCCCGGGCTGACGGAGCGCCGCGACGAGTTTGGCGGCGTGTCTGGGCTGGTGTCGCTGCGCTGAGCGCGCGCGCTCAGGGCGCGAGCGACGTCAGGAACGCGAGGAAGCCGAGGAAGCCGGCCGCGCCGCAGGCGAAGCCCGTCGCGAGGGTGCGCCACCGGCGGTCGATGCGCCCGCCGCGGAGCTGGACGACGAGTCCCGCGACCGCCGCGCCGGCGAGCCCGACACCGAGGGCGCCGAGCAGGTTGTCGGCGGATCCCTTGAGCCAGGCGAGCGCCGGCACGGCCGCGCTGCCCGTCGGGCCGGCGGCATCGCCGAGCCGCGCCACGACCTGCCACCCGGCGTACTCGATGGCGCCCGCGCCGAACGCGCCGATGGCGACCGTGGCGAGGGCGAGGCGGAGGGCCACGCCGCGGTCGTGCCGCAACACGGCGAACTCGGTGGTGTGTTCCGCGGTGCGGCGGGCGGGGAAGCCCGCGGCCGGCGTCGGCAGCCGGAAGCGCGCGGCGCGGGGGAACGCGTCCGTGGCGCGGGCCTGGAGGGGTTCGCTCGGCGTGGTCATCGCCGCATCCTACGCGCGCGGCGCCCGGGCGGGTTTCGGCCTCATCGCCAGAGCGCGGGCAGGTCGCGCCACAGCACCCACGCGCCTGCGGCGGCCATCACGGCCGCGACGAGCGCGCCGGCGACCGTGAGCGCGCGCGGGTGCCGGTACGCGCCCACCACGGCGGGCCGGTGCGCCGCCACGAGCATCGTCGCGAGCGCGAGCGGGAGGATGAGCCCGTTGAGCGCGCCCACGAGGACGAGCGTGCGCACGGGCCGGCCGATGAGCAGGAAGACGACCGTGCTCAGAGCGATGAACGCGATGACGACGCGCGGCCAGTGCGCGTCGAGCGCGCGATGCACGCCGCGCAGGAAGCTCACGGAGGTGTAGGCCGCGCCCACCACCGAGGTGATCGCCGCGCTCCACATCACGACGCCGAAGAGGCGATAGCCGACCTCGCCGGTCGCGTGCCGGAACACCGAGGCGGGCGGATTGGCGGGGTCGAGCGCGAGGCCGCGGTGCACGACGCCGAGCGCGGCGAGGAAGAGCAGCGCGCGCATCAGCGAGGCGACGCCGATCGCGGTGACGGCGGAGCGCGTGACCGCGGGCAGCTGCGCGGCGCCGGTGACGCCCGCGTCGACGAGGCGATGCGCGCCGGCGAAGGTGATGTAGCCGCCGACGGTGCCGCCGACGATCGTGACGATGGCGAGCAGGTCGAGCCGCTCGGGCGCGACGGCGCGCAGGACCGCCTCGCCGACCGGCGGCGAGCTGGCGACGGCGACGTACAGCGTGAGGCCGACGAGCACGAAGCCGAGCGCGAGCGTGAAGCGGTCCATCGCGCGGCCCGCTTCCTTCACGAGGAAGATCCCGACCGCGAGCGCCGCGCTCACGACGGCCCCCACCCACACCGGCGCGCCGGTGGCGACCTGCACGCCGAGGCCCGCCCCGGCGACGTTGCCCACGTTGAAGGCGAGGCCGCCGAGCGCGACGAGCGCCGCGAGCACGGTGCCGAGGCCCGGCGTCACGGCGTCGGCGAGCTCGCCGGCGCGCCGGCCGCTCACCGCGATCACGCGCCACACGTTGAGCTGCGCGACGAGGTCGATCACCACGCTCGCGAGGATCGCGAAGCCGAAGCTCGGCCCGAGCCGCTCGGTGAAGACGGCGGTCTGCGTGAGGAAGCCCGGCCCGATGGCCGAGGTGGCCATCAGGAAGGCGGCGCCGATCAGCGCGCCCTTGAGTCCATCGCGCATCCGAGCCCCCAGAGCAGGAGGGAGGCGCCCAGCGACGCCAGGAAGGGGGCCGTCGCGCCGAGCGACAGCGCACCGACGTAGGTGCCGATGCCGCCGAGCAGCGTGAGGGTGGCCGTGCGCGGCGACCCCCACGGCGTGAAGAGCGCGAAGAGCACCGTCACCAGCAGGCCGGCGCTGCCGAACGCGGACGCCTGCTCCACGAGCGCGAACACGCCCTCCGCGCCGAGGGCGAGCGCGTAGGCCACGAGGCCGAAGCCGGCCACGCCCGCGCGCGCGACGCGCACCTTGTGCCGCTCGTCCGTGATGCGCGCGAGCGGCACGATCAGGTTGTGCGAGAGCAGGCCCGACGCGACGAGCAGCGTCGAGTCGACGGTGGAGAGGATCGCCGAGACGAGGCCGCCGGCGAAGACCGCGTACAGCAGTGGCGGCAGGTGGTCGCGCGCGACCGCGGGCAGCAGCTGCTCCGGATGGGCGAGCGGCCCGACCAGGTGGGCGCCGAGGAGCGCGATCACCACGGGAATGGACCCGATGAGGATGTAGAGCGCGCCGGCCGCGAGCGTGGAGCGCCGGGCGACCCCGCGCGACCGCGTGGCGATCACGCGACTGATCACCTCCGTGGACGCGAGCGAACCGAAGACCGGGATCGCCCACGACTCGAGCGTCTCCAGCCACGGGCCCGCATGGCGCGGCGCGAGGTTGATCCGGTCCGAGGCGGCGATGAGCGACACCGCCTCGGCCGGACCGCCCACCTGTTGGATCACCGCGACGAGCGTCACGATCAGGCCGAACGAGAGCAGGACCCCCTGGAGCACGTCGGTGACGGCATCGGCGAGCAAGCCGCCGAAGGCGGTGTATCCGACGATGAACAGCGCCCCGAGCGTGATGGCGGCCTCCACATCGATCGCCCCGGCCGACGAGATGACCTGGCCGAAGGCGCGCACCTGGGCGGCCGCCCAGAGCACGGAGCTCGGGATCAGCAGCACGGCGGCGAGCCGCTCCACGCCCACGCCGAAGCGCTGCCGGTGGAGGTCGGCGAGCGTCGTGAGGCCGCGATCCCAGAGCGGCCTCGCGAGCAGGAGGCCGATCAGGATGAGGCACAGCCCGTAGCCGAACGGCTCCGCCGAGGCGAGCGTGATGCCCTCGGCGTGGATGGCGCCGGCCGATCCGATGACGGTCTCCGCGCCGAACCAGGTGGCGAAGATCGAGAAGGTCGCCAGGAGGTGGCCCAGCCGGCGGCCGCCGACGAGGTAGTCGGATTCGGAGACGATGCGCCGGGAGATCCAGATGCCGATCCCCAGCTGCAGCGCGAGGAACGCGACGAGCGCGACGAGCGACGGCGTCACCGGAATCGGGGAGGCTGCATGGCCATGGCGGCGGAATATCGGCGCCGGCGGGTCACGCGAACAGCCTCGGGAGCGCGTCAGGGCCGATGGGCGCCGCCGTCGCCTGCAGGCCGCTGGCATGCGCGGCGAGCCCCAGCACCTCGGCGCGCGTGCGGCCGGCGGCGCGCAGCTCGCGCAGGCCGGTGTCGCCCGCGCTCTTGCTCAGCTTGCGGCCGTCGGGATGCCGCAGCAGCGGATGGTGCAGGAACCTGGGCGGCGCGGCGCGGCCGATGAGCCGCGCGAGCCGCAGCTGCCGTCCGGTGGAGGCGAGCAGGTCCTCGCCGCGGATGACGAGGTCGACGCCCTGCTCGAAGTCGTCCACGGCGACGGCGAATTGGTAGGTCCAGTTGCCGGCGCGGTCGCGCGCGAGGAGGTCGCCGCACTGCAGGTCGGGATCCTGCTCCCGGTGGCCGAGGCGGAGGTCGTCGAACGTCTCCATCGTGCCGGCGCGCATGAGGACGCGCCGCGCGGGCGTCGTGTCGGGGGCGAGGCCGCGGTCGCGGCAGGTGCCCGGATACCGGAGCTCGCGTCCGTCGACGGGCTCGTCGCCGCCGTCGGGTGCGTCGAGGCCGGTCGCGCGCGCGATGTCGCGGCGCGAGCAGGCGCAGGGATACGCGAGCCCATGCGCCTCGAGACGCGCGAGGTGGTGCGCGTAGCGCGCGCCGTTGTCGCCCTGCCGTTGCGGGACCGGGCCCGCGCGGAAGGCGTCGGTGCCCAGGCCGTCGGGCACGAGGCCGAGCCAGTCGAGGTCGTCGAGGATGCCGCGCTCGTACGCCGGTCGGCAGCGGCCGCGGTCGTGGTCCTCGATCCGCAGCAGCACGCGGCCGCCGAAGGCGCGCGCGATGCCCCAGACCCACACCGCGTTGACGGCGTGGCCGAGGTGCAGCCAGCCGGTGGGGGCGGGCGCGAAGCGCGTGGTGAAGCCGGGCGCGAGCGCGCGCAGGGCGTCGGGCGGGAGGGGCGCGGCGGTCACGGGACGGAATGTCGCGGCATTGGCGTCGGGGGACAACGCGCCGCTAGCATTCGGCATGTCCGATCGCTTCGTCACGCTCGTCGAGGTCTCGCCGCGCGACGGCCTCCAGAACGAGTCGCGGCTCCTGCCGACCGCGGTGAAGGTCGCGCTCGTGGACCGCCTCTCCGCCGCCGGCTTCCGCGCGATCGAGGTCACGTCGTTCGTCTCGCCGAAGGCCGTGCCGCAGATGGCCGACGCCGCCGCGGTGATGGCGGGGATCGCGCGCCGCCCGGGCGTGCGCTACAGCGTGCTCACGCCCAACCTGCGCGGGTTCGAGGGCGCGCTCGCCGCGCGCGCCGACGCGATCTGCGTCTTCGGCGCGGCGAGCGAGACGTTCTCGCAGCGCAACATCAACTGCTCGATCGCCGAGTCGCTCGAGCGGTTCCGGCCCGTGGTCGCGGCGGCGCGGGCCGCCGGCCTCCTGGTGCGCGGCACAGTGAGCTGCGCGCTCGGCTGCCCGTACGAGGGCGACGTCGCCCCCGAGGCGGTGGCGCGCGTGGCGGGCGCGCTGCTCGCGATGGGCTGCGACGAGCTCAGCATCGCCGACACGATCGGCGTCGGCACGCCCGAGGGCACGCGGCGCGTGTTCGAGGCGGTGCTCGCCCTCGCCGACGCCGCGCGCGTGAACGGCCACTTCCACGACACGTACGGCCGTGCGCTGGTGAACATCGACGCCTGCCTCGACCTCGGCCTCCGCAGCTTCGACGCGAGCGTGGCCGGGATCGGCGGGTGTCCGTTCGCGCCCGGCGCGACGGGGAACGTCGCGACGGAGTCGGTGCTCGAGCATCTGGCCGCGCGCGGCTTCGAGACCGGCGTGGACCTGGCGGCGGCGCGCGAGGCGGGGGCGTGGATCCGGGGGCAACTGCGGGCGCCCTGACGGCCGCGCCGCGTCCCGGCGTCAGTACCCCGCGCCGACCCGCCTGCGGAGATGCCGCCGGGCGGTGAGCTCGGTGAGGAGGAAATCCGCGACGTCCTCCACCGAGATGCGGTTGCCGCCCTCGGGCAGGCGCTCCTCGAGCGTGCGGTAGGCGCGCGTCCGCTCGCCGGGGACGATGTCGCCGGTGGCGACCATCGTCCACTCGAGGTCGCTGTCGCGCATCGCGTGCCAGGCCTCCTTGTGCCGCGCGCTCACCTTCTTGAAGACGGCGGGGAAGGTGGGCTGGTCGTGGCGCAGCCCGCCGTGCGGCGAGTCGAGGATGCCGCCGCCCGCGACGCCGAGCACGCGCGAGACGCCGTGCGCGCGCATCGCGGCGACGATGTTGCGCATCCCCTGCGACTGCGCCTCGCCGGGGTCCTGCACGCCGGCGCCGCCGAGGCCGGAGATGACGGCGTCGCAGCCGGCGACGGTGCGCGCGACGGCGTCCGGGTCGAGGACGTCGCCCTGGACGACCTCGAGGCCCGGCCGCGGCGCGAGCTTGGCGGGGTCGCGCACGAGGGCGCGGACGGTGTGGCCGTCGTCGAGGGCGTACTCGAGGACGCGGCCGCCGACGCGGCCGGTGGCGCCGAACAACGCGAGGTGCATGCGAGGACCGAGGAGCGAGGGGGAAGGGGAAGGAGAAGGAGAAGGAGGAGGGGAAGGGGAAGAGTGGAGGGGAAGCGGAGGCGGCGGAAGCGTGGGGCATCATCCCGCGGGGTGGCTGCCCACCGCCCACGGCCTACCGATAGTTGTGCCCCTTCACCGTGTCCTCGCCCGCGCCGGCCTTGAGCGGCAGGAAGTGCTTGGCGCGGATGTTCCAGACGCCGCTCTCCACCTGCAGGATGCCGCGCACGAGCAGCAGCGGCGTGCGCGAGATCAGCAGCGCCTGCCGCTCGAAGCGCTGCGGCGTCACGACGACGTTGATGGTGCCGGTCTCGTCCTCGAGCGTGAGGAAGACGAAGCCCTTCGCGGTGCCGGGACGCTGGCGGCAGATCACCAGCCCCGCGTGCGCGACCGCCGCGCCGTCGGGCATCGCGAGGAGCTCGCGCGCGCTGCGCACGCCGTTGGGGGCGAGCAGCCGGCGCAGGTGGCGCATCGGGTGGCCGTTGAGCGAGAGGCCCGTGAGACGATAGTCGGCCTCCGTGAGCTCCGGCGGCGCGAAGGCCGGCAGGTGCGGCGGCACGTGCGACTCGGGGAAGAGCGCGAGCGGGCCCGCGGGCGCGCGCTCGGCCTCGAGCACGCGCCAGAGCGCCACGCGCCGCCGCCGCGCCGGGGGCTCGTCCTGCACGAACGCGTCGAACGCCCCCGCCTCGGCGAGGGCGCGCAGGGCGCGGCGGTCGAGCGTCGTGCGCTCGACGAAGTCGCGGATGCTCGTGAAGGGCCGCGGGCCGGGCGGCGCGGCCGGCGCCGGATCCCCCGCGTCCCCCGTGGCGAGCGCCGTCGCGGGGGCCATGAGCCCGGCCTCGATCC
>ERZ1645185.147-NODE-147-length-29521-cov-7.970508_pt1 | contig 29521 bp, 27 predicted proteins | sample MGYA00575351_ERZ1645185 | MGnify/ENA primary metagenome ERZ1645185 (study PRJEB40838, sample SAMN11284767) | freshwater sediment metagenome | isolation source: river sediment | host: Sediment | place: India: Jana village, Kanpur | collected 2015-12-17 ... | reverse complement strand
GCGAACTGTTCCCGCAATTCTTTGGCGGCGGCCGTGCCGAACTGGTGCTGACCGGCGAGGAACTGCTCGACGCCGGCGTGCAGATCATCGCCCAGCCGCCCGGCAAGAAGAATTCCAGCATCCACCTGCTGTCCGGCGGCGAAAAGGCGCTCACCGCCTTGTCGCTGGTGTTTGCCCTGTTCAAGCTCAATCCCGCGCCGTTCTGCCTGCTCGACGAAGTCGACGCGCCGCTGGACGATGCCAACACCGTGCGCTATTCCGACATGGTCAAGCGCATGTCAGCCGAGACCCAGTTCCTCTTCATCACCCACAACCGCATCACCATGGAAATGGCCCAGCATCTCGCCGGCGTCACCATGAACGAGCCGGGCGTTTCAAGAATCGTCGCGGTGGATGTGCAGGAAGCTTTGAGGTTTCAGGAAGTGGCGGCGGCTTAAAAGATATCGAGCCTGATCCCCTTTGATTACCTGATGCCGACTATAAGAACTTCCTGTAACCCTGACATGTTAGGGTGGGCTCGTGAGGAGGTTGGATACTCCATAGAGCAGGCGGCAGAGGCTATTGGTATCTCAATTGAGACTCTTCTGGCAGCTGAGAACGGTGAACGTCCTTTGACATTGAACCAGCTTCGTAAAGCAGCGGAGCAGTATGACTTTCCGTTCGGTTATTTTTATCTTTCTGAGCCCCCATACGAAAAGTCATTTAAGCCAGTACCAGATTTTCGTGTCGAACCAGGCTTAATAGGTGTTAATCACTACAGGTTGGGACTCGAAATTAAGAGAGTCCGTGATCGCAGATTAATTTTCATGGACGTGATGGCCAGTTTGGGGACTCAAACAGAATCCTTTTTACTCTTGCCAGAGACATCTACTGAAAATGTCGGCATAACTGTACGTGAAAGGCTGGGTATATCAGAAGCTGAGCTATCGAATTTGGAATACGACGATGTATATCCGTACTGGAAAAATAAAATCGAGAGAGATGGGGTGTTGGTATATGAATCCCAATACATCCCAGATGAATCAGGTGTGCTTGGTGTCGCAATTTTCTATGAAACTTACCCAATAATTTTGCTAAAGAGAGGCGGTGAATATAACGCACGAAAGCTCTTTACGTTGCTACATGAGTATGCACATTTACTCATGGGGAGGTCAGCAATCAATGACGCGGTCGCACAGACTATTGACCAACCAATTTCAAATGAAGGGCAGCTAGAAGCACATTGCAATCAACTAGCCGCTGACATCCTAGTACCGCCTACAAAAATCAATCCCAAGGATTATGAGGGGTTAAGTGCGGCCGAAAAGATGGAATTTCTTGCCTACAAATTCAAGGTTACTTACACAACGGCAGCTGTGTGTCTGAAACGATTCAATTTGATTACCCGCTTTGAGTTATCCGAACTGATTGAACTCCGGCGCAAGGCCAGAAAAAAGGCTCAAGAGAAAAAAACCGCCGAGATTAAGATTCCAAGAGAAAACATTATGCGTTTGGATATGGGTCGCCCCATGTTCAGGGCTGTTCTTGATGCTTATGGTAATGGGCTTCTTGACGTATTTGATGCCTCAAAAATACTCAACTTGAGGGTGAAAAAGATAAATAAGTTAGCCTCAGGTTCGAGTTCATGAAGTATTGCATAGACTCGTCAGCGTTGATTGATCTCGGTGAACGACATTATCCCGAGCACGTGCCTGTTTTTGCTCCAATATGGGACTACGTGTATGGAGCAATAGATAGTGGCGAGCTTATTTCCGTGGACTATGTAAAAGTTGAGTTGGAAAAGAAGGCAGATGATTGGCGGACTAGTTTTCTTGGAAAAGCCGATGGTATGTTCCAAATTAGTGAACAGATTGAGCAGGAGTTCGCGGCGGTTGTCCAAGAGATCGAGGCACGTAAGGAATTTAGTAAAAATGGCCATCGCGACAGGTTTATGAACGGTGCTGATCCCTGGCTGATAGCGCTGGCGAGGAGCATGCCGCAGGAATGCACTGTGGTTTCAGCTGAAACTAAGCCGCTTGTCAGTTATGGTTTGGGCGCTGTATGCCTGACTTTAGGCGTACCTCATATGAACTTGCTTGATTTGTTCCAAGCCAAGAACATTGGTGGTTGATTAATGAAATGATTCAGCTAGGCTCGAATTCATCTCAACCAACCCCGCCATAAAGTTTCTCAGTACGTTCGGTAAACCACAGTAGCGTGCGCTCCCCCGCAGATTTTGTCATCAGATACTCGGCCAGACCGGCGGTTTTACTGTGCTTTGGTGCCGATGACGTAGCGAATACGCGAGAGGCCTTCCGCATTGCGCTCGATCCAGGCAAGGTGCAGGTTGCCGGTTTCATCCAGTGCAAGCACAGGATCGGTCTGGCTGTCCGGCCCTGCGGCGACTGCAGGTGCAATATTTTCCGCAAAGCCGTTTGGCATGAGCCATGTGAGCCATATATCTGAGGTCCCATCACGGTCATCGTCCCAGGCGATGACCAAATCTCCCTTGCTGTTGCCAGCGGCGCTGGCGTGCCACTGGGCGTAGGTGTCGCCAAAGCTGTCCTGCGCTTTCTGATTCTTGCCGAAGGTCTTGCCGCCATCGTTGCTCAGCGCCGCGTAGACATCATAGCCTGAAAGAAAATCGCGCTTGTCCAGCCAGACGGCCGCCAGGTTATTGTCGCCATAGGCCGCAAGGCTCGGCCGCATGGCGCCGGTGCCGCGGCCGAGGTCGGTTCCCTGGGCCTTGCCGGTGGGATTCTGACTGATGCGGAACGGTGCGTGCCAGGCGCCAGCATCAAGGCGGTTGCCATAGATTACGGTATGGCCGGGGCGGCGATCCTCCCAGGCGAGGGTGAGGCCCTCGGCGTTTCTTGTCAGGATCGGGTAGGTCTGGTCGTCAGTGACGGGTTGCGGATCGGCCGGCTGTGTCGCGAGCAGGCGCGGGACGGCGTGGTCGAGGTCGATGCGTGCGAGCTGGATGCGCCGCCAGCGGCCATCGGGCTGGCTCCACGCGGCCCACAGGCCGGACGCGGGATGAAAAGCCAGGCTGCCGTGGCCGCCGGATTCGGCAAGTCGCAAGGCCTGGCCGATGCTCGAGGCATCGACGCGCGCCGCTTTCACGCCGCGCGTGTCTTCCCATATGGCTGCAAAATGTCCAGCATCCAGGGCGGTGATGGCCGGGTCGTAGCATTCGCCTTCGCCCAGCTCGCGCGTGACAAAGACAGGATTACTCGGGCCTTTCAGTGCCAGATAGCAACGCGGCGTACCGGTATGATCGTCTTCCCAGGTCAGGGCAATGTGTTGTCCGGAGACCGCCAGGGATTTGCGCCCCGAGGCGCTGAGATGGTGGAAAGCCTTGACCGGGCCGGCGACGTCCATCGCGGCCTCGAAACGCCATTGCCCCCAGGAGGGCGCGCTGGCGAGCAGGGCCAGGAGCAGGGCGGTGGCCTGTTTCATTTTTCGCTTTTAAGGAATTCCATCAGGCTCTGGCGCTCGTAGTGGCGACCGCGCACGTAGCGGTCGTAGCCCTAGAAGTCGTCGACTGTTTTGAAGCCGGGAATCTTTGCGACCTGCTGGCCGTCGGCAGCAAGATAAACAAACAGCGGCGTGGCGAAGGCGCCCAGTCGCGTGCCGTACTCGGCTTCGGTCAGACGCTCGCCGCTGGGCAGGCGTATCCGCTTGCCGCCTTCGGCATCGACATAGACCAGCACGTAGTTTTCGTTGTACAGCTTTTTCAGTTCCGGATCGGAAAAGGTCTTGCGGTTGACGTGATCGCACCACGCGCAGCCGTAACGCCCGAAGTACACCATCACCGGCTTGTTCTCGGCCTTGGCCCGCGCGAAACCGTTATTGAAGTCGGTGAAGTTGTAACCCGACGGCGGATCGGCAAGTACGGTTGCCGGCATCAACAATGCCAGTGATAACAGAATGTGGTGAAGTTTTATTGGCATGGCGGTGTCACTGATACAAGCGATACCTGATTGTTGAGCGAGGATGACCTGCGTGTAAATCAGCCGAATCTACCAGCCTGCGGCGGCCTTCCGAATCGCTTTGCTCAGACCGCCCCATAAAGTTTCGCGGCGCGTTCGGCAAACGCGTTCAGGGTTCGCGTGGCGGAATGTGTCATGAGGAATTCGGCCAGCCCGGCGCCAAAGCGCGAGGGCGGGATAAGCGACATCTGGAAATCGATGAGGGCGCCCTGGTCGATGGCGGCAAATTTCCAGCTGACTTCCATCTCGCCGAGCAGCGACTGGCTGGAACGAACGGCGATGGATTCGGGGCGCATAAAGGTGGCGATGGCATTCACGGTCAGGTTGATGAGGGGCAGGGCAATGACCTGGTCCACTTCCAGCGTGTCGCCATTCCTCGACCGGATTCTTGCCTCGCGGTATTCGTCCAGAAATTCTGGATAGCGTTCGATGTCGGCCACCAGGTCGAACATCTGGGTCGGGGAATAGGGAAGCTCGACGGTTTGCGCGTAGCGTATGGGCGCAATATTTTCGAACAGCATGGCCAGTTTCCCCTTGTGTTCTGCCCTGGCGGCTACCACAAGGCCCGCAGCCGGCCGTTTTCCACTTTGGTTTCGAAAGCCTTCAACGGATGCTTGCCGATGGCGATGCACTGGCCGGTGGTGATGTCGAACTGCCAGTGATGCTTTGGACAGGTCAGGGTTTTACCCTCCAGCGCCAAGTGCGGAATGTTGGTGACTTGATGTGGGCAGTGGGAATCGTAGGCCTTGTATGAGTCGGCCTCGCGGTAGACAAAGACCGTGCGTGCGCCGCAGTCCACACGTTTCACCTCACCGTCCGCGATGTCGGCCGTAGCCATCACATCGCGCCACTGCGGCAGGCTGTTGATGAGTTCCGGCTTGAACTCTGGCATATCCATTTCCAGCAGAATTTCGGCCGCCCATACAATCTTGGCCAGGCCCAGCGCCGGGAAAGCCATCAACAGCGCATCGATGATTTCCATGGGCGTGCAGCCGTCACGCAAAGCGCGCATGAGATATTGCTTGAAACCACCTTCGGTCTGCGAATGAACCTTGGTAATGACCGAAATGAGATCCCGCGTCTTTGGATCCAGATGCTTGCCCGTGTCCTTAAGAAACTTGAAGTAATGACCCAGCGCATCGCCCCGAACCGTTACAAGATAGTTGAGTGCGTCACTCATGAACTGCTCCCATGTTTGATCAATATGTTCGACTAGCTCAATTTTGCCTCAATCCGGCTGTAGCAAGTCAATACGAAAATCTTCCTCATAAGGCGGCACATGACATTCGATGATGTCGGTAGGCGCCACATCCAGCCTTACACCAACAATGTCCGTTCTGACCGGCAACTTGGCCGCACCACGGTCGACCAGCACCACCGTGCGCATTTCCGCGGGCTGTTTGCGGGCAAGGTACTCCACCGCCCGCAGCATGGAGTGACCGCGATACATGACATCATCGACCACCAGCAGGGCATGGCTCGCCAGATCGAGGGCCGCATGGGCAGGATCCTCAGTTAAAAGTGTTTCAGGGTAGAGCAGGGTCAGATCATCCGAGTAGCGCTTGATCTGCAAGTCCAGCCGGATGGCGTCCTTGAGTCCGTAGTTCTTCTTCAAGGCTGCGTGCAGTATGTCTGCCAAGGGCGCGCCACGGCGGATGATGCCCACAATGGCAACTTTCGAGTGCCCTGTCAGCAGTCCTGCTGCCTGTCGGGCCATGCCGTTAATGATGGCATCAAGCTGAGACGTCGAATAAAGACAGGTTCGCCTTATGTTTGTTCTGTTCATGATGGGTGGCTTGGTCTGATTCAGTTTTCGCAGTTTACCGAGCAAACAGGATTGGAAATAGGTTTTCGCAATGAAGGCTAATATGAAATAAGAGGAGGTAGAAAATTATGGGAATTGGTGAAATCTGCAATCGAGAAGTGGTGGTTGTAACAAGGGAAACCAAGGTCGCCGAAGCTGCAAGATTAATGCGTGAGCATCATGTGGGCGATGTGGTCGTCGTCATGGAACAGGCAGGCAAGCGGACACCCTTGGGAATCGTGACAGACCGTGACGTGGTAATCGAGGTCGTGGCCGGCGGGTTGGATGCCACCTTTATCACAGTCGGGGAAATCATGACAGCCAACTTGGCAAGCGTCGATGAAAACACCGGCGTGTTCGAGTCCATAATCTATATGCGCGACAAGGGTATCAGGCGGATGCCGGTGGTGGAAGGAAATGGAAATCTAATCGGCATTGTCTCGCTGGACGACCTGATCGAACTGCTAGCCGAGGAATTGAACGAACTTGCACGATTGATCCGTCACGAACAGGAGAAGGAAAGAAAGGAACGGAATTAATATGCTTACTCAACCTGTTGATAAAAAGGGAAACGCATAATGAAAACACCTTTGCAAATCACATTAAGAGGAATAGATCATTCCGAGGCGCTGGAAAACCATATTCGGGACAAGGCAGATAAGCTGGAAATCCTGAATGAGCAGATCATTTCCTGCCGGGTGTTGGTGGAATTGCCCCATCAGCACAAGCATCAGGGCAAGTCATACAACGTGCGCATCGATATTGGAGTGCCGGGGAAGGAAATCGTGGTGAACCGGGACAGCCACGAAGACGTGTATGTGGCACTTCGGGACGGTTTCGATGCGGCCAAGCGCCAGCTCGAGGACTTCACCAGAAAACAACGTGGCGACGTCAAGCACCACGAAGGTTGATCGCCGGCTGCCTCGAACGCAAGGGAGCCACTGGGTCACGAAGTGAAACCGGCATGGGCGCCGTTGATGCCGACATACGAATTGGTTTTACCGACCATGTTCTCTTTTACCTACGGGTAGGGCGGGGAAAGGGTTGGTTTGAGGGCGCGCCTGGTAATGACCGCTTCGGCAGCGTCTTCCTAACTCAATTCGCGGATCGACTGCATCGGCGGCACACGCGTGATGTGGCGTGTGGTGAGCCAGCCGCTGGCACTGACCAGCAGCGCGCCGGCGAGCGGCAATACCAGCCACAGCCAAGGGTGCGGTCGTGCGGGCAGTTCGAATAGTCGTCCGGCGATCAATGCCATCGCGATTTCAGCACAGGCGCTGGCGAGCAGTCCTGCCAGCAATCCCAGCGCGATAAATTCGCTCAGCAGGCCCTTGGCCAGGTAAGCACGCTGCGCGCCAAGGGTACGCATGAGTACGGCTTCCTGGCGCCTTGCGTCTAGGCTGGCCAGAAGCGTGGCAATGACCACTGCCATGCCGGCGGCGAGCAGGAAGCCGAGCAGCAATTGAATGGCGGCGATGATCTGGTCGAACACTGCTTCAATGTTGGCGATGAGCTTGTCGAGCGCCAGCACGGTAATGCCCGGGAAGCTCTTGACCAGGCCGGGCAACACGCCGGTTGCCCTGGGCGGCACGTAGACGCTGGCAATGGCGCTGGCCGGCAAGTGATCAAGCTGGCCCTGAGCAAAGATGACAAAGAAGTTGGGCTGCATGGAATCCCATTTCACGCTGCGGATACTGGTGATGCGGGCTACAAGCGTCTGGTCGCCGGTCTGGAAGCCGAGTTCGTCGCCCACCGCAAGATGCAGCCGCTCGGCCATGCCCGACTCGACCGAGATTTCTGGAGCTTTGCGATTGCCATGCCAGCGCCCCGTCAGTACGGTGTTGTTCGGCGGCAGGGTGGCGGTCCAGGTCAGGTTGAGCTCGCGCCGCAGGGTGTTGCTGTCGCGCGCTTCCTCGGGAAGCGTTTCGGCAATCGGCAAGCCGTTCTTGCTGACGAGTCGGCCTCTTACCATGGGGTATAAAGCGGAAGCCCTCAGTCGATGTTGCGACAGGTAGTCGGCAACGGCCTGCTGCTGGCTGGGAGCGATGTTCACCAGAAAGAAGTTGGGCGCCTCGGGCGGCAGTTGCTGGCGCCAGCCGGCAATCAGGTCACTGCGCACCAGCGCCAACAGGGCCACCAGGAACAGCGCCAGGGTAAAGGCGCCAAGTTGCAGGGTGCTGTCGAAGCGATGGCGCAGCAGCTGGGCGAGGCCAAAACGCAGCGGACCCTGTGCCATGCGCTGGACGGCGCGGCTGCCGAGAAGCGCCAGGCGGGCCAGAATGACCAGCACTAGGACCAGCGCGGCCAGCGCGCCAACGAACAGGCCGATCAGCCGAACGTCGCCGGCATACCAGCCAACCAGCAACAGGAGGGCCGAGCCCGTGAGGCTTGCCGTTACCCAGGCGTTGAGGGGCAGCGGTGGCAGTTCCCGCCGCAATACCCGCAGCGGCGGCACACGGATCAAACGCAACAGGGCTGGCAGGCTGGCGCCAGCCAGCGCCAGGAACCCGCTGGCAATAGCGGCGACCACCGGCGCGAACCCAAGCGAGGGCAGGCGAGCGGCAGCGCCAGGCAGAATCAGCGTTGCCAGTGCCTGTTGCATGGCTGCACCGACTGCCACGCCGATCAGGCTGCCGATGAGACCCAGGGTCAGAAGCTGGACAGCGTACAGCACGCGCAACTGTGCCGTGGTGGCGCCAAAGCAGCGCAGCAGGGCGGCCTGGTCGTAATGGCGCAGGGCATGACGATGCGCTGCAATGGCGATGGCGGCCACCGACAACAGCAGGCTGATGAGCGCGGTGAGTTGGAGGTAGCGGTCGGCATTGGCGAATGCGCCGCGCAGGGTTTCGACCCCTTCGCGCGAGCCAATCAGGCGCTGGGTGGTATCAAGCATGGGTTTCAACACTGTGCTGAAAGCGCTGAGCTGTTCGGCTTCGCCGGCGAACTGATACAGATAGGTGATACGGCTGCCGGGCTGCAGCACCCGGGTTTTGGCGACTTCGTCGGCCCGCAAGAATACACGCGGCGCGAGGCCGAACACGCCGCCAAGCTGACCGGGTTCCTCGACGATGACGCCGGCGATGGTGAAATCCGCTTCGCCGATCTGCACATGGTCGCCTACCTGTGCGGATAGAAGTGTCAGCAAGTCGGGCGCGACGTAGACCTGACCCGGTGGCGGAATGGCTTGGCGGATGCTGCCTGCTTCAAACGGGCGCGGGGCGATGCGTACGCTGCCGCGCAAGGGATAGGCAGCATCGACGGCGCGCAGGGTGGCAAGCTGAAAGGCGTCGCCCCTGGCGAGCATGCTGGGAAACTCGATGGCCTGGCTGGTGCTGAGGGCGTGGACTGGCCAGGATTCGATGGGTCGGGGGCTGGTGATCAGCAGGTCGGCGCCAAGAAAACTGGCGCCCTGTTCGCTCATGGCGCGCTTCATGCGGTCGCCGAGAAAGCCGGTGGTGCTGACGCTGCCGACACCGATGATCAGGGCCAGCAGCAAAACGCGCCATTCCCCACTGCGGCGTTCACGCCGCAAAAGCCAGAGCCCGAGTCGAAGGAAGTTCATGCCAGCACGACTTCCTGCGCACGTCCGGCGATCAGATGCAGCCGTCTCTGGCAGCGTGAGGCCAGCGCATCGTCATGGGTGACCAGGATCAGAGTGGTGCGCGCCGATGTATTGAGCTCGAACAGCAGATCGATGATGCGGGCACCCGTTTCGGCGTCGAGGTTGCCCGTCGGTTCGTCGGCAAACAGGACCTGCGGATCGGTGGCGAAAGCGCGGGCAATGGCGACACGCTGCTGCTCGCCGCCGGACAGTTGACGCGGGGTGTGTGTGGCGCGCGCGGCAAGGCCGACGCGATCGAGCCAGTGGCGGGCACGCTGCTGCGCGTCGGCTCGCCCGGCCAGCTCCAGCGGCATCAGGATATTCTCGAGGGCGGTGAGCGCAGGCAGCAACTGGAAAGACTGGAAGACAAAACCGACACTTCCGGCACGAAGCCGGGCGCGCGCGTCTTCATCCAGCTCATTGAGGCGCTGGCCCAACAGGATGATTTCACCGGAAGAGGGCTGGTCCAGTCCCGCCAGCAGGCCGAGCAGGGTGGATTTCCCCGAACCGGAGGCACCGGTGATGGCGAGCGTTTCTCCGGCTTTGACGGAAAATTCTACATCATCGAGGATGGCAAGCCTGCCTTCTGAAGTAGCAACGTTCTGCGAGAGATGGTGGGCAGAAACGATGCTGTCAGGGAACTGGGCGCTGTCGGAAGGCGTCATTGAAATGAGATCAGGTTAAGGTGAATACATGAATTATCGCGTCTGGGCGCTTGTTTGGCTGTTTTGTCTTTCGCTGCCGGTCATGGCGGGCCAATGTACCCTGTTGATTCTCGGCGACAGCCTGAGTTCCGGCTATGGCTTGCCGGCAGGGACGGGCTGGGTCGATCGGCTTGGGGCACGACTGAAGAAAGCGGCGCCGGACTGGCAAGTGGTCAATGCCAGCATCAGCGGGGATACCACCCAGAACGGTTTGCAGCGACTTCAGCCTGCGCTGGAACGGCATCATCCCCAGGGTGTGCTGATCGAACTGGGCGGCAATGATGCCCTGCGCGGTACGCCGCCCGCCGTGATCCGGCAAAATCTGGTCAGCCTGATCCGCCAGGCCAAAGCAGCGGGCGCATGGGTGGCGCTGCTGGAAGCACCGGTATTGCCAAACTACGGCAAGCCCTATGCTGACGCAGTAGCTAAGGTGTTTGTTCAAGTGGCGCGTGAGGAAAAGATCACCCGGGTGCCCTGTTTTGTCTGCGGCGTGGGGGTCGCTTCCAGCATGATGCAAGCAGATGGCATCCATCCCAATGAAAAGGCACAAGGGCGCATGCTCGAAAAAGTCTGGCCGCATCTCCGCAGCAGGCTGCGTTGCCCGGCACAAAAGGCGTCAGCGTGATGCGGTCAGCTAATTAAGGCTTTAAACACTTGAATTCACCTATTAGAAATCCCGTATAACCCACTGAATGATTGTTCAAACATTTAGCAGGTTTCCCTTATTTATTACGCTTCGCTGCCTTAACTCGTAATTTGGCAGGTTACTTTTGTTCCTACTAGAAGACCCTGAATACAGGGGTGTTTGCCCATAGCTTACTTCGCATAATGTATATTATGTTAAATAGTAAATGTTTCTGTTGATGTGAATTCCCTATGAGTTGATACAAGCTAACCCTGCTAACTATGCAGGCTAAGGCTGCTAACCAAAACAAGTTAAGGTTGCAAACCCAATCCTCAACAATTCAATGCGTTATTGAATCTAGTTTGAATGAAGCTCGAATGAAGTCGTCCCGAGTTGAAAAGATAATTGGCGGGCTTGGACTAGGAAAGCCTTTTTGTCTCTGGCCAATGCAACACTTCAGAAATTGCCGCATGTATAGGTCTAGGCAGGACTATCGTGCCCAAGCCGTCACTTCCTCCAACTTCCTGGCCAACGGCCAGCAAGATTCTCCATGTCTGTCACCGGACAACCCCATGACCTGCCCGTTTTATATCGACAGGAACGATAAGCAACAGCCTGCGCACTAAATTGAATAGGCTGGTTGCCACGGCGGCTTGGCGCTTCGAGAGGTCTACAGCCTTCTGCCGACCTACTTGTCGTATACGGTAGCCGGCCTGTCCTTGTCGATGATGAGAACCGACAAGCTGACAAGCGGCTCGGTCTTGCTGGTATTCCATACGGCATGCCAGGAAGCTGGTGTGTCGTCTGGAGAGTGGATGTAATAGGAAGCCCCCGGCTTTAGCTCGATATCAGCTTTGCCATCCTGAAGCAGAACTCCCGTCCCTTCCAGGATATATGTCAAGTAATGCCCGGGATGACGGTGCCTGGGTGTTATCGCGCCGGGCGCAATTTGAACCGTGTACATGCGCGCCTCCTTGCCCTTGAACTCGACAAGATCTGCAATGATATGCGGGGTGCGCAAAATTGCACTTTTATCCGAACTGACTGCCTGATTGCCAAACGCACCGATCACCACGCCGAGGGAAAACACGAGTGGGAAGGTAATGAATGTCTTGGTCTTCATGGCTTGATCCTGATAAAAAAGCTGGGCTCACATCATTGTAGTTAAGCATAATTAAGAGGGTCAGCTTAGCCACCAATCAAACCGTAACGTTTTCGCCCCACATACGATTGTCATCGTAAGGGCATTTTTTTACCTATGGGAATGCATGACATGGACGATCAAGCGAGCTTTGAGGATCTGCCTTCTACGATGCGAGAAGCTGAGTCTGGTCAGTCATATTTCCGGGTTTTACGCAGTCCATGATTTGCGCGGTCTCGTTTTTGCCACGGATGAACAGGCAGGCCCGATCTCTGCCAGAGTGCTTGGCTGAATAAAGCGCCTTGTCCGCGCTGTGCACCATTTCTTCGGCACTGGTCATGCCGACTTCACGATTGGCCACCCCGATGCTTATCGAGGTTCGAATTTCCTTCCCCTCGAAACTGACCTTTATCGACCGGATTGTCATGAGCAGGCGTTCGGCAACCACCAGGGCCGACTTGTGGTCTGCGTCGTTGCAAATGACCATGAACTCTTCTCCACCCATTCGGCTGACACTGTCGTGCTTGCGGGCGGCGGATTGAAGCGCGTTTGCGACTGTTTGCAGCACCCTGTCGCCAGCAGCGTGGCCATAGCGGTCATTGATCTGCTTGAAGTGATCAATATCAATGATCAGGGCGGCCATGGGCTGCGAGGTGCGAAGTGAGGTACTCCAGGCTTTTTCCAGCGCTTCCATGCCGGCACGGCGGTTGGGCAAGCCAGTCAGGAGATCGGTCATGGCGGTTCGTTCCAGCCGGCGATTGCTGATCGCCAGTTCCGCCGCGAACTGCTTGAGCTGGGCACGGTCGTTTTCCCAGGATTCAAGCAGGTTCACATAATGCAGTGCCGCGCGCATGCGCGCATTCAGCGCACGAATGTTCACGGGCTTTGTCACATAATCATCCACACCCGCTTCGAAAGCCTCGACGATCTTGTCCTCGGTTTCTTCACCCGTCAGCATGATGACGTACATGGATTGTCCCCATTCCGTTGCCCTCAGGGCCCGGCAGAATTCAAGCCCGTTCATGCCTGGCATGAGCCAGTCGGTAATGATGATTTGAGGCATGACCTGCAAAGCGAGGGTCAATGCATCCTTGCCGTTCTCAGCGGTATGGACATCGCAATTCAGCAACTGGCGCAGTGCGCCCTCAGTCACCATGCGGGTCGTCGGTTCATCTTCAACGATCAGGACTCGTTTGCCGCCTCCCCTGGATTCCGGTTCCTGGCGTGGCGCTGGCGCGCTGGCCATGGCATTGAATGTAGGCAGACGGGCGGCTGGCACCTTCAACAATTCACCCCACTCCGTCCATTTGCGGACAACCTCATCGAACAATTCGCCCAGTGCATCCGCGTCCAGCCCGGTTTTTGCGCCCAGCCGCATCAGTGCCGCGATCTTGTCATGACGCTGGCCTTCGCCGGACAGGCCCAGGTCAGCCATTTGCCTCGCCAGATAAAACAGATTTGTCAGTTGATGCGGTCTTGAACCTTCGGCGAAGGAAGATTTTTCAGGAGCCTCGTGATAGCTGATCGGCTCGGCCAGCACTTTTGGAATGCCGCAATTGGCCAGGATCGCGGTAGTGAATTCGACGTGATCGGCTTCCAGATACTCGCGCTCCAGTGCCAACAACGCTTCTCCACTGGTTTCCTTTTCAAGAATGGATGCGTATTCGACAGGATGGATCGTGGCCAGTGCCAGCCTGCCAATTTGTGACAGCAGGCCGCAGGCAAACAGATCTTCCGAAGTCCCTACCTTGAACACCTTGCCAAGTTCCTGGCTGGCCACGGCCATCAACAATGAATGGGACCAAAAGCCGGGGTAGTCAAATTTTGCGCAAGGCCCTTGAACATACTGATCGACCAGGGAAAAACTCATGGACAGCAGACGTACCGTGGTCATGCCAAGACGCATGACCGCTTCGTTGATGGATACCACTGCCCTGCCGGACTGCGCCGCCGAATTTGCCAGATTCAGTAGGCGGCCAGACAAGGCCGGGTCGGTTTGCACGACCCTGACCACATCGCTTATTGCGGCATCTTCACGCCTGCAAATCTCCATGATGGCCAATGCCACCCCTTTGGGGCTGGGAAGCTGGGTTGTGGTGCTGAGCTGCTCAATCTTGTTCATGTTCTGGCCACCATGGAATCAATACTTTCGCCACTGAACCATCCTGCTGACCAGTTATTTTTCAGCAAGTCGGTAAACTCATCGGCGGGTACGGGTTTGCCGATGTAGTAACCCTGCAGCGTCTCGCATTTCAGATCGTTCAGAATATGCGCCTGCTCCAGGGTCTCGATACCTTCGGCCGTCACGGTAAATCCGAGGTTTTTCGCCAGCGCGACAATGGCGCGGACGATGGCGAGACTTTCATCGTCGGACGGCAATCCGCGCACAAAACTCTGGTCCACTTTAAGATTGTTCAGCGGCAGGCGCTTCAGATAGCTCAACGACGAATAGCCCGTGCCAAAATCATCCAGGGATAGCTGCATGCCCTCCTTGCGCAAGGCATTGAGCGTTTGCAGCGTGCCCTCGGTGTCATCCATCAGGGCGCCCTCGGTCACTTCAAGCTCCAGCAACTCGGCGGCAAAACCAGTCTGCCGCAGAATTTCCTTGATGCGGCCAACCAGTTGCGGGCTACGGAACTGGATGGCCGAAAGGTTGACCGCCATGCGCAATGGGTAACCTGCCGCCCGCCAGCGTGCTGCATCCGCGCAGGCGGTGCGCAGCACCCATTCGCCTATGGGAACGATCAGGCCGCTTTCTTCCGCCACGGGTATGAATTCCATTGGCGAGATCAGGCCAAGATCGGGGTGTCTCCAGCGAATCAAAGCCTCCAGTGACTTGATGCGGCCGCTGGCTAGGTCAAGCTGGGGCTGATAAACCAGGAAAAATTCATTTCGCTCCAGGGCCAGACGAAGGTTGCTTTTCAGGTCTAGCCGGCGGATGGCCTCCTGGGTCAGCGAAGCGCTATAGAACTGGTAATTGTCTCGCCCCTGGTTCTTTGCATGGTACATCGCAGTATCGGCGTGCTTGAGCAGGGTGGCGGCGTTTTCACCGTCTTCCGGATAGAGTGCGATGCCGATGCTGGTGGTCAGCACAACCTGCCGGCCTTCAAGAACAAAGGGGTTTTGCATCATTTCATGGATGCGTTGCACCAGATTCAGCGCATCATCTGTATTGTGCAAATGCGGAATCAGCACGGTGAATTCGTCACCGCCCAGGCGGGCCAGATCGACTCCCATATTGATGGAGTCGGAACGCGCCACCAGATCGTAAGAACGCAAGCCCTGCTGCAAACGATCGGCAACCCATTGCAGCAACTGGTCCCCTGCCCCGTGGCCCATGGTGTCATTGATTGTCTTGAACCCATCCATGTCCATGACCAGCACGGCCAGCTTGTCGTTGATTCGGCTGGCGCGGCGGATTTCATCGTCAAGCCGTTCGGAGAAGGACAGTCTGTTGGGCAATCCCGTCAGGTTGTCGAAATAGGCCAGCCTGTATACCCGGTTTTCCGCCTGTCTTTTTTCAGTGATGTCCCGGAACAGGCACAGGGTTTCCTGCTTGTCGATATTGGCCAGCCTTACCTCGAAATGCCTTGCTTCTCCGCCATCCTGATCAAGCTGGATTTCCAGGTTGCTGGTTGTGCCGTTGACACGCCCCTGCGAAGCGGCTGCCATGATGCGGCCAACCACCTCCCTGGGAAGACTTTCCGCTAGCGAATATGCCGATTCGTGACCGGCGGGATGGGGCTGTTCCTTCATATGAGAGGACAGACGAACATCCTGAATATGGCCGCTGCCATCCAGGCGAAGCAGGGTATCGGGAATGGCATTCAGAATGGCTGAATTGCGCGCATTGAATTTGTTCAGGTCCTGCATGGCGCCATATGCGCGGAACAGATATCTCACGCGGTAGCCAAGCAGACCCCAGTTGATGGGTTTGGAAAGGAAGTCGGTGGCGCCTTTTTCGAAAGCCTGCTCGATCGACTCGAGGTCATCCATGCCGGTGACCATGATGATGGGAAGCTCATCTCCAGCAAGTTCCCGCAGTCGCGTGCAGACCTGATAGCCGTTCATGCCGGGCATGTCCACATCCAGCATGACCATGTCGAACAAGCCTTGCTTGAACTGGTTTATTGCCTCTTCACCGCTTTCAGCCAGGCATACTTCGAAACCAGCTTTTTCCAGGGCAGCCTGCATGAGCATGCGCGCCGTCAGTTCGTCGTCGGCAACAAGAATGCGTTTGCGCGGATGTTTCATGCATCCTCCTCCAGCAATGCCTGTAACGCGTTTGCCGCCCGGCCATATTCCTGCCACATTCGCGCATAAACAGGACGCGCTTCATCGAGGCGGGCATTCTTGCCCATCTCCTCGAGCTGTTTGAATAGCCCGGAAAGCGTTGCTGCGCCTACATTGGCGGAACTTGATTTGAGCGAATGCGCGGCGCTGCGCAAGGCTTCGCTGTCTCCCTTTTCGATGGCCTGCTCGATCTGGCCTATACCCTTGTCTGAGCTTTCCAGATAAACCCGGATGATTTGTCTTGCCAGACCCAGGCTGCCTGAAGGATCCAGTTCTCGCAGCTGATCAAGCTGCTTGAGTTCAATAACAGCTTTTTGCTCAGCTTCGGCATCAGCCGTCGCGCCAGTTTGCGGTGCCCCGATTGCCGGGGCGTCGGTTGCCTTTACAAGCCAGCGCTTCAGGATATTTTCCAGTTGAACTTTGGAGTATGGTTTGGCCAGATAGTCATCCATGCCCGCCGCCAGACACTGAATACGGTCGCTGTCCATGGCGTTGGCTGTCAGGGCAATGATCGGCAATCGCCCAGTGCCTGATTCGCGTGTCCTGATTTCGGCTGTGGCCTGATAACCATCCATCAAGGGCATCTGGCAGTCCATGAGGACGAGATCGTAGCCCTGCTTTTCGAGCAGGGTGATGGCTTCGGCGCCATTGCTGGCAATATCAGGCGTCAAGCCAAGACTGCTCAACATGGCAATGGCAACTTGCTGATTGACCGGATTGTCTTCGGCAAGAAGTATTCGTCCATTCAGAGCGGTGTCATAACTGATCCCGGCCTTGCGCATAGTCCGGTGCTCCGCATGCCGCGTATCGACAAGCGGCTTCGAAAGAGCTGCCCGGATCATGGTATGCAGCTCGGCCCGGCGAATGGGCTTGTTCACGCAGCTCAGGATGCCGGCTTCGTGGCGTTCCATTGCGCTGCCGGTTTCATTGGCCGAGGTCAGCATGATCAGACGGATGCCGGCCAATTCGGGCAGGGACTTGATGGCGAGGGCCAGTTGCAAGCCATCCATGCGCGGCATTTGCATGTCCAGGATGGCCAGCCTCACGGGGTCGCCAGACTGTGCCGCTTGTTTAAGTTCTTCCAGTGCCTGTTCGCCGCTTTCCACGCAACTTGCCCGCATCTGCCAGCCCGACAGCTGAAGCCGCAGGATTTCAAGATTGGTCCGGTTGTCATCCACCACCAGAACCCTGATGCCGCTCAAGTCGCTTGAATCGTTGTTGCACGGGATTGACTGCTGAGACTTGGCCAGGTCCAGGTGTACCCAGAACTTTGAGCCTTTCCCCGGTTCACTTTCCACGCCAATCGTGCCGCCCATCAACTCCACCAGACGCTTGCTGATTGCCAGCCCAAGACCGGTACCACCAAACTGGCGCGTGGTCGAGCCATCTGCCTGGGTGAAGTTTTCGAATATCTTGTCCAGGGAATCGGGGCTGATGCCGATTCCGGTATCTTCCACGCTCATGCTGACGCGCACTTGTTGTTCAGAGACTGGGAGAAGCAGCACGCGCACGACCACCTCGCCCCTGGCGGTGAACTTGATGGCATTGTTGACGAGATTGGCCAGAACCTGCAGCAGGCGGAAAGGATCTCCGGACACCGCAAGCGGGATGTGCGGCGGCGCAAGTTGAACGGCCAGCTCAAGCCCTTTATCGGCGGCCGGAGATTCAAACATAGCCACAGCATCTTCGACCAGCTCGCCCAGGTTGAAGTCCACTTTTTCAAATTCGATGTGACCGGACTCGATTTTCGAGAAATCAAGAATGTCATTGATGATGCCCAGCAAATGCTGGCCGGAACGCATCACTGACTGTGCGTAGTGTCTCTGGGTACTGTCCAGGGGGGTTTCCAGAAGCAGTTCATTCATCCCCAGCACACCATTCATGGGGGTGCGAATTTCGTGGCTCATGGTGGCAAGAAATTCACTTTTCATCCGACTGGCCTCCTCGGCTGCGAGCTTGGCCTTGATAAGATCGGCTTCAATTTCTTTCTGGGCAGTGATGTCGGTATGGGTGCCGACAATTCGAATCCCGTGCCCCGCCTCGTCGCGCACCACTAGCGCTCGAACGAGTATCCAGAGATAGTGGCCCAGCTTGTGACGGAACCGGAAGGTGATTTCAAACTGATTGTCCGTGCTTTCCAGGCTTTGCCTGACAGACTCAAGTGCATATTCCAGATCCATTGGGTGGACACGGTTGGCCCACTCCTCCAGATCCTGTCCGATTTCATCCACACCGTAGCCGATCATTTCTTTCCAGCGCGGGGAGTAATACACGGTGCCTTTTACGACATCGTAATCCCACAGGCCATCATTAGCGCCACGCATGGCCAGCTCAAAGCGCTCCTCGCTTTTAACCAGGGCCGTGCGCATGCGCTCCCGCTCTTCGGTAAGCGCTGCCACCTGTTCCGCCATGAAAGCCAGTCCGCCCTGAGCCTTGTTTGGGTTGCCATTCTTGTCACGCAGCAGAATATCGAAAGCGCCACGCAAGGCCTCCAGTGCCCTGGCCGAAGACTCCGCTTCTTCGCGAAGTTTCTGATTGGATTCGGTAAGCTCGGCCGATGAAAGCTCCAGGCTTCGGCGAAGCAGGGCAAGATCCCGATCATACTGGGCGTAGGTGTCGTCTACCCTTTCCAGCAAATCCGGCATGGCTTTCAGCGCCGAATAGATATGGCCACCGGTTTCCCCGTCGGCGCTGTTCATATCCCGCAGCCGCGTGGTAATCTCCGGCCAGGTGGCGGGATCAATGCCAAGCAGGCGCTTGATTTGGCGTTCGAGCAGACGATGCATGATCAGCTCAGTTTTCCGTAAGGTAGGTGACAGTCATGGTCTGGTTATGCAGCTTGCATTCGGTGGTTTCCAGAAACGGACTGATCTCGCCGTTTGAATAAAACCCGGTGAGAACACATCCCTGTCCGAATACCGCGCCAACCGCTTCCACTTCTTCATCAACACGATCGCCCATGACCAGCTTGCGGCCGATGCACGACACCAGCAGCCCCAACGCGGGCTTGTCGCTGCGGAACATTTTTCCCGCAGCCTGGGCGGCAGCCTCGGCTCCGTCCACCAGCGCCTCGGTCGAAGCATGCATGAGGCGAAGATAGCCGTTCTGCGGCACATCCCCGGCCAGCACCAGGCTGCCGTCTTCTTCATTCACGGCAAGCAGGGTTCGGATCAAGCCGCTTTCCTGACGGTCATCAGACAGTAGCGCGAAGGGGAACAACAAGCCGGAGGCAGGCAAGTCGCTGGAATACTCACCCAGATAGCGCTTGTAGACTTCCAGCGCAGGCTCACCATCCAGCTCATGCAGCACATTGCCTTGCGCGCGAGTGGCGCGCCGTGCGGGTCCGAAACTGTGCCAGCCGCCAAAGGAGCCATGCGCAAAGCCAACGCTTTCGCCATACAGGCCAATAGCCAGCATCATGCTGTCAGATACCTGATTATCCAGAAGCGTCCAGGTTCTGCTGAAAGCACCGTAGTCACCCGCCAACCCGCCCGTAAGTGGAATGTGTGGCCCCAGCACCGAAACAGTGCCGGCGATCAGCTCGCTGCCGTTCACGCCCACACCCTGGCTTAGCATAATGACAGCCCGCAAGTCAGGATGAGCCAATTGCTCGGCCAGCCTTTGGCCGGCGGCGCGGCTGTCTTCCATGTCCGACAGTTCGGTGGCGGCAATACGGGTGTCAATCCGGTCAATCCGGATGGCGGTAACGACCAGACTGTCTTCGCCTACCCCCTGATTGTTGATCTCTCCCGCCGTGCTGGCGCCGACCCGCCTTGCATCCGGAAAGACGGCTGCTAGCGTTTCTGTCAGACCAGGCTGTGAGAAAAACCGTGGCGAGCCAAATACCAGAACCAGATTCGGATGAATTTCGGCCAGTGATTTCAAGGTGGCGCTGTCCATTAGCGTCAGGGTGGCCTGCCTGATTTCCATATTTCTATCCTTTTATAGGGAGCGCAGCCCGCCTGTGCGAGTGCAAAGCATCCCAGTTTGTTAATTACCTTTTTGTGAATCGGCAGGCTCGCCGTTTATTCGAGGCAGGTAGAGACAGGAGAAAAAACTTCCTTGATGATTGGGCTCTTATGAGCTCATATTGATAATCAGCTATATGATGTAACGTCTTGTAGTCAATGATATTTTCATTCTTTGCGGTAACCCTGAAACCAGATGAGACAGGAGCTCCCCTTTATTCCATTCATTAACTCCGGGACTGCATTTCAATCTCAAGCCAATGCTTGTAAACCTCGTCTGACCACAGCGACTTGATATAGGCAATCACGTCGTCGATTTCCCGGTCTGTCAGCTTGTTTTTCCAGGGCGGCATGTCTCCCATGTCGGGCGGACTGCCTTCCTCGATGGCCTTGCGCAGGACCGGGGTGGCGTGATGCCAGGCATGGGCGGAATCGTCTAGCGGTGGAGGTGGATACAGACCATTTTCACGCTTGACCCGCCAGTCTCCCGGCTGGCCCTTGCCATCCTTTCCGTGACAGCTCTGGCAATATTTTTCATAAACGGCGAATCCCGATTCCAACTGCTTGAGGTCAAGCCCGCGTGCCAGGATGGCTTGCTGTCTTGCGGGGTCAAGCTTGAGCGATACCCTGGCAGGTTGATCGCATGCACCCACCCCCGCTCCTATCAACAACATCAGGAAAGCCCGATAGCTCATTGATTTCACCTTGTATTGAATACAGTACTGGCGCTTGTTAGCAGGATTGCTATACACAATATAAATCACTGTAGGGGAGCACTCCATGAACTTAAGCGAAGCGCATCTGCATTTTGATTCGACTGGCTTTTTGACCGACACCAGCCAATGGAATGAGGAAATCGCCAAGGCTATCGCCAAGTTTGACGGAATCGGCCCCCTTGGCGTGGCGCACTGGCAGATCATCCAACACCTGCGACATAGCTGGCTGGATTGCCACGCACTGCCAGCTGTTTCCCATACCTGCCATGTAGCAGGAATGGGACCGCATTGCCTGGAAGAGCTGTTTAACGGCCCGCGAGAAGCCTGGCGCGTGGCCGGATTGCCCGATCCGGGTGAAGAAGCGCGCGCATATATGTAGAAATGATCTTGGGGGCATCCGCCGCTCCCGGGTGGGTTCGGCTCACACTCACTTCCGGCCAGTTATGCCGCGTCGTCAGATTGATAAAGCGGGCATGATGCCGATGGCGATGGCCATCGCGCCTTGCAGCAGGATGACGCGCGGGTTGGGTTCTCGCTGCCAGACGTTATGGATGGCATATGCCGCAGCAATTCCGAACAAGACAGCCACCCAATTTTCCGCACTGCCAAACCAGATCGAAAGCCCCAGCATGGCCAGGGAAAAAACGAACAATCCGCGCGCTACCTGGACTGTCTTTTCCGCCCCATAGCGCACAGCGAAGGAATGCTTGCCCGCCGCCCTGTCGGTTTCGATTTGCGGCGGCTGGTGTGACAGCAGCAGGGAAACTGCCAGCGCGGCAAATGCCAGTGAACCAGTGGCAGCGGAAATTCCGAAAGCATTGCCGGTCAGCAGCCACAGACAGGCAAAAACGCCGCCATAGCAGATGCCGGTGACCCATTCGCCCAGGAATGTATAGGAAAGCGGCCTGGGGCCTGCGTTATATAAAAAGCCAAGGATGACCAAAGGCGCTGCCACACCCAGCACCCAAAGTTTTCCTGTAGCCATTAACACTGCCAGTCCAAGTGCAGCACCGGCAACGAAACTCAGCACGCCGTGGATGGACGCGGTTTTTGTATCGCCATGCACCCTCACCCACGAATCCCATTTCTCCTCATCCGCGCCCAGCTTCCAGTCCGCCACATCATTCAGCACGTTGATGGCATGCTGGAGCAGGACGACAGCAACCGTCGCTGCCAGCACGACGGCCCGGCCCTCGCTGCCTGTGTGCATCAGAACAACCAGTCCGGGCAGCAGGGATATGAGGTAAATGGCGGGATTCAACGCCTCCCGCCATCCGGCTGACACCATGACGGCGCCACGAGCTTCAGTCATGCGGCTGCGGCGTAGTAGTCGTTCGGGAAAGCAGCAATCGCTGCCTTGAACCACTCGGCATGTTGCGCTTCGGAATCGACGACCTTTTGATATACCACTGCCGCTTCCGTATTGCCTTCGGCCAGTGCCTGATCGCGGAATTTCGGGTAGATGCTCAAAGCTTCCCGCTCTTCCACACGTAGCGCCACATTCAGCGCTTTTTCCACCACACCTTCCGGATTCAGCGCGATCAGCAAATCGCAATTGGCCTGAATAGTGTTCAGCGCATCGATTGCGCGCTGCGTGTCTTCACCCCGGCTGGGCACCCCCATGTCCGCATACAGCTTGCGCAGCCATACCGCATGCAGCTTTTCCTCTCCGGCCACTCTGCGGAACAGTTTGGCAAGCTCGGGATATCCCGCCTTCTCGGCCCAACGGGCAAACTCAGGGTACATGATCTGGTTTTCGTACTCTTCCACATCCACGAATGATTCGGCGGTCCTGTCCATGTCCGCGTGCTGGCTCGCGGCGGCGAAACATTCAAAGATCATGTCCTCTGTGATTTCAGTTGTCTGCATGACTGCTCCTTTACTTTTGGTTGAAAAGCGGCACGAGCCGCCTGCATTTCCGCCTGTTTTGAAAAACGGAGCGGCGGTTTCTCCGAAAAAATCAATCTTTCTGGTTGGCATAGTAATGGGCCAGCGCTTTAACATCTTCCGGGGACAGTGATTTAACCGCATTGCGCATGGCCTTGCTCGGCAGCTTCACGGCGTGATTCTGATAACGCTTGATCTCGTTCTCCAGAAATTCCACTGGCTGACCGGCAATGCGCGGGGTTTCAGCATCCATTTTTTTGCCGCCATTGGCATGGCAATTACCGCAACCTGCGTCATGCAGGGACTTGCCCCGTTTGACCAGTTCGGCCTGGGTTTCACTGGCAACGGATACCCATTTCCTTTTCGCGTAATGGAAGGCAAAGGCAGCGCTTTGATCGGCATCATATTTCTTCATGAGCTTGGTCATGGCCTCACCTTCCCGCGTGCCATCCAGAAACTGGAGCATGACGGTTTTCAAGTAGGCTTCCGGCTGGCCATCAATCAACGGCGTGTCGGTTGGATCATTCTTTGCGTTGTGGCAACTGTCACATTTATCGATGAAAGCCGACACATCTACCGACGGTGAGAGTGCTGCCGCTTCGGACGACTGATCCTTTCCGGGATTGGAAGCATAAAACTGAGCCAGCGCGCGAATATCCTCCGCATTTAATGTAGCCACAGCCGCACGCATGACCTTGCTTGGAAGTTTGCTCCTTGGATCCTTGTATTTCTGCAAAATGGCCTCGATATAGCCCGCTGGTTGTCCAGCCAGCCGGGGCGTCATGCCATCAGCCTTGCGTCCGTCCGAACCATGGCAGCCCGCGCAGGCTTCCTGGTGCAAGCCCTCTCCCGTCTTGACCAACTCCGGACTGGTTTTCTCCTGAGTCGACAGCCATCTCGACTTGGCGTAATGCCTGGACAAGGCAGCGATGGTCTGATCGGAATAACCCCTGAGCAGGTCAATCATTACCCGTGAGCTTCGGTTGCCATCCTTCTGCTGTTGCAGCACGGTGCGGATAAACTGCTCCGGCTGGCCGGATATCAGCGGCATGTCGCGGAAGCCTGGCCGGTGGCAGGTATTGCAACCGGAAACGACGGTTTCCAGGTCTTCGCCTTCCCTTGGGACAGAAGGTTCGGCGGCGTAATAGTGTGCCAGCGCATCAATGTCCTGTTGTGAAAGCCCCTTGACGATGGTTCTCATCACTTCGCTGGGCATCTTGATCTGAGGATCAAGGTAGGCACTCATCTGTGATTTGAAATAGCTGATGGTTTGTCCGGCGATTCGCGGAGTCATGCCTGCAGCCCGGCGTCCGTCCTGGCCATGACAACCTGCGCAGCGCCGCTGGTGTATCGCTGCGCCCGACTTGACCAGGTCGGCATTGCTGGGTTCGCCTGCTGACAGCCAGACCGAGTTGGCATAGTACTTCGCCAGTGTGTCGAGCTTCTCATCCGTGTAGTCCTTGAGCAGATCGCCCATGACCAATGAATGGCGCTGGCCATCACGCTGCTGCCGCATCACCACCTTGAGATATTGTTCGGGCTGGCCGCTGATCAGAGGCATGAAGGGCACGCCCGGTTTGTGGCAGCTGTTGCAGCCACCCTCGGCCAGCGCCAGGATGCCCGGCAGCCAGGCATTGGCCTGCCCTCCGTTTTCTTCCACGGCCTTCTTGCGCGGCGCATGAGGATCGTGGCACACCACGCAATTCGAGTTTCTTTTTACATCCAAAGCCTGATGCGCCATCAGGGATTCGCTGAACAAACCTACCTTCACCGGACGCGCTGCCACATTGTCGTGACAGCGCAGGCAAAGTCCGCTGTCCCTGGGAATCTGCGCAGCAGCAACTTTCTGGTGTTCGCCTTCATAAAGGGGACCATGGCACGACTCGCAACCCAGCGTGGCATGCACACTGGCCGCCAGCATTGTGCCTACCGCGGCATGATCCTTCTTGGTCTTGCCATGGCATTCCGTCGTACAAGTGGTATTGCCGCTGAAACGGACCGGTTGTTGTCTGAGTTCCTCCAGCGCGCCTGTGCGATACCACTTTTCATCATCCCAGCCTTCAGGCACGAACCAGTCCTTGATGTAGACAAAGCCTGCAACCGCTACGATCAGTAACAGGGCAAGACGATACAGGTGGTTGCGCGGTGACGGGATCAAGTTCTACTGCCTCCCGCTGGAAGACAGCGACAGCGCGTCATCCTTGAATATGGGCAGGAACCTGCTGACGATCCAATAGGTGATGAAAGGCGCGGCCAGAATCATCACTGCCGGGATGATTCCTTCTCGCGCGAGCCATTCGAAATGGAAATCCACATAGCCGCGATCTGATTTGGAAATCATTTGACCGCCGATCACCACATTGAAACGCATGAGCAGAACCTGGATCACGATGCACAGCGCGGCGAAGTTGGCGATTTTCACAAAACGCCTGTCCGGCACATCGAACAGCACCACATAGCCCAGCAACAGGAGCGGCACGCCCGAAAAGATCGCCATCTGTCCGATGGCATAGGTACCCAGCAATTTGCCGGTCAACAGTGGGCCAACCACCGCCCAGTGATGACCGTGCTCGTAGAACATGTAAACGACTTCCAGCGACTCAAACGCCACGTCGAGGATGAACAGGCCCCACAGGTAATCCATGAGCCGCCGCATGGCAGCCAGATCGTAGGGCTTGCCGGAACGCCAGCGGATGAAGCTGTACATGAGCATCAACATGGCTATGCCGCTGACAATGGCTGACATCAGGAAGATGAGGGGCTGCAGCGGCGTGGCCCACCAGGCATTGGCCTTGACGCTGCCAAAGATGAAGCCTACATAGCCATGCAGCATGAAAGCCCAGGGTATGCCGATACCGGCAAACAGCGAAATGAGTCCGTGATCCCAGCGCAAGGCGCCGGGTGAGGTCTGGGTTACGCCCAGCGTCAGGACTTTCCAGATCAGCTGTTGCAAACCGCGCGTCGAGTTCGCTTTCTCAATGAAATATTTCCGGTAAACCAGCCATAGTTCCAGCATGACCAGCACCATGTAGCTGGAATACACATACCCGAAAATGCTCATCGCCGATGTGGTATGCGGCGTGAAAAATATGTTGAAGGCGCGGAACGGCTGACCCAGATGGAACAACAGCGGCACGGCGGCAAACAGGCCAAAACAGAATGAAGCCACCAGCGCGAAACGGGCAAACGTTTCGAATTCCTTCACCTTGAACACGTGATAAAGCGCGCTGACCACGAATGCCCCCGCAACAAGGCCAGTAATGTAGGGATACAGCACGATCATCAACGACCAGTCGATGTGGAGGTTGTTGGGAAAATAATAATTGTTCAGCGCGCCCTGTGGCAGCATCAGACAACCTCCCGCGGCAGACCAAGATAAAGCACGCGGCTGTGCGAGTGCATCTCGGGTTTTAGCGTCTGCCAGTTGTCCGACTGGTAGATTTTTCCAACCGGGCCGGTCAGATCATTGCGGTCGCCGAATATCCGCGCCTGCGTCGGGCATACAGTGACGCAGGCTGGCTCCAGCCCCTTCGCGACACGGTGATAACACCACGTGCATTTGTCGGCGACGCGGGTTTCCTTGTTGAAGAAACGCACGCCATAGGGACAGGCCTGAATGCAGTATCCGCAGCCTATGCAATGTTTGGGGTCAACCAGCACGAATCCACCGGGTGCGGTGAAGGTTGCGCCCACCGGGCAAACCTGCACACAGGGCGCGTTTTCGCAGTGATTGCACAGCTTGGGAACAAATGCTGCCCATCTGGCCTTTGCCATCAGTCCGGCAGGGGGAGGCGCAAGCATTTTGCCGGGCTTGTCGATGGCCTCGACATGTACCCCTTCTGCCGTGGCAATATAGCGCTCCACCCAGGTTCGCACCGATTCCTTGGGGATATTGTTTTCGATGGCACAGGCTTCGACGCAATAGCCGCAGCCGATGCACTTGCTGACATCGACAACGAAGGCATATTCCTTGCCGTTAGGTGTCTTCGCAGAGGAATCCTCCGCGCGGCTGCGGCTGGCCAGAAGGGCAACCGGCCCCGCAGACGCCAGGGCCATGGCGCCAAGCACCAGCTCATGCAGGAATGTTCTTCTACCCTTGCCTGTCGTTGACTGCGTCATGCCACCCTCCCGGACAGACAGAAATCACTTCATCGCAAACAGCTTGATGACATCTCGCCGCGACACTACACCATGAACATGATTATCCGCATCAGTAACGATAAGGCGCTTCACCCGGCTGGAGTCCATCATCTCGACGGCCCTTTGCAAGGTATCCTCCTGCTTGATGGTGATGGGATCACGGGTCATGATGTCGTCGACGATGGTGCCCATTTTCTTGCGGGCCCGATGCTTGCGCACCACGCCTTCAAGCGCGCCGGCGAGCGCGCCGCCATTGATGTCCATGGCTGAAATGAAGTCGCCTTCCGTGACCACACCGATCAGGCGTTCATACTCGTCCAGCACCGGCAGACCGCTGACATGTTCCTTGTTCATCAGATTCACCGCTTCGTTGAGCGATGCCCCGCGCTTGATCGAAATGACTTTCTTGCTCATCACATCTTCCACATGCAGTTCCTGCGCATGGCGGATTTGTGGTGTCGTCTTGAGATTCTTGCCCAGGAAATTCATGTGCGAAGGCAGCATGGGCACATGACCCAGCCGGCCCGGCAGCAGCATATTCCAGTACACCCATTCAAATGTCATCTTGCCAACGTGATTGAGGTAGCTTTCCTGCAGCAACGAGAACGGTCCCATGTAAGGCATGGGGAAACTGCCTTCGAGCGGTTCCATGTCGTAGTTGAAATCGATCAGCAGCGCCTTGTGATAGCCCGATTCGATGAAGCAGTTGGAATGTCCGTCATAGCTCTGAAGCGGCGGCTTTTCATCCATTTCTCGCAACAGGTTTTCGAGCACGGTTTCCGCTTCGAAATGCGCGACTGATCCTGCCTTGGAGGTGGCGACATTGGTGTTGTCACCCATGAAATAGACAAAGTCCGCCTTCTTGCTCTTGAGCGTACGCGGATCGGTCAGGCCGAAACCGTTGCCATCGCCCAGGCCGGAATCGTCGATCACCTCAGGTCCCACATTGGCCGGTATGGTTACAAGCAGGTCGTAGTCCAGCGTGGCGCCTTCAAACGAACTCAGCCGCTTGGCATCGGTATCGACTGACGAGGCAGTGAAATTGGGAACAATGTTGATGCCCTTCTTCTGGGCGATTTCCGTCAGCACACGATTGGCATTGGGTTTGGTGAAGGCGCCGGTATAGGGTGTGACAAGGCTGATCTCGACCCGGTCGCGTATGCCCTTGAGATGGAAGTAGTAGTCGGCCAAAAAGGCGAATTCCACCGGCGCGACCGGACACTTGATTGGCATGTTGCAGATGTCGATGACCAGTCTGCCCTCGACCATCTTGTCCAGTTCATTGGCAAGTTTTTCGGCGTGTCCGCCGGCATAAAAGGTGAACACCTTTTCACCCAGCGCTTCACCCAGACCTTCCACTTCCTCGGGTGCAAGCCCACATCCCATGGAACTCACCAGAAAATCGTAGGGGTAAACACCCTGATCGGTTTCGACCCGTTTCTTTTCATGATCAATGAGTTTGATGGTGGCGCCCACGAACTGGACATTGCGCGGCAGCGGCTCGGTAATGTCCTTGGTCAGCGCCTGCACCGAGTTGTAGCCATAGAGCCGAAAGGGAATGAAAAGCAGGCCTGGCTGATAGACATGCAACCGTGACTTGTCGATGACGGTGATCTTCCATTCCGTCAGATCTAGATGATGGGTCAGCATGTTGGCGATCAGTGCGCCACCTGTGCCAGCGCCAAGCACAACGATATTCTTCATTAAAGCCTCCTGTATCCCAGCCAGTCCCAGATTGCTCCGAAGAACATCCCGAGATGAAGCCAAATGGTGTGGCGAGAGATAAAGAAGCCGAGCCAAATCCAGTTTTGAAACTGGTCAGTTCTCGTTATGCACAGCCATTCTTTATTGCCTCCCCCCTGACCTACCTGTATTTATAGCAACAAAATATATGAATAGCCCCATAAGCTGTATTTTTTTATTGATGGAAGTCACAAAAAATGCACATTAAGTCTTTGGAATATAAAGACTTGCTTATTGACTACGCCATTGAAACCGGGGGGAACCGGCACGGCACCCAATGTTGCCGTGCCGAATTGATCATTCCACGCCGATGAACGCGGTCAGATTGTGTTTGGCGCCGGGCTGAAGGGTGATTTCATCCGGGCTGGCGTTGACGGTTTCCACGCACACCATGTCGGCGTACTCGCCCTTCGCCATGTCGGAAAAGGCTTTTTCCTTTTCCGTCCACGGGTTCCAGACGACCGTTGAAGTGCTGCCTGCCTTGGCGACACGAATCGTGCGTCCGAATACCGGGTCTTCGATCATGCAGTCCGAAGTCGTGTTGATGTAAACGCGGTCGGTTTCGCCGCTGAAAGTCACCGCACCCAACTGGCGCTCCTTGGCAAAGTCGCGCACCTTGTCAAAATATTCCGTGCCATCCAGGCCCTGCACTTTGGTCTGCTTGATGTCGCCCACGCGGAAATACGTATGCAGGCCATCGGTGATGGTGAAAGGTTTGTCTCCCGTATTGCGCGTGATCAGTTCCATTTTCAGGGCCGCGCCCACGGTCACAATCAGTTCCAGATCGAAAGCATGATCCCACTGCGCGCGGGTAGCCTCGTCGTCCTTGATGCCCAGGCGCAGCACGACGGTATCGGCCAGATCGGTTTTGGCTTCGCGCACTTCCCACATGCGGCTGCGCACAAAACCGTGCGCGCCCTTGCCTTCA
>ERZ1645185.146-NODE-146-length-29647-cov-4.846749_pt1 | contig 29647 bp, 29 predicted proteins | sample MGYA00575351_ERZ1645185 | MGnify/ENA primary metagenome ERZ1645185 (study PRJEB40838, sample SAMN11284767) | freshwater sediment metagenome | isolation source: river sediment | host: Sediment | place: India: Jana village, Kanpur | collected 2015-12-17 ... | reverse complement strand
GGGCAGACGCAACCGGGACACCGCCGAAAAAGTAGCGCAACTGCATCTCCCGCTGCGTGCTCGTATCATCATCACCGACCTGCGCACTGCGGAGATGATCAAATATGCCCGCGCCGACATTTCGGTGGCGGTGTCGATTCCGAACGGCCTGATCACGCCGATCATCACGGGCGCGGACGGCAAGAGCCTGTCGGCGATCGCGACGGAGATGAAGGAACTCGCCGCCCGCGCGAAGGAGGGCAAGCTGCAGCCGCACGAGTATCAGGGCGGCACGGCCTCCATCTCCAACATGGGCATGTATGGCATCACGCAGTTCGACGCGGTCATCAACCCGCCGCAGGGCATGATCATGGCGATCGGCGCGGGCGAGAAGCGGCCGTTCATCGTGAACGACGCGCTCGCCATCGCAACGGTGATGTCAGCGACAGGCAGCTTCGACCACCGCGCCATCGACGGCGCGGACGGCGCCCGCCTGATGCAGGCGTTCAAGCGCCTTGTCGAAAACCCGTTGGGGATGATCGCGTAATGGCTGACACTTACGATCTCATCGTTCTCGGCTCCGGCCCCGGCGGCTATGTCGCCGCCATCCGGGCGGCGCAGCTTGGAATGAAGACGGCCATCGTGGAGCGCGAGCGGCTTGGCGGCATCTGCCTCAACTGGGGGTGCATCCCGACGAAGGCGCTGCTGCGCTCGTCGGAGATCTTCCACTATTTGACGCACGCCTCGGCCTATGGGCTCAGCGCCGAGAAGCCGTCATTCGACATCAAGGCGGTCGTGGCGCGCAGCCGCAAGGTCGCGGATCAGCTGAACGGCGGCGTCAAGGGGCTGATGAAGAAGCACAAGATCGACGTCCACGAAGGCGTCGGCACGCTGACGGGGAAGGGCAAGCTCTCCGTTTCCAAGGACGGCAAGAGCACGGAACTGTCGGCGAAGAACATCATCGTCGCGACCGGCGCCCGTGCCCGCGAGCTTCCGTTCGCGAAGGCCGACGGCAAGCGCATCTGGACGTATCGCCATGCGCTGGTGCCCGAAGCGGTGCCGGAAACGCTGCTGGTGATCGGATCGGGCGCGATCGGCATCGAATTCGCGAGCTTCTATTCGGACCTCGGCGCCAAGGTGACGGTCGTCGAGATGCTGGAGCGCATCCTCCCGGTGGAGGACGCCGAGGTGAGCGCCTTCATGGAAAAGGCGCTCGCCAAGCAGGGCATGGCGATCCACACCAAGACCGGCGTGCAGAAGCTTGAGGCGACCGCGAAGGGCGTGAAGGCCGAGATCAAGTTCGCGGACGGAAAGGTTGAAATGCAGGAGTTCAGCCATGTCATCGTCGCGGTCGGCATCGTGCCGAACGTCGAGGACATCGGGCTGGAAAAGCTCGGCGTGAAGCAGCTTGCCAACAAGCACATCGAAACGGACGGATACGGCCGCACCAATGTGGAGGGCCTCTGGGCGATTGGTGACGTCACCAGCGGGCCTTGGCTCGCGCACAAGGCGATGCACGAGGCGGTGATCTGCGTCGAGAAGATGGCGGGCGCGAAGGACGTTCACGCGATGAGCACCGCCAACATCCCCGGCTGCACCTACTCACGCCCGCAGGTCGCATCCGTCGGCCTAACAGAAGCGAAGGCGAAGGAGGCAGGCTACAAGGTCAAGGTCGGCAAGTTCCCCGCCATCGGCAACGGCAAGGCGATCGCGCTCGGCGAGACCGAGGGCTTCGTGAAGACCGTGTTCGACGAGGCGACCGGCGAACTTCTCGGCGCGCATATGGTCGGCGCAGAAGTCACCGAGCTGATCCAGGGCTATGTCGTCGCGCGTGAGCTGGAGACGACCGAGGCCGAGCTGATGGGCACGACCTTCCCGCACCCGACGCTGTCGGAAATGATGCACGAAAGCGTGCTCGCCGCCTACGGCCGCCCGCTGCACATCTGATTAAAAGACTTAGACTGCCGGTGCGAACGTGCCGGCAGCCTCATCCAGGACATGCAGCACGCCGTCGCGGATTGCGAAATAGGCGCCTATCAGCTTCAGCTTGCCTGCGGCTTCGCGTTCCGGGATGCAGGGGAAGGTGCGGAGGTTCTTGAGCGAGACCTTCACGGCTTCCAGCTCCAGCGCATGTTCCACATCGCGGTCCATGCGGCCGCCGTGGTCGTGCAGGATGCGGTCGCGCGCCTCGTCGAGAAGATCGATCCAGTGGGCGATGAAGCCTCCCGCGCCGGCCGGCGCACCCTTGAATTTGCTGGTGAGCGCGGCCTGCACGCCGCCGCAGCCGCCGTGGCCCATCACCACGACGTTCTCCACCTCAAGCTGAGTCACCGCGAACTCCAGCGCGGCGGAAACGCCGTGACGGCCGCCGCCGATCTCGAACGGCGGCACGAGATTCGCGATGTTGCGCACGGTGAAGATCTCGCCGGGGCCCACGTCGAAGATCATCCCGGGATCGACACGGCTGTCGGAGCACGAGATAATCATCGTTCTGGGGCTCTGGCTCGACCTCAGCGAATCGTAGCGGGCCTTTTGGGCGAGATAGGCGCCGCCGCGAAACCGGCGGTAGCCGTCGATCAATTCATCGAAGCCTGACATGAGCAAGCGGCTAACCCGATCATGGCTCTCATGCAAGAACTCGCAGTTGGATTATGTCGCTGCCGTCGCTATCTAGGCGCGCATGGCAGACGCTGATCCCGCACCCGTTTCCCCGATCCGCACCCGCAAGCCGGACTGGCTGCGCGTGAAGGCACCGACGAGCGTCGGTTTCGCGCAGACGCGCAAGCTGATGCGGAATCTCGGCCTCAACACCGTGTGCGAAGAGGCGGCGTGCCCCAATATCGGCGAGTGCTGGACGCAGAAGCACGCGACCGTGATGATCCTTGGCGACACGTGCACGCGCGCCTGCGCCTTCTGCAACGTGAAGACGGGAATGCCGAACCCGGTCGATCCGCTGGAGCCGGAGCACGTCGCGACTGCGGCCGCCGAACTTGGCCTTGAACACATCGTCATCACCAGCGTGGACCGCGACGACCTTGCGGACGGCGGCGCCACGCAGTTCGTGCGCGTGATCGAAGCGCTGCGCCGACGCGCGCCGAACACCACGATCGAAATCCTGACGCCGGACTTCCGCAACAAGGCGGACGAGGCAGTGAAGCGCATCGTCGATGCCCGGCCGGACGTCTACAACCACAACCTTGAAACCGTGCCGAGGCTCTATCCGACGATTCGCCCGGGCGCGCGCTACTACCATTCGCTGCGCCTGCTCGAACGGGTGAAGACGCTCGACCCGACGATTTTCACCAAGTCGGGCCTGATGGTCGGGCTTGGGGAGGAGCGGCTGGAGATCCATCAGGTGATGGACGACATGCGCTCCGCCGACATCGATTTCCTCACCATCGGCCAGTACCTGCAGCCAACGCCGCGCCACGCCAAGGTGATCGATTTCGTGACGCCGGACACGTTCAAGTCTTATGCGTCGCTGGGCCGTGCCAAGGGCTTCGCGCTGGTCGCCGCCTCACCGCTGACACGCTCGTCGTATCACGCTGGCGACGATTTCGCGAAGCTGAAGGCCGCGCGCCTCGCGAAGCATCAATGCGCCGATGCCTGAACATCGCGAGGTCCGGGTTCTTCCGTACACACCGGAGCAGCTCTTTGATCTCGTCGCCGACGTCGGCCGCTACGGCGAGTTCCTGCCGTGGGTGATCGCGACGCGAGTGAAATCGCGCAGCGATACGGACATGGTCGCCGACATGGTGGTCGGCTTCAAGGTGTTCCGGGAGACCTTCACCAGCCGCGTGGTGCTGGACAGGCCGCACCATATCCACATCGACTACATCTCCGGCCCGCTGAAATTCCTTTACAACGACTGGCGCTTCAAACCCGTCGGGGCAGGGACGGAGGTCGATTTCCACGTCGATTTCGCGTTCCGGCAGTCGATACTGAACACGCTGGCGGGCGCGTACTTCCACGAAGCCTTCCGCAAGATGGTGACGGCGTTCGAAACGCGCGCCGCCAAGGTCTATGCGGCTACAGGCGCTTCTTCGGTGAGCAACAGTTCGAGCGCGCAGCGCACGGCCTGAAGCCGGATGCCCGTGCGGCCGAGGTCGCCGAACTGCCTCATGTCCGCAACCACGTCTTCCGGGTCCGCATCGCGGATCGCGCGGGCGAAGACGACGGTGCCGACGGGCTTTGATTCTGATCCGCCATCCGGCCCGGCGATGCCGGTGATCGCCACGGCGACATCCGCCTCGCTGTGCGCGAGCGCGCCTTGCGCCATCGCCCAGGCCGTCGCGATCGAAACCGCGCCGAAGGTTTCGAGCACGTCGCCATGCACGTCGAGCTGCGCTGTTTTCGACTCGTTCGAATAGGTGACGAAGCCGCGCTCCAGAACGGCCGAGGAGCCGGGAATCTCGGTGATCGCACCGCAGACGAGGCCGCCGGTGCAGGACTCGGCAAGCACGACCTTGCGTCCGGCCGCCGCGTTCAGTTCCACCACGCGGCGTGCCAGCGCGAGGATGTCTTCGTCAAACAATGTCACTCTTTTGCTCCCAACGGGCAAAGTTGCGGGCCGGACGGGGTCTTGCCGGCACCGATACGCATGAAGGCTGTGATCAGGCGCGCGATCTGCGCGTCCTGCAAAGGCAGCAGGGCGTCTACGAGGTCATTGGCCATGGCGCAGTCGCTTGCCGACATGTCCTTGATGATCGCGCTCGCCGTCACGCTCGCGACGAGGGGACGCATGGCGTCGCTCTGCTTGCGCATCTCGTCGGCGACGGCCTTGTCTTCCTGCTGACCCAGAAAATGATCGAGCACCACCGGCCAGGCGGCATCACCGCGCGCTTTGAAACGTGTGCGGAGCTGCGGCTGCGCCGCAAGGATCGCCGGCGAAACGGCGGCGTGCCCGGTGCCGCATTGCTCCGCCACGATGGGCGCGACCGTGGCGAGCAGGAAATCGGAAAAGGCGAGGGCCTGCTTTTCGTTCATGCAATCCTTGCCCGTTTCAGCATGAGCACTGGAAACCGCAAGGCTCGCCAAGGCCAGAATCAGGACCGGACGTTTCACTTCATCTCCACCGTGCTGAGTCGAATCGAAGCCGTGGCCTGGGCCGCAATGCCTTCCTTGCGTCCCGTGAAGCCAAGCTTTTCCGTCGTTGTGGCCTTGATGCTAACCCCCTCGACCGAGAGCCGCAACAGCGCGGCGACCCGCTGTCGCATGGCATCACGATGCGGCGCGACTTTCGGCGTTTCGCAGATCAGCGTGACGTCCACGTGATCGATGATGCCGCCGCGCGCGAGGATGAGGTCGCGGGCGTGGACCAGAAACTGGTCCGACGGCGCGCCGCGCCATTTGGGATCGCTGGGCGGGAAATGGTCGCCGATGTCGCCCATCGCCGCGGCGCCAAGCAGCGCGTCGGTGAGGGCGTGGAGGCCGACGTCGGCGTCGCTGTGACCGATGAGGCCGTGATCGTGGGGCACCTTCACGCCGCAAAGCCAGACGTGGTCGCCGGGGCCGAAGCGGTGGACGTCGAAGCCTTGGCCGACGCGGGTGACAAGGCCAGCGCCAAGCAATGCTTCCGCGCGGGCGAAATCCGTTGGGTAAGTGAGCTTGGCCAAACGTTCATCACCCTCCACGAACGCGACGCTCAGCCCCGCAGCGAGCGCAACTGCGACGTCATCGGTCGCATCGGGGGCGGCCGTGGCATGTGCCGCGCGGATGGCGGCGTACCGAAATGCCTGCGGGGTCTGGACGCGCTTCAGGCGGCTGCGGTCGACCTCGCCGTCGGCATGGGTTTCGCCGGTGCGCAGACTGTCCACGACGGGCAGGGCGGGGACGGCGCCGTCGTTTTCCGCGAGCGCGTCCAGTAGCCGGTCGATGACGTCATGCATGAGCAGCGGGCGGGCGGCGTCGTGGATCAGGACGAGGTCGGGCGCAAAATCCGCGAGCGCTTCGAGACCGCGGCGCACCGAGTCCTGCCGTGTCTCGCCGCCATGGACCGGCAAGGCGCCGAGTCCCTGCGCGGCTTCGGAAAAGGCGGCGGTATCTTCGGGGTGGATAACCGCCACCACATGGCTAACGCGGGGATGGCCCGCGAGCGCAGCAAGCGAACGGCGGAGCACCGGCTGACCAGCGAGCATCCTGTATTGTTTCGGCGCGCCTTCGCCCGCGCGGGAGCCTCTCCCTGCGGCAACGACGATGGCGGCGACCCGTGTTGGTTCACTCATGGGCGGCGGCTTTAGCGCAGGCTGTGCTTGCCGAACAGCCCTGCTTGGGCTATGCGCCGTGCCTTATTTTTGGGCAGCCAATGACCGTGCCGAAGCTGAAGCCAATCTCGATCGGACCCGTGCGCATCGAACAGCCGGTGATCCTGGCGCCGATGACCGGCGTTACCGACCTGCCGTTCCGCAAGGTCGTGAAGCGTTTCGGCGCGGGACTCACCGTGACCGAGATGATCGCGAGCCAGGCGATGGTGCGCGAAACGCGCCAGTCGCTGCAGAAGGCCGCGTGGGATCCTTCCGAAGAGCCGATCTCGATGCAGCTTGCGGGCTGCGAACCCGGCATCATGGCGGAAGCGGCGAAGCTGAACGCCGATCGCGGCGCGGCGATTATCGACATCAACATGGGCTGCCCGGTGAAGAAGATCGTGAACGGTCACGCCGGCTCCTCGCTCATGCGCGACCTGAAGCTCGCCGCCTCGCTCATCGAGGCGACGGTGAAGGCCGTAGATCTGCCGGTGACGCTGAAAATGCGCATGGGCTGGGACCATGGCAGCCTCAATGCGCCCGAGCTTGCACGCATCGCCGAAGACCTCGGCGTGAAGATGATCACGGTGCACGGCCGCACGCGCAACCAGATGTATTCGGGAAGCGCCGACTGGGCATTCGTCCGCAATGTGAAAAACGCAGTTTCGCTCCCCGTGGTGGTGAACGGCGACATCTGCTCGGTGGAGGACGCGCGCACCGCGCTCGAACAGTCCGGCGCGGACGCGGTGATGGTGGGGCGGGGGGCTTATGGCCGCCCGTGGCTGCTCGGCGAGGTGATGGCCGATCTCTGCGACCACCGCTTCAAGGCGCCGACGATCGAGGAGCAGTATCACCTGATCATCGAGCAGTACGAGATGATGCTGGAGCTTTACGGCACCGACACCGGCGTCAACCTCGCGCGCAAGCACATCGGCTGGTACACCAAGGGGATGCACGGCTCCGCCGAATTCCGAAACAGCGTCAATCAGGTCGGCGATCCCGTGCGGGTCAAGGCCATGCTCCGCGAGTTCTATGCGCCTTGGCTTGCCCGGGCGGCCGCCTGACATGGCTACCGTGCCCGCGGTTCCGCTGGTTCCGCCGCCATCGGCCGACGACCTGCTTGCAAGCCTGCCGATCCCGATTGTCCTCATCGACGAAAACGGCGCGCCCGCACGGATGAACACTGCAGCCGAGGACATGTTCAACCTCAGCGAGCCGGCGCTCGTCGACCGCGGTTGGGGGGCGATCTTCCCCGAGGACAGCGCCGTGCGCGCCGTGCTGTTCGAAGCTGTCGTCACCGGCGGCGAGTTCGCGGCCTACGACCTTGAGATCGCATTCATCGGCGGACGGCGCATCACGGCCGACCTGCTGGTTTCGCCCGTGCCGGATTCGCCCGGCTGGTCGACGCTGGTGTTTCAGCGCCGGGCGGCCGCGACGATGGTGAACCGTCAGCGCGAACAGGTGGGCGCGGCGAAAACCGCCGTGGGTGTCGCGGCGATGCTGGCGCACGAGATCAAGAACCCGCTTTCGGGGATTCGCGGCGCTGCGCAGCTTCTTGCGCAGGACGGTGACCCGGAACTTACCGATCTTATCTGCACCGAGGTCGATCGCATCAGCACGTTGATCGATTCGATGGAAGAGTTCACCGACACGCGGCCGCTGAAGCGGCAGCCGGAAAATATCCACCTGATCCTTGGCCATGTGCGCCGCCTCGCCGAGCACGGCTTCGCGCGCGACGTGGAGTTCGAAGAGGAATACGACCCCTCGTTGCCGGACGTGGACGGGGACCGCGATGCACTGATCCAGATTTTCGTGAACCTCGTGAAGAATGCGAGCGAAGCGACCGGGAACAAAGGCAAGATACGTCTGCGCAGCGCCTATCGGCACGGCCTGAAGGTCGCGGTGAAGGGCTCCAAGCGGCGCATGTCGGTGCCCATCGAGGTCTGCGTGATCGACGACGGCCCCGGCGCCCCGGCGGACGTCGCCGAGCACCTGTTCGATCCGTTCGTCTCGTCGAAGCCCGGCGGTACGGGGCTCGGCCTCGCGCTCGTTGCGAAGCTTGTGGGCGACCACGGCGGGCTCATCGAGTACGACCGGCACAACAACCCGCCGCGCACGATCTTTCGCGTGCTGCTGCCGACGGCGGGCAGCCAGTGAGCCGCACGGGAACGATCATCGTCGCCGACGACGACGCCGCGATCCGCACGGTCGTGCGGCAGGTGCTCGTGCGCGCGGGCCATGAGGTCCGCACCACGGACACGGTTGCAGGCCTCTGGCAACTGATCGAAGCGGGGGTGGGGGACGCGGTGATTACCGACGTCGTGCTGCCCGATGCCGACGGGCTCGATGCCGTGCCGCGCATCCTCGCGCGCCGCCCCGGCCTTCCCGTGATCGTGATGAGCGCCCAGAACACGCTGGCGACGGCGGTGCGGGCGACCGAGAACGGTGCGTTCGAATATTTGCCGAAACCCTTCGATATCAACAAGCTTTCAGCCGTTGTTTCCGCTGCGCTCGAACAATCGCAGGCGCCCGCACGCAAGACGGCGGCGAAAGATGAAGGGGACGGCCTGCCGCTCATCGGGCGCTCGTCCGCGATGCAGGAGGTGTACCGTACGATCGCGCGTGTCGTGCCCACCGACCTCACGGTGCTTATCCTCGGCGAATCCGGTACCGGCAAGGAACTCGTGGCGAAGGCGCTGCACGACCTCGGTTCCCGGCGAACGGGACCGTTCGTCGCGGTGAACATGGCGGCAATCCCGCGCGAACTCATCGAATCCGAGCTGTTCGGACACGAACGCGGGGCCTTCACAGGCGCGCAGGCCCGCGCGATCGGCCGCTTCGAGCAGGCCCAGGGCGGCACATTGTTCCTCGACGAGATCGGCGACATGCCGATGGAGGCGCAGACACGCCTGCTGCGCGTGCTCCAGTCCGGCGAATTCACGACCGTCGGCGGAATGCGGCCGATCAAGGCGGATATCCGCATCGTTTCCGCCACGAACAAGGACCTGCGCCGCCTTGTCGATGCCGGGCTTTTCCGCGAAGACCTGTTCTACCGGCTGAACGTGGTGCCGCTGCACCTGCCCCCGCTCAGAAGCCGCGTCGACGACATCGCCGAGCTTGCAACGCACTTCCTGCGCCGCGCCGAAGCGGAAGGGCTGCCGGCAAAGACGCTGGAGCCCGAAGCGATCCTTCGGCTGCAAGCGCACGACTGGCCGGGCAACGTGCGCGAGCTTGAAAACCTGATGCGGCGCTTCGCGGCGCTCGAACGCTCCGACATCATCTCTGCCGCCAGCGTGGACGAGGCGCTGCGCAGCGAGCGCGTGCCTGCCGGGCGCGCGGAAACCGACAGCCGCGGGCTTGCGGGCTCCGTAGAGTCGCACCTTGCGCGCTATTTCGATACGTTCGGCGACGAGCTGCCGCCTGACGGGCTCTATGAACGGGTGCTCGCGGAGCTTGAAAAGCCGCTGCTGCTGCTCAGCCTTGCCGCGACGCGCGGAAACCAGATCCGCGCCGCGAAACTGCTCGGCATCAACCGCAACACGCTGCGCAAGAAGTTGAACGATCGCGGGATCGATGCGGTGGCGCTGCGTCCTGCAGGTCCCCCTGTCGGTCGTTCAGGCTGATTTCAGCTTCGGATCGTTACCGGGGTGCAGCAACTGTGTATTTGCGGCAACAGGCAAAGTGGTTAAGCTGCACTTGAATATGTCCGCGACTGCATCCCCCAAGCCGCCATCGCCGCACCGCAGGCTGCGTCGCCGCATAAGTCGCTGGGTTTCGCGCGTCGAACTCTACCCGCGGCTGGAGGTCGCGCTGGGGCTGATCGCCGTCGCGGTGGGATGCGCGAGCTATTTCGCTCTGACCGACACGTTCTTCACCGCCGCGAACACGCCTTCGGGGCGCACGATCCTCCTGGTTGCGAACCTCGTGCCGCTGATGGCGCTGCTCGTGCTGATCGGTCGCCGCTTCGTGATCCTGCGCGTGAACCGGCGGCGCGGGCTTGCCGGCGCGCGGATGCACGTGCGCATGGTGGCGCTGTTCTCGGCGATCGCCGCGATCCCGACGTTGCTTGTCGTGGTGTTCGCCTCGCTGCTCTTCCAGTTCGGCACGCAGTTCTGGTTCTCGGACAATGCCCGCACCGTCCTTGAGAACGCCGAGCAGGTTGCGCATTCCTACGTCGCCGAAAACCGGCAGCGCATCGTCGCGGACATCGAGGCGATGGGCACCGACGTCTACGAATATGCCAACAGCTACGGCGTCGACTCCGCAGGCTTTGCCGATGGGCTTGCGTTCCAGGTCGCCGCCCGCAACCTCACCGAGGCGAGCGTGTTCACGCTGAACGGCGAGGATTACCATATCTACGCATCGGTCGGCATGAGCGGCGCGCCGCTTGAGCAGCGCATCCTGCCCACGGATATCGCGCGGGCGCGATCGGGCCGGGCGAGCGTGCTCGCGACCGCTTCGGACCGCGTCGAGGCGATCGTCCGCATCGATCCGCTGCTCGAACGCTATGTTTACGTCAGCCGCAGCGTCGACCCGGCCGTGCTCCAGTCCGCGCAGCGGGCGGAGGGGGCGATGAACGAGTATGACGCGCTGCTCGCACGCTCCAAGAGCCTGCAATGGCAGTTCAACCTCGCGCTGTTCGTGATCGCGCTGCTGATCCTTGCCGCCGCCATCCTTTCGGCGCTGTGGCTCGCCAACCGGCTGGTGGCGCCGATCGGGCGGCTTGTGCGCGCCGCCGAGCGGGTGGGGGCGGGCGACCTTGCCGCGCGCGTGCCCGTTCGCAACAGCCCGGACGAGGTCGGCACGCTGGCGCGCACCTTCAACCGCATGACGCGGCAATTGCAGGCGCAGACGAGCGCGCTTGTTGCCGCCAACGAACAGCTCGATGCGCGGCGTCAGTTCACCGAGGCGGTGCTTTCCAGCGTTTCCGCCGGCGTGATCTCCATCAATGAAGAGGGGCACATCCGCCTCGTCAGCCATTCCGCCGCCGACCTCCTCGAAATGACCGAAGAGGCGCTTGGCGGGATGACCATCGAGGAGGCGGTGCCCGAGTTTTCGGGACTTCTGGAAGAGACGCGCGCCTCCGGACAGGCATCCGGGCAGGTGCGCATCGCGCGCGGCAACGACGTGCAGACGCTGCTCGTACGCATGGGCGGCGTTTCGGAGGGCAGCCAGGGCTATGTCATCACCTTCGACGACATCACGCAGCAGCTTGCCGACCAGCGGCGCGCGGCGTGGGCGGACGTGGCGCGGCGCATCGCGCACGAGATCAAGAATCCGCTGACGCCGATCCAGCTTTCGGCCGAGCGCCTGCAGCGGCGCTACGGCAACAAGATCGAAGAGGGGGCGGACACGTTCCGCAGCCTGACCGAGACGATCGTGCGGCAGGTGGGCGATCTGCGCCAGATGGTCGACGAGTTCTCGTCGTTCGCGCGGATGCCCAAACCCGTGTTCAGGCCGGAATCGTTCCTCGAAATCGCGCGGCAGGCGATCTTCCTTCAGGAGGTCGCGCACAGCGATTTCGACTATGAGATGGATGTGCCCTCCGGATTGCCGGCGTTCATCTGCGACCGCCGCCAGATCGCGCAGGCGCTCACCAACCTCCTCAAGAACGCGGCCGAATCCGTTACCGCGCGCTGCAAGGACGGCGAGGTGCAGGGCCGCATCGCGCTCACCGCGCGCTTCGCCGAGCCCGATACGCTCGTGGTGACGGTGACCGACAACGGCATCGGCCTTCCCGCAAGCCAGCGCGACCGGCTGACCGAACCCTATGTGACGACGCGTGCGAAAGGCACCGGACTCGGCCTCGCCATCGTCAAGAAAATCGTGGAGGAGCACGATGGCGTGCTCGATCTGCGTGACGTGGAGGGCGGCGGCGCCTCCGCGGTGATGAGTTTCGATCTGGCCGCCCTGCAGGCCCATGCCGCGCAGGAAGTGGGCGTTCCCGAAAAAGTCGCAGTTCAGCAAAGGTAGATGTGTGGCGCTTGATATTCTGATCGTCGACGATGAAGCCGATATCCGGGAACTGATCGCAGGTGTCCTTGATGACGAGGGCTACGAAACGCGCACGGCGGGGGACAGTGACAGTGCGCTCGCCGCGCTCAGCGAACGCCTGCCGAGCCTGCTGGTGCTCGACATCTGGCTGCAAGGATCGAAGCTCGACGGGATCGAGCTTCTGGAGGTCGTGAAGCAGCGCAATCCGGGGCTTCCGGTCATCATGATCTCAGGCCACGGCAACGTGGAGACGGCGGTCGCGGCGATCAAGCGGGGGGCCTACGACTTCATCGAGAAGCCGTTTCAGGCGGACCAGTTGATCCACACCGTGGAGCGCGCGACCGAAGCGGAGCGCCTGCGCCGCGAGAATGAGGAACTCCGCACGCGCGCGGGCATCGAGGGCGAACTCACCGGCTCCTCCGCGCTGATCAACGGCGTGCGCGCGACGCTGAAGCGCGTTGCCGCCACCGGCAGCCGCGTGCTGATCGACGGCCCGCCGGGCTCCGGCAAGGAAGTCGCCGCGCGCCTGCTGCACCAGTGGTCGCCGCGCGCAAATGGCGCGTTCGTGGTCGTCGCCGCCGCACGCCTCCACCCGGACCGCTTCGAGGAGGAACTGTTCGGCGTCGAGGAGGACGGCCAGCCCGTGCGCATCGGCCTCTTCGAGCAGGCCCACGGCGGCACGCTGTTCCTCGACGAGGTCGCGGACATGCCGCTTGCGACGCAGGCCCGCATTCTGCGCGTGCTCACCGAGCAGATGTTCCAGCGCGTCGGCGGGGCGAGGAGCGTGAAGGTCGACGTGCGCGTCGTCAGCAGCACGTCGCGTGATCTTGCAGGGGAAATCGCCGCCGGGCGCTTCCGCGAAGACCTGTTCTACCGCCTCAGCGTCGTGCCCGTGCACCTGCCGCCGCTTTCGGAGCGCCGCGAGGATATCGGCGAGCTTGCCGACTATTTCCTTGCCAAGCTCTCGGCGGAGCGCCGGATTCCGACGCCGCGGATGAGCGAGGACGCGATGGCGGCGCTGCAGATGTACGACTGGCCGGGCAATGTCCGCCAGCTGCGGAACATCATCGAGCGCACGCTGATCCTGACGCCGCCCGAGCGGGCGCAGCGTGTCGAGGTGGACATGCTGCCGTCGGAGATCATCGCCGAACCGGCAAAATTGATGCCGAACGAGGCGGTGCGATCGATTATGGGCACGCCGCTGCGCGAAGCGCGCGAATCCTTCGAACGCGAATATCTGCGCGTCCAAATTCGTCGTTTTTCCGGAAACATCTCGCGAACGGCGGTGTTTATCGGCATGGAACGCTCTGCGCTACACCGGAAGCTGAAGGCGCTCGGGCTCTCCGATCCCGGAAAAGCAGACGATGAAGTAAATTCCGACACTTGACGGGAAGCGCCTGACCCCCAAATAGTGTGCCCGCGCCTACGGCAATCGGGCGCAGTGTAAAAGGATTCGAGGGGGACATGGCAGACAAGGCCAATAACTTGCAGGACGTGTTCCTGAACGCGGTCCGTAAGAGCAAGACGCCGGTGACGATGTTTCTCGTAAACGGCGTAAAATTGCAGGGTGTCATCACCTGGTTCGATAATTTTTCGGTTCTGCTTCGCCGTGATGGTCATTCGCAGCTCGTTTACAAGCACGCGATTTCCACGATCATGCCGGCAAGCCCCGTCCAATTGTTTGAGCCCGAGAAAGACGGCGACGACGATTGACCGATCCTGACGCCGGAACGCCGCCGCTATCCGGGGGCAGACGGCGTAAGCAGTTCCACAGCTTCGGAGCGCACGACGACGTGCGCGGCGTCAGCGTGGGCACGAAGGCGCTTGTCATCGTACCCGATATCGTGCGCCGCGATGCCGCCGTGCGCCGCGATGCCGAAGCGCGGCTTCAGGAAGCGAAAAGCCTGGCCGGCGCAATCACGCTCGACGTGGTCGCGACGCGTATCCTGCGAGTCCGCGAGCCGCGACCCGCAACGCTGATCGGCGCAGGGCAGGTGGAAGCCATTGCCGAGCTTGCCAAGGAAACCGGCGCGGAACTTACCGTCGTGGATGGTGCGCTCTCGCCGCTGCAGCAGCGCAACCTCGAAACCGGCACGGGCACCAAGGTGATCGACCGCACCGGGCTCATCCTCGAAATCTTCGGGGAGAGGGCAGCGACGCGGGAAGGGCGGCTTCAGGTGGAGCTTGCCCACCTCGGCTATCAGGCGAGCCGCCTCGTGCGCTCCTGGACGCATCTCGAACGCCAGCGCGGCGGCTTCGGCTTCCTCGGTGGCCCTGGCGAGACGCAGATCGAAACCGACCGCCGCCTGATCCGCGAACGCATGGCGCGGCTGCGCAAGGACCTTGGCGAGGTCACCCGCACGCGCGGACTGCAACGCCGCCAGCGCAAGAAGGCGCCCTATCCCGTGATCGCGCTCGTCGGCTATACGAACGCAGGAAAATCAACACTTTTCAATCGCTTGACCGGTGCTTCTGTAATGGCGAAAGACCTGCTGTTCGCAACGCTCGACCCCACGATGCGGGCGATCGCGCTGCCCGGGATCGACAAGGCGATCCTCTCCGACACGGTCGGTTTCGTTTCCGAGCTGCCGACGATGCTCGTCGCAGCGTTCCGCGCCACGCTCGAGGAAGTGCTCGATGCAGACATCATCGTCCACGTCCGCGACATCGCGCACCCGGAAACCGAAGCACAGAAGCGTGACGTCATCGACGTGCTCACCGAACTGGGCGTCGATCCGGACGGCGGGCGGCCGATCATCGAGGCGCTCAACAAGGCGGACCTGCTCGATGCGGAAGCACGCGGCGCCGCGCTCGAACAGGCCGCAGCGCCGAACAGCGTGCTTCTGTCGGCGGTGAGCGGGGAAGGGGTGGACGACCTGCGCAAGCTCATTTCCGATACGCTGCTGCGCGATGCGCGTGTTCACAGCTTCGTCGTGGGCGCCGGCGACGGCAAGCGGCTCGCGTGGCTGGAAAATAATGGCCTGGTGCTGAAGCGACGCGCGAAGGGCGAGTCCGTGGAGCTTCAGGTGCGGATCAGCGACGAAGACAGATCGCGCTTTCTTGCGCTTCCCTAACGCTCCGACGCCTTGACGCGCTGCCACAGCGCTTCGAGCGCATCGATATCCATATCAGGCAAGGCCTTGCCGGCCATCGCTTCCACAGCGTTGAAACGGCGTTCGAACTTGGCATTCGCCGTGCGCAGCGCCTCTTCGGCGTCGATGCCGAGGTGCCGCGCATAATTGACCACCGCGAACAGAAGATCGCCGATCTCGCCGGCGCGCGACGCATCGTCGGCTGCTTCGACTTCGGCCAGTTCCTCGTGGATCTTCGCACGCGGGCCAGTTGCGTCCGGCCAGTCAAAACCGACGCGCGCCGCGCGGCGCTGCAGCTTCTGCGCGCGCATCAGAGCGGGAAGGCCAAGCGCCACACCGGCAAGCGCACCCTGATCGCCGCGTTCGCGGGCCTTCTGTTCCTCCCACGCCGCCGTCTGGGCAGTTGCATCCGCGATGCTGGCGTCACCGAACACGTGCGGGTGGCGGCGGACCATCTTGTCCGCAATCGCGGAAGTGACGTCAGCCAGCGCGAAATGCCCGGCCTCGGCCGCCATTTGCGAATGGTAAACGACCTGAAGCAAGAGGTCGCCAAGCTCGCCCTTGAGATCGACCATGTCGCCGCGCGCAATGGCATCGGCAACCTCATAGGCTTCCTCGATCGTGTACGGCGCGATGGACGCGAAATCCTGCTCGATATCCCACGGGCAGCCGCTCACCGGATCACGCAGCGCGCGCATGACGTCAGCGAGACGGGCGAAAGCTTCGGCGGCGGTTTCCTTGCTCATGGAAGCCCGCGTAACGGCAGGAGGGGATTCGGAAAAGAGCGTTGATACGCTCTGCGTGTTAAAATGATAATATATATTATGTTAAATCAACGATCGCGATTTGCCGCCATTCGGGCCATCCCCCCGGCCATTTTCCCGAACGCATCATTCATTCGGCTCGCGAGGTCGGCATCGATATCGCTTTCCGAAAGCGCGCGTGACATGGCGTCCGTCCACTGCTGCGATGTCTCTGCGCTGATCGGCAGCGCGCCGTGCGCCGACATCACGCAGACGCCGACGTTCTCTTCGAACCAGTGGCGCGGTCCGCCGAGCCAGCCCGTGAGGAATCCTGCAAGCGATCGCCGCATCGGCGCCAGATCCGGCGCGTGCATTGCGCGCAGCGCGGCATATTCGGGCTCGCTGTCCATAAGATCGTAGAAACGGTCAACGAAGCGCCTGACGGCGGCTTCACCGCCAAGGCTTTCGTATGGTGTCGTGCTCGTGCCGGATTCGCTCATGAAACCGATCAACCGGGCCTTTGGCGCGCTTTCCTTGATCCAGATCAAGTTCCTGTGTTTGCCGCCACGATTGCGGGAGCCGAACGCACGACTTTGCGTTAACGATGCTGTTCCACAAATGTACGGGGCCACCGGAACGCAGCCGGAGAACAAATGGTAAACGAAGAGCAGGGCGGTGACGTTCCCCTCGCCCCTATCCTTGAGGCCGGCCGCAATTGCTGGCGTATCGAGCGGTCGGCGCGTGCGGCAGCCGTCGTCGATGCCGCCGACTACTACCATTACGTGCGCGAGGCGATGATCGCAGCGCGGCGGCGCATTTTCATCATCGGCTGGGACTTCGACACGCGCATCACGCTGGAACCCGATGAGAACGGCGAAGGGGAAAGCCTGGGAGATTTCTTCCTGCGGCTGGCACGCGAGAACCCGAAGCGCGAGATCGACATCCTGAAATGGAGCTTCGGCGCGCTGAAACAGTTTCTGCGACCGCGTGCGGCGTGGATGCTACTGCGCTGGCAACTCACGCGTGCGATCGATTTTCGCTTCGACAGCTTCCACCCGATCGGGTGCAGCCACCACCAGAAGATCGTGGTGATAGACGAGCGCTTCGCGGTGTGCGGCGGCATCGACATCTCGTGCGCGCGCTGGGACACCAACGCCCACGCGGACGACGACGCGCGGCGGAAGCTCCCTGACGGCAAGCCATATGGTGCATGGCATGACGTCACCATGATGCTGGACGGCGACGCGGCGCGCGCGCTCGCCGACCTTGGCCGCGATCGCTGGCGGCACGCGACCCGGCAGGACCTTCTGCCGGCGGAAGACGCTCACGACCATTGGCCGGACGATGCAGCCGTGGACTTCCGCGACGTCGACATCGCCATTGCCCGGACGCGCGCCGCATGGCGCGATTGCGATGAGGTCCGCGAGATCGAGGCGCTGTGGCTGGACATGATCGCCGCCGCACAGCGCTTCATCTATATCGAGAACCAGTATCTGACCTCGGGGAAAATCGCTGCCGCCATCGCCGTGCGCATGGCCGATGACGACCCGCCGGAAATCGTGGTGGTGACGCCACGCACGGCGGATGGCTGGCTGGAACAAAAGGCGATGGATGCGGCGCGCGTTCAACTGGCACGCGCCATCGCCGAGGCGGACAGGCACGATCGTTTCCGAATCTATGCGCCCGTCACCAAAAGCGGCGCCGACATTTATGTCCACGCCAAGGTCGCGATCGTCGACGACCGGCTGATCAAGATCGGATCGGCGAACCTCAACAACCGCTCGATGGGGCTCGACAGCGAGTGTGACGTCATTATCGATGCCGCCCTCCCCGCCAACGCCGGGACGCCCGCGGCGATCGCAGCGCTGCGCACCAGGCTGATCGCCGAGCATCTGGACGTGACGCCCGACGCGTTTGACGCACGGTTCAAGGCGACAGGTTCGCTCGTTGAAGCCATCGAGGCGCTGCGCGGCTCCGGCAAGACGCTCGCGCCGCTCGACCTCGAAAAGCCGGGGCCGCTCGATCAGTTCATTGCCGATAACGAACTGCTCGACCCCGAGAAGGCGGAGGGCTTTTTCGAGCCGCTGCACAAACGCGGCCTGCGGGTGCGCTGGCGGGAAGGCATGGCACGGCTAAGGGCGCGCCGGCGGCGCAGGCGCAGAGGGTGACGGCGCGCGTCAGGGCCGCAGGATCAGCGTGTCGCCCTCGACGCGCCAGCTTTCCAGCGTGCGCAGGAAGCGCATCCCAAGGAGGTTCGTGCCGAGCGCACCTTGATTGACGCTGGCGGGCATGTCGCGCAGCGTGATGTCGCCGATCGTGAGTTCGCCGAGCCGGACACCGGCGATACGAACGCTGCCGTTCGCGGTTTGGGCCATGCCGTCGAAGCGGAGCATATCCGGGCTGAACCCTGCGCGTGCGGCGGTTTCCATGGTGAGCACGATGTCGGTGGCGCCGGTATCCACCATGAAGAGTGCGCTTTCGCCATTGATCGTGCCGCGCACATAGAAGTGCCCGTCTTCGCGCGCGGTGAGCAACATCTCCTCGCCTTCCGTGCGCGGGCTGGCGGGATCGAGCGCGCCGCGGATCGCGGGCCACTGCGTGACGAGAAAAATGAGACCGCCGAAGATCAGCACCCACGACAGCGCCATTTTCAGCGTTTTCGCCGCGCCCACCTCGCGGAGGCGCGGGACGAGGCTCATCAGGATGAGGACGGCAAAGCCCACCGAGCTGATGAGCGCAGCCTTCTCACCCGAACTCAGCGCTTCGAACATGCGCCTAAAGCTCCACCGTCAGCATATCATATCCAGGCTCAACGCCCGCCGGCAAGCTCTTGGCAAGATTTGCATAATCCATGGAATTATCCATGTGCGTGAGGATTGCGCGGCGTGGGCGCAGGCGCGCGATCCACGACAATGTGCGATCGAGATGGCTGTGCGTGGGGTGCGGCTTGCGGCGGAGCGCATCGACGATCCACAGGTCAACGCCCTTGATGGCATTGTCGGCGGAGAGCGTCAGGTCGCTGATGTCGGTCGAATAGGCCATCGAGTGACCGGCGTGATCGACGCGAAAGCCGGTGGAACGGATGGGGCCGTGCACCTGCTCGAACGGCGTCACCGTCATCGGGCCGACGGTGAACTTGGCGCCAAGCTCGTGCGCCACGCAGCTCGGCGGATAGCCGAGCCCGCCTGAGAATATATAGTCGAAGCGCGCCTTGAGGACCCGCCATGTGTCCGCCGTCGCATAGCAGTCGACGGGTTTGCGCATGATATGAAAGATCTGGCGCAAGTCATCGATGCCATGGGCATGATCGGCATGATCGTGCGTGTAGAGCACGGCGTCGATGCGCGAAACGTTCGCGCTGAGGAGCTGTTCGCGAAGATCCGGGCTCGTGTCCATGATGATGACATGGCCCTCCGCCTCGACCATCACGGAGACGCGGCGACGGCGGTTCTTCGGCTCATTCGGATCGCAGGCGCCCCAGTCGTTGCCGATGCGGGGCACGCCGCTCGACGTGCCGCTTCCAAGGACAGTGACCTTCACGCGCGCGCCTTCGCGAACAGTCGGTAGAAGTTTTCGCTCGTCGTCCGGTCGAGATCTTCGTAACGGACGCCGCGCTTCTCGGCGAGGAAGGCGGTGGTGTGCGTCACGAACGCGGGCTCGCAGGTCTTGCCGCGCTTCGGCACAGGCGCGAGGAACGGAGCGTCGGTTTCCACGAGGAGCCGATCTTCCGGGATTTCCTTTGCGAATTCAGCAAGATCGGCGGCATTCTTGAAAGTGACGATACCGGATATGGAGATGTAGAAGCCGAGCTCGAGCATCTTGCGGCCGAACGCCGGGCTGGCGGTGAAGCAGTGGATGACGGCGGGGTATGCCCCCTTCCCCAGCTCGCTCTCCATGATCTCCAGCGTATCGGCTTCGGCGTCGCGCGTGTGGACGATGACCGGCAGGCCGGTTTCGCGCGCGGCGGCGATGTGGCGGCGGAAGCTCTCTCGCTGACGCTCGCGGTCGCTCTTGTCGTAGTAATAATCGAGCCCGGTTTCGCCGATGCCGACGACGCGCCGGTGCTGCGTCGCTGCGACGAGGCGTGTCTTCTCGATATCCTCGCTGTCCGCCTCGTGCGGATGAACGCCGACGCTTGCCCAGATATCGGACGTGCCTTCGGCAATGCGGATGACGTCATCCCATTCGCTGCTGCGCGTCGAGATGGCCAGCATTGCGGAGACACCAGCCTCGCGGGCGCGCGCGATGACGCCGGCCTGATCCTCTACGAGACCGGGGTAATTCAGGTGGCAGTGGCTATCAACCGGCATCGGGTTCCGCATCGACATAGCGCGGGAAGACGCCCTGCGGGGCTTCAAGGCGGAAACCGGACGCGGCGAGACGCGCATACCAATCGCCACCGAGGCTCGCGAAATCGCGGTCGGCTGCAGGCACGCCCATCTGATCGAGCAGTTTCGCGGCCGATGCCGGAATCACCGGCGAGATCGCGACAGCGAGATCATGGATCGCACCGAACAGCGTGCCGAGCACGATTTTCATGCGCTCCGGGTCCGTCTTCTTCAGCTTCCACGGCTCCTGCGCGTCGATATAGGCGTTGCAGGCGAAGACGGCGTGCAGCCAGGTTTCGACACCGCGCGACAGGTCGAACGTTTCGAACGCAGCGGCAAGGCCCTTGCAGCCAGCATCGACGGCGGCGAGTAATGCCCTATCTGCTTCATTCTGATCGAGCGATACGGGAAGAACGCCATCTAGATTCTTGAAAATCTGTGATAAAGTCCGCTGCGCGAGATTACCGAAGCTGTTCGCGAGGTCAGCGTTCGTGCGCGTGACGATCGCCTCGTGGCTGTAGCTGCCGTCCTGCCCGAAGGGTACGTCGCGGATGAGGAAGTAGCGGAGTTGATCGACGCCGTATTCCTCCGCCATCGCAAGCGGCTCGACGACGTTGCCGAGCGACTTCGACATCTTTTCGCCCTTGTTGAGCACGAAGCCGTGGCCGAACACCTTGCGCGGCAGTTCGACGCCTGCGGACATCAGGAACGCGGGCCAGTAGACGGTGTGGAAGCGAACCACGTCCTTGCCGATGATGTGGACGTCCGCGGGCCACCATTTCGTATAGGACGCATCGGGATAGCCCGCGCCGGTGAGATAGTTGCTGAGCGCATCAAGCCACACGTACATGACGTGACCGGGCGCATCGGGCACCGGAATGCCCCAATCGAAACTGGTGCGCGACACGGAGAGATCGCTGAGCCCGCCGCGGACGAACTGCAGCATCTCGTTGCGGCGCGTTGCGGGCTGAATGAAGTCCGGATTCTGCTCGTAGAGGTCGAGCAGCGGCTGCTGGTATTTCGAGAGACGGAAGAAATAGCTCTCCTCGACTGTCCATTCGACGGGCGTGCCCTGCGGAGAGAGCTTTTCGCCGCCCTCGCCCGGCACCAGCTCGCTCTCGTCGTAATAGGCCTCGTCGCGAACCGAGTACCAGCCTTCGTAGCGGCCGAGATAGATATCACCGTTCGCTTCCATGCGCCGCCACAGCTCCTGAACGCACGCATAGTGCGCCGGCTCCGTGGTGCGAATGAAGCGATCATGACTGATGTTGAGAAGCGCGCACATATCCTTGAAATGCTGAACCATTCCATCGACGAATGTGCGTGGATCAGTGTCCGCGTTGCGGGCCGCCTGAGCGATCTTGAGACCATGCTCGTCGGTGCCGGTCATGAAGAACACGTCGTCACCGGCGAGCCGATGATAACGCGCGATGACGTCGGTCGCGATATCCTCGTAGGCGTGGCCCATGTGCGGGCGGCCGTTCGGATACGAGATGGCGGTCGTGATGTAGAATTTCCGCTTGGCACTCATGCGGGGGCGCTTGCTTTGCTACCGGGGGTTATCGAGTTCGCCCACGTATCCCGCCAGTTCGAACGCGACAACCTGCGGATCGTAAGCAAGCGGCACGGCCTCGGCGGCGAGGGCGTGGGCCTTCTCCCACAGCTGGAGCGCGCGTGCAAGCGATGCGCCCGTGCGTCCGCGCGCCGCGCCGGCGATGAAGGCGGGGACCAGCTCGACGAACGCCTCGTAGCGCGCCTGCGCGGTCTTGCCGGCGAGCGACTTCGCCAGCGCCATCGCATCGCCCTCCCCCTTCGCGAGCCCGGCAAGCGCCTCGGTGAGCTTGCCGACATCGAGCCCGGCGAAGCGCAGCGCGCGGCCCGGCGAGCCTTCCGCGAGCGGCACCAGCGCCTCGACCTCCGCCGCGCTGCTGTCATCGAGTTCGCGGGTGAGCACCGCACGCACATCGGCATCGGCGAGCGGCTGGAAGCGGAGCGTGCGGCAGCGCGAGCGGATCGTCGGCAACAGCCGTACCGGGCTGTGGCTGACGAGAAGGAACAGTGTTTTTTGCGGCGGCTCTTCAAGATTCTTGAGGAAAGCATTGGCAGCGCTGCGATTCATCTCGTCGGCAGCATCGACCACCACGACACGCCAGCCGCCGAGACCGGGCTTGGACTGGAACAGCGACTGCAGATCGCGGATTTGCTCGACGACAATCTCGGCGCGAAGCGCGCCGCGATCGTTGAGGCCGCGCTGGAGAATTCTGAGATCTGGATGGCTGCCTGCCTCGATGAGCGCGAGCGCGGGGTGCGGCGCCCCCTTGCCGTCGGTGAGCACGAAGCGGGCAAGCGCCTGTGCCACGCTCGCCTTGCCGATGCCGGGCGGACCTGTGAGCAGCCACGCATGGTGCACCTTTTCCTGATCCCACGCCGCGCGGAACATCTCCTGCTGCGCCTGATGCCCGATGATACCGCTCACAGGCCGAAACGCTCCATGACCACGGACCATACCGCGTCGGTGACGTCATCCACGGACGCGTCGCTCGGAATCACGGTAACCTCGGGGAAGGAGAGGAAACGATCGCGCACGGCCTTGTGGAAGGCGGGCGGCTCACCCTCGAAGCGAGCCTCGCCCCCCGCCCGCCCGGCGGCACGGGCGAGCCCGAGTGCGGGGTCGACATCGAGCACGATGGTGAGATCGGGCCAGAGGTCGCCGGTCGCGAACGCGTGAAGCTGCCGCAGTTCGGCCTCATCAAGCCCGCGCGCCGCGCCCTGATAGGCAAGCGTCGAGTGCACATAGCGGTCGCAGAGCACCCATTTGCCCTCGGCAAGCGCGGGACGGATGAGGCGTGCAACATGATCGGCGCGGGCGGCGTTCACGAGCAGCGCCTCCACGCGTCCGTCCCAGCGCCCCGGCTCGCCTTCGACAAGCAGCTGACGGATATCCTCCGCGCCGGGCGTGCCGCCGGGCTCGCGCGTGGTGATGACGGTAACGTCCTGCGCGGAGAGACGCGCGGCGAGGCGGCGGAGCTGGGTGCTCTTGCCGCTGCCCTCCCCGCCTTCGAAGCTGATGAAGCGCCCGCCCACGCGGCCTCAGCCGCCGAACACGTGCCTGAACGCCGCCATCATGCGACCGAACGGCCCGGCCTTTTCCACCGCCTCGGCGGCGACCAGCGGCACACGCTGCTCGGCGAGGCCGGGCACGGTGAGCACGAGTTCGGCAATCTTCTGCCCCTTGGCGATCGGTGCTTCGATCGGGCCATCATAGACAATCTTCGCATTGAGACCTGTCACGATCGCTTTCGGCGTGGAAACGCGCGTGCCTGGCGCTGCGGTGATGCCCACATCCGGCGCGTCGCCAAGGAACACGGGCGCACGGAGCGCCACCTTGCCGTTTGCGAGGATCGGCTTCGCATCCCACGCGCCGAAACCCCATTCCATCAGGCGGATCGATTCCTTGACGCGCTCGTCCCACGAGGTGAGGCCCGAGACGACCATGACGAGGCGGCGCCCGTCCTGCTCGGCCGAGCCGGTGAAGCCGTAGCCCGCCGCCTCGGTGTGGCCGGTCTTCAGCCCGTCGGCGCCGCGCACCTTGCCGAGAATGGGGTTGCGGTTCGGCTGCGTGATCGGTGCGCCGCCCATCGTCTGGCCCCAGGTGAAGCTGTCGACCGCGTAGAACTTCTTGTAGAGGTCTGGATAGTCCTTGATCGTCCGCTCGGCGATGATCGCGAGGTCATGCGGTGTCACCACCTGGCGGTCGTCCGGCCAGCCGTTCGAATTGGTGAAGTGCGAGCCCTTGAGGCCGAGCTTCTTTGCTTCAGCGTTCATCAGATCGGCGAAGGCTTCTTCCGTGCCCGAAATCCCCTCGGCGAGCACCACGCAGGCGTCGTTCCCCGAAAGCGTGACGATGCCGTGCAAGAGATCCTCGACCGAAACCTCCTGATCGACCGACAGGAACATCGTGGAGCCCGCCTTCGGCCCGTGCCACTTTTCCCATGTTTCCGCGCGCACGCGGAACTTCTGGTCGAGCTTCAGCTTGCCCTGCTTCACGAGATCGAAGGCGACGTGCGTCGTCATCATCTTCGCCATCGAAGCCGGCGGCATCTGCTGATCGGCGGCCTGCGCAAAGAGCACGGCGCCGGTGCTCATGTCCTTCAGGTACGCGAAGGGCGCGAGGCTCTGGTAGTTGGCGGCGGCGGGGACGGCGAAAGCCAGCATGAGGGCCGAGATCGGCGCGGCAAGACGCATCGCTTGAATTCACTCCTTTAGATTCGGCTTCGGCGGGATCGGACACCCGCACGAGTCTCACGCAGCTATAGCCCGCGCCCGGGGGCTTCGCCAGCGCGGAGCCAGGCGGACTACGACAACTTGAAGAACAGCAGGAACGCGAACGCCCGGCTCAGCGCCGCCATGTCGTCCGCGCGGAAGCCGATCGTGTTCGCGCCGAGGCGGCGGAACATCGGCAGGAAGTCGAGCACCTCGACGGCAAGCCGATCGACGAGTGTCAGTTCCACCTCGATGGGACCGTCCTGTTTCACGAGTGGCGCCTTCTGCCGCGCGGCGACCGCGCGCGATGCGGCGGCTTCGAGCGCGGCGCAGACCGTTTCGGGAGATGGCGACATGCCCGAGAACATCCCAAGGGAGCGCTTCGTGACAACCTGCTCGACAGGGCCGAGCGCGGGGCCGTTCTTTTCGACGAACACATCGTCGCCCGAGATCATCAGCAGCGGGACGCCGAACTGGCCCGCGGTCGCGGCACTGATGAAGGCCTCGTCAGCTTCGCGGCCATTCAGCTTCACGCTGCGGATACCGCGGCTCGACATGGTGTGCGCCATCGTGCCGGCACTGTCCGCCGCGCCGGCGTGATAACCGATGAGCATCGCGCCGATATAGTCGCCGACCTCGATCCCCTGCATCATCATGAGCGGCCGCGGCCACGAGCGGACGAGCCATGTGCCCGGCGACATCCGGTCCGCAAGGATCGAAAGCCCGTTGCCGTGCGAATCGCAGACGACGCATTCGGTGACTCCCGCCGCCTGCGCGCCGCGCACGACGGCGAGCACCTCGTTCGTCATCAACTCCCGCGCGGCAGCATACTCGAAACCCTCCGGCCCCGCCTGATCGCGCGAGACGATTCCAGCCACGCCTTCGATGTCGGCGGAAATAAAGAGCCGCATGGGTTGTCCGTTCCTTTGAAACTCAGGCCGTCGGCTTCGATCCGACGAGGCGCGCTTCCGCATAGCCCGCCGCCTGAAGCTGCGCCAGCACCGCTGCTGCGCTCGTCTCGTCAGCGAAGGGTCCGACGCGGACGCGGTAGAAGCCCGTGCCGGTGGAGCTGATATTGCTGACGCCGAAGCGGCTGAGTTCCGCGGCAAGGTTGGAAGCACGGCCGCGATCGGAAAGCGCGGCGACCTGTACGAAGATGTCGCCGACAGGCACGATTGTGACCGGCGGCGGGGGAGCCGCCGTGACCACCGCCGACGGTTGGCCCTTCGGATAGATGCGCTTCACATGCACGCGCGCCGTGCCCGCCTGCTCGACGCCGAGAAGCTGCGCGGAACGGCGCGACAGATCGATGATGCGGTCCTTCGCGAACGGCCCGCGGTCGTTGACGCGCACCACGAGCTTGCGGCCGTTTTCGAGGTTCGTGACCTCCACATAGCTCGGCATTGGCAGCGTGCGATGCGCGGCGGTGACGTCGTTCTCGTCGAAGCGCTCACCGTTCGCGGTGGACTTGCCGTGGAACGTCGGGCCGTACCACGAGGCAGTGCCGGTTTCCTGATAGTGCGGATCGTCGGACGGGTAATACCACTTGCCTGCGATCTGATAAGGATTGCCAACCTTGTAGGTGCCCGCGCTCCTGGGCGCCTGCACGCTCCCGGCGCACGCGGCGAGCAGCGGCAGCAGCAGGATCGGTACAAGGCCAGACCGGAACCGCACAACACTGGCCATGAAGCCCCCTCCCCGCCGAACATATGGTAGAGGAACTGGAATCACCGAACGGCGGCTTAGTCAAGTCGCAGCGTCAGCCTCCGCTGCGCAGCTGGTCCGCGAGCAGCCCCACCGAGAGCGCATAGAAGTTCGAGCAATTGTAGGCGAGGAGCGCGCGGAAGTTGCCGTAGGCGAGGTATGCCCCCTTGCCGGGGCCGTCGGGCTCGACGAGCGTCGCGAGCGTATCGTCGGCGGGCCAGGTGCGGCCGTCCTGTGGCTGCAGTCCGAGTTCCCGCCATTCCTTCACCGGGATCCAACGGCTGTGCTTCGCGAGCACGCGCGTGCAGCTTTTGGGTTCGATCGTGTTGATGACGCGCATCCGGTCCAGCGCGGCGGGCACGGACACGCGCATCGCCCAGTCGCCGCCCGTCACCCAGCCGTTGTTCTTCAGATAATTGGCGATGGAAGCGGCCGTGTCGGGCCGGCTCTGCCAGATGTCGGCAGTGCCGTCTCCGTCAAAGTCGACCGCGTGCGTCAGGTACGACGACGGCAGGAACTGGGGGTTTCCGGTGGCGCCCGCCCACGAGCCGACCAGGCGGCTGCGCGGCACGCCGCTGTCGATCATGCGCAGCGCAGCGATCAGTTCGCGCGTGAAGAGCGCTTCGCGGCGGCCATCGAACGCGAGGCTGGCGAGCGAGCGGACGAGATCGAAATTACCTGTGTAGCCGCCGTAGCTCGTCTCCATGCCCCAGATGCCGAGCATGATTTCGGGCGGCACGCCGTAACGGGCCTGGACGGCGCGGAGCGTGGGGTCCAACTCGGCGGCAAGGCGCTTGCCGGGGTCGATGCGCGCCGGGACGAGCCGCGCGGCGAGGTAATCGCTGAATAGTGGCACGCTCTGCGGACGGCTGTCGTCGGGTTGCGCGCGGTCCAGTTCCACGACGCGCGGGCTGTAGGTGAGACGGTCGAGCGCGCTCGAGAGCGTTCCGGCGCTGATCCCCTCCCCAGCCGCGCGGGCGCGGAAATCAGCCAACCACGTCTGGAAACGCATCTCCGTGGAAGGTTCGGGCGGCGCTTCCACGGCGGGCACCGCATCCGCCGGCGTCTGGGCCGATGACGCCGCCGGGGCGAGCAGGGCCAGCGCAATTGCCGCAAAGCGCAGGATCAAGATTTCTCTCCTTCAGCCGGGCAGCCCAACCTACATGCTTGAAACCACAATCCCAATAGGCGATGAGACGCCCGCAGCGGACAGGTGGCCGAGTGGTTTAAGGCAGCGGTCTTGAAAACCGCCGTGCGGGCAACCGTACCGTGGGTTCGAATCCCACCCTGTCCGCCAATATCTCGCGCGGAAGCTCAGTGCTTTTGCTGTGTCATCCGGTCCACCCAGGCGATGCCGATCGCCGAGATGATGAAAACGGTGTGGATGATCGTTTGCCACAGCACGCCGGCCTCGGTGATGCGCGCGTTCGGCATGCCAATGTTGCTCGCCTCGATGAAGGTGCGCAGCAGGTGGATCGACGAGATGCCGATGATCGCCATCGCCAGCTTCACCTTGAGCACCCCCGCGTTCACGTGGCTAAGCCATTCCGGCTGATCCGGGTGCCCCTTCAGGCCGAGACGCGACACGAACGTCTCATAACCGCCGACAATGACCATCACGAGCAGGTTCGAGATCATCACCACGTCGATGAGGCCGAGCACGACGAGCATGATCTGCTGCTCGGTGAATTCCCAACTGTGCAGAACGAGGTGCCGGAGTTCCTTGAGGAACAGGAACACATAAACACCCTGCGCAACGATAAGGCCGAGGTAGAGCGGCAGCTGCAGCCAGCGCGAGCTGAAGATGAGGAGCGGAAGCGGGCGGAGAGGCGACGACGCGCCGGATTCGGGTTCGGACATGCAAGCGGCCTACAAAGGACGCGGCGATTCTCCAAGACCGTTCCGCTGCGGGAAACCCAGGGTTGCAAGCGCGGCCCCTCCCTGCCGGCTTCCGCGTTCCTACATGGGAACGCGAAGGCGGAAGGTTTGCCTCTCCGCACACAGGAGCATGAGACATGAAGACGATCACAACGCGCCACACCAACGAACAGCGCCACTGGGTGGGCGACGGCTTTCCGGTGCGCTCGCTGATCTCCTACCACGCGCAGGACAGCGCGATCAGCCCGTTCCTGCTGCTCGACTACGCAGGCCCGCACTTGTTCGAGCCTGCCGAAAGCCCGCGCGGCGTGGGAACGCACCCGCACCGCGGCTTCGAGACGGTCACCATCGTCTACGACGGCGAGGTTGAGCACAGAGATTCCGCCGGGAACGGCGGCGTCATCGGCCCCGGCGACGTGCAGTGGATGACGGCGGCCGGCGGCGTGCTCCACGAAGAGTTTCACTCGAAGGGCTTCACGCGCGCAGGCGGGCCGTTCCGTGTGGTCCAGCTGTGGGTCAACCTCCCCGCAAAGGACAAGATGGCGGCGCCCGGCTACCAGTCGATCGTCGACGCGGACATTCCGGTCGTCAACCTCGACGGCGGCAAGGCGCGGATCATCGCAGGCACGCTCGCCGGCAAGACCGGCCCGGCGCGAACCTTCACCCCTGTCAACGTCTGGGACGTGCGGCTGGATGACGGCGCCGACGTCACGCTCGACCTGCCCGAAGGCCACACGACACTCGTCGTCGTGCTGTCGGGCCGGGTGCTCGTGAATGGCGAGGATGCGGCAAGCGCCGAGGTGCTTGAGCTGAGCCGGACGGGAACCTCCGCGCGGTTCACGGCGGAGGCCGAAACCACGCTGCTCGTGCTCACCGGCGAACCGATCGATGAGCCGATCGTCGGCTACGGCCCGTTCGTTATGAACAGCGAGGCGGAGATCCGCACCGCAATCGACGACTTCAACAGCGGTCGCTTCGGCCGGATGGCTGCGGCATAGTGGAAGGGAGGCAGGCGCGCACCGTCTGCCTCCTTTTTCCTGCTTCAGGAGGCGACATGGCCGAAATCACGATTGCGCGCGTCACCGCCGACATCGGCACGGACGACTACAAGGTCGACGTACGTGCCGGGCATCATACGTTCGTGTCCGACGAGCCCGAAAAGATGGGCGGCAAGGATGCGGGACCGGCGCCGTTCCAGCTTCTGCTCGCCGCGCTCGGGTCGTGCACGGCGATCACGCTCCGCATGTACGCGAAGCGCAAGGACTGGCCGCTCGAAAGCGCCGAGGTCGCGATGCGACACCTGAAGGACGGCGATACCGCGCGGATCGAGCGCGTGCTGACGCTGACCGGCAACCTTTCCGAAGAGCAGCGCGCGCGGCTCGCGGATATCGCCGAGCGCACGCCGGTGACGCTCGCGATCAAGA
>ERZ1645185.145-NODE-145-length-29667-cov-9.343543_pt1 | contig 29667 bp, 30 predicted proteins | sample MGYA00575351_ERZ1645185 | MGnify/ENA primary metagenome ERZ1645185 (study PRJEB40838, sample SAMN11284767) | freshwater sediment metagenome | isolation source: river sediment | host: Sediment | place: India: Jana village, Kanpur | collected 2015-12-17 ... | reverse complement strand
GGTCGGACCCGGAGCCGGGCTCGGAATAGCCCTGGCACCACCACACCTCACCGGACAGGATGCCCGGCAGGTGCTGCGCCTTCTGTTCCGGCGTGCCGAAGGTGTAGATCACCGGGCCCACCATGTTGATGCCGAACGGCAGCGGGGGAATGGTCTCGGCCCGGGCGCTTTCTTCCGAGAAGATGTAGCGCTGCGTCGCCGTCCAGCCGGGGCCGCCATATTGCGTCGGCCAGGCGGGCGCCGCCCAGCCCTTCTTCGCCAGGATCTTGTGCCAGGCCAGCATGTCCTGCTTGCCCAGTTCCTCGCCCTCGTCCTGCTTGCCGCGCAGGTGGGCCGGATAGTTTTCGGCGATGAATGCCCGAACCTCGTCGCGGAACGCGACTTCCTCGGGGCTGAACGCAAGATCCATGGTCTTTGGCTCCCTTCCTGCGGGTGCGCTAGCATCGGCCGTGCCGCTTTCCAAGCTGCCACATTGGCGCAACCCCGATCGAATTCGGCCTCGCCGCCACCAGGGGCGAATCAAGCCGCTGGCGCGCGCGAATCCTTGCGCTAATAGGGACTGCAACATGTGGCGCCTCCACCAGTTTCCTCTTTGCCCGTTCAGCCGTGCCGTGCGCTTTGCCATGGCCGAAAAGGGCGTGTCCGCCGAACTGGTGGCCGCCTACCCGTGGGAACGGGGGGAAACGCTGTCGCGCCTGAACCCTGCGATCCAGACCCCGGTGCTGGAAAACGGCCAGATGGTGCTGTGCGACAGCAGCGCGATCATCGAATATTTCGACGAAACGGTGGAACGCCCGCCGCTGGTGGGCGGCGGCGCGACAGAGCGGGCAGAGGCGCGCCGGCTTGCCCACTGGTTCGGCCAGCGCTTCTATTCCGAAGTGACGGCGCCGCTGCTGGCGGAACGCATGTACAAGCGCATCGTCAGCCGCGAGATGCCCGACGGCATCGCCATCCGCAACGCCAACCGCGCCGCCGAACTGCACCTGCAATATGTGGACGACCTGCTGGACGACAACCGCTGGATCGCGGGCCCCACCTTCGGCATCGCCGACATCAACGCCGCCGCGCAGATTTCGGTGGCGGATTATCTGGGCGGCATCGACTGGCGCGGCCATGGGCAGGCGAAGGTCTGGTATTCCGCGCTGAAGTCCCGCCCCTCCTTCCGCGCCATCCTGGCAGACCGGATGGAGGGCATCCGCCCGCCGCCGGATTATGACAAGCTCGATTTCTGAGCGCCCGCCGGCCGTGGCCGGCCTGTCCGGAAAGCTCAGGGCCGAGGCGCTCGCGCTCGGCTTCACCGCCTTCGGCATCGCCCCGGCAGATGCCGCCCCAATGGCGGGCGAGCGGTTGCGGCAATGGCTGGCCGAAGGCCGTCACGGCGACATGCTGTGGATGGAAGCCCGGGCAGACCAGCGGGCCAGCCCGGCGGGCCTCTGGCCAGAGGTCCGCTCGGTCGTCGCGCTCGGCCTGCCCTACACCCCCGCGCTCGATCCGGCGCGCAACCTCGCCCGGGCCGATCTCGCCACCATTTCCGTCTATGCGCTGGGCCGGGATTATCATGATGTGGTCAAATCCCGGCTGAAGGCGCTCGCCCGCTGGCTGGTGGCGGCCAGCGCAGAGCCGGTGAAGGTCTTCGTCGATACCGCCCCGGTCATGGAAAAGCCGCTGGCCGAAGCCGCCGGCCTCGGCTGGCAGGGCAAGCATTCGAACCTGCTCAGCCGCAAGGCGGGCAACTGGCTGTTCCTGGGCGCCATCTACAGCAGCGCCGATCTCGAACCGCTGGCGGAACCGGGCACCCGCGCCAGCTGCGGCAGCTGCACCGCCTGCATCGACGCCTGCCCCACAGGCGCCATCGTCGCGCCCTATCAGGTGGATGCGCGGCGCTGCATTTCCTACCTCACCATCGAACACAAGGGGCCGGTTCCGGCCGAATTCCGGCCCGCGCTGGGCAACCGCATCTATGGCTGCGACGATTGCCTGAACGCCTGCCCCTGGAACAGCCACGCGCAATTCCCGGCAGACCCCGCCTTCCATCCGCGCGCGGAACTGGCGGCCCCGCACCTCGCAGACCTGCTGGCGCTGGACGACACCGGCTTCCGCGCCATCTTCGCAGGCTCCCCCATCAAGCGCATCGGCCGCAACCGCTTCGTCCGCAACTGCCTCTATGCGGCCGGCAACAGCGGCCTGGCGGGCCTGCTGCCCGCCGTCCGCGCCCTGCGCGGAGACGAGGATGAGGTCGTCGCAGAGGCGGCCCGCTGGGCAGAGGCCCGCCTGTCAGGCGAGGTCTGAGGCGATCGCGCGGTTCAGCCGCTCTTCCTTGGGGCCCTTCTCGTTGCCCAGCGATTGCAGCATCAGCACCACTCCGATCTGCCGCACCGGATCGACATGGGCGAGCGTGCTTGCCGCGCCGCCCCAGCCCCACACGCCCACCGGATAGCGATCCGGGTGGCGCGCCGTCGTTTCCACCTGCACGGATCGCCCGCCCGCGCCAAAGCCCTGTTCCCAGCCAAAGCTCGTGCCCGGGTCCATCAGGTTCGACATGGCAAGCCGCACGGCGCCGGGCGGCATCACCATCCGGCCTTCGAACATCCCCCCGTTCAGCAGCATCTGCAGGAAGCGCGCGAAATCGCTTGCGGATGAAACCAGGCCCGCTCCGCCCGCCAGCATCACCGGCCGGCTGGCCCATTCGCTCTTCTGCGGCCCGTCGATCAGCTGCGGCGTGTCCAGCAGCTTCCAGCCCGGCCCCCGCCAGCTGTACAGCCCCGCCAGCCGCTGCTGCTGCGCGGCATCCACCCAGAATCCGGTGTCGCGCATCCCCAGCGGATCGAACAACTGGTCGGCGAACACCCGATCCAGCGACCGGCCCGTCAGCCGTTCCAGCAGCGCGCCGGCGACATCGAGGCTGATGGAATAATGCCATTTCGTGCCCGGATCGAACAGCAGCGGCAGCGTCGCCAGCCGCTCCATATAGGTGCGAAGGTCGGGCGCGGGCGGCTCCCCGGCCCCGATCAGCGCCCCGCCGGACATCGGCTGAAGGCCCTGCCGCCGATATTCCTTTTCCAGCGGGCCATCGCCATTGATGGTATAGCCGAAGCCGGCGGTGTGGGTCAGCAGGTGCCGCACCAGCACCGGCGATTTCGCCGGCCGGCTTTCCAGCCCCTTCGCCGGATCCACCAGCACCGTCTGCCGGCGGAATTCCGGCATGATGTCCGCGATCGGCGTGTCGATGCCGATCCGGCCAGCCGCCACCTGCTGCATCACGGCGATTCCCGTCACCTGCTTGGTCATGGAAAAGATGCGCCACAGCGACCGCGTCGGAGAGACCGCCGCGCCGCCGCCGAATTCCGTCGTCCCGGATGTCAGCCATTGCGGCTCGAACCGGCCCGGCCGCACCACGCCCAGCACGGCGCCCGGCACCAGCCCTTCCGCCACATAGGCGTCGATCAGCGCCTGCAATGCCGGATAGGCCGGGGCACGTCCCGCCGCCCTTGCCAGCGCGGGGGCCGCGGCCGTGGCGGCGACTGCCGCGCCCAGCCCTGCCAGCAATCCGCGCCTGTCCAGCGTCAGGCCCGCGCGATCCCCTCTGTCGGCTCCCTGCCCCATTCCCCCAGCTTCCCTTCCAGCTCCGCGATCAGTGGCTGCACCGAACCCAGCCGCTGCTTTTCCGCCGCCAGGATCGCGGCGAACAGCAAGCGCTTCCAGCGCAGCCCGTCAAGTGACGCTTCGGGGACAGCGCTGGCCACGATATCCACCAGCCGCTCGGCCGCGTGCAGACGGCCCCACAGATAGTCATTCTCCCGATAGGCCCGGCTGAAGAAGGCGGCGAAGGCATTCAGCTGCCAGCCCTTCAGGCAGGCCTTCGCGCCGCCCGGCCGCAGCAGCGTGGCGTCATCGGGCGAGATGCGGTCCACCTTCAGCTCCTCGAAGCTGTCGGCTGCCTCTTCCTGCATCATCGGCAGGATGGCGATGTCATAGAACGGAAATCCCAGCCAGGCCCGGATCAGCTTGCGCCGGCTTTCCTTTCCGAACCCCGGATCGTTCACCGCCGCCACCAGCACCCGGTCCGCATCCGCGTCCAGCGCCCGCAGGCCCAGCGTGTCCGCCAGCGTGTCGATCGCCCGGCCGCCCGCCGCCGCCCGCTCCCCGCCCGTCGCCGTCAGCAGGTCGCGCGCGGCCGTCGCCAGCGTCGGGATGTCGGGCGGGTCGGCCGGTGCGCGCCGGGCCACGAACGGCGCCGTCACCACATAAAGCGCGGCCTTCAGCGCCTCCGCGCTCGCCCGTTCCTCGGCATTGGTGCTGGCGGCGATTTCCGCCGAAAGCCGCCGCACGAAGAATCGCAGGCGCCGCACCCGGAAGCCGATGTCCAGCTGCTTCAACAGCCCGACATAGCCGCTGCCGTCCGGATTCCGCCCGGTCGCTTCGTCATGGTCGAAGGCGCCCCGCGCCGCCGCCGCCTCGTCCAGCGCGGCGCGCAGGCGCGCGGCGTCTGCCGGCCCCAGCTCGGCCGCGCGCGACAGCAGCGCCCCGGCCTCGTCCAGCACGGTCCGCACCTTCAGCTGGGCATAGGCGGCAAAGGCAAACCCCGCCTCCTTCGCCGCGACGGACTGGATGCGCGACCGCGCCCGCGACAGCCGCTCGGACGAGATCGCCAGCAGGAAGAAGCGCGCACCCACGGCCCGCAGGATCGCCTCGTCCACGGCGGGCGTCATCGCGTCCGTCACCGCCTTCAGCCGGCGGATCCGGGCCGACATGCTGTTGATCTGGTCCAGGCTGTCGCGGATGGGCTGCTCGCGCGGGATGTCGGCCATCGCCCGGAACATGGTGGTGAAGAATCCGGGTTCCCGCCGGGCGAAGGCGTCTGCGGCATCCCCGATGCCCGGCTTCGGATCGATATAGACAAAGCGCCGGTCCACCTCGCGGTGGGCAGGCCGCATGCGCAGCGCCGCGATCGCAGGCCCGAACGGCGCATTGTTGAGGACGCTGCCGTCGATCAGCGCCACCTCCTCGGGGGGCCGGTCGCTCCACAGCTGCGCCTCGACAAAGGCCGGCCGGCCAGGCCAGGGCTCGCCCCGCGCCGTCATGCGGCGGTCGATCTCCGTGATGGTCGCGGGCGGAAAGGCGCCGGGAAAGCTGGAAGTCGCCCGTGCCGCCAGCAGCAGTTCGGGCCGCGCGGCCACGGGGCCGCGCGGCGCCAGCTGCGCCTCCCGCGTGGCGCCATGCCTGCGCGTGACAGCGGGCGAGGTGAAGCTGAACAGACGCCGATGCTCCCGCTCGGTCACGGTGTGTGGCGAATGGATCGCCAGCTCCGCCTGCACGCCCCAATAGTCCGTCACCGTCACGTACAGGTCCAGCGGCAGGGTCGGCGGGATCAGCGGGCGCGTGGCGGGTCCGGCCGCCATCGCGTCCATCGCCTTGTCCAGCATCGTCGTCAGCACGTCGCCGGAAAAGGGCGGCTTGAACCAGCGGCTCCGCACGAAGCGCGCCAGCTTCAGGGCCACTTCCGCCCGCACCTCCGGCACATCGACAGAGGCGAGGCTGGCCGATCTGCGCGCTGCGAACCAGGCGACCGGCTCCTTGTAGAAAGCGCCCGCCCGCTGGAACAGGCTGCCGCCGGAGCGCGCCTCCGGGTCCAGCAGCCGGTCCACATCGGCCTCGTCCAGCCACATGTCGGTCAGCGGCTCCAGCGTCTGCCCCAGCGCGATCGCGTTCGACAGCAGCACCGCATTGATCCCGCCGGCCGAAGCCCCGGCCAGGATGTCGACGATCACCGCGAGATCGGCATGCGGCCGAAACGCATCCAGCAGTTCGGCCCACACCGGCTCGCTGTCACCTTGCTGCGGCTGGTGCTGCTTGCGCGCCTCGCTCGCCCGCAGCAGCTTCCACAGCTCCTTCGTCACGCCGTGCATATAGATGGCAAGGCTGACCCCGCCATAACAGACCAGCGCGAGACGAAGCTCCTTCTCGCGGATCATGCGGCGCCCTGCCTGCCGTCAGAAATCGGCCAGGACCTGGTCGGGCGGGCGATGCCCATCCGCGAACACGCGGATATTGGTGATCACCTTTTCCCCCATCGCCTGCCGCCCCTCGAACGTGGCGGAGCCCAGGTGCGGCAGCAGCACGACATTCGGCAGCTTCAGCAGCTTCGGCGACACGGCCGGCTCATGCTCGAACACGTCCAGCCCGGCGCCCGCGATCCCGCCGGTCGACAGCGCCGCAACCAGCGCCTCCTCGTCCACCAGCGCGCCGCGCGCGGCGTTGATCAGATAGGCGTGCGGCTGCATCAGGCGCAAACGATCGGCGTTGATCAGATGGTGGGTCTCGGCGGTTTCGGGGCAGTTCAGGCTCACGATGTCCACCCGCTCCAGCATGGCGTCCACCGTCGGCCACCAGGTCGCCTCCAGCGCCTCTTCCACCACCTTCGGCAGCCGGTGCCGGTTGTGATAGTGGATGGAAAGCCCGAAGGCCCGCGCCCGTGCGGCGACGGCCTGCCCGATCCGGCCCATTCCCACGATCCCCAGCCGCTTGCCGGAAATCCGGTGCCCCAGCATCGCCGTCGGCGACCATCCCGCCCATTTCCCCGCCCGCACCAGCTTCTCGCCTTCGGAAAGGCGGCGCGGCACGGAAAGGATCAGCGCCATCACCAGGTCGGCGGTGTCGTCCGTCAGCACGCCGGGCGTGTTGGTGACGGTGATGCCCTTCGCGCGCGCCGCCGACAGGTCGATATGATCCACGCCGGTCCCGAAATTGGCGATCAGCTTCAGCCGCTCGCCCGCAACGCCGATCAGCTCGGCGTCGATGTCGTCCGTCACCGTCGGCACGAACACGTCGGCATCCGCCATCAGCGCCGCCAGCCCCTCGCGCGACAGCGGCGCATCGGCGAAGTTCAGCTCCACGTCGAACAGTTCCGCCATGCGCGTTTCCACCGCCTGCGGAAGCCGCCGGGACACCGTCACGCGAAGCTTGCGATCATATTTGTGGAAGCGCGAAGTCATGTCGCCATGCATGGCCCGCCCTGCGGACTCTTGCAAGGCTGCCCGGCGCTTGGCAGGGGAGGTTCATGCGCGCCGCCCTGCCGATCCTTCTTCTCCTCCTCGCCGCCCCGTCGTCCGCTCAAGAGGCGCCCGCCCCGGCTGCCGATGAAGCGGCCACGCCCACCAACAAGGACGCACTGAAATACCGGTCCGGCCTTCCGGTGCCCCGTTTCGCCTCGCTGCGGGCGGGCCGCGCCTACATGCGCGCCGGGCCGGGCAAGGAATATCCCGTCACCTGGGTGTTCGTGCGCCCCGGCACGCCGCTGGAAGTCGTCAGCGAATGGAATGTCTGGCGCAAGGTGAAGGATGCCGACGGCACCGAAGGCTGGATGGACCGCGCCATGCTCCACACCGATCGCACCATCCAGATCACGAAGCAGACGCGCGAACTCAGGGCGCGGCCCGATCTGTCGTCGCCCATCGTGCTGCGCGCCGAACCGGGCGTCGTCATGCGTGTCACCATGTGCGCCGACCGCTGGTGCCGGGTCGAAGGCCAGGGGCGGTCGGGCTATCTGCTTCGGGAACATGGCTTCGGCGTGTATCCCGGCGAACAGATCGGCTGAGGCCGCCGGCGCATGACGGGTCTGATGCTGCTCGCATGGCTGCTGCCGCCGCTCACCGTCCTGCTTCTGCTCCTGCTGGGGGGGGTGATCCTTGCCCAGCGGCGGCTGATCAGCCGGCTGACGGAAGAGGCCCGGCAGGATCCGCTTACCGGCCTTCCCAACCGCCGCGGCCTCGCGCTTGCCTGGGATGCGCTGGATCGGCCGCGCGCCCTGATCCTTGTCGATCTCGTCGGGTTCAAGGCCGTGAACGACACGCACGGCCATATCGTGGGGGACAGGCTGCTGAAGCAGGTCGCCGAACGGCTGGCGGGCGCCGTTCCCGAACCCGGCCTGCTCGCCCGCTGGGGCGGCGATGAATTCGCCGCCGCCGTGCCGGCCGCGCAGGCGGAACAGGTGCGCGCTGCCATCGCAGAGGCGGGCGAGCGCCCCCATGTGCTGCTGACAGGCGTTCACCCCGTCCTCACCACCATCGGCGCCCGCACCGGCCTGGGCGATGGACGGGATGATCTGGATGCCGCCGTCGAGGCCGCGGCAGACAGCCTGCACACCGCCCGCGCCACGCAGGACGCCCCCGCCTAGACGAGCGCGCCCAGCACCTCGCGCAGAACCGGCCCGCAAAGATCCTCCGCGATCAGCCCCGGCCCCAGCCGTCCGCCCGCCTCGCCATGAAGCCAGCAGGCGGCCGCCGCCGCCTCGAAGCCGCCCATCCCCTGCGCCAGCAGCCCCGCCGCCAGCCCGGCCAGCACATCGCCCGACCCAGCCGTCGCCAGCCAGGCCGGCGCATTGCCGTTGATCGCGGCCCGGCCATCGGGCGCGGCGATCACGCCGTCCGCCCCCTTCAGGATCACCACCGCCCCGCTCTGCGCGGCGGCAGCCCGCGCCCGCTCCAGCTTGCTGCCGGTCAGCGCCGGGAACAGCCGCGCGAACTCCCCTTCATGCGGGGTCAGCACCACCGGCCGTTCCTGCCGCCGCACCAGGCGCGCCAGATGATCCGCCTCTCCGGCAAAGGCCGTCAGCGCGTCGGCATCAAGCACCAGCGGCTTGCCGGATTGCAGCGCCGCGCCCGCCACGCAGCGCGCGTCTGCCCCCGCACCCGGCCCCGCGCACAAGGCCTTCACCTTCGGCCCCGCCGCAAGCCGCCCGAAGGCCTGCGCGTCACCCTCTGCCAGCATCACCGCCGTCACCTGCGCGGCCTGCACCCGCAGCGCCGCCTGATCCCCCACCAGCGTCACCGCGCCCGCACCCGCCCGCAAAGCGGCCTGCGCCGCCAGCCGCGACGCACCTGTCCGGAACTCCGGGCCTGACCAGACGAGCACGCCCCCGCGCGCATATTTGTGGGTGTCGGGCGCGGGAACCGGCAGCCGCCACAGGCCGGGCGCGTTCAGGAACAGCATCGCATCGCGCGGCGCCGGCAGGCCGATATCCGCCACCTGAAGCCGCCCGCACTGCGTCCGTCCCGGCAACAGCAGATGCCCGGGCTTCGGCGTGTGGAAGGTCAGCGTTTCCGTCGCCCGGATCGCAACGCCCGGCACGTCGCCGCTGTCCGCATTCACGCCAGAGGGGATGTCGACCGACAGGATCGGCACGCCCGACGCATTGGCCAGCTGCGCCAGCCGGGCGGGATCGCCCTCCAGCGGGCGCGACAGGCCGGTTCCGAACAGGGCATCGATGATCAGATCGAAACCCGCCGGGTCCGCCAGGCCAGTGCGCCCCTTCCACCCGGCCCGGGCGCGCGCGGCATCGCCACCCGGCGGCGGCGTCGCGGTCGCCGTCACCTGCACGTCGTACCCGGCGTCCAGCAGCAACTGCGCCGCCACATGGCCGTCGCCGCCATTGTTGCCCGGCCCTGCCAGCACCAGCACCCGCCCGCCCGGACGCAGCCGTGCGGCGGCCAGCCGCGCCACTTCGGCCGCGGCGCGCTGCATCAGGGCAAAGCTGTCGCCGCCGGCCGCGAACCAGGCCGCTTCCGCCGCCCGCATCTCGTTCGCGGTCAGGATCGGGCGCGGCTGCACCGCCGTCAGGCCGCCTTCTTCGCCTGCACCCGCTGCCAATCGCGAGAGACGAGCTTCTCCTCGATGGCGGTGCGCGCCACCAGCTCGCCGTCGCGGATCCATTGCCAGGTCCGCGCCCGCTTCTTCCCGCAATCGGAAATCTGTATCATTTCATAGACATAAAGCTCAGGATCGTCGACGCGCTGCCAGTAAAGCACAAGCGTCCGCCGGTTGTCGTCCATCGGCAGTTCCGTCGCCCAGCCCCGGATCAGCGCATTGTCCCACCACAGCCGGCCATCCCGGAACGACGCGGGCAGATCCATCCGCTGGGAGCGGCCATCGGCCCAGTCATAGATGTTGGTCTGCACATAGGGATGCTCGCCGCCCTCCGGAAAGCAGCACAGCACCCGGCTGCGATGCTCGTCCACCAGCTTGCCCGCGCCGTCATAATGGCGATAGCTGCCGTCCCAAACGCCCTCATGTCTCGCCAGCCCCGCCAGCTGCTCTTTCAGAACCATCCGCCCCGTCCCTCCTGAACGGCGGTTTTCGGCCCTGCGGCGGCCCAGCGCAAGCGCAGACATGCGAAAACGGCCGCGCGGATCGCTCCGCACGGCCGTTTTCGGCAAGGCCCGAAGGCTTACTTCTTCAGGCTGGTCAGCCCGCCGAAGCGCTTGTTGAACTTGGCGACGCGGCCGCCGTCCTGCAGCTTCGCGGCGCCGCCGGTCCAGGCCGGGTGGCTCTTCGGATCGATGTCCAGCGCCAGCGTGTCGCCTTCCTTGCCCCAGGTGGAGCGGGTTTCGAACACGGTGCCGTCCGTCATCTGCACCTTGATGGTGTGATAATCGGGGTGAATGCCAGCCTTGGCCATTTGCGAACGTCCTTCGTGAAATGGCTGGTTCCGACCAGCCGGGAAAGGCGGCGCGCATAGCGGCCCCACGCCCAAAAGGCAAGTTCAGCCGCCCGTCCATGCGCCCACAGGCTTTGCGAATGCAACGAAAGCCCTCTAACAGGCAGCCATGCCAGTGATTGGAACCCAGGTGCCGTCGGGCGCCGAAAGCGATGCGAACCGGGCCCAGATGGCGGCGCTTGTCGCGGACTTGCGCGCGAAAGCTGCCGGAATCGCCCTGGGCGGCCCGGAATCCGCCCGGCAGCGCCATGTGGCGCGCGGCAAGCTGCTGCCCCGCGAACGGGTGGAGCGGCTTCTGGATCCCGGCACCGCCTTCCTCGAAATCGGCCAGTTCGCCGCACAGGATGTCTATGGCGAGGACGTGCCGGCCGCCGGCCTGATCGCGGGCGTCGGGCAGGTCTCCGGCCGGCTGGCGATGATCGTCGCGAACGACGCCACGGTGAAGGGCGGCAGCTATTATCCGCTCAGCGTGAAGAAACATCTGCGCGCGCAGGAAATTGCCGCGCAGAACCGGCTGCCCTGCATCTATCTCGTCGATTCGGGCGGCGCGAACCTGCCCCGGCAGGACGAGGTATTCCCCGACCGCGAACATTTCGGCCGCATCTTCTTCAATCAGGCGAACATGTCAGCCGCCGGCATCGCCCAGGTGGCCGCCGTGATGGGCAGCTGCACGGCGGGCGGGGCCTATGTGCCCGCGATGGCCGATCAGTCCATCATCGTGAAGAACCAGGGCACCATCTTCCTGGGCGGCCCGCCGCTGGTAAAGGCCGCCACTGGCGAAGAAGTGACGGCAGAGGATCTGGGCGGCGGCGATGTTCATGCCCGGCTGTCGGGCGTCGTCGACCATCTGGCAGAGGATGACGCCCACGCCCTGCAACTGGTGCGCGACGCGCTCGCCACCGTACCGCCGGGCGAGAGCCCTGCGCGCATCCCGGTCGATCCGCCGAAATTCCCGGCAGAGGATCTGCACGCGCTGGTGCCGGCAGACACCCGCCACCCCGTCGATGTCCACGAGATCATCGCCCGCCTTGTGGACGGCAGCCGCTTCGACGAGTTCAAGCCGCTCTATGGCGCCACCCTCGTCACCGGCTTCGCCCATGTGGAGGGGCTGCCGGTGGGCATCATCGCCAACAACGGCATCCTGTTTTCGGAAAGCGCGCTGAAGGGCGCGCATTTCATCGAACTGTGCTGCCAGCGGAAGATTCCGCTGATCTTCCTGCAGAACATCTCCGGCTTCATGGTCGGCAAGGCTTACGAGAATGAGGGCATCGCCAAGCATGGCGCCAAGCTGGTGACGGCGGTGGCAACAGCCGGGGTGCCCAAGATCACCATCGTGATCGGCGGCAGCTTCGGCGCGGGCAATTACGGCATGTGCGGCCGCGCCTATAGCCCGCGCTTCCTGTGGATGTGGCCCAACGCCCGCATCAGCGTGATGGGCGGCGAACAGGCCGCCTCGGTCCTCGCCACGGTGAAATCCGGCGGCTTTTCCAATGCGAAGGAAGAGGAAGCCTTCAAGGCCCCCATCCGCGATCAGTATGAACGGCAGGGCAACCCCTATTACGCCAGCGCCCGCCTGTGGGACGACGGCATCATCGCGCCGGAAGATACCCGTGATGTCATCGCCCTCTCCCTCGCCGTGGCGCTGAACGCGCCCGTGCCCGAAACCCGCTTCGGCCTGTTCCGGATGTGACCATGCTGAAGGTCTCGACCGATACCGAGGGCCTCGCCCGCGTCACCCTCGACCGGCCGGAGAAGCACAATGCCTTCACCGCCGAGACGATCCTCGAACTGACGCACGCCTTCACCGCGCTGGGGCAGCAGGCGGCCGTGCGTGCCATCCTGCTCGCCGGCAACGGCCCCAGCTTCTCGGCCGGCGCCGACGCCGGCTGGATGCGGGCGCAAGCAAGCGCCGGCGACGAGGCGAACCGCGCCGATGCGATGCGCCTGTCCGACATGTTGGCGACGCTCAACGACTGCCCGAAGCCCGTGATCGCCATCGTCCATGGCAAGGCCTATGGCGGCGGAGTCGGGCTCGCCGCCTGCGCGGACATGGTCGTCGCAACCCCCGACGCCGAGTTCCGCCTGTCCGAGGTGCGCCTTGGGCTGACGCCCGCCACCATCTCCCCCTTCGTGGTCGCCAAGATCGGCGCCGCCCACGCCCGCCGCTATTTCCTGACGGCCGAGAGCTTCGGCGCGGAGGACGCACGCGCGATGGGGCTGGTGCAGGCCGTCAGCGACACCCCCGAAGAGGTCGCTCAGGGCTGGTTCCGCAATCTGCTGCTCGGGGCGCCGGGCGCCATCGCCGATGCCAAGGCTCTCGTCCGCGACGTCGCCGGCCAGACCATCAGCTATTCCCTGCGCGCCGACACCGCCGAGCGGATCGCCGCCCGCCGCGCCGACGCCGAAGGCCGCGAAGGTCTCGCCGCCTTCCTCGAGAAACGGAAACCGAAATGGTCCGCCTGATCACGACCGTCGCCCTCCTTGCCGCTGCTCCTGTCGCGGCTCAGCCTGCCGACGCCGAACACGTCGCACTGCTGAACACCGTCGATGCGGCCTTGGCCGCCATCAGCGCGCAGGACGATGTCGCGCTTGCGGCCCTCCTGCTGCCGGGCGCCGTCTTCTACCGCGAATCGATCGGCGACGACGGCAAGCCGCGCACGAGCGTCATTCCCTTGCCTGCGATGCTGGAGCGTATGAAAGGGCCGAAACGGGGCTTGAGCGAAGTCCGCACGGGAGCTCCCACCATCCTCGTCCGAACCGGACTCGCGCAGGTCTGGACCCCTTACAGCTTCGATATCGCCGGCAAGCGTTCCCACTGCGGAGTCGACAGCATCAGCCTGCTGAAGGTGGACGGCGCCTGGCGCATTGCCAGCTTCGGCTGGACCGCTGAACCCGAAGGCTGCACCAAATGAAGAAACTGCTGATCGCCAACCGCGGCGAAATCGCCTGCCGCATCATCCGCACCGCGCGGCGGATGGGCATCGCCACCGTCGCCGTCTATTCCGAAGCCGATGCGCATGCCCCGCATGTGGCGGCGGCAGACGAAGCCGTGCTGATCGGCCCGGCGCCCGCGCGCGAATCCTATCTGCTGCCCGAAAAGATTCTGGACGCCGCACGGACGACCGGCGCGGACGCCATCCACCCCGGATATGGCTTCCTCAGCGAAAACGCCGATTTCGCGGAAGCCGTCCGCAAGGCGGGCCTCGTATTCGTCGGCCCCTCGGATCAGGCCATCCGCGTGATGGGCCTGAAAGACAGCGCGAAAACCAAGATGAAGGCGGCCGGCGTGCCCGTCACGCCCGGCTACATGGGCGATGACCAGTCGCTGCCGCGCCTCGAACGCATGGCCGAGATGATCGGCTATCCGCTGCTCATCAAGGCTGTCGCGGGCGGCGGCGGCAAGGGCATGCGGCCCGTCAACGCCAAGGCAGAGTTCACCGAAGCGCTGCTGGCCGCCAAGCGCGAGGCGGCCGCCGCCTTCGGCAATGATGGCGTGATGCTGGAAAAGCTGATCGCCCGGCCCCGCCATGTGGAAGTGCAGATCTTCGGGGACCGGCACGGCAATGTCGTCCACCTGTTCGAGCGGGACTGTTCGCTGCAACGCCGCCACCAGAAGGTGATCGAGGAAGCCCCCGCGCCCGGCCTGTCGGATGAACTGCGCCATGTGCTGGGCATCGCCGCCGTCACTGCGGGCCACGCCATCGGCTATGAAAATGCCGGCACCGTGGAGTTCATCCTGGACATGGATGACCGCGACGAGAATGGCGACCCGAAATTCTACTTCATGGAGATGAACACCCGCCTGCAGGTGGAACATCCCGTGACGGAAGCGATCACCGGGCAGGATCTGGTGGAATGGCAGATCCGCGTGGCGCGGGGTGAAATGCTGCCGCTGATGCAGGACGCGATCGAATGCCACGGCCATGCGGTGGAAGCGCGCCTCTATGCCGAAAACCCGGACAAGGGCTTCCTGCCCTCCACCGGCACGCTCAGCCGCCTCGTCTTCGGGGATGGCGCGCGGATCGACACCGGCGTACAGCAGGGCGGCGAAGTGACCGTCCATTATGATCCGATGATCGCCAAGGTCATCACCCACGCCCCCACCCGGGAAGAGGCGCTGGCAAGGCTGGTCGCCGCGCTCGATCGCACACAGGTAGAGGGCGTCACCACCAACCGGGGCTTCCTCGCCCGCCTCGCCGCCCACCCCGCCTTCATCGCGGGCGAGGTGGACACGGGGTTCATCGCCACGCACGAGGCGAGCCTGTTCGAAACGGAGGCGCCGCCCCCGGCCGTCGTCGCGGCGGCCGCCGCCGCCCGCCCCGCCGCCTCGCCCGAAGGCCCGTTCGCCCGCCCCTTCCGCCTGAACCTGCCGCCCGTCAGCCCGGCCGCGCTCTGGGCAGAGGATGGCACGGAATATCGCTATGCCGCCGGGCCTGCCGGCATCCGGCTGGATGGCGAGCTGCAGATGCCCAGCCGGCAGGCCGCCATCGTCCCCATCGAAGGCGGCGTCGAAGCCCGGCTGAAGGGGCAAACCTGGCGCTTCCTGGCGGAAAACCCGGCCTGGGCAGGCCACAGCGCGGCCGGCCCGTCCGACGGCCAGATCGTCGCCCCCATGCCGGGCAAGCTCATCGGCCTGTTCGTCAAGGCCGGAGACAGCGTCCGCGCCGGCGACCGGCTCGCCGTGCTGGAGGCGATGAAGATGGAACACAGGCTGACAGCCCCGTTCGACGGCACCGTCGAACTCGTCTCCGCCACAGCCGGCACCCAGGTCGCGGAAGGGGCGCTGCTCGTCACCCTCGTCCACGCCGAACAGGAACCAAGGCCATGACCATTCCCATGCTCCGCTTCAACCACGGCCCGGAAATGGAGATGCTGCGCGACAGCGTCCGGGCCTTTGCCGAAGCCGAAATCGCGCCCCGCGCAGACGAGATCGACCGCACCAACACATTCCCGCGCGATCTCTGGCCAAAGCTGGGGGCGCTTGGCCTGCATGGCATCACCGTGAAGGAAGCCGACGGTGGCGCCGGTCTCGGCTACCTCGCCCATGTGATCGCGGTGGAGGAAATCAGCCGCGCCTCGGCCTCGGTCGCCCTGTCCTACGGGGCGCATTCAAACCTCTGCATCAACCAGATCGCCCGCTGGGGCACCGCCGAACAGAAGGCCCGCTACCTGCCGAAGCTGATCTCCGGCGATCATGTCGGCAGCCTCGCCATGTCGGAACCGGGCGCGGGCTCCGATGTCGTGTCCATGCGGCTGCGGGCGGAAAAGCGGAACGACCGCTTCGTGCTGAACGGCAACAAGTTCTGGATCACCAATGGCCCCCACGCCGACACGCTGGTGGTCTATGGCAAGACCGATCCCGAGGCCGGCCCGCGCGGCATCACCGCCTTCCTGATCGAGCGCGGCATGCAGGGCTTCTCCACCGCGCAAAAGCTCGACAAGCTGGGCATGCGCGGCTCCGACACCTGCGAGCTGATCTTCGAGGATTGCGAAGTCCCGTTCGAGAATGTGCTGGGCGAGGAAGGCCGGGGCGCGCAGGTGCTGATGTCCGGCCTCGATTACGAGCGCGTCGTGCTGTGCGGCGGCCCGCTGGGCATCATGCAGGCCGCGCTCGACCTCGTCGTCCCCTATGTCCACGACAGGAAGCAGTTCGGCCAGCCCATCGGCCAGTTCCAGCTGATGCAGGGCAAGCTCGCGGACATGTATGTCGCCCTCAGCACGTCGCGCGCCTATGTCTATGCCGTGGCGGAGGCCTGCGACCGGGGGGAAACCGCCCGCAAGGACGCCGCCGGCGCAATCCTCTATGCCGCCGAAAAGGCCACCTGGATGGCGCTGGAGGCAATCCAGGCGCTGGGCGGCAACGGCTATATCAATGATTATCCGGCCGGCCGCCTGCTTCGCGACGCGAAGCTGTACGAGATCGGTGCGGGCACGTCCGAAATCCGACGCTACCTGATCGGGCGCGAACTGTTCGAGGAAACCGCCTGACCCGCGCGCCGCGCATCCTGGGCGCCATCCTGGCCGGGGGCGAGGCAAGCCGCTTCGGCAGCGACAAGGCGCTGGCCCTCCACATGGGCAAGCCGCTGCTGGCCCATGTAACCGACGCGCTCGCCCCGCAGACGGCGGGCCTGGTGCTGTGCGGGCGAAGCTGGAACGACCTGCCGGGCCTGCCGGATCATCCTGCCCCCGGTCTCGGCCCGGTGGGCGGGCTTTGCGCTGCATTGCAGCATGGTCGTAGCCATGGATTCGACGCCATCCTGCTCGCGCCCTGTGACCTGCTGGGAATTCCGCCCGACACGGCCGCCCGGCTCGCCCCGGCGCCCGCTGTCGCCCAGGATCAATGGCTGCTCGGCCTGTGGCCAGTCGGTCTTTTCGAAGAGATTGAGGCAGTTGCCCTGACAGAAGGCGCCGTATCGATCCGCCGCCTGGCCGGATTACTTGGCGCCCGGCACGTACCGCTTCCCGGCCTGCGCAACATCAACCGGCCGGCCGACCTCGGCTGATTCAGCCCGTCAGGCGCACTTTTTGTCGCTTTCCTGCAAGTGACTGTCACGCAGTTGCGGTATATGCTGCGTTGCAACACAAGCGAAGGACTCGAGTCGTGCTGGACACTATTGACGCACTCGCTGCCCTGATCATGACACCCAGCGGCATCACCGCCATCGGCATCGCGACGGCGGGCATCCTCCTCGTCCGCCGCGGCAGCAACAAGCCGAAGCGCACGGACTGATCCGAAGGGGGTCGCCGCAACGGGGCGTCTGCCGGAAACGGGGCCGCCTTCACGGGGCAGCCCCGGGGGATCTCAGGCCGGCGGATCCGCAATCATCGCGGTGAAACGCGTTTCGGCCGCCAGCACGCCGTCCACCATCGCCCGTCCGGCGAACTTGCACACAGTCGCGCGGCGCTGGATGAATTCCGCTTCCAGCTTCAACAGGCAGCCGGGTTCCACGGGCTTGCGGAACTTCGCATCCTCGATGGCCATGAAATAGACAAGCTTGCCCGTTCCCTGCAGCCCCAGGCTCTCGATCGCGAGGACACCGGCGGCCTGCGCCAGCGCCTCCACGATCAGAACGCCCGGCATGATCGGGCGGCCGGGAAAATGGCCCTGGAAAAAGGGTTCGTTGAACGTCACCGCCTTCACGGCGGTAATCCGTTCATTCGGCACCAGCTCCTCCACCCGGTCCACCAGCAGCATGGGGAACCGGTGCGGAAGCCGCGCGAGGATGCCCCCGATCTCCAAGGCCGTCAGCCCCGGCTCAGTTGCGGGGGGCGGCAGGCGCCGTCGGCGCCGGCGGCGTGACGGACACGCGCGGCAGGCTGGTGTTCAGCCGGCCGACCACATCGTTCGTCACTTCCAGCGAGGCCGTGTGCTGAAGCGTCGCGCCCTTCTGCAGCGCGATGGAGGCGCCACGTTCGCGCATGATCTGCGTGATGATCGGATCCGACGCGGTGGAAATCTGCTGGATCACATATTGCCGCGAACGGGCCAGATCCTCCTGGCCGCGGGCCAGTTCCTGGTTGGCGGCATTTTCCTTGTCCTGGAACGCCTTCACGCGCTGCTCCAGCGCCGGGCCGGCCAGCGTCTTGTTCTGCTGGCCCTGGCCGATCGCCTGGGCTTCGGATTGCAGCTGGCCTGCCAGCGTGGTGCGGCGGGTCGCCAGTTGCTGGGCCTTCGCCTGCAGGTCGGTGGCGGCCTGCTTGCCGGCCGCGCTTTCGTTCACCACCCGGTCCATATCCACGATCACGATCACCGGCGGCGACAGCTGCTGCGCGGCGGCCGGCACGGCGGCCGCACCCAGAAGCAGGGCGGCAGTCATGGTCTTCATGAAGCTGGTCATCAGAATTGGGTTCCTACATTGAACTGGAAGATCTGCGTCTCGTCGCCTTCCACCTTCTTCAGGGCTTTCGCAAGGTCAAAGCGGAAAGGACCGAAGGGCGAATTCCACGAAACGCCCACGCCGATGGAAACGCGCGGCTTTGCACTGTTGCCATAGGCTTCCTCGATGAAGCCCGGCGAGGTGTAATCCACGCAGTTCTGGCCATTCGCGTCGCAGGCCTGCTGCACGATATTGTCGGACTTGGTGTAGAGGTCGGGGAAGGTCACGTCCCACAGGGCGCCGACATCCACGAACACCGAAGGCCTCAGGCCCAGTTCGCGCCCGCCGGAACCCAGCGGCACTTCCACTTCCACCCGGCCCAGATAATAGCTCTGGCCCCCGATGGAATCGCTGTACCAGTTGTCCTCGTTGCTATCGACCGTGTCGGTGACCTTGTCATAGCTCTTGCGGATGATCCGCGGGCCCACGCCCCGGATGCCGAAGCCGCGGAACCGTGGTTCGCCCAGATAGAAGCGGTCGACAAGGCGGACATCCTCGCCGCCCCAACCGAATATGTTCCCGGCCTCGCCGCCCACGTTCAGGATGAAGCCCGCCGGCAGCGCCCAGTAACGGTCATAATTCACGCGGCTGCGCAGATATTTCACCGAGCCGCCGAGCCCTGCGAAATCCTGGCTCAGGATGAAGCGCTGCCCGCGCGATGGCCGGATGCGGTTGTCCAGCGTGTCGTTCACAAGGCTGTAGCCGATCGACGACACCGTGTTCCGGCCCACCGCTTCGCACAGATAGCGCCCGGCCTTCAGCGGATCGCAGACGCCGTTGGTGTAATAGGTCGCCTCGTCCAGGCCCACATCGTCGATGGAGAAGCCATAGCGCACCTGCGCCGACCAGTATTCGGTGATCGCCGTGCCCGCCCGGATCTGGAAGCCCGTCGTCGTCTGTTCATAGGTGGTCGAGCGCTCACCACTGGTATTATAGGTGAAGCTGTTCAAATCCCTGCGGAAAATATCAAACCCGAACGCCAGGTTGCGATCGAACAGATAAGGTTCGGTGAAGCCCAGTTCGATGGACTTCGAATAAGAGCTGATGTTCGCGCTCAGCCGCAGCTGCTGCGCCCGGCCCCGGAAGTTCCGCTCCTCGATGGAGAAGCTGAAGATGAACCGCTCGATCGACGAGAAGCCGGCAGACAGTTGCAGCGAGCCCGTCGGCCGCTCTTCCACATCCACCTGCAGCGCCACCTTGTCGGGCGCGGCGCCGGGCGTCTGCTTCACTTCCAGCTTTTCCTGGAAGAAGCCCAGGCTCTGGATCCGGTCGCGCGAGCGCTTCACCTTCACCGAGTTGAAGGCGTCGCCCTCGGCAAGGCGGAACTCGCGGCGGATCACCTCGTCGCGGGTGCGGGTGTTCCCGTTGATCGTCACGCTCTCGACATAGACACGGGGGGCTTCGTTGATCACGAAGGTGATCCCCATCTCCTTCTTGTCCTTGTCCCGGTCGAAGTTCGGGCGGACATCGGCGAAGGCATAGCCCAGAAGGCCGACGGATTCCGTCAGGCCGTCGATGGTGTCCTCCACCATCTTGGCGTTGTACCAGTCCCCCTCCTTCATGGGGATCAGCGCCTTGAACGCCTCGGCCTTCACGTCGCGGATCTGGCTTTCCAGATCCACCTTGCCGAACTTGTAGCGCTCGCCTTCCTCGATCACATAGGTCACGATGAAGTCGCGCCGGTCCGGCGTCAGTTCCGCGACAGACGAAACCACCCGGAAATCGGCGAAGCCTTCCGTTAGATAGAACTGGCGCAGCTTCTGCTGGTCATAGGCCAGACGGTCGGGATCATAGGTGTCGTTGGAGGTGAACATGCGCAGCGGCCGCGCCTGCCGCGTCACCATCTGCTCGCGCAGTTCCTTGTCGGAAAACTGCTCGTTGCCGATGATGTTGATCTGGCGCACCTTCGATTTCGGGCCTTCCGAAATCTCGAAGATCAGGTCGACCCGGTTCTGCTCCAGCTGGACGATCTTGGGCTCCACCCTGGCGGCAAAGCGACCACCCCGGCGATAAAGCTCAAGAATGCGTGCCACATCGGCCCGCGCCCGGCTGCGCGTGAAGATCTGGCGGGGGGCCACCTTGATCTCCTCGCGGATCTTGTCTTCCTTCACGCGCTTGGCGCCCTCGATGATCACGCGGTTGATCACGGGGTTTTCGCGCACGTCGATGGTGATGTTGCCGTCGCCGTCGTCGCGGATCTGCACGTCGGCGAACAGCTCGGTCGCGAACAGGTCCTTCAGCGCGCGGTCCAGCAGCACCCGGTCATAGATTTCGCCGGGGCGCAGCTCCACATAGGAGCGCACGGTATCCGGCTCCAGCCGCTCGTTGCCGACGACGTTCACGGAACGGATGCGCCGCGCTTCTGCCACGGGGGCTGCGGCAGGCGCCGCCTGCGCAGCTGCAGACTGTGCCGCAGCAGATTGGGCCGAACCGGATTGGGCAGCCGCAGCCGGCGCCGTCTGGCCGAACGCGGCCGTCGGCGCCACAAGCGCCGTTCCAAGCAGAAGGAACGGCAGGCAGCTGGATCGGCTGGATTTGGTTAACTTGGCAAGGCCGTGGCCCGCCGCCGCCACATTGATCGTCACGTGATCCCTGGTTTCCTGCCTTGTCAGCCGATGACGCTGGTAATGCGGTCCCACATGCCCACCGACCGAAGGTCGTTCCATGTAAGCACCAGCATCAGCGACATCAGCAGCGCGAATCCCGACATGAACGCCCATTCCTGCACCTTGGGATGAAGCGGCCGACGCCGGACACCCTCAAGCGCGTAGAGGAACAGATGCCCGCCGTCCAGCATCGGGATTGGCAGCAGGTTGATGAACCCCAGGTTTATCGAGATCAGGGCGATGAAGCCGATCAGCGCGGGCAATCCCAGGGTCGCGCTCTGCCCGGAAAACTGCGCGATCTTCACCGGCCCGCCCAGGTCGTCCAGCGGCCTGCGGCCCATGACCACCTGGGCCATGGTGTCCCACATCATGCGCACGGTCGCCCAGGTTTCCACCATCGCCCAGCGCAGCGCCTGCACCGGCCCGTGCCGCACCACCACAAGCTCGCCCGACATCAGGCCCAGCTGGCCCCGCTGATAGCTGTTCCCGAAGCGGTCCACCTCGGTCACGATGCGGGGCTTCGCCTCCAGCGACTTCGTCTCGCCGCCGCGCTCCAGCACGATCTCGATCGGCGTGCCGGGATTGATCGCAACGATCCGGCTGACGTCCTCGAACCGGTCGACGCCCTGCCCGTCCATGCTCAGGATGCGGTCGCCTTCCTTCAGGCCGGCGGCGGCCGCCGGCGTGCCATCCACCACCTTGCCCACCACGGCCGGCGTGATCTGATGGCCATAGGTCATGAAGAAGGCGGCGAAGATCAGGATCGCGAACAGGAAGTTGATGGCCGGCCCCGCCGCCACCACCAGAGACCGCTGCCACAGCGGCCGGTTGTGGAACAGGTTGGCCCGCTCATCCTCCGGCAGCTGGCTGTCCAGCGAGTAATCCGGCTGGCTGGCGCCATTGGCGTCGCCCGCGAACTTCGCATAGCCCCCCATCGGGATCCAGCCCAGCTTCCAACGGGTGCCGTTGCGGTCGGTCCAACCGACCACTTCCTTGCCGAAGCCCACGGCAAAGGCTTCCACCTTGATGCCGAACAGCCGGGCCACGCCATAATGGCCGAACTCGTGCACGAACACGAGCAGGCCGATGACAAGCGCGAAGATGGCGAGGGTGAAGAGAATACCGGGGCTGGCGAGCGTTTCCATGCTGCTTGTCTACCCGGCCGCCCGCTGGCCCGCAAACGAACTTTGTTTCGCCCTCGTAACATATTGTTGTGCAACGGCCCGCGCCCGCGCGTCCGTCTCGAACACGTCCGCCAGCGACTCCGGGCAGCGGCTGTCCATCGCCTCCAGCGTCGCGGCGACCACGGCGGCGATTTCCAGGAACCCGATGCGCCCTTCCAGGAAGGCGGCCACCGCCACCTCGTTCGCCGCATTCAGCACGCAGGGGCGGCACTGCCCCTGTGCCAGCGCGGCCTCGGCCAGCGCCAGCGCCGGGAACCGCTCGCGATCCGGCTCCTCGAACTCCAGCCGCCCGATCTTCGCCAGATCCAGCCGCTCCACCGGGGTCGCGATCCGCTCAGGCCAGGCCAGCGCATGGGCGATGGGCACACGCATGTCCGCCGGCCCCAGCTGCGCCAGCACCGATCCGTCCACATATTCCACCAGCCCGTGCACCAGGCTCTGCGGGTGCACCAGCACGCCCAGCTGGTCCGGCCGCACGCCGAACAGGTGCCAGGCCTCGATCAGCTCCAGCCCCTTGTTCATCAGCGTTGCCGAATCGATGGAGATCTTCGCCCCCATCGACCAGGTCGGATGCTTCACCGCCTGCGCCGGCGTCACCGCCGCCATCGCTTCGCGCGGCATCTGCCGGAACGGTCCGCCCGATGCCGTCAGCACGATCCGGCTCACGCGGCTCCGGTCCTCCAGCACCTGGAAGATGGCGTTGTGCTCGCTGTCGATCGGCAGCAGCGCGGCCCCCGTGCGCGCGGCGGCAGCCGTCATCAGGCTGCCCGCGCACACCAGCGCCTCCTTGTTGGCCAGCGCCACGGGAATCCCGGCTTCCACCGCGGCAAGGGTCGGCGGCAGCCCGGCGGCGCCGACGATCGCGGCCACCACAAGGTCGGCCGGCTCCCGCGCGACGGCCGCCAGCGCCGCCGCCCCGGCCGACACCGTCACCGGTTCGCCCGCCAGCGCTTCGGCAAGGTCGGCAAACGCCGCTTCGTCCGCGATCACCACATGATCCGGCCGGAAGGTCCGCGCCAGTTCGGCCAGACGCCGCCAGTCCTTGCCGGCCGTCAGCGCCGTCACCGAAAAGCGATCGGGGTTGCGCGCCACCAGGTCCAGCGTGGAGGCCCCGACCGAACCGGTCGCGCCCAGGATCGTCAGCCGCTTCAAGCCAGCATCTCCGTCACCCTCATCACATAGTCGGCCGGCCGCTGCTGGCTTGCCCACAAGGCCACCACGCAGGCCACCGGCACCAGCCCGTCAACCCGGTCCATGATCCCACCATGGGCCCTCAGCAGCGTGCCCGAATCCTTCACCCCGGCGCGCCGTTTCAGCCAGCTTTCGAAAAAGTCCCCCGCCTGCGCCACCACGGCCAGCCCCGCGCCCAGCAGCGCCATCAGCGGCAGCGCCTGCGGCCAGCCGGCAAAATGGGCGAACAGCGCGGAAAAGGCCCCCGCCCCCGCCATGCCGCCCAGCAGCCCGGCCCAGGTCTTGTTCGGGCTGATCGCCGGCCAGATCTTCGGCCCGCCGATGGAGCGCCCGGCGAAATAGGCCAGGATATCCGTCGCCCACACCAGCCCCATCGTCCACATCACCAGCGCGAAGCCGTCAGGCTGGCCGCGCAGCCAGATCAGGGAAACCGCCGGCAATCCGGCATAGGCAAGGCCCGTTGAAATCCAGCGCTTGCCGCCCGCCCGCAGCAGGATCGACAGCGCCAGCAGGGCCAGGATCGCCCCCAGCAACAGCAGCAGCGCGGGAACCGGCCGCCCCAGGTGCGCCATCAGGCAGGCCCCGGCCAGCGCCGCCAGCCCGGCGATCCGCCACGGCTGCGGCGTGCCGTGCATCGCCCCCCATTCCCACAGCACCAGGCCCACGCCCGCGCCGATCATCAGCGTGAAGGCAGGCCCGCCCACCCAGATGTCGGCAATGGCGATCACCGCCAGGAAGGCCCCCACGATCACGCGGGATTTCAGGTTGGAGCCCCCCGCGGGGCCCGCCCCCGGCTCAGCGCCCGCCATAGCGTCGCTCGCGCTGCGCAAAGGCCTCGATGGCCTCCCTCAACACGGCCTCGTCGAAATCGGGCCACAGCACGGGGGTGAACCACATTTCCGCATAGGCGGCCTGCCACAGCAGGAAGTTGGACAGCCGCTGTTCGCCGGACGACCGGATGATGAGGTCGACAGGCGGCAGCTCGGCGGTATCCAGTTCCGCCTCGATCATCTCCGCGCTGATGTCAGCTGCCGCGATCTCGCCCGTCGCCACCCGCGCCGCCAGGTGCTGGGCGGCGCGCACGATCTCGTCCTGCCCGCCATAGTTCAGCGCCACGACCAGCCGGAACCTGTCGTTGCCGCGCGTCGATTCGATTGCATTTTCCAGCCGCTCGACGACATCGGGCTTCATCGCCCGCCAGTCGCCGATCAGGCTCAGCCGCGCGCCCGCCGAATCCAGCTCCTCCAGTTCGGCCAGCAGATGGTGCCGCAGCAGGCTCATCAGGTCGGAAACCTCGTCCGCCGGGCGGCGCCAGTTCTCCGAGCTGAAGGCATAGAGGGTCAGCGTCTCGATGCCCATGCGCGGGGCGGCCCGCACGATGCGCCGCACGGCATCCACCCCGGCCCGGTGCCCCGCCACGCGCGGCAGCCGCCGCGCCTTCGCCCAGCGGCCATTCCCATCCATGATGATGGCCACATGGCGCGGCCCGCCGGGCACGGGCCCGGCCTCGTCAGCGACGCCGCTTGCGGCCTCACCCGCCGGCGGGGCCGGGCGCACGGGATTGAACCATTTCACTTGCCAAGGATTTCCTTCTCCTTGGCGGTTGCGGTGGCGTCCACCTCGGCGATCGCCTTGTCGGTCAGCTTCTGCACCTCGCCCTCCAGGCGCTTCTGCTCGTCCTGGCTGATCTGGCCCTTCTTCTCGGCCGTCTTCAGCCCGTCATTGCCGTCACGGCGCACGTTGCGGATCGCGATCCGCGCCTTTTCGGCATATTGCGTCGCCAGCTTCGCCAGCTCCTTGCGGCGCTCTTCCGTCAGGTCGGGGATGGGCAGGCGCAGCGTCTGGCCTTCCGTCACCGGGTTCAGCCCCAGGCCCGCCGATCGGATCGCCTTTTCCACCGGCTGCACGTTCGAACGGTCCCACACCTGCACCGAAAGCATGCGCGGTTCCGGCGCCGTCACCGTCGCCACCTGGTTCAGCGGCATGTTCGCGCCATACACCTCCACCTGCACAGGATCGAGCAGCGTGGTGGAGGCGCGGCCCGTCCGCAGGCCGCCCAGGTCATTCCTCAGCGTCTCGACAGCGCCCTTCATCCGGCGCTCCAGATCGGCCTTCGTTGCGTTGGCGTCGAAATCAGCCATGCTACTCCCCTTGAATCCGTCTTATCCGCCAACGATGGTCGAAACGCCATCGCCGGCAAGCACCCGGGCGAGATTGCCTTCTTCCCGGATATTGAACACCACGATCGGGATGCGGTTGTCGCGGCACAGCGCGATCGCCGCCGCATCCATCACCTTCAGATTGTCGGCCAGCACCTTGTCGAAGCCGATCCGCTCATAGCGCGTCGCGCCCGGGTTCGTCTTGGGGTCGCTGTCGTACACGCCATCCACCGACGTGCCCTTGAACAGCGCGTCGCACTTCATCTCGGCCGCGCGCAGCGCCGCCCCGCTGTCGGTGGTGAAATAGGGGCTGCCGGTGCCGGCGGCGAAGATCACCACCCGGCCCTTCTCCAGGTGCCGCTCCGCCCGGCGGCGGATATAGGGCTCGCACACGGCCGCCATCGGAATGGCCGACATCACGCGCGTCTCGACACCCAGTTGCTCCAGCGCATCCTGCATCGCCAGCGCGTTCATCACGGTGGCCAGCATGCCCATGTAATCGGCCGTCGCCCGGTCCATGCCCTTGGCGGCGCCCGCCATCCCGCGAAAGATGTTGCCGCCGCCGATCACCAGGCACAGCTCCAGGCCGCGATCCTTCGCCGCCCGCACCTCGCCCGCCACGCGCTGCACGGTGGCCGGGTCGATGCCGAAGGCCTGGTCGCCCATGGCCGCTTCGCCCGAAAGCTTCAGGAGGATTCGCTTGTGGGGCGTAGGGGACATGCGCTGCCTGACTGTTGGAACCAGTTCCGCTTAGCGGCGTGCGGCGGACATGAAAAGGGCGCGCCGGCAGTGCCGGCGCGCCCCGATCAATTCCGCGCGGATTTACGCGACGCCGGCGGCAGCCGCCACTTCGGCCGCGAAGTCGCTCTCGGCCTTCTCGATGCCTTCACCCAGCTGGAAGCGGATGAACTTGGCGACGAGCAGGTTGCCCGACAGGCGCTTGGCTTCGGTGGCGATGAAATCGCCCACCTTCGACTTGCCGTCGATCACGAACACCTGGCTCAGCAGCGCCTGTTCGCCGGCGAACTTCTTCACCGCGCCATCCACCATCCGCTCGATGATGTCGGCGGGCTTGCCCGAACCGGCGGCCTTTTCGGCGGCGATGGCGCGCTCGCGCTCCAGCAGCGCCGGATCGATCTGCTCGATCGAAAGCGCCAGCGGGTTCGCGGCCGCCACATGCATGGCCACCTGCTTGCCGATCGTCATCAGCGCATCCTTGTCGGCGATGTCGCTGTCGATGGCGACAAGCACGCCGATCTTGCCAAGGCCGGGGGCCGCGGCATTGTGGATGTAGGAGGCGACCACGCCGGTCGCTTCCAGAACGGCCGCGCGGCGCAGCACCTGCTGCTCGCCGATGGTGGCGATGTTGTGGGTCAGCACGTCCTGCACGCTGCCGCCGCCCGCCGGATAGTCGGCGGCCAGCAGGTCTTCCACCTTGTCGCCCTTGGCCAGCGCCACGCCGGCGATTTCCTTCACGAAGCCCTGGAACTGCGCGTTCTTGGCGACGAAGTCGGTTTCGGCGTTCACTTCCACCACGGCGCCGCGGTTGCCGGAAACGGCAACGCCCACCAGGCCTTCGGCAGCCGTGCGGCCCGACTTCTTCGCGGCAGAGGCAAGGCCCTTCGCGCGCAGCCAGTCGATCGCCTTCTCGATTTCGCCTTCCACTTCGACGAGCGCCTTCTTCGCGTCCATCATGCCCGCGCCGGTCAGGTCGCGGAGTTCCTTGACGAGGGTGGCGGTAATGTTGGCCATGTTCGGCTCCTCTTCTCTTTCGAATTCTGGTCTTAAGGGTTCGGGGGGCTGCACGGCTCCGTGCAACCCCCGAACGTCAGTTTGATGACACGGCGGGAAAAACCCCGCCGGAATCTCAGGCGGAAAGCGCCGGGTCCAGCTCGGGCTCGGCCTGGGCGCCCAGGTCGACGCCCTGGTCGGCCATGCGGCCATGCTTGCCGGCCAGGATCGAATCCGCCACCGCGTTGCAGTACAGCTGGATGGCGCGGCTGGCATCGTCGTTGCCCGGAACCGGGAAGGCGATGTTGGCCGGATCGCAGTTGGAATCCAGGATCGCGATCACCGGGATGCCAAGCACATTGGCTTCCTTGATGGCGAGGTCTTCCTTGTTCACGTCCACCACGAACATCAGGTCGGGCAGGCCGTTCATGTCGCGGATGCCGCCCAGCGAGGCTTCGAACTTGTCGCGCTCGCGGGTCATCTTCAGCACTTCCTTCTTGGTGAAGCCGTGCGTGTCGCCCGAAAGCTGCTCTTCAAGCGTCTTGAAGCGCTTGATCGAGGCCGAGATGGTCTTCCAGTTGGTCAGCATGCCGCCCAGCCAGCGATGGTTCACATAATGCTGGCCCGAACGCCGCGCCGCTTCCGCGATCGGCTCCTGCGCCTGGCGCTTCGTGCCGACGAACAGCACCTTGCCGCCGGCGGCCGAGGTGGCGCGCACGAAATCCAGCGCGCGCGCGAACAGCGGCACCGTCTGCGACAGGTCGAGGATGTGAACGCCGTTGCGCTCGCCGAAGATGTAGGGCTTCATCTTCGGGTTCCAGCGGTGGGTCTGGTGGCCGAAATGGGCGCCAGCTTCCAGCAGCGCCTGCATCGACACGTCATGTGCCGTCATGGTCTTTTCTCCTAACCGGTTGGTTCCGCCGCGAAGGTAAGCCCGACTGTGGCCGGGCACCGGAAGGTTTCCCCTCGCGTGTGGGATGGGCGGCGCAACTAGTGTCGGGCGGCTCCGGAGTCAAGTCCGGGCCCGCCCAGCGCCGTGGCGACACCCCATGCGATCAGCGCCTGCCCGGCGAAATAGGTCGCCCAAACCGCCAGATCGGCCCAGCCGACATTGGCGATCAGGCCCATCCGCGCAAAGATCAGCAGGTCGCTCAGCACGAACAGCAGCGCCCCCGCCGCCGCCAGCGCAAAGCGGGACATCATCGCGCACGCCGCCATCGCGGCCAGGAACAACGTATAGAAGGCGACGGGCGGCGCCCAGTCCGGGCTGGCAAGCGCGAAGGCCAGCGCCACGGTTCCCGCCACGAAGGCAGCCCCCAGTGCCACATCCTTCAGCCCCACGCCCGCCCGCCGATTCCGCAGGTAAAGCGCGATCGCCACCACATGCCCCAGCGCGAAAATGGCGGCTCCTGCGATGAAGTGAATCTCCAGCACCATGTCGGCCGTCGCGCCCAGCACCAGCACGGTCGCCAGCAGCCTGTGGTCCGCGCTGGTGCCCTGCCGGCTCGCCCAGGTCGCCAGCAGGCCCACGCCCGCACCCTTCCAGGCGATCGCCGCCCAGTCCGGCAGGGGAACGGCCCAGCTGACGACATAGCTGATCCCGGCGGCCAGCGCCGCGAGGAAGATCAGCGGCGCACGGACACCCGCCTTCGCGCCCGAGCTCACATCTTCATCCGAAGCTGGCCCAGGAAATCGCGCTTGCCCAGCCCCACGCCCTTCGCCCGCATGATCGCATAGGCGGCCGTCGCGTGAAAATAGAAGTTCGGCTGCGCGAACGAGAGAAGGTAATTCTCAGCCGTGAAGGGCAGTTTCATGCCGGGCAGCACAAAGGTCATGTCCCGGCCGATGAGGCCTTCCATTTCCTCTGCCGTCACCGCCGCCAGCCCGTCGGCAGCCTTCGCCAGCAGCGCCTTCATCCCCGCGAAATCGCCCGGCATGGCGCCGCCCATCCCGTCGATCGTTCCGGCCCGCACACCCTCGATCGCGCCAAAGCTGTGCTGGGCGACGGACTTGATCTGGAAGCTGAAGGGCAGCATCGATTCATGCAGGCTCGCGCCCACGATCGCCGCCTCCCCGCAGCCCTGCTCCGCGCACCAGCCCTCGGCCTTGTCCAGCAGCGCCTGCACAGACCCCAGGATCTGCCGCGTGCTGGGCACGAAGGCGTCGTAAAGCGAAATCGGCATGCATCTCTCCCCTTGTCCGTTCCGGTGAAGTCTAGGCCGCGCGCCGCCCCTCAGGCAACCAGCCGCAGGGGCTGGCTCATCGCCTCGATCCGCGCCGCCGCGATTCCGGGCAGCTGCCCGATTTCCGCCTCGGCACCAGCCGGCAGCAGGAAATCCTGCCCCAGCCGGATCTGCGCCGTTCCGCCATGCGCCATCGGCACGATCGCCTCCACCACGCTGCGCCCGCCGCGCGGCAGCCAGGCGG
>ERZ1645185.144-NODE-144-length-29713-cov-6.445344_pt1 | contig 29713 bp, 30 predicted proteins | sample MGYA00575351_ERZ1645185 | MGnify/ENA primary metagenome ERZ1645185 (study PRJEB40838, sample SAMN11284767) | freshwater sediment metagenome | isolation source: river sediment | host: Sediment | place: India: Jana village, Kanpur | collected 2015-12-17 ... | reverse complement strand
CCTGACGATGGCCCACGGCCACAGCCGAAATTACACCACCTTGACGGACGCGACCCCGGATTCGCCAAATTTACAATTTGGAGCCATTGTGCCGCCCGACACATGCACCGGAATATCCCCCTATGGCCGCAGGAACGCGCAACGTCCGCATCTTCGTAAGCGAGCAGTGCTTTGACCTGCTGGTGGATGCGATGGCAGCCTATTCCAAGGAATCCCGCCGTTTTCAGACCATGCGGATGACTGTCCAGGCCGCGTGCTCTCGCCTAAAATCCCACGGGATTTCGAAACAGGAACTCGACGACTTCCTCGCGGAGTACGCCATCGGCGGGGACATCCGCATCTTTCTCGAGGTCGCGCCTGAGTGGTCCGGAGATTACGATGCGGTCCGCGCCAAGGTCAAAGAAATCAGCGAAAAGCCGGGATTGGACAAGATCCTTGTGCCGTTCGCCGTATACCTCGCCATTAAACACAATCTGCTCTAGGTATTTTCCACGCCGAAAGTTACGCGCTTCTTAAGACTCTTGACAGGTTATGCCATCCCATAGACCTTTTGCCTTGGGAGGGATGGATAATGCCTCACAGGAACTTGACGCCCGAAACGGTCTTCAAGCCGAGCAGTCCACCGGGCAGTGAACCGGTCTTTGCTTTTGCCAGTTCTGAGCCTCTGGATTGCGAGCAGGACCAATATAAGCAGCTGATCAAAGCTGAACTCGCGCGCCAGCGGCTACCGCCTGCGCACCTCGCCGATCGCATGCAGATTCCGCGCCCCAAGCTTCACAAGATCCTGAAGCAGAACACGCCGCTGTCCGACACCATTCGTGACAAGATATTCGCCGAACTCGGCATCGACGATGTCCGCGCCAGATTCAGCGTGGCAATGCTGCGTGACTACCGGGCCTACAGTGAAAAATCGGTCTTTGTCGCAGTTGAAAGCCTCAAGAGTTTCTACCTCGAACTGAAGACATGCCGGAGGGGCTCGATCGATGTCGACCTGCGTCCGGCGATTATCCACGAGGCCGCCCGGCGCGCTTATGACCTCCTGATTTCCCATCAGGAGCGTGTGATCCAGAATGACCAGACCCTCCTGGCCTGAAGTAACGTCGGTGTCCTGATATGCGGCCAGAGACAATCGCAGCTTGGACTCAGCTTTATGCAGCTGTTGGACTGCTCGCTGCGATCTGCTCGGGCTGCGCACTGCTCAAGACCATCTATGACATCCGCGCCGAACTTATCGCGCCGCCGTCGGGATCTGGACTGCGGTGGTTGCTTTGGTTCCCGAAGGTTTGGCTGCATTTTCAGCTCAGCTACCTCTGTGGTTTCCCGTGCATCCTGGCGATCGCGATCCTCTATGCGCACTATATCGGGTTTGCGGAGTGCATTCCGTCGTAGACGGTCAATGAGACCTCGCGGTAGCCCGAAGCCCTTATGGCCGTGCTTGCCGCTGCCGCTCGCGAAAGTGCAATGGAATCTGGACGATAAAGCTGGGTAAGGCGGAGCCAGTTAGTCGTAATGGTTCGAACGTAATTTCGGGTCTCGGAGATTGCTGGAACATAGCCCTGCGCAAGCGAGCGTCTCTCCGGGCCAGCGTTGTAAGCAGCAAGCGCCAGGTCGACCCGGCCGAAACGATCCAATTGCTGTCTTAGGTAACGGGCGCCGGCACGCATGTTGGCGGCACTGTCCCAGGGATTGGCCACACCCAAAGTTTTCGCGGTGCCCGGCATGATTTGCATCATGCCCATTGCCCCGGCCCGGCTTAGGGCCCAGCCTTTGTAACCAGATTCCTGCGAAATGACCGCATCAAGAAGGTTCGGCGGGATCCCATTCTCGCAGGCAATCGACGTCATGATCCCGAAATGGGCAGCCCGACGCAGTTCGACTTCGGGCGTTAGCCACCAGGTCGGGGCATATTCCGTCCTGACGCAGGGCGCTGTGGCCGATCTGTGCGAATTAGTGGATGCCAAACCCCAAATCGGGGTCGCCGGAGAAGCATCGGTTATCGAATTGGGTTCGAATGTCGATGCTGCGATGCTCTCAAGATAGTGCAGCAGATCGTTGGTGAGTGGCGCAATCGCAAAATTTGTATTGTAGTCTCTCACGCTTGTCGTGAGAAAATCTGTTAGCACAGCTTCGCGTGCTTTCGTTGAAGTTCCGCAGAGAAGCGATGCTGCAGCAAGGAATGCCAATCTATTCCGAACCATGTCACGCCCTTCATAAGGCGTGCCGTCTCGAGGAATTGCGCTTTCTCTATGAAGCAAATACGACAATTGGTGTCAATCAAAGGGCCCCATGGCATCTCATGCGCTGCCGCCCCCACAAAGCAAGCCGCTCTATCGCCGTCTTGGGCCGCGTGAGCCCTCAGTTCGAAGAAACCGTGACCTTGGTAACTTCGCTTGCCGATTGCTCAGGGGCAACTTCCACGGGTGGCTTCCCGATTGAGGTTTGTCGTTCTGGCATGATCCGTCCTTTGGCTCAGCGTGGGACGGCTTGTGACGAGGCAGCACTTGGGGGCATGACGTGAGCGGGCCAGTTCAGGCTATCCTGCTTAGGGATCAAATTGTCCAAGGCTGACGACAACAAGAAGGACGGCGGCGCTCAACGCCAATTCGGTGAATATGTTGAGGCGCAGATGGCGAATGCCTGCTTGCGTCCCGGTTGCCGCGCTCGACTGCGGAACGAACAAACCGGTTCAACGCGGCAAGACCATACATGGCATCGAACAGCCCGAGCTTGACGATCAACAGGCGCTCATAGCGCTCGCGGGGACCAAATAGTCAAAAGGTAGAGTGCCGGCTCGGGTGATGGAGACCCGGCGATCGGAAAGGCCGCTGGGTCTCCATCGTTCACTTGGATTTCGCGATCTTCGTGATCGTCCCTGTCTTACCGTCCCAGTCGATCTCGAAATCGATCTTGTCGCCGACCTTGATGCCCGCGAGTTGTTCCGGCTTTGCTGCGAACCCCATCGTCATCGCTGGCCAACCGAGGCCGCTCATCGCCCCGTGATCGAGCGTGACCGTGCCTTTGGCTGCATCGATCGCGGTGACCGTGCCGGCCGCCATGCCGTGCTTTATGGCGCCGGCCATAGGCATGTTCGCCATGTTGCCCGACATCATGCTGGCGCTCGGCGTGGGCGCCGGGGCTTCGGCCTTCTTCTGGCAGGCCGCGAGGGTGGCCACAGCCGCAAGGCAAGATGCAGCAATAAGGGTCTTCTTCACTTCACGTCTCCTTCGGGTTGGACTTGGGATCGGGATCGGCGGCGCATCAGCAGATAGGCCGCCGGGATGACGAGCATCGAGAGCAAGGGCGCGGTGAGCATGCCGCCGACCATCGGCGCGGCGATCCGGCTCATCACTTCCGAACCGGCGCCGCTCCCGGCGAGCACCGGGAGCAGACCGGCGAGGATAACAGCGACTGTCATCGCCTTGGGCCGCACCCGCAGCAGCGCGCCCTCGCGCGCCGCGGCGGCAACATCGCCGTCGCTTCGCGCTTCGAGCGCCTGCTTGAGGTAGATCAGCATCACCACGCCGAACTCGGCGGCGACGCCGGCGAGCGCGATGAACCCGACCGCAGTTGCGACCGATTGATTGTAGCCCAGCCACCAGAGCAGCCACAGCCCGCCGGTGAGCGCGAAGGGCAGCGTGCCCATGATGAGCAGCGCCTCGTCCCAGCGGCGGAAGGTGAGATAGAGCAGCGCCAGGATGATCGCGAGCGTCACCGGGATGACGAGCTTCATGCGTTCCTTGGCGCGGACAAGGAACTCGTATTGCCCGGTGTAGGAGATGCTGACGCCAGGCGGCGGCGCGACCTTGCTGGTGATCGCCCGGTTGATGTCGCTGACTAGCCCAGCCATGTCGCTGCCGCGCCCGTCGACATAGATCCAGGTGACCGGCCGCCCGTTCTCGCTCCTGAGCATCGGCGGGCCGTCGCTGATGCGGACGGTCGCCACGGTCCCCAGCGTGATCTGCTGGCGCGAGGGGGTGAGCACCGGCAGGTTGGCTAGCTTGTCCACGCTGTCGCGCAGCTCGCGCGGGTAACGCACGCTGATCGGATAGCGCGCCAGGCCCTCGACGGTCTGCCCGACCGTCTCGCCACCAATCGCCCCAGAGACCACCGCCTGCACATCCGCGACGTTGAGACCGTAGCGCCCGGCGGCGGCACGGTTCACCTCGACGTCGATGTAGCGGCCGCCGGTGAGCCTTTCGGCGATGGCCGAGCTGACACCGGGGACGGCTTTGACGACTCCTTCAATCTGTTTGGCAGTCTGATCGATTTCGGCAAGGTTCGAGCCCGCGACCTTGATCCCGATCGGGCTCTTGATCCCGGTCGCCAGCATGTCGATCCGGTTGCGGATCGGGGGTATCCAGAAGTTGGCGAGACCGGGCACTTTCACCCGTGCGTCGAGTTCCTCGACCAGCTTTTCAGGCGTCATGCCCGGCCGCCATTGGTCGCGGGGCTTGAAGCGGATCGTCGTCTCGAACATTTCGAGCGGGGCTGGATCGGTCGCGCTGTCGGCGCGGCCGGCCTTGCCAAACACGCTCTCGACCTCGGGCACGGCCTTGATCATCCGGTCGGTCTGCTGGAGCAAACGACCTGCTTCCGCCGCCGATAGGCCCGGCAGCGCCGAGGGCATGTAAAGCAGGTCGCCCTCGTTCATCTGCGGCAGGAATTCCCCGCCGATTTGGCTGACCGGCCACAGGCTGGTGGCGAAGACCAGCAAGGCGATCAGCAGCGTCTGCCTGGGCCGCGCCAGCACCCAGTCGATCGCCGGGCGGTAGATTCGGATCAGCCAGCGGTTGAGCGGGTTGGCCTCCTCGCCCGGAATTCGCCCTCGGATCAGCAAGCCCATCAGCACCGGGATCAGCGTGATCGAGAGGAAGGCGGCGGCGGCCATCGCGTAGGTCTTGGTGAAGGCGAGCGGGGCGAACAGGCGGCCTTCCTGGCCTTGCAGCGTGAAGATGGGCAGGAACGAGAAGGTGATGATCAAGAGGCTGAGGAACAGCGCCGGGCCGACCTCTGCGGCAGCGATGGTGACGAGCTTCCAACGGGTGGCCGGATCGGGTTCGCGATCCGGATTGGCTTCATGCCAGCGTTCGAGATGCTTGTGGGCGTTCTCGATCATCACCACCGCCGCATCGACCATCGCGCCGATGGCGATGGCGATGCCGCCCAATGACAGGATGTTGGCGTTAAGCCCCTGCAGACGCATGACGATGAAGGCGATGAGGATGCCGAGCGGCAAGGTCAGGATCGCCACCAGCGCCGAGCGCGCGTGCCACAGGAACAGCGCGCAGACGAGCGCGACGATCAGGAATTCCTCGAACAGCTTGCCGGTCAGGTTCTCGACCGCGCGGTCGATCAGGCCGGAACGGTCATAGGTGGTGACCAGTTCGACGCCGGGAGGCAGGCTTTTCCTGAGTTCGTCGAGCTTGTCGCGCACCCCCTCGATCACCGCGCGGGCGTTCTGCCCCTGGCGCATAATGATGACCCCGCCCGCAACCTCGCCCTCGCCGTTGAGTTCGGCAATCCCGCGCCGCATTTCTGGGCCGAGCTGAACCGTTGCGACATTGCCGAGCGTGATCGGGATGCCCCCCGCAGCGTTGCGGATCGGCACGGCGCGGAAATCGTCGAGCGACTTGAGATAGCCGCTGGCGCGCACGGTATATTCGGCGCCGGCCATCTCGACGTTCGATCCGCCGGTCTCCTGATTGGCGCGCTTGAGCGCCTCGGCGACATCCTCACCAGTCACGCCGTAGGCGGCGAGCTTCTGCGGATCGACGACGACCTGATATTCCTTGACCATGCCGCCGATGCTGGCGACCTCGGCAACGCCGGGCACGGTCTTGAGCTCATAGCGCAGGAACCAATCCTGCAAGGAGCGCAATTGCGCCAGATCGTGCCGCCCGGTCTTGTCGACCAGCGCGTATTCGTAGATCCAGCCCACGCCGGTGGCATCAGGGCCGAGCGAGGCCCTCGCCCCTTCCGGCAGGCGGCTCTGCACCTGGCTGAGGTATTCGAGCACCCGGCTGCGCGCCCAGTAGAGGTCGGTGCCGTCGTCGAACAGAACGTAGACGAAGCTGTCGCCGGTGAACGAATAGCCGCGCACCACGCGGGCGCCGGGGACCGAGAGCATGGTCGAGGCAACCGGCGTGGTGACCTGGTTTTCGACGATCTGCGGCGCCTGCCCCGGCCAGGAGGTTCGGATGATCACCTGCACGTCCGACAGGTCCGGCAGGGCATCGACCGGGGTGGTCCGCACCGCCGCCATGCCAATTGCCGTCAGCAACAGCGCGGCGGCGATCACCAGATTGCGCCCCCTGACCGAAGCGCGGATGATTGCGGCGATCACTTGTCGCCTCCGATCGGACGCGCCGCGACGCCGGTTAGGCTCGCTTCGGAATCGAGCAGGAACTGGCCCGAGGCGACAACCTTTTCGCCCGAAGCAAGCCCGGCAAGAATCTCGGTCTTGCCGCCGCCTTCGCGGCCGGTGCGAACCTCGGCCGGACGGTAGCGCCCATCGGGCAGCGCCAGCATGACCAATGTGCGCGCGCCGGTTCGGATGACGGCTTCGCTCGGCACCAGCAGCGCGGGCTTGCCATCTCCGGCGAAGGCTAGGGCAGCAAACATGCCGGGCCGCAGTCGCCCGTCGCGATTGGCAAGTTCGATGCGGACCGTCAGCGTGCGACTGTCGGCCTGTGCCGTGGGCAGGATCGCGGTCACACGGCCAGCGAAACTCTCGCCAGGGAAAGCGGCCAGTGAGGCAGTAGCGGGCTGCCCGATACGCACCAGCCCGGCCTGCGCCTCCGGCACGGCGGCATTGAGCCAGACCGTGCCGATCCCGCTGACCTGCGCGAGGCTCTGTCCGGCGGTCAGGGTCATGCCCACTCGCACGTCGAGCGTCTGGATGACGCCGCCGATGGGCGAGCGGAGCGTCACCGTGCCATTGACCCGGCCCGATCGCTCGACTTCGCCGATCAGCGCATCGGACATGCCCATCAGCCGCAGCCGTTGACGCGCGGCGGTGGTGAGGTCTGCTCTGCCAAGCCGTTTCACCGCAAGGAACTCGCCCTGTGCGCCGCCCCATTCGGGGAGCTGCAGATCGGCAATCGGCGCGCCTGCGCCGATCACGTCGCCGGGCGCGCGGGCGTAAACGCGGGCCACGAAGCCGCCTGACCGCGCCTGGACGATTCCCACGTCGCGCTGGTTGAAGTCGATCGTGCCATTGACCGTAAGGCCAGAGGGCAAAGCACCCATCTCGGCCGTAACGACGCGCATCCCGAGGTTCTGTTTCGCGGCTGCGTCCACGCTCACGCCCGGCCCAGTGTCCGGCGCAGCGTCGGTATATTTGGGGATCGTCTTCATCCCCATTGACGAGAGCGAGTTGGGGTTGTCGTAGTGCTCGGCCGGCACCATCGGATCGTACCAGTAGAGCACCTTTCGTCCGCTTTGACCCGACATGGTGTCGGTCGCTGGGGCTCCGTCGCGGTGCCCCAGCCAGTAGCCTCCGCCGCCTGTAACCAGAGCAATGGCCAGCACTCCCGCGCCCCAGCGCGCCGCATTCTTCCCGTCCAGCGTCATGGCCGAACTCCCCCATAAGTGTAGTTGATCCGCACCGCGTCGCGCGCGACATCGGCTTCACGCGACAGCGCATCGACTTCGGCTTCGGCGAGGGCGAGCGAGGACAGGAGCGCGCTGCCGAGATCGAGCTTGCCCGCCGCATAGCTCGCCATATCGAGTTCGGCCCGGCGCTTGGCTAGCGGCACCAGCACTTTCCGGGCGTTCTCCAGCCTGGCCATGTGCATCTCGTGATCGGCAAGATCGCCATCGAGCGAGGCGAGCAGTTCGCGTTCGGCAGCAGCGCGCGTCAGCCGCGCCTGCGTCTCGCCGCTCAGGCTCGCCGCGATCTTTGGGTCCTGCCGCCGCTTGGCGAAGAACGGCAGGTCGATGCTGACCCCCACCGAAACCATGTCGCCATACGCGGGGTCGCGGCGGCCGTAGCTTGCGCTCACCCGCCAGTCGGGGCGCTTGTCGGCACGGGCGAGGCCGGTGTCGGCTTCTGCGCCGCTAACGGCGGCATCGAGAGCCTTGAGGCGCGGCAGCAACGGAACGCCCGCGATCAGGCTCGCCCGGTCGACTTCCAGCATGGGCGGATCGCCGATGACATCGGCATCCGGATCACCGGTGAAGCGCGCTAGTCGAGCCTTTGCCCGGACGACTTCTGCGGCAAGTTCGCTGCGCCGGTCGTTGACGGCAGCGCGCAACTGGTCGGGTTCCAGCGCCGAAGCCGGACGGGCAGAACCCGAAGCAAGGCGGGCTGATACGGTCGACTGAAGCTCGCCTAAGCTTGTGTCGAGCAGTTGCAGCTGCGCCAGCCGTCGCTTGGCATAGTAAAGGTCGATCCATGCCAGCGCGGTCTCGAGCCGGACATTCTGCGTCTCGACCGCCAGCTCGCCCTCGGCCATGCCGATGTCGGCCTCAGCGCGGGTGCGCTGGGCGTTGCGCTTGGCGGGGTTGGGGAAAGGCTGTTCGACCCCGATCCGCGCCATCGTCATGCTTTCGCGGGTGAAGCTGAAGGCAGGCGGGCCGGAAACAGGGAAATTGTCGAGCCCCACATTGAGCGTGGGATCGGGCAAGCGGCCTGCGGCGATCGCGGCCGACCGCTTGGCCTCGACGCCTGCTGCGCCCGCCTGGATCGACGGGGCATCGCGTGCGGCGCGCTCGATCGCTGCGTCGAAGGTCAGCGGTTCGGCTAAAGCCGCGCCGGGCACCGCCACAAGTAGCGGCGCGAGGAAAATCATTCGCATGGGAATCTCCCGTTCGGAGATCACCTGGCCGATGCGCTGAAGGCCCTGGACTGACACGACGCCGGCGAAGGGGGCAACTCCGCCGGCGCCGCGCGCCCGGCCGTGTTTATTATCGGCTATCGGCCAGGCAATCGCCTTAGCCGGCCGACGGCGCCCGGCCCTTGCCGGACATGTCCATCATGCAGCCGGACGCATCCGCCTTCATCATGGAGCAGTCGCAATTGGCCATCTTGGATGCGCTGTCCTTGACCCAGACCTGAATGCGCGAAGGCAAGGTCGACTTAGGTCCGAACGAGGGCTGGGTGCGCCATTCCCAATGACCGCCAGTGGCGTCATGGGCGAAAGCAACGGATGCAGTGGCAAGTGCCGCCACGGCAGCCGCGAGCGTCAGAATCGTCTTCATGTGTAAAATCCTCGGATGAACTGGAACAAGGCACGCGGGCGAGCGGATGTGCTCGCGGGGCGTGCCAGTGGTTCAGCTGAGGGTTGCGGGCGGTTCGGGTTCTGGGCCGGTGTCGCGGCCGATCAGCGCGGCGACAGGCATCTGCGGGGGAGAGGCTTCGCGGAATTGCGGCGAGGCATCGAAGGCGAGCGGCGGGATCAGCGCGAGCGGGACAGCACAGCCCATCTTGGCAATGCAATCGGGCGTCATGCCCTGGCAAGGCTTCTCGGGCTGTTGTTGCTGCTTGGCGAGGCCCATCATCCGGGCACAATCAGCACTCATTGCCGCATCAGGCGCGGAGACCTGCTCGGCATTCTGCGCCGGCATAACGTGTGCGAACGCAACCTCCTGGCCGAGGAGACCGAGCAGTGCTCCAGCGAGCAGCAGCAGGGAGATCAAACGCTTCACACGCCTTCTTTCGGCCTGCGGGAAAATTCTGTCAATTGCCGGGCTGTGCGGCGACGTGGTTCAGCCAATCCTGCAAGGATCGGGCAATCGGGTCGCTCGTCACCGCTGCAACCTTCGGCGAGTTCCAGCAGCGTGCGACGCATGGCCTCAAGCGCTGCCGCCTTGCGCGCGAGATCCTTGGCATGTTCGAGCGCAATGGCCTTGACCTCGCTGCTGGCGCGGGTTCGATCGTCCCACAGGCCCAGAAGCAGCACAATTTCGTCGAGCGAGAATCCGAGATCGCGCGCATTGGCGATGAAGCGCAGGCGCTCGACCGATGAGGGTGAATAGTCGCGATAGCCGTTATCGCGTCGATCCGGGCGGGGCATCAAGCCAATGCTCTCGTAGTGCCGGATCATCCGCTGCGACACGCCCGTCGCTTTCGACACCTCGCCGCTGTTCATGGTTCTTGCCCCCGGGGCGGGTAGTGGTGTCCATGGTGATGGCCGCCGTGGAAGAAATGCAGCAGCGGGCATGCGAACAGGAATGCATAGGGAATCAGTCCGAACAGGTGCTGCCGGTGCTCCGGGTAGGCAAGGTAGATGCCGATAAGGGCGGCCGAAATTGCGGCCAAAACCCAGGCTCGCTTGTTTTTGAGGTTCATAGTTCGATCCTCCTGAGGCGCAGGGAGTTCGTGATGACGCTGACCGAGGACAGCGCCATCGCGGCTGCGGCGAAGATGGGCGAAAGCATCAGGCCGAACAGCGGATAGAGCGCGCCCGCTGCCAGCGGGATACCTGCGACGTTATAGGCAAAGGCGAAGAACAGGTTTTGCCGGATATTGGCCATGGTCGCATGGCTCAGGTGCCGGGCGCGGGCGATGCCCGTGAGGTCGCCCTTCAACAGCGTGACGCCCGCACTCTCGATCGCGACATCGGTGCCAGAACCCATGGCGATGCCGACATCGGCGGCGGCAAGCGCGGGAGCATCGTTCACTCCGTCGCCGGCCATGGCGACGATGCGGCCTTCGCCGCGCAGGCGCTTGACGATCTCGCTCTTGCGGTCCGGCAGAACGTCGGCCTCGACATCGGCGATGCCAAGGCGTCGGGCGATTGCCTCGGCGGTCACGCGGTTGTCGCCGGTGAGCATGATGACGTGGATGCCCGCTGCATCGAGAGCTTTCAGTGCATCGGGCGTGGTGACCTTGACCGGGTCGGCGATGCCGATTGTGCCGGCCACACTGCCGTCCACCCCGACGAATATCGCGGTCGCGCCTTCGGAGCGCAGGCGGTCGGCTTGCGCCGCGAGAGATGCCACCGCGATACCCTGTTCTTCGAGAAAGTGGGCATTGCCCGCAACGAGCTTGCGGCCGTCGATCGTGCCGGTGATCCCCTTGCCGACCGGCTGATCGACTTCGGCGGGCGGACTCAACGGCAAGCCCCTCGCTTCGGCAGCCCTGACCATGGCCTGCGCCAAAGGATGCTCGCTGCTGCGCTCAAGGCTGGCGGCAAGACGCAGCACTTCCTTTTCTTCGAAACCGCCCGCTGTTTCGATGGCGACGACTGCGGGCTTGCCTTCGGTCAGCGTCCCGGTCTTGTCGACCACGAGGGTATCGACCTTTTCCATGCGCTCAAGCGCCTCGGCATTCTTGATCAGGATGCCCGCCTGCGCGCCGCGTCCGACGCCCACCATGATCGACATCGGCGTAGCAAGGCCCAGCGCGCATGGGCAGGCGATGATCAGCACGGCGACCGCCGCGATCAGGCCGTAGCCCATCGCTGGTGATGGGCCGACCAGTGACCAGACGAGGAAAGCGATGGCCGCAACCGCGATTACCGCAGGCACGAACCAGCCGGAAACGGTATCGGCGAGGCGCTGGATCGGCGCGCGGCTGCGCTGCGCATCGGCGACCATCTGGACGATCCGGGCGAGCATCGTGTCGCGGCCGATCTTCTCGGCGCGCATCACCAAGCCGCCGGTCTGGTTGATCGTTCCGCCGATCAGCTTTGCGCCAGGTTCCTTGGTGGTGGGCATGGATTCGCCCGTGACCATCGATTCATCGACCGTGCCGCGCCCTTCGATCACCTCGCCATCGACCGGAACTTTCTCGCCGGGGCGAATGCGCAGCGTATCGCCGACTGCCACTTGATCGAGCGTGATCTCCTCGTCGCTGCCGTCCGGGCGTAACCTGCGAGCCAGTTTTGGCGACAGGTCGAGCAGCGCGCGGATCGCTCCGCTCGTCGCTTCCCTTGCGCGCAGCTCGAGCAACTGCCCCAGCAGGACCAACACGGTGATCACCGCCGCCGCTTCGAAGTAGGCGGGAACTGCGCCGTGGGCAGTGCGAAACGCCGCCGGGAACGAACTTGGCGTAAGCGTCGCCACCATGCTGTAGGCCCAGGCAACACCCGTACCCATCGCGATCAGCGTGAACATGTTGAGGTGGCGTGTCTGAATCGAGGCCCAGCCCCGCTCGAAGAAAGGCCAGCCTGCCCACAGCACCACTGGCGTCGCCAGCAGCATCTGCACCCAGTTCGACATTTGCGGGCCAATCAGCCGGTCGAGCCCGATCAGGTGCCCACCCATTTCGAGTGCGATAACCGGCAGGCTCAATACGAGGCCGATGACGAAACGCCGTTTCATGTCGGCATATTCCGGTGATGGGCCATCCGAGAGCGTCGGCGTCGTCGGTTCGAGCGCCATGCCGCAGATAGGGCAGGAGCCGGGGCCGGGCCGCTGGATCTCCGGGTGCATCGGGCAGGTCCAGATCGCGCCTTCGGGGACATGCTGCGCTGGTCGAGGTGTGTCGGAAGTGTAGCGCGCCGGGTCGGCTTCGAACTTCGCACGGCACCCTGCGCTGCAGAAATAGTAGTGCGAACCGCCATGCGTCGCAACGTGCGGCGTTGTCGCGGGATCGACGCTCATCCCGCAGACGGGATCGGTTACCGCCCCGGTCTTTGGCGTTTCCCCACCCCCCGCATGGGAGCAGTGCGAATGATCGTGATGCGACTCGGTCATGGCCATTTTCCTCCAGTCGCGCATTCTATCCACCCTGACATGATGTCAGGGTCAAGCTGGATTTCAGGCAGTTCCGCCCAGCGGCTGCAGCGTACCGAGCCAGGCGACCAGTGCGAGAATTACGAGTGCCGCACTACCTTCGGCGACAAGGCTTCTCCGCAAGTGCCTCAAGGCGGATGGGCCGCCGCCGGACTGAACCGATGCTCCGAGTGCTGGCGTCAGCCGCCAGCGATTTACAGCGGCGAGCAACAGCATCGCTCCGAACAGCGCCAGCTTGGCAAGCAGCAACCGGCCATAGGTCGAGCTGGCCAGGCGCGCCGGATCGGGCCAGCCCAGCAGGATGAGGCTGTTGGCGATCCCGGTGATGATGATCATGCCGACGGCAAGTGTCCCGACCCGCGAGAATTGTTCCAGCGCGCGGTGGGTCATGGCGAGTAGTGGCTGAGACTGCCTCGCGACGGGACGAAACAGCAGCCAGGCGAAAGCTGCAATGCCGCCGATCCAGACCGAGGCCGCCAGCATGTGCAGGACGTCCGCTGTCCGGTGCAGTGTTCCCTGCCAGCCTTCGCTCGCTCCGGCATGGCCCGTCCAGACGAGCGTCGCGATGGCGAGTGACGATGACAGCAGCAGACCGATCAGGGCGATGGACGGCCTCTTGCCGAGCAACAGTGCAAACACGAGTGCGCCTGACATTGCTGCCATGCGCACGATCCAGGCCGTACCGATCGCTGTCTCGCCGATGATGCTTTGCGCTGTTTCCTTATCGATCGCGGTGATGCCGGTACCGGTCATCGCTGCGATGAGCGCCATCATACCGATGCCCGACAGGACAAGACTGATGAGCGCGAGTGCGCAGGCAGGCTTGCGCAGGGGAAGCACATCCGATGCGCGTTCATCGGGCGTCAGGCCGTAAAACGTGAAGGCGACCAGTCCCGCCAGCACCATCAGGTCGGCATAGAGGGCGAACCGGATGGCGATGACAGGGAGGTCGGTCACCGGGATGTCACCGCACGGTGAAGCTGAAGTTGCCGCTCATCCGGTGCGTATCCGCACCGGCGGCGGTCCAGGTTACCCGATAGGTCCCGGCCGTAAGCGGACGGCGAAGCAGCAGGGTCATAGACTTGCGATCCTTGCCAAGCTGCGCGGTAAAGCCGGTGATCGGCATCGGCGCATGGCTACCCATGCCCGGCATTCCGGTCATGGCGATCTCCGTGCGGGCGGTTGCACCGATAATCGTTTCGCTGAAGCGCAGTTCGATCTTCGTTGGTGCGGCGACCGTCGCATTCGCCGCCGGGGACGAGGAGACCAGCGTTGTGTGGGCACTGGCAAGCTGTGGCGCGGCAAGGCCAATTGCGGCGATGGCAAGCGCGGCAGGGGCGAGGAGAGACTGGGCAAAACGCATTGCAGGGGGTTCCTTCGACAGGGCTGACATGGGGCAATACGCACCCGCCGGGAGATCCCCTCGAATTTTCCCTTCACCGTTTTCTTGAGGGTTTGGACGTGTGCCTGCGTATAGAGCGCGTGAGACGTTGGGAGCATGTCCGTGCCAGACCTTGACCAGACTCTGCGCCGCCTTGGCGAAATGCCCGTCCCGGCGGGCCTGGCCGGAATTGACGACGCCGTGTTTGCCGGCCTCGCGCTGAAGCGCCAGGAAGCGGCAGGCGTATCGCGGATGATGAGCGTGGCGGCAGCCTTTGCGTTGGTGCTCGGCATTGCTGGTGGCGGGATGCTGGGCGGTGATCCGGCAGTCGCGGAGCCGCTATCCCCGTTCTCGCCGGACACGCCGCTGGCGCCCTCGACCTTGCTGGGCGTCCATCCGTGAGCCTCGCAACCATGGGCTGGGGCAAGCGCCTGGTTCTCATCGCCCTGATCGCTTTTCTTGCGGCAATGGGCGGGGTCTATGCCGGGCGCGAACTCTTTCAGACCACCCGCCAAAGCGAAACCGAACTCCACGCACTGCTCCACAAGCAGTTGCGTCTCGACGCCGCGCAGGCGGCAAAGATCGAGGCGATCGAACAGCGCTTCGCCACCCGCCGCAGGGCACTCGAGCTGGAGATGCGCGCGGCGAATGCCCATCTCGCCGCGGCGATCGAGGCGGAACACGGTTATGGGCCGGAAGTCACCGCCGCGATCGATCACACCCACCAGGTCATGGGCGAGATGCAGAAGGAGACGCTTGAGCATCTGTTCGCCATGCGTGCTGTCCTCAAACCCGATCAGGCTGCGGTGTTCGACCGGACCGTGGTCAAGGCGCTCACGCCCGAAGTTCCATCCGCGCAAGCGCAGTGAGCCTGCCGCTCTCCGATGCAAGCGATGCCGAACTCGTCGCGCTGGCGCTCGGGAATCGGCAGATTGCCTATCGGGAACTGCTGGGACGCTATCGCGAGCCCGTGTTCCGTCTCATCCGGGCGAATATCGGCGATGCCGACGAGGCGCTCGACATCACGCAAGAGGTATTCGTCTCGGCATTCGCGGCCTTGAAGCGGTACGACGCCGGTCGCCCGTTTCTGGCATGGCTTAAAAGCATTGCTCTCAACAAATGCCGCGATTGGGCGCGGCGACGCAAGGTGCGATCCTTTTTCACCCGCGCTGCCCCGCTCGACGACGCCTATGCTGTGTCCGACGATGCGGCCCCGCCAGACGTGCAGGTTGCCGATCGCAGGGAACTGCGCCGGACCGCCGACGCCATTTCCGCTCTGCCTTCCCGGCTGCGCGAGGTGCTGGTGCTGCGAACCGTGGACGGTCTGAGCCAGGCCGAGACCGCCGATGTGCTTGGCGTCAGCTACAAGGCCGTCGAGACGCGGCTCTATCGCGCGCGGGCGAAGCTGGAGGAAATTCTAGGGCGCGGGTTTGAGGGGTGAGGCGGCAGGCTGCGTAAGGGCACAGACACTCCCCATTCGACCGGTGCCGCATGCAAGCCTTCCCGATTGACAGACGTTCGCTGATCCGCACCGGCCTGTGGGGCGGTGGCCTTGCCCTCTCGGCAGCGCTGCCCGCCTGGGCGAAGTCCGGCACGCCGGGGTTGATTGCGCCGATGGCGACGGTCTCGGGCGAGGAGATCCGGCTCGACATCGGCCATGTGATGATCGGCGTCGGCGGACGTGACGGCCATGCGGTTGGCATCAACGGCACGGTTCCGGGACCGGTGATCCGGCTGAAGGAGGGGCAAAATGTCCGCCTCGCGGTCAGCAATTCGCTGGGCGAGGAAAGCTCGATCCACTGGCATGGTCTGCTTCTGCCGTTCCAGATGGACGGCGTTCCGGGCGTGAGCTTTCCCGGGATCGGTGCGGGCAAGACCTTCAATTACGAGTTCCCGGTGCGCCAGTCGGGCACCTACTGGTATCACAGCCATTCGGGCATGCAGGAAGCGATGGGCATGTACGGCGCCATCGTGATCGATCCTGCCGGTCCCGATCCCGTCGCTTACGACCGCGAGCATGTGATCATGCTGGCCGACTGGAGCTTCCTCCACCCGCACACAATCCTGCGCAAGCTCAAGGCGCAGGGCGGCTATTTCAACATGCAGAAGCAGACGCTTGCCGGGTTGATGGCAGGCAAGGATCAGTCGGCTGCGGATCGGCGGATGTGGGCAAAGATGCGGATGGACCCGACCGACATCTCCGACGTCACGGGATCGACCTATCACTATCTGGTCAACGGCCACGACAGCGCCGCCAACTGGACCGGACTGTTTGCGCCGGGCGAGCGCGTGCGCCTGAGGATCATCAATGCCTCGGCGATGACCAATTTCAACGTGCGGATACCGGGCCTGGCGATGACGGTGGTTGCCGCCGATGGGCAGAATGTTCAGCCCGTCGAGACCGATGAATTCCAGATCGCCATTGCCGAGACCTACGACGTTATCGTCCAGCCCAAGGGCGACGCGGCCTATGGCCTGATCGCCGAGGCCATCGACCGCTCGGGTCAGGTCCGTGCTACCCTAGCGCCGCGTCTCGGGATGATCGCGCCGATCCCCGCGCTCCGCGAGCGTCCCCTGCTGACCATGAAGGACATGGGCATGGGCGATATGGACATGTCGGGTGGAAGCATGGCCGGGATGGACCATAGCAAGATGTCGGGCGCCGACATGGCGGGGATGGATATGTCCGGAGGCGCCATGGCTGGCATGGACATGGCGGGTGGGAGCATGAAGATGCGCGACCCTTCCGTCGCGCCGCAGGTCAAGATGGGGCCGGGCGTCGCGACGCTCGCCCCGATGCCGATGGACCGCACCGGCGAACGCCCGACCGGGCTCGAGAAGGTCGATCACCGGGTTCTGACCTATCACGACCTCAAGTCGCTGACGCCCAATCCGGACGCGAGGGCGCCGTCGCGTGAACTCGACATCCACCTGACCGCGAACATGGAGCGCTACATGTGGTCGTTCGATGGCGAGAAGTTCAGCGAGAACACCACGCCGATCCCGTTCCGCCTGGGCGAGCGTGTGCGTGTCAACCTGATCAACGATACGATGATGCCGCACCCGATCCACCTGCACGGCCATTTCTTCGAGGTGGTTACCGGCAACCCCGGCCATCATCCGACGAAGCACACGGTCAACGTGCTTCCCGGCGGCAAGGTGTCGTTCGATCTGACCGCCGACGGCCCCGGAGACTGGGCGTTCCACTGTCACATGCTGCTGCACATGATGTCGGGAATGTTCCGCGTTGTCACAGTGCGCAAGGAGGAGGACGCGGCATGAAGACGATCCTGCTCGCCGCTGTGGCTGTTCTTGTGCTGCCGGTCCCGGCTTTGGCTCAAGGCGATGCCCAGTCGATGCCCGGAATGGACATGGGGCAAAAGACCTCTCCGCCTCCCCCGAAACAGCCGACGGGCGATACTCCTCCGAATGGATCGCCCGCACCCGCGCCATCGGACAAAGCGATGGAGCCAATGCCGGGCATGGACATGGGCGCCCCCGGCGACACAGCGATCGGTTCTGCGCCCGCTCCCGCGCCGCCAGACGATCATGCGGCGGATGTGCTGTTCGATCCTGCCGAAATGGCCCGCGCCCGCGCCAACCTGCGCAAGGAGAACGGCGCTTTCAGCGGATCGATGGTGCTGTTCGACCTGGCCGAAGTGCAGATCCGTAACGGCCGCGACGGGTATCGTTGGGAGGGTGAAGCCTGGTTCGGCGGGGACATAAACCGGCTCCAGATCAAGAGCGAAGGCGCGGGCAATTTTGGCGAACGGATCGATGACGTCGAGGTCCAGGCGCTCTGGTCGCGCGCAGTCTCGCCCTTCTTCAATGCGCAACTGGGTGTGCGCCATGACATCGTTCCCAATCCCTCCAGGACCTATGCGGTCGCTGGCATCGAGGGCATCGCGCCCTACTGGTTCCATGTGACCGGGCAGGTGTTCCTGTCGAACAAGGGCGAGTTCCTGGCCCGTCTGGAAGGCAGCTACGACGAACGGATTACCCAACGTCTGATCCTTCAACCGCGCACGGAATTGAACTTCTCCGCCCAGGATGTGCCCGTAATCGGTGTCGGTTCGGGGCTGTCGAGTTTCGAGCTGGGGGCGCGTCTGCGCTACGAAATCCGCAAGGAATTCGCTCCCTATGTCGGCGTCGAATGGTCGAAGAAAACGGGGAACACGGGCCGATTTGCCCGCCTGCGCGGCGAAGATGACGATCAGGTCAATTTCGTTGCAGGTGTAAGGTTCTGGTTCTGATGAATCGCTGACGGCGCAGGAAGAGAGAATGATCGATATGCGACGACTGTTTCTGGCTCTGGCCCTGATCTCGACACCAGCTCTGGCCGCCAACGATATCATCATGCACCGCGATCCCGGCTGCGGCTGCTGCGAGCAATGGGCAGCGCGCGTCCGTGCGGCCTTTGGACGAAACGTGCGCATAGTCGACGATGCCAACCGCGCCGCCTTTCAGCGGCAGGCAGGGCTGCCCGGTGGTCTCGCGTCCTGCCACACGGCAGTGATCGACGGGTTGGCGTTCGAGGGGCATGTTCCCATCGCCGATATGCGCCGCTTGCTTGCGAGCAGACCCAATGGTGTTCGCGGCCTTGCCGTTGCCGGCATGCCGGTGGGCTCGCCGGGAATGGAAGTCCCCGGGGTGAGACCTCAACCCTATGCGGTTATCGCCTTCGGCTCGGGGCGATCGACCGTCTTTGCCCGGCACTAAGCGGACGCGTGGTCGCTATCACACAAGCGGTGGTCGCCCAACGCCTCGATTACCCGGCAATCGGCCGCAACGCCGCCCCGGCACCGCCCGACGATACGGCCCAATTCATCCCGTAGCTTTTCCAGCTGCGCTATCTTCGCCTCGACTTGGACAAGGTGGCTGGTCGCGATCCGGTCAGCTTCGCTGCACTCGCGTCCGGGATTGTCCGACAGATCGAGAAGCGACCGGATTTCGTCGATCGTGAAGCCCAACTCGCGTGAATGGCGCACGAATGCGAGGCGCGTGCGGTGCGCTTCGCCGTAGCTGCGGTAGTTGGCGGCGGTGCGCAGCGGCGCGGGCAGTAGACCGATCCGCTCGTAGTAGCGGATGGTCTCGACGTTGGTGCCGGTGGCTTTGGACAGCTCGCCAATTTTCATGCCTTGACCCTGTAGTTGCTACAGGGTGCATATAGGCCGTCGAATCGAAGGGCCAAGGGAGTTTCGACGATATGTCCGACAGTTGTTGCGCCAGTGCCTGTGGCAGCGAGCAGACGCTCGGCGACGCCCGCTGGCGGCGGGTGCTGTGGATTGCACTTGGGCTCAACGCGGCAATGTTCGCGGTCGAAGGCGTGGCGGGCTTCTATGCGGGGTCGCGTGCCTTGCAGGCAGACGCGCTCGATTTTCTCGGTGACGCAGCGAACTATGCGATCAGCCTTGGTGTTGCAGGGCAGGCGCTCGCCTGGCGGGCGCGGACCGCACTGGTAAAGGGCGTCACGATCACGTTGTTCGGATTCGGCGTGCTGGGCTCGGCGATATGGGGACTGTTCCACGGCAGCAACCCGGAACCCTATGCGATGGGCATGGTCGGCGCGCTGGCGCTGGCCGTCAATCTCGCCGTCGCATTGATGCTCTATCGCTACCGGACAGGCGACGCGAACATGCGCTCGGTGTGGATCTGCTCGCGTAACGATGCGATCAACAATTGTTTGGTCATCGGCGCGGGCTTCGCGGTGCTCGCGACCGGCAGCGGGCTACCTGACATTTTCGTCGCCCTGATCATGGCCGGCCTCGGGATCAGTGGCGGCCTGCAAGTCGTCCGCCACGCGCGCAGCGAGATGCGGACGGCGGTTGCATGACCGGCGATCAAGCACAATCGCGTGTCACCGACCGATGAGCGCACCCTTGCCGAATTCGGGGCTTGCTGCTAGCCGCACTACCATGCGAGCACAGATTGTTTCATTGCTGCTGATGTTTGCCGTATTGTTCGGCAGTCTCGCCGCGCCCGAAACGGCCCATGCGGAACAAGCATTTTCAGAACATGCCGCCGGATTTTATTTGGCGGATGACCATGTCGATACTGCCGGTGGCGAAAGCCATCCGCAGAATGGCGGCGCTCCCTGTCACGCACTGGTTCACCATCATTGCAGCCTCGCGGTCGCGGTCGATACCGATACGGTTCCGCTGACGGCCATGCGTTCGAGCCAGGCGTTGGACCCGGCGGAGGTCCGCCCGCTGGTTTCGCTCGCGTCCGCTCCCCCCACCGAGCCCCCTGCAGCCTGAAATCCCGAACCGGCGCCCGCGCTGGCGCCTCGTCTGGTGATTTTCAGGATGCAACTTCATGCGAAAGACTCTTTCGGGCGCGTTTGCGCCCCTGGCGCGACATGGCGCCGGGCCGAATTCGGCCTCATTGACCGCTGGCCGTCTGGCCGCACCTACTACCCGCCCCTCAGCAGGGGCCGCTTGAGATGCGGCGGTATGTACTGATCGCCGCGCTGATCGCTTCGAGCGAGCAGCATGTGTTGGCACAAGGCCCCGCCGACAAGGCCCTGGAGGCGGCGGTCACTCCGGCACCCGCCACGACGTTCACACTGGAACAGGCGCTGGCCGCGGCCGGTGCTGCCTCTCCCAGCCTTGATGTGGCCGCCGCCGAGCTGCGCGCTGCCGAGGCAGGGCGAAAAGTGGCAGGCATGCGACCGAACCCTGAGGTTCAGGTCCAGGTCGAGAATGTCGGCGGCACCGGCGAATTCAAGGGAACGCAGAGCGCCGAAACCACGACCGGCCTGGCCCTGCCGATCGAACTTGGCGGCAAGCGCTCGGCGCGCATTGCCGTTGCCGATGCCCAGACCGGCCGGGCGCGCGTCGAGGCGGCGATTGCTGCAGCCGACCTCCGACTACGGGTGACGGAGGCCTATCTGACCGCCGTCGCGGCAGAACGCAGGGTCGAAATCGCCCAGCAGGAGGCGGACTTCGCCGCGGTCGGCTTCCGGGCCGCGAGTGCGCGGGTCACTGCCGGTGCCGCCTCACCGATCGAGCAGCAGCGCGCCGATGTGCTGCGAATCAACGCCGACGTCGCGCTCGAAAAATTCAAGCGCGAAGCCAGCATTGCCCGTGCCAATCTCGCCCGCCTGATCGGCCACCCGGTTACCGGGCCGCTGGACCGAAGCTGGTTCGAGCGTGTCGATGATTATGGTCTGTCCATACCGGTCAGCGCAGAAGGCACCCTGGCGTTCGCGGCGGCGGCGGCGGACCTCTCGGTTGCCTCGGCACAGGTCCGGCTAGCCCGGTCGCAACGGGTTCCTGACATCACCCTGAGCGCGGGCGCCCGGAGGCTGTCGGCATCAAACGATACCGCAGCGATCTTCGGGGTCTCGATTCCGTTCCCGCTGTTCAATGGCGGCAAGGCGGCGCTCGACCAGGCGACCGCGCTTGAGTCCGCATCGGACGCCCGGCGCCGTCTCGTACTCGTCGAAACCGAACAGGAGATCGCGGCGGCACAGGCCGAAGTTGCGAATGCCGCAGCCGCTGCCCGGGCTGCAGGTGGCCCCGGTCTTGCCGCGGCCTTCGAAGCAGCCCGCATCGCGGCGATTGGCTATGCCAACGGCAAGTTCGGCCAGCTCGACCTGATCGAGGCGCAGCGCACGCTCGCCCAGACCCGTTCGGCCTATGTCGATGCGCTCGTGGCCTATCGCAGCGCCCAGGCCAGACTGGCGCGACTGGTGGAACCTGCACCCGACCTGCGAGCCGGGCAATGACGCCGCCGCCATTCAATTCCGACGATCGCAGAGCGCCGAGGTCGGTGCCGCTCGTCCTTACGCTTCTGGAGAATTCCAATGATTTTTGAAGACAAACGCCTTGTCGCCGGACTCACCGGCGCGCTCCTGCTCGCAGCCGGTGGAGGCTTTGCGGTGGCACGCTTGACCGCCGATTCGGCCTCCTCAGCAGAACAACCCGCCAAGGAAGAAGCCGAGACTGCACACGGAGTGCTGACCTTGTCGGCCGAGGCGATCGGCAATGCGGGCATCGGCGTCGAGGAAATCCGCGCTGGCGGCCTCGGATCGGAGATCATCGCACAGGGGATGGTGGTGCCGTCCCCGACCGGCGAGGCACTCGTGACTGCCCGAGCCGGCGGCGCCGTCACCCGCGTGTTCAAGCGCCTTGGCGATCCGGTAGCGGCGGGTGAGCCCTTGGCGATCGTCGAAAGCCGCGATGCCGGACAGATCGCCGCCGAACGCACCGCCGCAGCGGCGCGCGCGAGGCTCGCCCAACAGAACCTCGCCAGGGAAAGGTATCTTTACGAGCAGAAGGTCACGGCGCGCGCCGAATATGAAGCCGCGCAGGCCGAAGCCGCCGCAGCTGCTGCCGAAGCGCGACGCGCCCAGGCTGCCGCGGGCGCGGCCAATGTCACCAGTGATGGGCGTGGCACCATGGTCGCCAGTCCGATTTCCGGCAAGGTCACGGCTGCGACAATCGTGCTCGGCGCATATGTGCAGCCGGAGGCCGAGCTGTTCCGCGTTGCCGATCCGCGCCGGATACAGGTGGAAGTAGCGGTCGGTCCGTCGGATATGGCACGATTGGCGGCAGGCGACCGGGCGGTCATCGAACTGCCGGACGGCAAGTCCGTGGAAGGCCGCGTTCGCGCTGTCACCCCCACGCTCAGCGGAGAAACGCGCGCTGCGACGGCAGTCGTCGACGTGGCTGGCGGAACACTACAGCCAGGCCTCGGTGTGCGCGTTCGCCTCTATCCCAGTGTCGGCGCTCCCAGCAACGCCATCGTAATACCCGAAGATGCGCTCCAGTCGGTCGATGGCAAGGACGCGGTTTTCGTCCGCACCAGCCAAGGCTTCCGCGCCCAAACCGTGACGATAGGCCAGCGAAGCGCCGGACGGGTCGAAATTCTCTCCGGCCTGAAACCCGGCCTGCTCCTCGCCACCAAGAACGCATTCCTGCTCAAGGCCGAACTCGGCAAGGGCGCGGGCGAGGAGGAATAAGCCATGATCGCCAGTCTCATGGCGCTGTCCGTCCGCATGCGCTGGGCGGTTGTGCTGTTCTTCCTCGCCATCGCCGGAATCGGTTTATGGCAGCTCACCCGGCTGCCCATCGATGCCGTGCCCGACATCACCAACAACCAGGTGCAGATCAACACCATCGACCCGGGCCTCTCGCCGGTCGAGATGGAAAAGCTCGTCACCTATCCGATCGAAACCGCGCTCGCCGGCATTCCCGGCCTTGAAACGACCCGGTCGCTGTCACGCAACGGGTTCAGCCAGGTCACCGCGATCTTTACCGATTCGACCGATCTCTACTTTGCCCGCCAGCAGGTCGGCGAACGCCTGACCCAGGCGGGCGAGAAGCTGCCCGCAGGAGTCCAGCCGCAGATCGGTCCGGTAACGACCGGGCTCGGCGAAGTGGTCATGTATACCGTCGGCTACGCCAATCCCGACGGGAAAGGCGCGCGCCGGGTTGCCGGCCAGCCAGGTTGGCAGCCCGATGGCAGCTATCTGACGCCCGAAGGGCAGATGCTCACCGACGAGGTGGCGAAGGCCGGATATCTGCGCACCGTGCAGGACTGGATCATCGCGCCGCAACTCAAGAGCGTGCGCGGCGTGGCCGGTGTCGACTCGATCGGCGGCTATGCCAAGACCTTCGTCGTCGAGCCCGATCCGGTGAAGCTGACCAGCTTCGGCATTTCCTACAGCGAACTCGCCAAGGCGCTCGAAGCCGCCAATCTCGCTGTCGGCGCCAATTACTTCAATCGCGGCGGCGAGGCCTATCTCGTGCGCGCTGATGCGCGCATCCGTTCGGTCGATGAAATCCGCAATGCCGTCGTCGCTACGCGCGCAGGTGTGCCGATTTCCGTGGGTCAGATTGCCAACGTCCGCATCGGCGGCGACCTGCGCACAGGCGCTGCTAGCATGAACGGCCGCGAGGCCGTCGTCGGGACCGCGCTCATGCTGATCGGCGAGAACAGCCGCGTCGTCGCCCAGGGGGTCGGGGACAAGCTGGCCCAGGTGGCAAAGACCTTGCCGCCAGGCATCAAGGTCGATGTCGTTCTCGACCGCGCGAAGCTCGTGAACGCCACCGTCGCGACCGTCGAACGCAATCTTGCCGAAGGAGCGCTGCTGGTCGCGGCTGCGCTGTTCCTGCTTCTCGGCAACTGGCGCGCCGCGATCATCGCGGTGCTCGTCATCCCGTTCTCCTTCCTGATGATGGCGACGGGCATGAACATCGTTGGTGTACCCGGCAATCTCATGAGCCTCGGCGCACTCGACTTCGGCCTGATCGTCGATGGCGCCGTGATCATCATCGAGAACTGCCTCGCGCGCCTCGCGCACCGGCAGGAGCACGAGGGCAGGCTGCTAAGCCTGCGCGAGCGCCTCGAGGAGACGCTGCGCGCAAGCCAGGAGATGATCAAGCCGACCGTTTTCGGCCAGGCAATCATCCTGCTCGCCTTCGCCCCGCTCCTCATGTTCACCGGCGTAGAGGGCAAGACCTTCTCGCCGATGGCGATCACCATCATACTCGCGCTGGTTGCTGCCTTCGTTCTTGCGATCACGCTGGTTCCTGCGCTCGTCGCCCTGCTGATCCGCGGCAGGGTGGCCGAAAAGGAAGTCTGGCTGATCCGCAAGGCCAAGGAATGCTACCTGCCGCTACTCGACCGGTCGCTCGAACGCCCCTGGCGGTTCGTCGCGGCGGGCCTCGCCTTCTTCCTCGCCGCGGTGCCCGCGTTCGGCTTCCTCGGTTCGGAATTCATACCGCAGCTCGACGAGAAGAACCTCGCCCTGGCGTCGACCAGGGTTCCGTCGGTCAGCCTCGAACAATCGCTCACCATGCAGCGCGCGGTCGAGACGGCTGTCACCCGCCTTCCCGAAGTCGCGCTCATGTTTTCCAAGACCGGCACCGCCGAGGTTGCGACCGATCCCATGCCCGGCAATATTTCGGACGGTTTCGTCATCCTCAAGCCGCAGGACCAATGGCCCGCCGGTGTCGAGGGCAAAGCGGATGTGGTCGAACGGGTCGAGAACGCCGCGAATGGACAGATTGGTCAGCTCTATGAAGTCAGTCAGCCGATCCAGTTGCGTTTCAACGAACTGATCGCCGGTGTGCGCGGCGATGTCGCCATCAAGCTCTACGGCGACGATCTCGACAAGATGGCGCAAGCGGCAAACGAGATTGTTCGGGTGCTTCAATCCATTCCGGGCGCGTCGAGCGTCAAGGCCGACCAGACAGGTGGGGCGCCGACGCTCGATGTCCGCTTCGATCGCGCAGCGATCGCCCGGTACGGCCTCACCGTCGAGGAAGTGGCCGATACGGTCGCGGCAGCCATGGGCGGCCGCGAATCCGGGCTGCTGTTCGAGGGCGACCGCCGGTTCGAGATCGCAGTTCGCGTACCCGACACGACGCGCACCAGTCTCGACGCAGTCATGGCCCTGCCGGTCATGCTACCTGCGCAGGAGGGGCAGGCGCGCCGCTCGGTGCCCCTGAGCCAGGTGGCGCAGATCCGCTTCACCGAAGGCCTGAACCAGATCACGCGCGAGAACGGCAAGCGCCGCGTCGTGATCCAAGCCAACCTGCAGGGCCGCGATGCCGGTTCCTTCGTCGCCGAAGCTCAGGCCAAGGTTGCCGGGGTCAAGCTGCCGGCCGGCTATTATCTGGAATGGGGTGGCCAGTTCCAGAACCTTCAGGCGGCATCGCAGCGCCTCTCGATCGTCGTCCCGCTCTGCTTCGCGGCAATCTTCGTCCTGCTGTTCATGGCGCTTGGCACCCTGCGGCGTGCGTCGGCGGTCTTCCTGGCCGTGCCGCTGGGTCTGGCGGGTGGGGTGTTCACTCTAATGCTGACTGGAATCGCCTTCTCGGTTTCGGCGGCGGTGGGGTTCATCTGCCTTGCCGGCGTCGCCGTGCTCAATGGCCTCGTCGTGATGACTGCGATCCGCGAACGGATCGAGGACGGAAGACCTCTGGTAGAAGCGATCCGTGACGGCATGGTCGACAAGATGCGCGCGGTAATCATGACCGGTTTCGTGCCCGCGATCGGCTTCGTGCCGATGGCGCTCGCACATGGCACCGGCGCCGAAGTGCAAAAGCCCTTGGCTACGACGGTCATCGGCGGCCTGATCGCGGCCACCATCCTGACCCTGTTGGTCCTGCCGGCGATCGCGAGGGTCGTGCTCGGACGCAAGGAGGCCGGAGAACAGGGCGCCGAAGCCGGGTCCCAGCCAATCGAAGTGCCCGCACAGTGAAGGAGGACGCCATGGAACAGTCCGTCAAACTGCTCAGAATCTATACCGACGAAGCGGCCTACATTGGTGACCGCAAGGTCTTCGAATATGTCGCGTCGCTGGCCCGGGAACGCAGGCTCGCGGGTGCGACAGTGCTCGAAGCGCTGATCGGCTTCGGCCATTCGGCGCATCTCCACAAGCGCCACGTTCTCGAAAGCGACCGCGCCCTTCTGATCGAGATTGTCGACCGGGAGGATCGGTTGCGAGCCTTCGCGGCGGAGATTGCCGAGGTTCCGGGCATCGGCCTTGTCACCCTCGAAGCCGTCGAGGTGTTGGCGGGTGCCTTAGGGCGCGACATCCCGGACGGCGCCCATGGTTGAGAAGACCAGATTCGACCTGCCGCTCGTCCTTCCAGAAGTGCGCGATGTGGCAGACCGGTGCGTGGAGCGCCTACTGGCCGTCCTTCGGGCCCGCGACGGCGTCGAGGGAGCCCATGTTAAGGTCGGTGATGGCGAGGTTCCGGTCCTGTGCGTCCATTTCGACCGTGGGCGGCTCGACCTGCCGCAGGTCCGCTCGGCGGTCGAAGCCGCGGGCGCCGACATTTCCTCGCGCTTTGGCCATGTGGTGCTCAATCTGGCCCGCACGATGCATCCACGCGAGGCGCGCCGCCAAAGCGCACAAATGGGTGAAACGCCGGGCGTGATCGAGGCCAGCATCAGCCCCGCCGGCGTCGTCCGCGTCGAATTCGACCGTGACGTGATCGACGATGCCGCCATCGCGCAACGGCTTGAGGCGGTGGGCCTGCGCGCGGCGCCACGAGGCGGAGACGAGCATGCCGGGCATGGCCATGCGCCGGGCGAACACGATCACGGTGGCCTTTTCGGTCCCTGGACCGAACTGGTCTTCGCGCTCGGATGCGGCCTGGCGCTGGGCATTGGATTCGCAATTGAGAAGGCTGGCCCGAGCCTGGCGCCCTGGATCCCGCTCGCGTGTTATCTGGCGGCTTACGGGATGGGCGGGTTTTTCACCCTCCGCGAGGCATTCGAGAACCTCAAGGCGCGCCGTTTCGAAATCGACACGCTCATGCTGGTTGCGGCAGCCGGGGCCGCGGCTCTGGGCGCTTGGGTGGAAGGGGCGCTCCTGCTCTTCCTGTTCAGCATGGGCCATGCCCTCGAACACTACGCAATGGGCCGCGCGAAGCGGGCGATCGAAGCACTGGCCAAGCTCGCGCCGAGAACAGCAACGGTCAGAAGCGGCGACGGTGAAACGACCGAGGTTCCCGTCGAGGCACTCGCCACCGGCGATATCGTCGTGGTCAAACCGGACGAGCGCATTCCCGCTGACGGCTTCCTGGTCAAAGGCACGACCTCCGTCAACCAGGCGCCGGTCACCGGTGAGAGCATGCCGGTCGACAAGCGCGCGGTCATGGACGATGCATCGGCACGCGCCAATCCGGAACGCCTCGATGCGGCCTACCGGGTCTTTGCCGGGACCATCAACGGCAGCGGGGCGATCGAGATCGAAGTGACCCGGATCGCGAGTGAGAGCACGCTCGCCAAGGTCATCAAGCTGGTCAGCGAGGCCGAAACCCAGAAGTCCCCGACGCAGCGGTTCACCGACCGGTTCGAACGTTTCTTCGTCCCGGCCGTGCTTGGCCTGTCTGGTCTCCTGCTATTCGCCTGGGTGATTGTCGATGAGCCGTTCCGCGACAGCTTCTACCGGGCCATGGCAGTGCTGGTCGCAGCCAGTCCCTGCGCACTTGCCATCGCTACACCGAGTGCCGTGCTATCGGGCGTGGCGCGGGCCGCGCGCGGTGGAGTACTCGTCAAGGGCGGGGCGCCGCTCGAACTGCTCGGATCGCTCGATGCGATTGCCTTCGACAAGACCGGAACCCTCACCAAGGGCGAACCGCGCATTCAGGAGATCATCGCGGCGGAAGGCGTCGAAGTGGGCGACCTTCTCGCGATCGCGGTCGCGGTTGAAAGCCTGAGCGATCATCCGTTGGCCCAGGCGATCGCGCGCGATGGCAAGGAGCGCGTCGGTGGACGGACTGTGCCGCAGGCGACCGACATCGAAAGCCTGACCGGCCGGGGTGTGTCTGCAATGGTCGATGGCGAGCGGGTGCTGATCGGCAAGGCCGAGATGTTCGGAGCGGACGGCATCGCTCCGTTGTCCAGCACCGTAGCGGAAGCGATCGAGAAACTCCGTCGCGGTGGCTACACCACGATGGTGGTTCGCAAGGGGGATACAGACCTTGGCGCGATCGGTCTGTTGGACACGCCCCGGACCGGCGCACGCGAGGCTCTGGAGCGCTTGCGAGGGATAGGCATCCGCCGAATGGTCATGCTGTCCGGGGATCACCAGCGCGTCGCCGAGGCTGTCGCCAGCCAGGTCGGGATCGACGAGACATGGGGTGACCTCATGCCTGAAGACAAGGTCGCGGCGATCCACAAGCTGCGTGCTGAAGCGCGCGTCGCAATGGTCGGGGACGGGGTCAATGATGCGCCGGCAATGGCCAGTGCGACGGTCAGCATCGCCATGGGCGCGGCAGGGTCGGACGTTGCGCTGGAGACCGCCGACGTGGCACTGATGGCGGACGATCTGGCGCACCTGCCCTTCGCTGTCGACCTCAGTCGCCAGACCCGATCGATCATCCGTCAGAATGTGTTCGTAAGCCTCGGTGTGGTCGCTCTGCTCGTCCCAGCGACCATCCTTGGTCTGGGTATCGGCCCTGCCGTTGCGATGCACGAGGGGTCAACGCTGGTTGTGGTGTTCAATGCACTGCGGCTTCTGGCCTACCGCGACCACGGCAGGGGCACCTGACATGCAGGCTATCTCATATACGCTCATCCCGCTCGCAGCCGTCGTTTTCGGCGCGCTTGTGGCACTATGGCGCAGGCCAGGTCCAGCGCTCGTCAGCGCCACTCAGCACTTTGCTGCTGGCGTGGTCTTTGCGGCCGCCGCCGTCGAAATCCTGCCGCAGATCAAGCACGACGCCTCGCCCGTCGCCACCCTGATTGGCGGGGCACTGGGAGTGGGCGTCATGCTTGCTATCAAGGCGCTGGAGGAACGGGCATCTGGCCCTTTTGCGATGTTGAGTGCCACAGGCATAGACATCTTCATCGACGGTCTTGTTCTGGGCCTCGCGTTCATTGCCGGCGCAAAGGCTGGCGTCCTCCTCACCATAGCACTCACGCTTGAAGTCCTCTTTCTGGGCCTTTCGGTAACCTCGGAATTGCAGGAAAGCCGAATGTCTCGGGCCAGGACCTTGCTAATCGCCATCGGGCTAGGCTTGCTGCTGCCTGTGGGGACTTTCATGGCGACGCCAGTCGCGGAGCTTCCACCCATCATCATCACAGGCTTTCTCAGCTTTGGTCTGATGGGCTTGCTTTACCTTGTGACCGAGGGCTCTGTTGCAAAGATTGGCGGCAGTCAGAGGTAGGCTGTCGCTCTGCGCC
>ERZ1645185.143-NODE-143-length-29897-cov-4.857717_pt1 | contig 29897 bp, 31 predicted proteins | sample MGYA00575351_ERZ1645185 | MGnify/ENA primary metagenome ERZ1645185 (study PRJEB40838, sample SAMN11284767) | freshwater sediment metagenome | isolation source: river sediment | host: Sediment | place: India: Jana village, Kanpur | collected 2015-12-17 ... | reverse complement strand
CGCGCCGGCGATGCGTGAGCGTGCCGTCAAGCTGGCGCCCACGACGATCGGCCCTGCGTAGAGCGTGCCCGCTTCGCCCAGAAAATAGGGCTCCAGAATGCCGAGCGGCAATGCCGGCACGATGTGGGTCAATACGAGCATCCGAACCTTTGCGCCGGCTGCGGCCCGCGCCGCATCTTCGGGCGAGGTGTGATAATCGGGAATGTCGGACATGATCTTCGCCGCGCGGGCGTTGTCGCCGCTGCGCAGCGCGCGCTCGATCACGCCGACCATCGCCGGATTGAGGGCTTCGTGCACGAGGAGGTCGGCGCCTTTCGCCTGCGCCGGAACCGCTGCGCCTGGGGCCGCGTCGCCGCTGATGACCACAGAACGTCCGGCATAATCGAAGCGGTAGCCAACCGCGGGCCGCACGGGATCGTGGCGAACCGGAAAGGCTGTCACACGAAGCCCGTCATCCTCGAGGATGACGGTGGGACGATCGGCAGCAAAGGTGCGCGGCGCGGCGCCATGCCCGGCCGGCAGTACGATGTCGGCCCCGTGATGCGCGACGCGGTAGCCGCGATCGAGCGCGTAGACCGCGTTGAGTCCCTGAACGATTGTTTCGACGCCGGGCGGCCCGAACACCGGAAGCGGGGCCGCGCTGCCACCATTTGCCCAGCGCAGCGTCATGAGCTCGCCAAGGCCGTCGATGTGGTCCGAATGGAAATGCGTGAGCAGCACCGCCTCTATGTCGCCGAGCGGCAGGCCCATCGCGGCGAGCGTTCGTACCGAGCCGCCGCCGGTATCGACGATGAACAGCCGCCGTCCCGCGATCACTGCTGTGCAGGGCCCGGCGCGGCCTGGCGCCGGCAGCGGCGATCCCGCACCGCAGAGCGCGACATGGAGGCCGTCGGGCAGCGCGTCCCGAGCGTCTCTTCCCACGTTCGCCGCTACCGCGCGCGCGAACAGCCGTTCGCCGATTTCCGGCTGGAAGTGGCGAAACAGTAGAAATGCGCCCGCCATGAGGACAAGCGCAACCAGGGTCTTTCGCATGATCCCTCCCCCTATGTCGCCAGCGTCGGCCGGATGCTGCGAACGCGCAAGCTCAGACAAACAATTGGGCCGAACGATTGCCCGGCCCAGTTGGCGACCCATATTTGGGGTCCGGGCATCATCGCAGAAGCGAGTTTTCCGAGCACTATCAATACTTGGAGGCGGGCAGTGCTTTCTTTATTGCGAACGATTCTCAAATGATATAGAGCTTCGCCATGAAAAACGCTTCCCAAATCGATGACTGGAATGGCGCGACCGGCGCGCGCTGGGTGGACAATCAGGAACGGCTGGACCGTATTCTCGCACCTTACGGCGACGCGGCGCTGGATGCGGCTGCCGCGAGAGCGGGCGAGGCGGTGCTCGACATCGGCTGCGGCGCCGGTGGGACCACGCTGGCGCTTGCCGAAAGTGTGCAGCCGGGCGGCCGCGTGGTCGGCATCGACATCTCGGAGCCCCTGATCGTGCGGGCGCGCGAGCGCGCCGCCGGCGTAGCGCTGCCGATCGACTTCCGGCTGGAGGATGCGAGCCGCGCCCCCCTCCCTGCAGCCGCCTTCGATCTCCTGTTCTCACGCTTTGGCGTGATGTTCTTCGACGCGCCATCCGCCGCATTCCGGCACATGCGCACCGCGCTTAAACCGGGCGGGCGACTTGCCTTCATCTGCTGGCGCAGCGCAGCGGAAAACGATTGGGCGAAGCTGCCGATCGCGGCGCTGCGCGGCATCGTGCCCATTCCCGATTCCGATCCCAACACCCCCGGTCCCTATGCGTTCGGCGACCGCGCGCGGCTGGAGGGCATCCTTGCCGAGGCGGGCTTCACCGACATCGCCATCCAGCCCTTCGACGCCCCGCTCATCTACGGCGTCGGCGCCAGCCGGGAGGCGGCCCTCGAAGACGCGCTCGATTACATGACGCAGATCGGGCCGGTGCCCCGCTTGCTCGCGGACAAGCCCGCGGACATGCGCGAGAAGGCCATGGCTGCGATGCGCACGGCGCTCGAGTCCCGGCTCGGCGATGAAGGTGTCGTTATTGACGGCGCGGCATGGGTGGTGACGGGCCGCAACCCCTGAGCCGTTACGGTTGCCAAATGGCATCGTCTATATTATTTGATGCCAAAAGGAGATGCCGTGACACCCTCCCTTCAACCTGTTGACACCGCCCCGCAGGTGTTTCGCCCCGCACCCATTACAGATGCGGAGGGCGCCGCGATGTTCCGTGCAGTGCTGAACCTGTTTCGCGCATGGGAGATCACCGACGAAGCCGCCGCGACGCTGCTCGACCTACCGCTGCGCACTTACCGGCGCTGGAAGGCCGAGGGCCCGGGCCGCATGGGCCGCGACGGCAAGGCGCGGCTTTCCAATTTGATGGGCATCCACAAGGCGCTGCGCATCATCTTCCGCGAGCCGCACCGCAGCTACGCATGGGTAAAAGCATCAAATACCGCGTTCGGAGGGCAAAGCGCGCTCGATGTGATGCTTGGCGGCGAACTCACCGATCTGATGCGCGTGCGCCGCTATCTCGATGCCGAGCGGGGCGGCTGGTGAGTGATACGGACATTCCAATCACGCAGATGGATTGGACGGGGGCGGTGCGGATCATCCGCAGCGCATGGCCGCCCATCGACCTGTTCGAGGACATCGCCGACCCCGCCGACTGGCCGCTGCTGATCGCGGCGGAGCAGAAGACCAACCCGCGCCTGATGGCCACCATCGGCACGCTCGACCTCGTGCCGCCGGGACGCCGGGTTTCGGGACCGGGCGCGAGCTATCTGATGGCGCCCTTCACGCACATCAGCACCGATCGGCCGAGCCGGTTCAGCGATGGACGCTACGGCGTGCTCTACATCGGCGACGGCTTTGAAACGGCGCTGTTCGAAACGGCGCACCATCACGCGCGCTTCATGGCGACGACGGCGGAACCGCCGGGCTGGACCTCTCAGTTCCGAGAGATCGTGCTCGACGTTTCGGCTCCGCTACATGATCTTCGCAGCGGGCAGGACGCGGTGCTCTCCCCCAACGATTACGGCGCGGGTCAGGCACTGGGCGCGCAGCTGCGCGCAGCGGGATCGGAAGGTATTGTCTATCCAAGCGTGCGGCGCTCCGGCGGCATCTGCGTGGGGCTCTTCTATCCGGACCGCGCATCATCGCCCGTGCAGGGACGGCACCTCGATTATCATTGGGACGGCGCGCGCATCGATATGGTGCGCGATGCGGGCAGCGGGCAGGTATACCGGATCGTTTAGGCCGCCTCTTCCTTCATGGCTTGGGCACGCGCGGCGAAATGGTCGGCGAGTGATTCATGGATTTTGCGGACGGACGGGGCCGTGGCGCGCGCAGCCATCTCCCGGCACTCACTCTCGCGCCGCAGCAGATAGTCTCGCACTTCCCTGGCCGACATGGTGATCCTCCTGCTGTCGCGGCAAACGGCGATGGTCGGATGGTTCGGAAATGAGTCGCTGGTGCAGCTTGTTCTATACCATATCCTCCGGCCTGTACCGAATCGGGACAGGTATGAAGGGCTTGCGGCGTGCGCCGCAACGCTGGATGCTTTCCGCCCTTGCGACAGGAGATCAGGATGAAACAGCGCACGCTCGGCGCGAGCCGCCTTTCGGTCGCGCCCATCATGCTGGGGGGCAATGTCTTCGGCTGGACCGCCGACGAGAAGACGAGCTTCGCCGTGCTAGACGCCTTCGCCGAGGGCGGCGGCAATTTCATTGATACGGCCGACGTTTATTCCGCGTGGGTGTCGGGCCACCACGGCGGCGAATCCGAAACACTCATCGGCAAATGGCTGAAGACGCGCGGCAAGCGTGACCAGACGGTGATCGCCACTAAGGTCGGGATGCTGGAAGGCGAAGGCGGCAAGGGCCTGAAGGCGAGCCGCATCGCGGCAGCGTGCGAAGCCTCCCTGAAGTGTCTGCAAACTGATGTGATCGACGTTTATTTCGCGCACAAGGACGATCCCGAGACGCCGCTGGAGGAGACTCTGGCCGCGTTCAATGCGCTGGTGAAGGCGGGCAAGGTGCGCGCCATCGGCGCCTCGAACTACAGCCCGACGCGGCTCGCCGAAGCGCTGGCGATCAGCGATCGGAATGGCTGGGCGCGCTTCACGGTGCTGCAGCCCCAATACAACCTTTTGAAACGCGATGATTATGAAGGCGCATTGCAGCAACTCGCCATCGACGAGGCCATCGGCGTGGTGCCCTACTACGGCCTCGCGAGCGGCTACCTCTCCGGCAAGTACCGAACAGCCGCCGACGTCACGGGTGCGCGCGCCGGGGCCGTGAAAAAATGGGTGGAAGGCAAAGGACCCTCCGCCCTCGCGGCGCTGGACGCGGTTGCCGCCGAGACCGGTGCCAGGCTCGCCGCCATCGCGCTTGCATGGCTAAGGGAGCAGCCCGGCATCACCGCTCCCATCGCCAGCGCAAGCCGGCCGGAACAGGTCGCGGATTTGATCGCCGGGGCTACGCTGTCGCTGACGCCGGATCAACTGAGCCGACTGACGGCGGCAGTACGTTAGTAAACGCGCGCCTTCGGCTTGATGTATTCAATCTCGTCGGTGAGCGTATAGGTGTGGACCGGGCGGTAATCGAGCTTCACGCCGCCACCCTTGCCGCCCCAGCCGTCGAACCATGAGACGGTGTGCCGCATGAAGTTCTCGTCGTCGCGGTTCGGATAATCCTCGTGCATGTGCGCGCCGCGGCTTTCCTTGCGGTTCGCGGCGCCGTGGATCGTCACCATCGCCTGGCTGACGAGATTGTCCAGCTCCAGCGTCTCGAGGAGATCGGTGTTCCAGACGAGGCCCTTGTCGGTGACGCGGATATCCTGAACGCGCTCGTAGGTCTTCGTGAGCTTGCCGATGCCTTCCTGGAGCAGCTCGTCGGTGCGGAACACCGCGCAGTGCGCCTGCATGGTCTTCTGCATTTCGAGACGGACCTCTGCCGTGGGCGAGCCGCCCGCCGCATTGCGGAAGTGATCGAGGCGCCCGAGCGCGAGGTCGGTGGAGTCGCCCGGGAGCGGCTTGTGCGCAGTGCCGGGCTTGATGATCTCGGCGACACGGTGCGCGGTGGCGCGGCCGAAGACGACGAGATCGATGAGGCTGTTCGAGCCGAGACGGTTGGCGCCGTGCACGGAGACGCACGCCGCCTCACCCACCGCAAACAGGCCGGGGACGACCGTATCCGGGTTTCCGTCCTTCAAGGTGACCACTTCACCGTGATAGTTCGTGGGGATGCCGCCCATGTTGTAGTGGACGGTGGGCACCACGGGGAGCGGCTGACGTGTCAGGTCGACACCCGCGAAGATCTTGCCCGTCTCGGTGATGCCGGGCAGGCGCTCGTGCAGGATGTTGGCGTCGATGTGGTTGAGGTGAAGGTAGATATGGTCCTTCTCCTTGCCGACGCCCCGGCCTTCGCGGATTTCCATCGCCATCGAGCGCGAGACGACGTCGCGGCTGGCGAGGTCTTTCGCGGAGGGCGCATAGCGCTCCATGAAGCGCTCGCCTTCGGAATTGGTGAGGTAGCCGCCCTCGCCCCGCGCGCCCTCGGTGATGAGCACGCCCGCGCCGTAGATGCCGGTCGGGTGGAACTGGACGAACTCCATGTCCTGCAGCGGCAGACCCGCGCGCAGCACCATGCCGCCGCCGTCACCCGTGCAGGTGTGCGCGGAGGTGGCGGAGAAATAGGCGCGGCCGTAGCCGCCCGTCGCCAGCACGACGCTGTGCGAGCGGAAGCGGTGGATGGTGCCGTCTTCCATGCACATGGCGATGACGCCCCGGCATTCGCCGTTCTCCATGATGAGATCGAGCGCGAAATATTCGATGAAGAAGTCCGCGCTGTAGCGCAGCGACTGCTGGTAGAGCGCGTGCAGCATGGCGTGGCCGGTGCGGTCGGCGGCAGCGCAGGTGCGCTGCGCGGGCGGGCCGGCGCCCATGTTCTGCATCATGCCGCCGAACGGGCGCTGATAGATCTTGCCCTCGGCGGTGCGGCTGAACGGCACGCCTGCGTGCTCGAGCTCGTAAACGGCGGCGGGCGCCTCGCGGCAGAGATATTCGATCGCGTCCTGATCGCCGAGCCAGTCCGACCCCTTCACGGTGTCGTACATGTGCCAGGTCCAGTGGTCCGGCCCCATGTTGCCGAGCGAGGCGGCGATGCCGCCCTGCGCCGCGACGGTGTGCGAACGCGTGGGGAACACCTTGGTGATGCAGGCCGTCTTGAGGCCCGCTTCGGCGATGCCCATCGTGGCGCGCAGGCCCGAGCCGCCGGCGCCGACGACGACGGCATCATAGGTGTGATCGATGATCTGGTAGCTACTGGTCATTGCTGAGGTCCGTCAGGCGCCGAGCGCGATCTTGAGAATGGAGAAGACGCCGACGAGGCCGCCGGCGACCGCGAAGGCGTTCAGCGCGAGGAGCGACGCGACCTTGGTGCCTTCGTGCAGATAGTCTTCGATCAAAACCTGAAGACCAAGTCGCAAGTGCCAGAAAACACTGACCACGAACAGGATCAGCGGCACCGTCACGAGCGGCTGGCCGATCCAGTCCGTAACCGTCTGATAGCCGAGGTCCGGCAGGCGGACGAGCGAGACGATGAACCAGACGACAAGTGCAAGATTCGAGATGGCGGTGACACGCTGCAGCCACCAGTGATGCACGCCGGACTTCGCCGCGCCGAGGCCGCGCACGCGGCCGATTTCGGTTCCACGTCCCATGAGTCGGCTCCTCAGACGTACAGGATGAGCGCCCAGGTGATCGCGGTCAGCGTCAGCGAGGCAAGAATGGTGAGGATGGCGGTCAGCTTCGACGTGGCGAGGTCGTAGCCCCAGCCGGTGTCCATCGCGAGGTGGCGGATACCCGACATCATGTGCTGGTAGACAGCCCACGTCAGCGCGACGAGGATCGTGATGCCCACCCAGCCAGAGGCGATCGACAGGAAGGTCTCATAGGCTTCGGGGCCGGTCGCGGCGGCGACCAGCCACCACAGGAACAGCAGCGTGCCACCGATGGCGAGCCCGTCGCCCGTTGCGCGGTGCAAAATCGAAACCAGCATGTGGACGCGCCAGCGCCAGATGCCGAGGTGCGGTGAAAGCGGCCGGTTCACGGATGCCACGCTTTTATCCCCAGTTGAGTGCCCTTTTCACCGGTGCTTTTACGGCGCGCGGCGAGTCGTGCAACTCTTATGCTTGCGAACGATTCTCAACTATGCCGATTCAGGTGCTGCAGCGTCGGAAAGCGCGGGTTATCAACGGCGAGGCGCGCTGCGACGCCCGCCTCCAGCGCATCGAGTAGCCCCGGCGTCTCCACAGTCCACGCGCCTGAGCGGATGCGGGTGCAAGCGGCGGCAACACGTTCGTTGAGCGGGACATCGGGCAGCAGCGCGCCGAGGGCCTGCGCTTCAACTTCACCGGGGCGTTCACGCAGTTCGCGGAAAGCGATGGCAAGCGCATTGGCGGCGACCTTTGCGTGAAAGGCCATGCGCCCCGAGAGTTCGCTTTCCACCTCCTTCAGAAAGGCGGCGGCGGCTTCAACTAGGTCGGCGGCTTCTATTCTGGACCGCATCGTCTAAAGCGCTCCGTGCTTCTGCATATAAAGAATATCGGCTTCGGTTTCCGAGACGCGACGGGCGATCGCGGCGCGCTCGACGGACGCCATCTCGCCTGAAAGATGCGCGGCGCCCATCTGCATACACATCACGCCCCAGCGCAGCGAGCCCAGCATCTCGAACGCGAGGACAAGGCCCCGGTCCACCGGCCTTCCCCCGGCCGCTTCATAGGCCGCGTAAAACGCCTCGCGCTCCGCGAAGCCGCCAACGGGCATCTGTGCCTGCCCGAAGCGCCACGTGTTGGTGGAAAGCCAGCCGATGTCGAGCAGCGGATGGCCGATATGCGCGAGTTCCCAGTCGACGACCGCCGCAAGGCCGGTATCGCCGACGATGAAGTTCCCCGAACGGAAATCGCCGTGAACAAGCGCAAGATCGCCATCGTCCTGCAAGCGATCGGCCAGCACGGCAAACGCCAGTTCGAACACGGGCACGGCACCTTCGCAGCGATCGTAGGTCTCGCGAAGCGCACGAAGCTGCGCCTGCGGTGTCAGCACCGGCAGTCGGAGGTCGGCAACGGCTTCAGCGCCGATTGCATGAATGCGCGCGAGCGATTCCGCGCAATCGGCGAGCATCGCGGCGCGCGCGCCGGCATAAGCGTCGTCGCGCAGCCAGCGCGGCGCGAGTGTCTCGCCCTCCACGAACGCCATCACGAAGCCCTCGCCAAGGCCATCCTGCGGCGTCAGCACAGCGACCACCTCGGCAACGCGGACGCCCGCGTTGCCGGCCCGTGTCTGCAGTGCAGCCTGCACCGCCCGCGACATGCCGTCCGCCCCCTGGCCGGGCGGCGTCACCTGCAGGATGAGCCGCCACGGCTGGCCCTCGCGAACGGCATCGACCGCGTAGGTCAGCGAATTGGCGCCGCCCGAAAGCGGGATCACCGCCTCGACGTCGACACGGCCGGAAACGGCCCGCTCGAGCACACGGGCAAGGCGTGCGCGCGCTGCCCCCGGATCGGTCCTGTCCTGTTCCATTATGGACACGGTAGCGCCTCTTCGTAGCATCGCAACTGCACGATCTAACGGGGCGTTAACCCCGATCGGTTACATCGTTTCGCACTCGACACACATATTTCCGCGAAAAGCAGGCAACAGAACCCAAACGCATGATCGACAACGAAACGGTCTCCTGGCGGGAGCGGCTCCGCTCTTATCGCATTACCGACGAGGACCAGCGCCTGATGCCCGAGCTATGGTACGCGTTGGAGCCGATCGCGCCGCAGATGGCCGAGGCGTTCTGGGAAGTCTTCGGGCCTTCGGCGGGCGCAGGCGACGACCTGACGCCTGAGCACAAGCGCATCATGATCGAGAACAGCGTCGCCTACACGCGGCAAAACCTTACCGATCCGCTCGATGCGGCATGGATGGAGCGCGTTGCGCTGCACGGCAACGGCGTGTTCGCGGCGGGCGCCAAGAGCCACGAGGCGGTGGGCGCGTTCAGCTGCGCCTACGACGTCGCCTACGAGCATTTGCCACACGTGATCGAGGACCGCTCGAAACTCGGCAAGATGCTGCGCGTGCTTTCCAAGATCTGCGAGCTTGAAGTGGACCTCGTGCTGACGCGCGTTCTGGTGCTGCGCGACAAGCAGCGCACCGACGAGATACATGCCTATGGCGAGAAGTTCCGCACACTGATCGCAAGCGCCGTCGAGCGCACCTCGCAGCGCTCCGCCGCCGTGCGCGCACAGTCCACGACCGCCGCGATCAAGGCGCGCGACATGCTTTCGAAATCCGCCGAGGTCGCCGCCGCTGCCGAGCAGTCGGCGATGGCGATGCGGCAGGCCGCCGAAACCGCTGCCGGGCTTATCCGCACGATCGAGGAAACCCGCGCGGAGGTGGACGGCGCCGCGACCGTCGCCGACCGCGCCACCGCGCAGGCCGGCGATGCGGTCGATTCGGTAACGCTGCTCGCCAAGCACAGCGAGACGATCGAATCGATCGTCAGCCTGATCCGCGACATTGCGGGGCAGACCAACCTTCTCGCGCTCAACGCCACGATTGAGGCGGCGCGCGCGGGCGATGCCGGGCGCGGCTTCGCCGTGGTGGCGCAGGAAGTGAAATCGCTCGCCGGGCAGACCGCACGCGCCACCGACGACATCGCCAAGCAGATCGCCGCCATTCAGGCCGCAACGCAGAGCACAGTCGCCGCGAACGGATCGATCCGCGAGACCGTGGACGGCGTGCGCAAGTCCGCCGACCGCATCAAGGGCGCGATGGACAATCAGGCGGCGACGGTGACGATGATCACCGGCTCCGTCGACGAGACCGCGCTTTCGGCAGACGCCATGTCCGCCGCCATTGCCAGCATCCGCCTCACCACCGAGAGCGTCGCGAGCGAGGTGGATACGGTGCGCGTCGTGTTCGCCGAGGTGGACGAGCAACTGACGCAGCTTCAGAGCGCGGTGGGCGAGTTCATGGCGGCGATCGCGGCGTAGACGCGGAAGATTCGGTTGTGCGTCCCTCGACTTCGCTCGGGGTGATGGACGAAGAGCTCAAAAGGGCCTTCGTCCCGAGCGAAGTCGAGGGACGCACAACGCCCTGACTGGCAGCCACAGCGCACCAACGCTAAACTGCCCCGCATGGCACGTCCTCACATCTTCATCACCGGCGCATCGCGCGGCATCGGCGCGGCGACTATGGCGCTCATCCGCGAGGAAGACGCCCGCGTCGTCGGCCACGCCACCACCGATGGCGGCGGCCTGATCGGCGCCGATCTCAGCTTGCCCGGCGCGGGCCGCGCACTGTGGAACAAAGCGCTGGAAGCACTGGACGGGCGCATCGACGTGCTTGTGAACAACGCCGGCGTGTTTGAGGACAATCCGCTGGATGCGAGCGATGGGGACTGGGACGCGCAGTGGGAACGCGGCCTCGCCATCAATCTGAAGGCCGCGGCGGACCTGTCGCGCGCGGCGATCCTGCACTGGCGCGAACGTGGCAGCGGTGGGCGTATCGTCAATGTCGCGAGCCGCGCAGGGCACCGGGGCGATTCACCGGCGCACTGGCACTATGCGGCGGCGAAGGCGGGCATGATCGCAATGACCAAGACGATCGCGCGGGCCCACGCGAACGAGGGCATTCTCGCTTATGCAGTCGCACCCGGCTTCACGATGACCGGAATGGCGGAGGATTATCTTTCGAGCCGCGGCGGACAGCAGCTTCTCGCCGACATCCCGCTCGGCCGCGTCGCTGACCCCGGCGAGGTGGCGAATGCGATCATCTACCTGGCGCTGAAGGCGCCCGCCGCAATGACGGGCGCAACGCTCGACATCAACGGCGCGAGCTACGTGCGCTGACCGTCAGGCCTCGATAAGCACCTTCCCCATCACCTTGCGGTCCATCATCCAGCGGATCGCCTCGGCGCCATCGTCCAGACTGAAACGCCGGGAGATGTGCGGGTGCAGCTTGCCCTCGCCCAGCCACTCGATCAGCTCGGCCATGTTCGCGGCGTGCACCTTGGGCTCGCGCATCGTGAACGCGCCCCAGAACACGCCGACGATCGACGCACCCTTGATGAGCGCGAGGTTGAGCGGGAGCTTCGGGATCTCGCCGCCTGCGAAGCCGACGACGAGATAGCGACCGTTCCAGCCGATCGAACGGAAGGCAGGCTCGGCGAACTTGTCCCCCACGGGGTCGTAGATCACGTCCGGCCCGGCGCCGCAGGTACGCTTGATGCCTTCGCGGAGATCCTCAACGGAATAGTTGATCGTCTCGTCCGCACCATATTCGCGGCAAAGCGCCAGCTTCTCGTCGGAAGAGGCGGCGGCCACGACCCGCGCGCCCATCACCTTGCCCAGTTCGACCGCCGCGAGCCCGACACCGCCCGCCGCGCCCAGCACAAGCAGCGTTTCGCCGGGCTGGATGTTCGCGCGCTGCTTCAGTGCGTGGTGCGAGGTCGCGTAGGTCATCGTGAAGCCCGCAGCGATGTCGAGCGGCATCGAATCGGGGAGCGGCACGGCCTTCGAAGCCTCTGCGACGAGATATTCGGCGAAACCGCCCGTGCCGGTCATCGCGAGCACACGGTCGCCGGGCTTCAGGTGCGTGACCCCCTCGCCTACCGCATCGACCGTGCCCGCCGCCTCGCCGCCCGGTGAGAACGGTAGCGGCGGTTTGAACTGGTAAAGGTTCTGAATGATGAGCACGTCCGGGAAATTGACGCCCGCAGCGGCGACGCGGATGCGCACTTCGCCCTTGCCGGGCTCCGGTGTCGGCACCTCGCGCACGACCAGCTTTTCGGGTGGACCGTGCTCCACACAAAGCAGCGCCTTCATCATCCTTGTCCCTTTCACGATCCGCAGGTTGCCATTCGGCGTTCACTCGGCAGAATAACCGCATGAAGGGCGGGGACAATGCACGACAAAGATAGGCTCACCGTCGCCGTGATGGGCGCGGGGCTCATCGGCTGCTACATCGGCGGGGCGCTTGCGGCAGGCGGGGCGCGCGTGACGCTGATCGGTAGGCCGACCTATATGGACGCGATCCGCAAGAACGGCCTGCGCATCTCCGACGCCAGCGGGCGCGATACGCTCGTTCCGGCCTCCGACGTCGTGTTGACGGAAAGTCCGGCTGCGGCGGCAGGGGCGGATGTGGTGCTCATTACGGTGAAGAGCGACGCGACGGCGGAGGCGGCCGCAGCCCTTGCGCCATATCTTGCGGCGGGAACGCCGGTGCTTTCGCTCCAGAACGGCGCGGACAATGTGGCCGCCATCGCAGCCGCGCTCCCGGAAATGCGCGCCTTTGCGGGCATGGTGCCGTTCAACGTCGCCGGGCGCGGCCCCGCTCATTTCCATCAGGCGACGGGTAGCCCGATCCAGATCGATGCCGATCCGGCGCTGGACGGACTTGCCGATGTGCTTGCGGCGGGCGGGCTTCCGCCTGTGCGCAGCGCCGACATGGAAGGCGTGCTGTGGGGCAAGTTGCTCGTGAACCTCAATAACGCGATCAACGCGCTTTCCGGCAAGACGCTGGCGCAGGAGTTTGCCGACCGCGATTATCGGCGGGCGTGGGCGCTTTCGATGAAGGAAGGGCTCGGACTCGTGAAGGCGGCGGGTATTCGTCCTGCGAGCGTGCTGCCGCTGCCGATCGAGCGGATGCCGCTGCTCCTGTCGCTGCCGAATTTCCTCTACCGTCGCATTGCCGCCCGGCAGAAGACGACGGTGGACCGGCACGCACGTTCATCGATGGCCGACGACCTTGCGCGCGGACGGCGTACCGAGGTCGATCACCTGAACGGGGCCGTCGTGCGGCTCGCTGCGCGGCTGGGTCGCAAGGCGCCGGTGAATGCGAAACTCGTTGAACTGGTGCGCATGGCGGAATCAGGCGCGCCGCCGATCCCCGGCCGCGAACTGCGTCAGACGCTCGCGGCGTCGACGAGAGCCTGAGCGAGCAGGCGGAACTCCTCCTCGCGCGGGCTCGACTTGCGCCAGACGAGCGCGATCTCGCGGTATGGACGCGCGCCATCGATGGGCCGCGTCTCGACGTCCGTGCCGTTCAGGATGCCGGCCTTCAGCGCCATGTCAGGCACCAGCGTGGTGCCGAGGCGGTTATCGACCATCTGCACCAGCGTGTGCAGCGAGGTGCCGACAACCGAGGTCTCGGACCGGTATTCCGGGCGCCCGCAAGCGGCCAGCGCATGTTCCTTGAGGCAGTGCCCGTCCTCGAGCAGCAGCAGCCGGTCGGTGTCGATGTCCTCGGGGTGTATGACCTTGCCGGCACTGTGGATGTCGTCCTTGTGCGCGGCGATGTGAAAATAATCGCGGAAGAGCTTCACGCTGGCGACATCGCCGCACGGAAATGGCAGTGCGAGCAGCACGCAGTCCACCTGCCCTCGCCCGAGCGCGTCGCACACCGAGGCGCTCGTCTCCTCGCGCAGATAGAGCTTGAGATCAGGCCAGGCGGCGCGCAGGCGCGGCAGTGCCTTCGGCAGGAAGAACGGCGCGATCGTGGGGATCACGCCCATGCGGATTTCGCCCGTCAGCGGGCGCGCCTCGGCCTGCGCAAGCGCGGCGAGGTCTTCAGCCTCGCGCAGCACGAGAATCGCCTTGCGCGCGATCTTCTCGCCGAGCGGCGTGAAGCGCACGACGCGGCGCGTGCGCTCGACAAGCGCGGCGTCGAGCAGCGTCTCAAGCTCGCGGATGCCTGAAGAAAGCGTCGACTGGGTGACGAAGCAGGCGTCTGCTGCGCGACCGAAGTGTTGGTGCTCGTGAAGCGCCGCCAGATACTGGAGCTGCTTGAGCGTGGGCAGAAATGTCATCGGCTTTTTCGATCAGTCTGACCAAATTTATCCATTGGCTCTCTAACGCACCAAGCGGATATACACAAGTCACTGAAGCCCCCCGCGGCCCGCCGGATCCCCCCCTCCCCGGCGGGCCGCACCCGTTTTGGGGACGCTAGAAGAAGGCGCGCCAGATACCGAAACCGCTGGTGAGCGTCAGCACGACGCCGACGATCATCAGCAGCGGACGCGGCTCGATCCTCTTCGCCAGCCACGCGCCGAATGGTGCGGCGATCACGCCGCCGATGAGCAGTCCCAGCATCGCTTTCGTGAAGAACTCGACGCCAAGCGTGAACAAGAAAGTCGCCGAAACCGTAAGGGTCAGGAAAAACTCGGCGGTGTTGACCGTGCCGATCGTCTTGCGGGGCGATGCGCCTTGAATCAACAGGTTCGACGTGACGACCGGGCCCCACCCGCCGCCGCCCGCCGCATCGAGGAAGCCGCCGGCAAGACCCAGCGGTTCGACAATGCGCGGATTCTTGATCTTTGGCGGATAGCGCCAACTGCGCCAGATCAGCAGAATGCCAATGCACGAGAGATAGGCGAGCACAATCGGGCGCGCAGCTTCGGCAGAAACCTGCGTGAGCAGGTAAGCCCCAAGAACGCCGCCGATTACACCTGGAATGACAAGGCGCGCGAACAGCTTCCAGTCGATGTTGCGGTGGAGCGCATGGCTGATCCCTGAAACGGCCGTGGTGAAGGTCTCCACGGTATGGACGCCCGCCGACGCCGCGGCGGGCGGAACGCCGAGGCTGACGAGCAAGGTCGAGGAAATGACGCCGAATGCCATGCCAAGAGCGCCATCGACGAGCTGTGCAGCGAAACCCACGGCAATGAATGACAACAGTTCCGTCGGCATAAGCGAAGGCGATTCCATCTGCGGCTATTCTCTACCACTTTGATGGCATATAGAGTCGCGCCCACAAGCGAGTTTTTCTTGGCGGTGCCAAACCCACGTCCGCAGCGGGCTTTCAGCACCTTCCATACGAGGGGCTGGCAATTCGCCATCGCGCGCCCTAGATTCGCTTCCAGCTGGACCGGTCCGGGGAAGCGGTACGATCATGTTCGAAACCTTTGTTGCCTACCTTGATTCGGTGAAGGCGCGCGACCCTTCCCCGCGTTCGCGTTGGGAAATCCTGCTGTATCCAGGCGTCCTCGCGCTCGGCCTGCACCGCGTGGCGCACTGGCTCTATCGCGGCGAGATGTTCTTCCTCGCACGCTTCGTAAACCACCTTTCGCGCGCGCTGACGGCCATCGACATCCACCCCGGCGCGAAGATCGGCAAGCGACTGTTCATCGATCATGGATTCGTCGTGATCGGCGAAACCGCCGAGATCGGCGACGATGTGACCATGTACCAGGGCTCGACGCTCGGCGGCACGAATCCCACGAACGGCGTCGCCGGCAAGCGGCACCCGACCATCGGGGACGGCGTCATCATCAGCCTCGGCGCGGCCATCCTCGGCCCCATCACCGTTGGCGCGGGCGCACGCATCGGCGCGAACGCGGTCGTCACCAAGGATGTGGCGGAAGGCGCGACGATGGTCGGCATCCCGGCACGCTCGACGCTTGTCGAGGTTAAGCCGCAGACACAGGACTTCGTGCCCTACGGCACGCCGTGCAGTGAAAAGTTCGATCCGCAGACGCAGCAGCTCGAAATCCTGCGCTGTGAGGTGGAAACGCTGCGCAAGCGGCTGGCGGAACTGACTCCCGCCGACCTCAAGCCTGCCAAGCCGGGGGCCTCCGCCCGGAAGGCATGAACAACGTCACGCCCCTTTTTGCGGGGCGTTGCCCCACCCAGGTCTTCTTCGACCGGCACGAGTTGAACCACATCATGAGCCTTTACGGCCGCATGGTCGCTGCGGGCCTCTGGCGCGACTATGCCGTTGACATGAACCGGGACGAGGCGGTGTTTTCCGCCTTCCGCCGCGCCTCGGAGCGCCCCGAGATCCGCGTCGTGAAACGCCCGGAGCTGCGTACGCGGCAGGGCCAATACCTGCTGCTCGGCGACGCGGGCGCCGTGCTGCGCCGCGGCCACGAACTGCCGCCGCTGCTCGCGCCGCTGGAGCGCAAGCTTTTGAAGCTGGTGGACGTCTAGAGCGCGCTGCGTGAAATCGGACGCAGGACGCGCGCTCTATCTTTTTGTTGTCGCATCGTTCGGGGCGGAAAACCGGTTCCCACTTTTCCGCACGATGCTCTAGCCCTTCAACTCGCCCAGCCGCGACATGACGAGACCGCCCTGCTCTGCGCCGTTCGTTGGCACGGTCTCGCCGGCGCGGTCGGTGATCTCTGCGATCCGTGCTGCAACGGTTTCTACCGTGCGCTCCGCCTCAGGCACCATGATGCCGTGCGTCAGCGTCACGTGCGCAGCGTGGAAGCCCCCTGCACCGGCACCGAGGATCGTGCTTGTCGGCGCCACGTTGCTGACGAGGTAAAGCGCGGCCGGAACCACGTTTTTCGGCGCGAGAAGCCGCAGCATCTCTTCGGGCATGACATCCTCCGTCATGCGTGTGCCCGCCACCGGGAAGATCGAATTGACGTGGATGTTCGACTTGGCGCCCTCAAGCGCCAGCGTCTTCATAAGGCCGACGAGGCCGAGCTTAGCTGCGCCGTAGTTCGCCTGCCCGAAATTGCCGTAAAGTCCGGTCGACGAGGAGGTCATCAGGATGCGGCCATAGCCGGCGTCACGCATCGCGTCCCACACAGCCTTGGTGCAGTTCACCGAGCCCATCAGGTGCACATCGAGGACGAAGCGGAAATCGTCGAGCGTCATCTTCGCGAAACTCTTGTCGCGCAGCACGCCCGCGTTGTTAATGAGGATGTCGACACGGCCCCAGCGCGAAAGCGTGTCCGCGACCATCGCCTCGACGGCGGAAAAATCGGTAACGCTCGCGGGGTTCGGCACGGCCGTGCCGCCCTTTGCCTCGATCTCCGCAACGACCTGTTCCGCCGCGGTCGCCGAACCGCCGCTGCCGTCGCGCGCACCGCCGAAATCGTTGACGACGACTTTGGCGCCGCGCGCTGCCAGCTCCAGCGCGTATTCGCGGCCAAGGCCGCCACCTGCACCGGTGACGATCGCAACGCGGTCCTTGAAATCAATGGTCATAAGCAGCTCCCCGAAAACGAAATCGGGGGATTGCCTAGCGAAGCGGTCCTCTTGGGAAAACCCGTCTTATGCGACAGCTTCCCGGCGGCCGTCCGTATCGAGCGAATAACCCGCCGAGCGCACCGTGCGGATCACATCCGGCAGACCATCAAGGTTGATCGCCTTCCTGAGACGGCGGATATGCACGTCGACTGTGCGCTGCTCCACGTAGACGTCGCGCCCCCAGACCGAATCCAGCAGCTGCTCGCGCGAGAAGACGCGGCCCGGATGTTCGAGGAAGTGCCTGAGCAGGCGGAACTCCGTGGGGCCGAGCGCCACGGGCTGGCCGTCGCGCGTCACCTTGTGCGCTGTCGTATCCATGAAGATGCCCGCATATTCGAGGTTGCCGCCGGCAAGCGCCGGGCGCAGGCGGCGCAGCACGGCACGAATGCGCGCAACGAGTTCGCGTGGGCTGAAGGGCTTCGTGATGTAGTCGTCGGCACCGATTTCGAGGCCACGGATGCGGTCCGCCTCCTCGGTGCGCGCGGTCAGCATGATGATCGGCAGGTTGGCGGTCGCCGGCTCGCGGCGCATCCTCCGGCAGACCTCGATGCCCGAGAGATTGACGATCATCCAGTCGAGAAGGACGAGATCGGGCTTCTCCTCGTCCGCGAGTACCAGCGCTTCCTCGCCGTCTTCGGTGCTGACGACCGCAAAATCTTCCTGCTCCAGGTTGTACCGGATCAGCTCGACGAGGTTCGCGTCGTCCTCGACCACCAGAATCTTCGGCTTCATGTCGCTATCGCTCCTGTTCGCCTTCGACGTCTTCGCTGACCGTATAGACGGTTTCGTCGGCCTTCTGCCGATCGGTCAGATGCTCACCCGTGGCCGTGTAGTAGACGACCTCGGCGATGTTTGTGGCGTGATCGCCGATCCGCTCGAGGTTCTTAGCGATGAACAGCATATGCGTGGAGGGCGTGATGTGATGGGGGTTTTCCATCATGAACGTCAGCAGCGCCCGGAACAAGCTGTTGTAATATTCATCGACCGAGTTGTCGCGCTTCCACACGTCACGCGCGAGTTCGGGATCGCGGCGGGCATAGGAATCAAGTGCATCATCGACCATCTGCGAAACGATGCGCGCCATTTCAGGCACGATCACCATCGGGCGGATCGGCGAATCCTGCGCGATCGAATTCACGCGCTTTGCATTGTTCTTGGCGTAGTCGCCGATGCGTTCAATCACCGCAGAAATCTTGAGCGCAGCGATCACCTCGCGAAGGTCGTCGGCAAGCGGCGCGCGGCGCGCGATCGTGGCGATGGCGAGCTGCTCGACCTCCGCTTCCAGCTTGTCGATGCGCGGGTCCGACTGGACGACCGCCTGCGCAGCCTCCGCATCGCGCGCAACGATAGCGGCGACCGAGCGATCGACCTGATCCTTCGCAAGCCCGCCCATCTCGCCGATGAGCAGGCGCAGCTGCCGCAAATCCTCGTCGAAGGACTTGACGGTGTGCGCAGTGGGCGTGGTGTTCATGGCGATCCTGCCTCCTAGCCGAAGCGGCCGGTGATATAGTCCTTGGTACGCTGCTCGCGCGGATTGGTGAAGATTTCCGCGGTATCGCCATATTCGACGAGCGTGCCCAGATGGAAAAAGGCCGTGCGCTGGCTGACGCGTGCTGCCTGCTGCATGTTGTGCGTGACGATCACGATCGCGTAGCGGCCGCGCAGATCATCGATCAGCTCTTCGATCTTCGCGGTGGCGATGGGATCGAGCGCCGAGCACGGCTCGTCCATCAGGATCACCTCCGGGTCGACGGCGATGGCGCGCGCGATGCACAGTCGCTGCTGCTGGCCGCCCGAAAGCGCCGTACCGCTGTCTTGCAGCCGGTCCTTCACCTCGCTCCAGAGGCTGGCACGCACCAGGCTCTGCTCGACGATGGTGTCGAGTTCCGCCTTGGTGGAGGCAAGCCCGTGGATTCGCGGGCCGTAGGCGACGTTTTCGTAGATCGATTTGGGAAACGGGTTCGGCTTCTGGAATACCATGCCCACGCGCGCGCGGAGCTGCACGACGTCCATGTCCGGCGCGTAGATATCATGCCCTTCAAGCTCGATCCGACCCTCGATGCGGGCCGCATCAATCGTATCGTTCATGCGGTTGAGGCAGCGCAGGAAGGTGGACTTGCCGCAACCCGAAGGGCCGATGAAGGCGGTGACGAGATCGGTATGCACGTCGATGGAGACGCCGTTCAACGCCTGCTTGTCGCCGTAGAACACCTTGACGTCACGCGCCGTCATCTTGGGCGGCGACGTCACCGCCGCCTCCGCATTCGCCGTCATGGTCGCCATCATATCGTTCACCAGCGTTTCTCGAACTTGTTGCGGAGGTATATCGCGAGGCCGTTCATCAGCATCAGGAAAACGAGGAGCACCATGATCGCTGCCGAGGTTTTCTCAACAAAACCGCGGGCAACCTCGTCCGACCACAGGAAGATCTGCACCGGAAGCACCGTCGCAGGGGTGGCGAGACCGCCCGGCACGTCAGTGACGAAGGCGCGCATACCGATCATCAGCAGCGGCGCCGTCTCGCCGAGCGCACGCGCCATGCCGATGATCGTACCGGTGAGGATGCCCGGCAGCGCCAGCGGCAACACATGGTGGAACACCACCTGAATCTGCGAGGCGCCCACGCCGAGCGCGGCGTCGCGAATCGACGGCGGCACCGACTTGATCGCTATGCGTCCGGCAATAACGATCACCGGCAGCGTCATCAGCGCGAGCGTAAGCCCGCCAACGATGGGCGCCGAGCGCGGCATCCCGAAGAAATTGAGGAACACCGCAAGCCCGAGCAGACCGAAGATGATCGAAGGCACCGCGGCGAGGTTGTTGATGCTGACCTCGATCATGTCGGTGAACCGATTCTTCGGTGCGTACTCTTCAAGGTAGATCGCCGTCATCACGCCGATCGGGAAGCAGAGAAGCAGCGTAACGGCGAGCGTGAGCAGCGAGCCCTTCGCCGCGCCCCATATGCCGGCAAGCTCGGGGCTCGTCGAATCCGCCATCGTCAGGAAGGTGGTGTTGAGCGTGGTGCGCACGGCGCCTTCGGACTTCAGCCTGTCAAACGCGGCGATCTCCGCGTCCGACACCGGGCGGTTCGCTTCGGGCGCGTCTCGCTCGATAAGCCCCTTACCGAGCAGGTCAAAATCACCCGAAGTCGGCACCCACACATCCACGCGCTGGCCGATGAGCGCCGGATCGCCGCGTACAGCATCGCGCAGCGCAAGCCACGCACCGTCGCTGACGAGATCCTTCGCGGCGATGCCGAGACCCTCGGCGCGCGCAGAGGTGGCGGCAGTCATCACACCCTGGAAATTCGCCGTGTTAAGCGCATTTTCGCTACCTGCGCCCGCAAGCGCGCTGCTGTCGATGCCGAGCACAAACGGATCGTATTCGACCGCAAGCTTCACCTCGGTCCGCAGGAAACCCGTGTAACCGTTCGCGAAGATCGTCCCCAGCAGGAACAGCAGGAAAACGCCCGCCAGCGCCAGCGCTGCGAACCCCATGAAACGGAAGCGGCGTTCCTTCGCATAGCGCCGTCGCACGCGCGCCTGCATGACGGGCGATGCCCAATCGGTCTGTACGCGCGGGCTATTCATACGCTTCCCGGTAGCGCTTCACGACAGCGAGCGCGTAGATGTTGAGGCACAGCGTCACCGCAAACAGCACGAGGCCGAGCGCGAACGCCGAGAGTGTCTTCGCCGAATCGAATTCCTGATCGCCGGTGAGGAGCTGCACGATCTGGGCCGTGACGGTCGTCACCGACTGGAACGGGTTCGCTGTAAGATTGGCGGCAAGGCCCGCGGCCATCACCACGATCATCGTTTCACCGATCGCCCGGCTTACGGCGAGGAGCACGCCGCCGACAATGCCGGGCAGTGCGGCCGGGATCAGGACGCGCTTGATCGTTTCCGAGGTGGTGGCGCCCATCGCGAGGCTGCCGTCACGCATCGCTGCGGGGACGGCAGTGATCGAATCGTCCGCCATTGAGGAGACGAACGGGATGATCATGATGCCCATGACCACGCCCGCCGCCAGCGCGCTTTCGGAGCTGGCGTTCGAAATGCCGATCGAGAGCGCGAATTCGCGAACGGCGGGCGCGACGGTGAGCGCCGCGAAATAGCCGTAGACCACTGTGGGCACGCCCGCGAGCACCTCCAGCATCGGTTTCATGATCTTGCGCGAGCGCGGCTTCGCATACTGGGTCAGGTAGATCGCCGACATGAGTCCCAGCGGGATCGCGACGATCATCGCAATGATCGCGCCGATGAAAATCGTGCCCCAGAACAGCGGCACCGCGCCGAACGCGCCCGATGAGCCGACCTGATCGGCGCGAATCGCCGTCTGCGGGCTCCAGTTGGTGCCGAACAGAAACTCGATCGGCGACACGCGGCGGAAGAACTCGACGCTTTCATAGATGAGCGAAAGCACGATGCCGAAGGTGGTGAGGATCGACACCAGCGACGACAGGACGAGCACAACCATGATGAACCGTTCGACGCGGGGCCGGGCGCGGAAGTGCGGACGCACGCGCAGCCAGGCGAAGCCGCCGCCCGACATCGCAAGCAGCGCCGCAAGGCCAGCGATCACCAGAGACCATTGCGTCTTGATCGAGCGATAAATCGGGACCGCCGCATCGGCCGCGGGGTTGAACGCCCCCGAGAGCTGCCCCGAGACGACGCCGCGCACCTCGGTAAGGAAGGCCTGCCGGTCGAGCGTCGTCTGCGGCTGGCTTTCAGCGGGAAGCGACGCGATCGTGCGGTCCGCGATGATGCTTTCGCCAACGACTGTCCAAGCCAGCACGAGGATGAGCGCCGGCACCAGCGCCCACAGCGCGACATACCAGCCGTGATAGGCGGGACGGGAATGGATCGACGAGATCCGGTCCGCAGCGTTCGCGAACGTACGTCCACCCGCGAACGCAGCGGCACGGGCGCGGGCAGCGAGAAACGCCGCGACGGCCAGACCGAGCAGGACAAGGATCAGGGCAGCTGCTGACATGATCGAACGGCGCGCATTGCCAACCTTCCGGCACGCACGCCTTCATCCTTTCTCGTTGATACGCCCATTGCCGCGACGGTGCGGCGGATTGATTCGCCCGGTTGCACGTTCCGGGCGCTTGTGTGGTGTCATCTTTTCAGATTTGTGACACCGACGCGGGCAAAGTGAAGCTGACGGTGGTGCCGACCCCCTGCTCGCTGGTGATTTCCAGAGTTCCGCGATGCCTTTCGACGATGTGCTTGGCGATAGCGAGCCCGAGCCCGGTGCCGCCAAGACGCCGCGAACGGCCTGTATCCACGCGATAGAAGCGCTCGGTAAGGCGCGGGATATGCTCTGCGGCGATGCCGTCGCCGACATCGGCGATGGAAATTCGCACAACCTCTCCCTGCAGCGCTTTCGCCCGATCGGCGGAGACGGTGATCGGTGTGCCGGTGCGTCCGTATTTGATCGCGTTGGTCATCAGGTTGTGGAGCACCTGAAGTACCTGGTCCTTGTCCGCGATCACCTGTGGCAGCTCCGGCTCTATGGCCATCACGAGCTGCCGCTTGTCCGCCTCCAGCGCCATGGCGGAGGTCGTCGCGACGTTTTCGAACAGCGGTGCGAGATCGATGATCTCGCGTGGGCGGATGTTCTTGTCGAGTTCGATGCGCGACAGCGACATCAGGTCGTCGACGAGCCGCGTCATGCGCGCAGCCTCATTCGCCATCACGTCGAGAAAACGCGCGCGCGCCGCCGGATCGTTCGCGGCCGGCCCTTGCAGGGTTTCGATGAAGCCGACGAGCGTCGCAAGCGGCGTCCGCAGTTCGTGGCTGGCGTTCGCCACGAAATCGGCGCGCATCCGCTCGGCGAGCCGCGCGGGCGAAACGTCCGCGAACGACAGCAGCAGCCGCGCGTCTCCCGCTGGCCCGGCGCGTAGGCGAAACACCGTGGAGTGCCGCCCGATCCCCTCGATCTCGCGGATCGAATCGCGGTTCTGCCGCATCGCGGTCGTCACCGTCTCGATCACCGCGGGATGCCGAATGGCGATTCGGATGTCCTCGCCAAGCGCATGGGCACCGAAAGCGTCCACCGCCTCCGCGTTCATCGCGAGGATACCGAAGTTGCGATCGACGAGAACGGCCGCGTTTTCGAGCGAGTCGAGCATGATTGACGGCTGCGCATCATCCGTGTTCGCCGCGCCCTCCTCGGCAGGCCGGGGCGGCGTTCGCGGCGGGCGCGCGGCGAACGCCCCGGCCGCAGTCGCAAGCAGCGCGAGCACGGCGGCACCGATCAGCTCATTCCATGCAAACGCATAGCCCGCCGCTGCCGCGAGCACGACCGCCGCAGCGACCGCGATCCACCGGTTCCGGCCGGCGCCGTCAGCGTCCAGGGCATCATCCGTAGATGTCGGCACGTTTTACAACTTTCGCTTTTCTGGCTGCCGTTTACTTCGCAACCCATTAGAAACGCAGCAATGGTATGGTCCTTGCTTCCCATGAGAGCAAGTCGGCGTATAAAGTGTATTCGAGGGATTTCGGGACAGGCATATGACAGACGAACGCAAAAGCGACGAGATGGAGCTGGCAGAAGGCAAGGCCTCGCGGCGCGCCCTGCTGCGGCTTGGCGCGGTGGCAGCACCGGCGGTTGTCACGCTGCGTCCCGCATGGGCGACCGGCGGCTATCACGGTGGTGGCGGCGGGGGCGGCGGCGGAGCTACGACATCGCTCGCCATGTGCCAGATCCCGATCGACAAGGTCTGCGACAAGGACGGCAGGGGCTACGACGCCTACGGCTACGATATGGACTCGGCCGATGACGAAGGCATGGTGGCCTATAGCGGCGGTGGTTACGGCGGCGGCGGTTACGGCGGCGGCGGCAAGACCAAATGCTACGCTCCCCCGCCCAAGGGTTACTACTACGGCCAGGAACTGATCGACTATCAGCAGTCCGGCAGGCTGCCTGACGGTATCTATTCAACGAAACAGTTCGACGCCCACCTCAAGTACATCAAGAACCTGAAGCCGGGTCAGAACGGGTTTACCTGCCTCACCTCGCTCGTTCACAAACTCTGACGGAGGGCACCGACATGCGCTACCGCGCCGCGGCGCGGGAAGCCTATGTCGTGCGCCCCGTCGATGACCTCACGCTCGTCTATCATCGGCCTTCGGGGATGACGCACGTCGTCTCCCCGGCTGTCGTCGCCATTCTCGACCTGCTACACGAGCGGACGCTCGGCATCGGGGAGGTTTGCGAACAGCTTGCACAGCATCATGATCTCGACGGCGACGGCGACGATATCGCCCGTGTTGTCGCCGCGCGCCTCGATGAAATGGCCGCGATGGACATTATCGACCGCATCGTATGACGCCTGACCGCTGGCCGTCCCGGACGCTGCGGATCGGCCCGGCGTCCTTCCATCTGCGCTCGCCCTTCCGGCGCGTCATCGACGAGGTGAACGCGCTCTACCGCGACTATCCGGCCGAAACAGCGGATGGCATCTATGATTATGCCGTGAGTGCCGTCCCTTCGAGCCCGCTGCGAAGGTGGGTGAACCCGAACCTGCGTCTCGAGTGCGATTTCGAACCGTTCGACACGTTGCCGCTGCCGGTCGAACTTGGGATGCTCGGGCTCGAAATGGGCATGAACCTGCAGATGGCGGTCGGCTACCGACGGCATGTCGTGGTTCATGCAGCCTCATCGGCAAGCGGCGACAAGGCCGCGCTGCTGATCGGCGATTCGGGCGCGGGCAAGAGCACGCTGTCGGCCTTGCTGGCGTACCGCGAAGGCTGGCGTCATCTTGGCGACGAGTTCGCACTGCTCGATCTCGACGCGCCCCTGCTGCACCCCTTCCCGCGTCCCATCTCGCTCAAGAATGCGTCGATCGCGGCAATGGAAGCCCGCGCGCCCGCCGACCGCTTCGGTCCGGTGCTCGAAGGCACGGTAAAAGGCACGATCCGGCACCTGCTGCCGCCCGCCGCGGCGATCGACGCAATGGAAACGCCCGCCGAGATCGCGCTCGTCGTCGCTCCGCACTTCCGCGAGAACGCCGCGCCGGCTTGGCGGCCGATGACACGGACCGAAACCTACGTGCGCCTCGCTGCCTCCTCGACCAATCAGGCGCTGATGGGGGAAGCCGGGTTCGAGGCCGTCTGGCGCTGTCTCGCGCACGCACCCGCCTTCGACATCATGTACGGATCGAGCGACGACGCACTCGAACTTTTCGAGACGCTGTGGCGCAAGGTGACGGCATGACGCCGGCCGCGATCCTGCACCGCGCGCTCGCCGAGCCCGAATCGATGCGGGGACTGTCGGCGGATGACTGGAACGCGCTTATCCGCGTCGGCCGCGCCGAGCGGCTGCTGGGAACGGTCGCAGAGCGCGCTGTGCCGCTGTGGGATGCGCTGCCCGCGGGCGCACAGACGTGCCTCACCGAAGAGCGCGACATCACCCGCGGCGATCATCTCGCCGCCCGGTGGGAAATCGACCGCGCCGCACTGGCGCTCAGGAATGTGGGCTGTCCCGTCATCCTGATGAAGGGCTCCGCATATCTCCATGCCGGGCTGCCCGCCGCGCAGGGGCGGCGAATCGGTGATCTCGACATTCTCGTGCCGCGCGCCGCGCTTCCCGCCGTTGAAGCCGCGCTGCTGGCGCATGGCTGGCTTCAGGCGAAGGAAAATGCTTACGACGACCATTATTACCGTACATGGATGCACGAGCTGCCGCCGATGGTGCACAAGGAGCGCGGCGGCGTGATCGACGTGCACCACACGATCCTGCCGCTTACGGCGCGGCTGAAGCCAGATGCCGACGCGCTCATCGAAAGCCGCGTGGCTGTGGCGGACGGACTCTTCGTGCTCGGCCCCGCGGAGATGCTGCTGCACAGCGCCGCGCACGTCGCCTACGACGGCGAGTTCGAGGGTGGGACCCGCAATCTGTGGGACATTCACTGCCTCGCGAGCGACTTCGCGCAAACGCCCGGCTTCTGGGACCGGCTCACCGAGGCGACCGACCGGCACCAGCTTCGCGTACCGCTGTCACGCGCGCTGCGGCTTGCCCGGCGGCTTTACGGTACGGACGTGCCGGAAACGCTCGCCGGCCGCATGGACCTTGTCGACCGGCTCGCTCTCCGCAAGCTTCATGGCCGCGACCGCTTCGGCCACCAGGGCGCGAAGCTCAGCGACCGGCTGCTGTACATGCGGGGGCACTGGCTGCGGATGCCGCCGCTGATGCTGACCGAGCACCTCGCGCGGAAAGCGTTCAGACGAAAAGAGCGGGCGCAACCCGTTTGAGCGTCGGCACGAGCGCATCGAAATGGTCGATCATCGCGTCCGCGCCGAGCGTGTCCGGCGGTACGTCGCTGTAGCCGAAGCTGGTGAGCACCACGGGAAGGCCTGCGGCCCGCGATGCTTCCACGTCGGGCCGCGAATCGCCCACGAACGCGGCGCGCGCCGGATCGCCGCCCATCCGCGCTAATGTTTCGAGGACGTGCGCCGGGTGGGGCTTCCGAACCGGCAGGCTGTCACCGCCGAGGATCGCATCGAACAGATCGCCCCAGCCGAGCGCGTCGATGAGGTCGATAGCAAGCCGTTCGGGTTTGTTGGTGCAGATCGCGAGGCGACCACCGGCATCGGAAAGCGCAGCAAGCGAAGCCGCGACACCCTCCCACGGCCGCGAGCCGACGCAGACATTGGCGCCATAATATTCAAGGAATACCGGCACGCCCACATCCAGCATCGCCTCATCACCGCCCCCGGTGAGCGCGAGACCGCGCTCGATCGTTCGGCGCGCGCCGTGACCGACCATGTGACGCACGGCTTCTGGATCCACCGCGGGGCGTCCGAAATGCGCCAGAACGTGGTTCATCGCCGCCGCAAGGTCCGGGGCAGTATCGACGAGCGTGCCGTCGAGGTCGAAAACGATGGAGGGGGGTGTCGGATTCATGCAAGCCTTTTGCCCGGCGTTATGGAAATGGCAATCCCGATATGGCACAGCGGCGCGAGGAATCGCCCCAAGGAATCGATTGAGTCTGTGAGAGTTTTATGAGCCGCCGGCCTGTCGCCGCCATCATCCTCGCCGCCGGAATGGGCACGCGGATGAAATCCGAAACGCACAAGGTGCTGCACCCCATCGGGGGACGGCCGATGCTGCTGCATTTGATGGCGAGCGTCGACGAGATCGCGCCGGAGCGCACGGTCGTTGTGGTCGGCGCGCGGCGCGAGCAGGTGGAAGCGGCCGTCGCGCATACGGCCGCGGTGGTCGTGACGCAGGAACCGCAGCTCGGCACCGCCCATGCCGTCCTTCAGGCAAAAGAGGCGCTCGCGGGCTTCGACGGCGATGTGCTCGTGCTCTACGGCGATGTGCCCTTCATCGAGAGCGCCACCATGCGGCTAATGCTTTCGAAGCTGAACAATGAGAAGGATACGCCTGCCGCCGTCGTTCTCGGCTTCCGCGCCGCCGATCCCGGCGCCTACGGCCGCATCGATGCAGACAACGGCGTGATCCGCAAGATGGTGGAGTTCAAGGACGCCTCAGCTGCAGAGCGTGCCATCGACCTATGCAATTCGGGGCTTCTCGCCGTTCGTTCCGCCGACCTCTGGCCCCTCCTCGAACGTGTCGGCAACGACAATGCGGCAGGCGAATACTACCTGCCCGACATCATCATGCTTGCGAAGGCGGACGGGCGCGTATCGCGCGTCGTCGAAACCGCAGAGGCTGAAGTGATGGGCATCAACAGCCGCGCCGAACTCGCGGTCGCCGAGGCACGCTTTCAAAGTGAGCGCCGAGCCTATTTCATGAAGGAAGGCGTCACGCTCACCGATCCGGGCAGCGTGTTCTTTGCCTTCGACACCAAAATCGCGGCCGACGTGAGCATCGCGCCGAGCGTTGTCTTCGGCCCCGGCGTTTCCGTGGGCGCAGGCACGCGTATCCATGCCTTTTCGCATATCGAAGGCGCGAAGATCGGCGAAAAGGCGGAAATCGGACCCTATGCCCGCCTCCGCCCAGGCACCGACCTCGCGAGGGGCGTCAAGATCGGCAACTTCGTCGAGACGAAGAAGGCTGTCTTCGCCGAGGGCGCGAAGGCGAACCACCTCTCCTACGTCGGCGATGCCACGGTAGGCGCAAAGGCGAACATCGGCGCAGGCACGATCACCTGCAACTATGACGGTTTCTTCAAGTACAAGACGGAGATCGGCGCGGGTGCCTTCATCGGCTCCAACAGCGCGCTCGTCGCGCCGGTGAAGATCGGTGACGGCGCCATCGTCGGCGCGGGCTCGGTGATGACGAAGGATGTGGAAGCCGACGCGCTCGCAGTGGCGCGCGGTGTTCAGGACAGCAAACCCGGCTGGGCCGCGCGATTCCGCGAGGCGATGACGGCCAAAAAGAAAGCGGCGAAGTAATGTGCGGCATCATCGGCATTCTCGGTAAAGGCGACGTCACCGACCAGCTGGTCGCGGGCCTCCGGCGGCTCGAATATCGCGGCTATGATTCGGCGGGCGTCTGCACGATCGTGGATGGCCACTTCGAGCGCCGCCGTGCCGAAGGCAAGCTCGACAACCTCGCGAAGAAGCTCGCGCTCGACCCCCTGCCCGGCCACATCGGCATCGCGCACACGCGCTGGGCAACGCACGGCGCGCCGACGGAGGACAACGCGCACCCGCACATCGTCGGCGACGTAACGCTCGTCCACAACGGGATCATCGAGAACTTCAAGGAACTGCGCGACGAACTCTCCGCCGAGGGCCGCACCTTCGCCAGCCAGACCGACACCGAGGTCGTCGCCCACCTCGTCGCGCGCGAACTTGAGCATGGCAAGACGCCGATCGAGGCGGTGCAGGCCGTGCTGCCGCGCCTCCACGGCGCCTTTGCGCTTGCGATGATGTTCAAGGGCCGGGACAACCTGCTCGTCGGTGCCCGCCTTGGCGCGCCGCTCGTCGTCGGGATCGGGGAGGGCGAGAACTACCTTGGCTCCGACGCGCTCGCGCTCGCGCCGATGACGCAGAAGATCGCCTATCTCGAAGAGGGCGACTGGGCCGTGCTCAGCCGCGAGAAGATCGAGATCTTCGATCGCGACAACACTCCCGTGACGCGTGAAGTGACGCTTTCGGGCGTTTCCGGGGCGATGATCGACAAGGGCAACCACCGCCACTTCATGCAGAAGGAGATCTTCGAGCAGCCGGTGGTCGTGGCGCAAACACTGCAGGCCTACCTGAAGCCGCTCGACGGCAAGGTGGCCCTCCCCATCCCCGAGTTCGACCTCGCCGAAGTGAAGCGCGTGACGATCGTCGCCTGCGGCACCAGCTACTACGCCGGCCTCGTTGCCAAATACTGGTTCGAAAAGTTCGCGCGCGTGCCCGTGGACATCGATGTCGCATCCGAATTCCGCTACCGCGAACCGGTGCTGGAACCGGGCGGGCTCGCGCTCTTCATCAGCCAGTCGGGCGAGACGGCGGATACGCTTGCCGCGCTCCGCCACTGCCGCGCGGAAGGCCAGAAGATCGCGGTCGTCGTCAACGTGCCGACCAGCTCGATGGCACGCGAGGCAGACCTGCTGCTGCCGACCAATGCAGGCCCGGAGATCGGCGTCGCCTCGACGAAGGCGTTCACATGCCAGCTTGCCGTGCTCGCGGCGTTTGCCGCCAACCTCGCGCGCGCCAAGGGCAAGATGACCGCCGAGGAGGAGCGCGAGATCGTGAAGCACCTCGCCGAAGCGCCCGCCGCGCTCAACGCCGCGCTCGCGCATGACGAGGAGATCGAGAAGATGGCGCCCCTCGTCGCGGCAGCGCGCGACGTGCTCTACCTAGGCCGCGGCCCGGACTATCCGATGGCGCTCGAAGGCGCACTGAAACTCAAGGAAATCAGCTACATCCATGCCGAAGGTTATGC
>ERZ1645185.142-NODE-142-length-29923-cov-11.157962_pt1 | contig 29923 bp, 27 predicted proteins | sample MGYA00575351_ERZ1645185 | MGnify/ENA primary metagenome ERZ1645185 (study PRJEB40838, sample SAMN11284767) | freshwater sediment metagenome | isolation source: river sediment | host: Sediment | place: India: Jana village, Kanpur | collected 2015-12-17 ... | reverse complement strand
GTCTGGCCCATGTCCTTGGCCAGCACGTCCCGGCACGTGAGCAGCTTCATCAGTCGGGCAATGACGATCTGCAGCAGCTCCTTCAACTCGTCATCGCTGGGCGTGCCTGGTGGTATTCCTCTGCGGGAATTCGAACCCGCACTTCGTCGGCCCGCCGCGCCGGGATTGCCCGTGCGCCGGATGACCCGACGGTTACCTTTGGTGGCAGGTGGGCGAAGCGGGTCGGCCTAGCATGGGACCGTGAAGAAGCGATTCGCGCTCGGCATTACGGCAGTGGCCGCGCTGCTGCAGGTGTTGCAGGGCTGCAGCACCACTCCTGCACCCACGCCGCCGGCCAGCGCAGCGATCCCGGTGCCTGCGGCACCGACGCCGCGGCCCTCGGGCCTAGCAGTGGAAAGGCAGTGGCTGCAAACTTGGTTCGAAGGCACGCCGGTGCGCATCACGCAGCGCAGCGAATCGGCCTTCAGCATCGAGGTGCCGCGCGAGTACTGCTTCGAGGTCGGCAAACAGGGGGTCAAGCCGCCGCTGGCGGCCGTGCTGGACAAGCTGGCGCAGAGCCTGCAGCGCAAGCCGGCCGCGCGGGTGGAACTGCTGGCCGCGCCTGGCGACGCGTCGGCCCCTTCGTCGCTTGCCCAGCACCGTGCAGAAGCCGTGCGCCAGCACCTGCTGGCCCGCGGCGTATCCTCGCAGCAATTGAGTCCGCCCACGGCTGCCGCCCTGCCGGCGGTGCAACTGCGCATCGGCTGGTCAGCGCCCTGAGTCCCGACGGGGCAGGGCTGCGCCCCAACGAGGAATTCACCGATGACCGCCCTGCAAGCCCTGATCGGGTTCACTGCCTGGACCCTGCTGCTGGTGCTGCTGGTGTTCGCCTACCGCGGTGCGCGCTTCCTGGCAGGCAAGCCGATCAACAGCTGGCCCCGCGGGGCCAAACCGGCGGACGACGCGGCGCTGGTTAAACGCATCGAAGACGCCCATGCCAACTGCCTGGAAAACCTGCCGGTGTTCGCGGTGATCGTGCTGACCGCTGCCGCGCTGGGCAACCTGGAGGCGGTGGACCCGCTGGCCGGTGCGGTGCTGTATGCGCGCATCGGCCAGAGCGCGGCGCACCTTTGGGGCACCGGGCGGCTGCAGGTGCTGTTGCGCGCGAGCTTCTGGGCCGTGCAGGCGGGGCTGTTCGTCTGGATGCTGATCAGGCTGGTGTCCTGAGACGCCCTGCCGACGCGCCTGACGTCGCCAGCCGCCGATACAGCAGTACCAGCGCCGCCGCGCTGAAGGTGGCCAGCGCCATCGGGCTGCCGGCCACCAGGGCGGCGAACTGCTGTAAGGCCTGCGGGTCCACCTGCTCGACGAAGCGAGCCAGCTCACACACCTGCTCGCAGGACAGGCGAGCCACTGCCTCGGGATCGATGCTCGGATCGACGCCGCGCTGCCGTGGCAGGAAGGCGGCAAAGCTGCCGGCCGCCACGCCGGCGGTGCCCAGCGTGCCCAGTGGCTGCATCAGGCAGCGCAGCAGCCGCATGCGCAGCGGTGTGGCCGCCGTGGTGAACAGGCGGGCCACCAGCCGCGGCGCCGGCGTGGCCGGGCGCTGAACGTCGCGTCCGGTTTCGACCGCCGGCTGCCTGGGGTCTTCGAAGTCGTTCGACATGTCAGTCCTCCTTGGCACTTTGGGTCTCGTCGCACAGCCAATCTACCCGGCGAATGCTTCGGGAATGCAACCAACCGTAAGGCGCGTGATCTGCGTCACGCAGGCGGCTGCGGCCATACGCCGGCAGCTGTCCCCGCGAGGAGGCCGTTCGCGCTGGCGCTCGCGCGCGCTGGGCCGGGTTGGGTGTGGAACATCGTGTTGCAGCTTCTACGCTCCCGCGGTGTAACTTTCCGGTCTGTTTCGTGGCCCGGAGTACCCGATCTTGTTTGCACGCTCCCGTTCCGACATGTTCGAGTCGCTCGGCAGCCGTCGTCCCCGCCGGCGCGTGCCGGGCTGGTTGTTGTGGCTGGTGGCCGGCCTGCTGGCCGGAAGCACCGGTGTCGTGCTGCTGCAGCAGCGTTATCTGCCGCCGCGCCTGTCGATCGAGGAGTCGGCCGCGCTGCGCCAGGCGCATGACCGGGCGCAGACACAAGGTCAGCGCCTGCAAGCCGAATTGGCACTGACCCAGCAACGGCTGCAGGCCGCGCTGAGTGACAAGACGCGCGCGGAGGAACAGTTGGCGGCGAGCCATCAGCAGGCGGAGCGCTGGCGCGACGACCTGGCCGCCGTGGTGCAGTCCTTGCCGCCCGACCCGCGTGGCAGCAGCGTGCAGGTGCGATCCGGAAAGTTCAGCGCGCGCGACGGCACGCTCGACTACCTGGTGGTGCTGATGCGCGAGGGCAGCGCGCGGCAGCCTCTTTCGGGCCTGATGCAACTGACCGTGGCCGGCGAGTCGGCGCACGGCGCGCCAGCCACCGTGGCGCTGACGCCGATCGCGCTGACGATGGGCAGCCATGGCGTGGTGCGCGGCAGCCTGCCGCTGCCCGATGGCTTCAAGCCGCGCCACACTACGGTGCAGGTTCTGGACCGTGCGGCTGGCAAGTCGCTGGGCATGCGCGTGCTGCTTGTCGGCTGAGGCGACTACGCTGGTGTGTGAACCGCCGCATCGTCTTGCAGCGCCGGTCTGTGGACTGGGTCGACGAGGGTCGCTTTCGCATTGAAGCCTGAGCCGAGCCCGAATACCGGCCTGAGGACTTGCGGTTGCAGGCGTTGTACCTATCCGCCGACCCCTACCTGCACGGGCGAATGAACGCCGGGCCGAGGGTGTCGACGGAAAGATCGGCGATCACATCGATGCTGATCTCGTGTCCGAGGACATGACAAGTTAACCGTCCCACCCCAGTGTCTACAAGACTTGGGGCCTCCTGGAAGGTGGATGTGGTGCTGCCTAAGCCATACAAGCTGGAGCTAGCAAATGCGGCATGCGGTTTCACTGGCGATGTTGCGCACGAGATGAGTGCGCAATGCATGCAGGGGCGTCGGACAGCGGTGGCGCAGCAGCAGAGCCTGCACTTCCTTGTCGGTGGGGAAGCTTGGACCAGACGGCGAATCCCGGGAACTCATGAAAGGCCTGCGCGGTTATGGATAGGAAAAGGCGGCGTCAGCCACATAGTCCTGGAGGACCACCGTCATCTTGACGCCTCTCCGATACCGAAGCGGGCGGCGTTCGTAGAGGCATCAAGCAATGCGAAACCGTCAGGGCAAACCAACATATGTAGTCCAACTACACAGTGATGCGTGGACTGTCTTTCCATTGACCTCGCATCCGCGCAGACAATAGAAGCCGTCTTACTGGAGCCTGCAGGAGCCTGCTGCCATGAGTGCCGTCAACGTCGTCAACAACCGCCGCGCGATGCTGCGCCTTGGTGCTACGCTGGCCCTTGCGTCACTGGCGCAGATCGCTGCGGCGCAGGCATTCCCCACCAAGCCGGTCACCATCATCATCGGCTTTCCGCCCGGGGGGCCGCTCGACGCGCATGCGCGGCTGCTCGCCGATGAACTCGGCAAGCGGCTGGGCACGCAGATCATCATCGACTACAAGGCCGGTGCCGGCGGCACCGTGGGCGCCGACTTCGTTGCCAAGAGCCCTGCCGACGGCTACACGCTGCTGATGGCCAACACCGGCACGATGGTCATCAACCCGGCCATCTACGCCAAGATCCCATATCAGACGCTGCGCGACTTCGTGCCCGTAGCGCGTACCGCGCAGCAGCCGCTGGCGCTGGTGGTGAACCCGGCTGTGCCGGCGAACAGCGTGGCCGAGTTCGTCAAGTTGGCCAAGAGCAAGCCTGGCCAGTTGAACTACGGCAGCGCCGGCAACGGCGGCATCAGCCATCTGGTACCCGAGATGTTCAAGGCCGCCACCGGCACCCACATCGTCCACATTCCCTACCGTGGCAGTGCGCCGGCATTCACCGACCTGATGGCCGGACAGGTGCAGATAATGGCCGAATCTATCCCGCAGGCGGCGCAATACGTTAAGGCCGGGAAACTGCGCGCGCTGGCGGTGACGAGCCGGCAGCGCAACCCGGCGTTGCCGGACACGCCGACGCTGATCGAGGCCGGGTTGAAGGATTTCGAGGTGGTTGGCTTCTACGGTGTGCTGGCACCTGCGGGGACGCCGAAGGCGGTGGTCGAGCGCCTGTCGGCCGCCTTCAAGGCCACGCTGGAGTCGGCCGATATACGGCAGAAGATGGTCAGCCAGGGTGCCGACCCGGCCTTCCTCGACCACGAGGCCTTCGCCAAGTTCCTCGGCACGGAAATGCCGCGCTGGGCGAAGGCCGTCAAGGATTCGGGCGCGAAGCTCGATTGACGGGGGGCAAGGACGCCTCGAGCTTGCAAGCGTCGCCGACCTCGCCACAGCCCTCCAGGCTGTCATAGAGCCCTCGGAGCAGGGCACCAGGTTCGAACGGGGTGAAGCCGCCTCGAATCCCGGGAAGGCTCAGCGAGGCGTTGCATACACCGACAAGGCAGACCGGGCCCGGGTCAGCCGTTGCGGTGCAAGCTCGGCGCAGCCGTCGCAGATGCGCCGAGCATCGCGCTCGTTCAGGGGGCCGGGCAGGCCGGTGGTTTCAGGAACCCTAGCCCAGGTTGGTCCCAGATCCTGGGCGCGGTCTTGTCGGTGTAGGTGCAGCCGAAGTCAGGCTTGGCGACGGTGGCCGGGTCGAGCACGTTGTCACCTGCCGGCTTGACACCGCCTTCGACCCACTTGACCAGGTCCGTGAAGGTCTGGACCAACTCGTTCGGCGTGAAGGTGCAGTGCCCGACATCGCGCGTCGCGCGCTGCACCAGGTTGTGAGACCAGCCCTTGGCCTTCACGCGGTTGGCGTACTCGATCTCCATGTGGAACGGCACGAACAGGTCGCCCAACGTGTGCAAGGACAGCATCGGGATGCGCAGGTCGCCAGTGGTCGGCGGAACATTGGCGATGCCGTTGTTGCGGCGGCCCTGCGGCGAGGCCGTCACCCGCTGCACCGTGTTGTTGAACAGCGTCTCCGCGGGGCTGAGCGCGGGGTCGGTGTCGAACTGGTACGTCACGTCACTGTTCTGCAGCACGAAGCCAGGCTGGCGCGGCAGCGTGCCGTCGCCCACCCCCAGCCCGAACAGGAAGTCGCCGGCCACGGCATTCCAGAACAACCAGCCTTGGTCGAACAAGGGTCGCACGCCGCCCGAACGCAGTTGCACCAGGGACTTGAAGTTCTGCCCGCTGGCGTTCAGCGCAAAGGGGAAGGCCGGACCCAAAGCAGCCTTCGTTGCGGGCACGGTGCTGGTGAGGTAGTCCGGGCCGTACGGAAAGGTCTTGCCCACGCCGGAGAGCGTCTGGGCCGACACGTTGAAATCGAGGAAGAAGTCGAACAGTTCGTAGTCGCCGAGCACGCCGCAGATGGGCATCGCGCCGTCGTAGCTCTGTGGCCACTGTTCGGCAACGATACCGGTGACATGGCCGCCCATCGAGGCGCCAGTGATGTAGGTGCGGCCGGGCCTGCCGACCAGTCCGTTGAACAGCTGCGTCAACGCATGCGTGTCCTTGGCGCCCTGCGCCGGGTCGTAGTCGTTCTTGCTGTAACTCGATGCGGCCCAGGCATAGCCACTGGCGATGAGAAACGCGCGCAGCGGATGGTTGTCCACAGTCAGTTCCAGCCCCGTGCCGCGGAAGCCATGCGCCCAAAGCACGAGCTTGCCGTTCCAGTTGCTTGGCACCTCGATGCGGTAGCCGGCGTTGTTGTGGACGCCCCAGAGCGCCTGCGCGCCAGGCAGCGCAGTGAAGGGCAGCTTGGTTTGGTCGACGAAGTAGGCTGGCGGTGGGCCGGCCACCGCACCGAGCGATACCAGGCCCGCCGCGAGCAGGGCAACCAACCTTTTCTTCATCTCTTCACTCCAGCGGGTTTTGTTGACGAAGATCAAAGGTTATGCGCTCCGGAGCAGGCGCGTAATGGTGGAAACGCGAGGCTGCTTGGCAACAAAGCCGCTTGCTTACCACCCGTTCGGGTGTTGTTGCGGTCAGCGCAGGAAGCACGGGCGGCAGGAGGGGCGTCGCGTGGTGCTGGTCAAGACTGGGCGCTATTTGTGCGCTGACGATCACGGCGTGCATCGGGTGCGGCGATCGACTGAGCTGATTCATTCGCTCTTTGGTTCCCGCCTGCGGATATCGCCATATCGAAGCACGCATTGCGCTCCGATCGTGTCGGAACACCATCCGTCGAAATGGACAAGGCGTTGACTGCAGGCTTTGTCGATGTTTGGAGCGCTGGCTGAGTGGTAGCCAGTAGGGCCCAATTGCTATGAGCCGAGTGGGCCTTGGTGAATCCCCCTGTTTTATCGGCTGGTTGTTTCGAATATGGTCCTGCTCGCAGCGGTGGAGCCGTTCGGTGTCAGCAGCATCAATGGACCTTCCTCTTGCTACATCGCGCGAAGGAGACAAGAAATGAGCAGTGCCATTCGTCTGGGTCTGTTGTCCTGTTTGGTGCTCCTTTCCGCTTGTGGCGGCGGCGAGAGCACGGACCTGTCCACGCAGCGTGAGATCCCTTCGGCGCAATCGAACCAGGCCATGACGGTCCAACTGCGCGTGCTGTCCAGCGCCCCGCAGTGGGTTTCGGGAGGTGACGCGCGCGTTCATGTGCGGGCCGCCCCGGGATTGCGCGACAAGTTGGAATTCCTGCTCAATGGCAAGCCGCACAGCGTTTCGATGCGAGAGGTGTCCGATGGCTTGGAGGGCGTCGTCACTGGGCTAAGGCTGGGAAGCAACCTGCTTCAGGTGAAGCATCGCAATGCCAACGTGCGCGACGAGATCGTGCTCACAAACTGGCCGATCACCGGCCCGATGTTCACCGGCCCACAGCAGACACCGTTCGTCTGCACGACGATCCAGGGTGCCGTTGGGCGTCAACCGCTCGTCGACAGCGCGACTGCACCTGGCTACACGGTGACTGACGCAAGCGGCAAAGTGATTGGCTACAGCCGCGATTGCTCGATCGACACGATCTTCACCTACTGGTACCGCGCCGCCAGTGGCGGCAATTTGAAGCCGCTGCCGACCGATGGTTCTCGACCTGCGGATATGGGCTCGGTGACGCTGGCCGATGGACGCACGGTCGACTTCATCGTGCGCCGCGAGCTTGGCTCGATCAACCGCTTCCTTTACAGCATCGCCATGCTGGCGCCGGCGCCGTCCGCCGACAGCGCCGCCAAGGACAACACCAATCTGTGGAATGGCAAGCTGCTGTACTGGTTCCAGGGTGGGGTCGCGATCGGACACAGCCAGGGCACGGTGCACAGTGGTTCAATGAACCCGGATGTTCTGTCGCAAGGTTGGGCCATCGTGCACAGCAGCGGAAACAACACCGGCACCCACTACAACATGAACCTGGCCGGCGAGACCGCCTTGATGACCAAGGAGCGCTTCGTCGAGCGCTACGGCGTCCCGCTGTACACAGTGGGCCTGGGGGGCTCGGGTGGCGCGATCCAGCAGTACCTGATCGCACAGAACCACCCGGGCGTGCTCGATGGCCTGCTGCCGGTGCAGAGTTACCCCGACATGGTCACGCAGACCATCCACGTCGGCGACTGCGAACTGCTCGAGTACTACATGGACGCCACCGACCGAGCCAACACGAAGTGGCGAACGACGAAGAACCGGACCTGGCTCGTCGGCTTCAACGCCGAGCAGGACGACGTGGGCAACAACCCCAAGGTCAACGACCCGCTGGCGGGGCTGAAGTTGGCCCTCGGCTACAGCACCGCCAAGGGTTCGACCGAGTGCATACCGGCCTGGCGTGGCCTGACACCGCTGGCGATGAACCCACTGTACGGCCAGGCGCCGAATCAGCAGTTCTACGAACCCCAGAGCGATATTGCCGGGATCCGCTGGACCCACTACGACGATCTGCGCAACGTCTACGGTGTCGACGGCACCGGCGCGGCGCGCGTCACCTGGGACAACGTCGGCGTGCAGTATGGCCTGCGCTCGTTGAAGGAAGGCAAGATCACCGCCGCCGAATTCTTGCACCTTAACTGGAATATTGGCGGTTGGAAGCATCCTAGCCAGATGGTCCAGGAGACGTTCCCGTTTTTTGGAACCTCGCAGGCTGAGATCAACAAGGCGCTCACGATACCCGGCTACTTCGATCCATGGAGCAGCAAGAACAGGCTTGCCAGCACGGGGGTCGGAATGCCGATGCCTCGCAGTGCCGGCGACCCGATCGCGATGCGTGCCGCGTACAGCTCGGGGCACGTATTCAGCGGCAAGCTCGCGGTGCCGACGATCGATCATCGCCAGTACATGGAACGTGAACTCGACATGCACAATGCACACCAGAGCTTCGCCGTGCGCGAGCGAGTTCTGCAGAGGAACGGGAACAGCGACAACCTCGTTGTCTGGTTCACCGACACGACTCCCGGTACGCCTAAGGCCAGCCAAACGCTCGAAGCGCTGTCCGTCATGGACAGGTGGTTAACCAGTATCCGCCTCAACCCGGGCAAGGGAATTGCAGGCAACAAGCCGACAGAGGCCGTGGACGCCTGCTACGACCTGCAGGGCAAGCTGATCTACCGTGGCGGCGACGCGTGGGATGGCATCCTGGATGTCAAGCCTGCCGGTTCGTGCACCCAGAAGTTTCCGCTGTACGGAACTTCACGAATCGTCGCCGGAGCGCCGATCGAGGGTGCTGTCTATGCCTGCGCAAAGAAGAGCGTGGAGCAGGCCGTGGCCGACGGTACCTATGGCAACTGGACCCCCGATGCTGTGCAAGTGGCGCAGTTGAAAGCAATCTTTCCAGACGGCGTGTGCGACTACAGCAAACCCGACACAGCCAGGCCTTGACGCACCTGGCAGAGCGAACGTTGGCTTTCGCCGTGCGGCGCGGCTTGGCTCAAAGGCCGATTACCGGCGTGGCTCCGTCACGCTTCGAGTCCCGGGACGGTGCCACCTGGGCCTGACCCGGCGAGTCCGTTTGGTTCACTGTGGCAGACGGTTGGCCTGATCGAGAAAATCCAGTTGCAGACGCAAGAGGCGCAGGCTCAGGTCGATCTCGCGCACTTCCGGGTGGGCAGGGGTATAGCGCTTCAACAGGTCGACTCGCTTTTGTTCGAGCGACTGGATGTTTTTCGCAATCTCGGCTCTGCTGCGCATCGGGGGCGAGGGCAGAGCGGTCAGCAGACGCTCCAGGGTTGTCACCCGGTCCTCGAGCCGCCGTAGACGATCTTCAACTGATGTCAGGTCATCTTTGGCGGGCGCGGGCGGTGCAGCACAGCCGGTGACCAGGACCAACCCGAACATTGCCGCCAGGATGGGACGCAACCGAGCCCGGCGGGGTAATCCAAACCTAGACTTTCTGTCGCTGTTGGAATGCATGTTCAAGGTCAGGGTGGCAATTGCCGGCCCATCAGAACAACCAAGCGGCTCACGCAGCGATGTGTGGGCCGTTTGTCCATGTGGGGCGACGATGATTTCGCATCGGTAGGAATATCGTGTTCGGCTTGCGCCTCGCGGCCGGCACGTGGCCGCCAGTCAAGTCGCCTGGCTCGAAGTGCGGGTTCAGCGCACCGAACCAAGACCCAAAGACAGCCAGGTCGCCTCGCCATCGCCCCGCCTCGCACTCAGGTCTTCAGTCGCTCGTTCTGCGGAAACATGGCGCGGCGCGCCTCGTCGTCCATGTCGGTCTTGAACGCATGGCGGTCCTTCAGCGCCGCGGCGCGTTGCGCCGCGGGCCGCTCGTTCACCGTGTCGAGCAGGCGCTTCACGTTGGGCAGTTGCTGCCAGGCGTCGGCGCCCAGCGCAAAGGGCACGGCGCGCGCCCAGCCCCACACCGCCATGTCCAGCAGCGTGTAGCGCTCGCCCAGCATCCAGGGGCGCTGCGTCAGCCGCTCCTCGAGCAGCTTCCAGTGCCGCCACGCCTCGAAGTCGTAGCGGTTGATCGCATACGGGTCGGGCTCCGGCGCGTAGTGCTTGAAGTGCACGCACTGGCCGGTGAACGGCCCGATGCCCGAGGCCACGAACATCAGCCACGAGAGCATCTGCCCGCGGTCCTGCGGTTCGGGCAGGAACTGGCCGGTCTTCTCGGCCAGGTAGAGCAGGATCGCGTTGCTGTCGAACACGGTGCTGGTGCCGTCGACGATCACCGGCACCTTGGCGTTCGGGTTCAGCGCCGTGAAGGCGGGCGCGTGCTGTTCGCCCTTGCGCGTGTCGACCGGCACGGCCTGGTAGGGCAGAGCGGTCTCCTCCAGCATCAAGGCCACTTTCATGGGGTTGGGGGCGAGCGAGTAGTAGAAGGTCAGCATGGCGCGCGCGGTCGAGAGTGGATCGGGGGCGCCGCATTGTGCCCCGCGGCCTCCGGCGCCGTTGGCCACCGAGCCCTTTACTCCAGGGTTCCGTACAACTGAAACTCGTACGCGATCACTGCGCCGGCGCTGCCGCTGTGATTCTTCAGCGAGCGCAGCTTCAGATACCTGGCCTTGACCGGCGCGAAACGGAACTCCTGGTACGGGTTCCTCATGATGCGTATGTTCTGTGTCGAGAACGTGCCGAGGGATTGGTAGGCTCCGCCGGGATCGTTGGCAACGAGCAATTCGAAGTCGCGCAGATTGTTGTCGCTGGCGCTGGGAATGAGCACGGCGAAGGTGTCGAAGGTGGCTGCGCGCCCGTTCTTGAAGGCGAACACCGCCTCGCCTGCCTCGACCCATGCATAGGTGTCCTCATTGCCATCGACCACCAGGGTCCAGCGCTCATGCGGGGCGGTGACGATCTCGCCGCCCTCGGCCGGCGACAACAAGTTGGTGCGCCTACTCTGTGCCGGTGGCCGCGCTGCCGCATCGGCGACGGGTGCCGGCGGGGCTGGAGCCGCCGGCGTCGCCGGAGCGGGCGCGCCGCCGCCGGTTTCAGCGGCCACGCGCGCCTGCTGCGTCGGCACCGGCTGAGCGCCGGACGGCGCCGGCGGCGCCGACCAGCGCAGGGCAGCGAAGGCCCCGAGCCCGACCGCACCGACCACGGCAATGGCCTTCAGCGCCATCAGCCTCGAGCTTGACCTCGGCTTGGCTGCCGGCGCCGGCGGCATCGGGCGCGACGCGGCCGCGCCGGGCGGGTTCTTCAACAGGCGCTCGACCGACGACACGAGCTTCAGATACTCGGGATGGTCGGCTTCACCGGCCCAGCCGCTCAGGTCTGCGGACTGGATGCGCTTGAACTCGATGGGTGGCAGCACCGCGTCGATCAAGGCCGGCACCAGCTTGTTCTGCGCCACCGCCTCGCTCGCCTCGGTCTTCACCCAGTTCGAACCCACCGATGCTGCGGACCACAGCACGATCACGCACCTGGCCTCGTGCAGCGCTTCCTGGATGACTTCGTCGAAGACGCGCCCGGGCGGAATGGTGCGATCCCACCACACGCTGTGCCCCCGCTCCGACAGGCATTCCGTCAAGACCTTGGCGCGTTCCTTGTCCGGGCTGGCGTAGCTGATGAAGATGTCTGCCATATGGATGCACCTGGGACAGGATCGGCCTGCCGCCCTGTCTGGAGAAACCCGACCTCGACGTCGCCGGCGACGTCCGCATGCTCGCGTGGGCCAGAAAGCCCGCGAAGCATAGGAGTTTCGAACGCCCCCGGCAACGCCCGGCAAGTCCCAGGCGCCGGGATCACGACCGGCGCGCTGCGGCGCGGCGGGCTATGCTGCGCCACCGTCGCGCCACCCCAAACAAGGAGACCCCATGCTCGTCGTGCACCACCTCAACGACTCGCGCTCGCAGCGCGTGCTCTGGCTGCTGGAGGAACTGGGCCTGCCCTATGAGATCCGCCACTACCAGCGCGACGCCACGACGCGGCTGGCGCCGCCCGAACTGCAGGCGGTGCATCCGCTGGGCAAGTCGCCGGTGCTGACCGACGACGGCCGCACGATCATCGAGTCGGGCGCCATCGTCGACTACCTGGTGCGTCGGCACGGCGGCGGCAGGCTGCAGCCGCCGCCCGAGTCGCCGCTGTACGACGAGTACCAGCAGTGGCTGCACTATGCCGAGGGCTCGGCGATGCTGCCGCTGCTGCTGAAGTTGTACGTGTCGCGCCTGGGCGACGCCGGTGCGCCGCTGTGGCCGCGCATCGAGAGCGAGATCGCCAATCACCTGGGCTACGTGGACCGTTCGCTGCAGGGGCGTGACTGGCTGCTCGGCGCCGAGTTCAGCGCGGCCGACGTGCAGATGAGCTTCGTCGGCGAGGTGGCCGGCTCGCGCGGCGGGCGCGAGTGCTTCCCCAACCTGCAGGCCTGGGTGCAGCGCTTCCAGCAGCGGCCGGCCTACCAGCGCGCGCTGCAGCGCGGCGGCCCCTACGCCTACGGGCGCTGAAGCGCCGGCCGGCGCGCCAGCAGTTCGATCGGCAGCAAGCGCCCGTCGCTCAAGGCGCGCGCGTTGTTCGCCATGGCGCGCGTGGCCACGTCACCGTGGATCAGCATCACGGCACGGTGCGGCGGCTTCTCGCCGCGCTCCACCAGCGCGCGCGAGCGGGCGCCGTAGGCACGCGCCTTGTCCAGCGTGTTCTCTAGCTTCAGCAATTCGAAGCCGGCGTCCAGCAGGCCCTGGCGCGTCTGTTCAGGCGTGACCAGGAAGCTGGTGGCCGCGCTGGCCGCCCAGGGCGTGGGGTAGTCGATCACCGCCCCAGTGCCGCGCGCAACTTCCGACAGCACCAGCCATGCGCCGGGCTTGAGCACGCGCCACAGTTCGCGGTACAGGCCGGCCTTGTCGGCGATGTTCATCGACACGTTCATCGAGTACGCGCCGTCGAATGCCGCACCGGAGAAGGGCAGGGCCAGCGCATCGCCGACGCGGAAGTCCACCTGCTGCTGCAGGCCCAGCTGCCGCGTTAGGTATGTGGCCACGTCGCAAAACTCGGGCGTCAGGTCGACGCCGGTGATGCGGCAGCCGAATCGCTGCGCCAGGTAGCGTGCCGGCCCGCCGATGCCGCTACCCACGTCGAGCAGGTGGTCGGTGGATGCGGGCCGCACCAGCGCGGCCAGGTCCTCGGTGGCTTCCAGCCCGCGGCCGTGGAACTGGTCGTACGGTCCCAGCGCTTCCATCGTCGGCCGCGTCGGGTCGGTGCCGTCGTCGGCCAGTGCGGCCTGCAGGCGCTGCAGCAGATCGCCTCGGGTGTAGTGGTTGCGGATGTCGTCATCCATCGGCGTTCCTGGCGCGGCTTCGGTGTGCGGCAACGCCCATTGGCCTCGCGCCATGTGCCGTGCCCGCACGAGATTAGCAGCGCAAGCCATGCCGTGCCTGCCGGGCATGCCGGCTTCGGGTAACTACCGGGGGGTTACGCCGCCCGCGCAGGCCTCGGGGCAATGGCGCACTGGTAGAGTGCCTTTCCCATGGAGATCGTGTCCTTTCTGCTGGACTTCGTGCTGCGCATCGACAAGCACCTGGCCGAGTTCGTCACGCTGTACGGCCCGTGGGTGTATGCGCTGCTGTTCGCGATCATCTTCATCGAGACCGGTGTCGTGGTCATGCCCTTCCTGCCCGGCGACTCGCTGCTCTTCGTCGTGGGCGCACTGTGCGGGCTCGGGCTGATGGAGCTGGGCATCGTCATGCCGCTGCTGATCTTCGCCGCCATCGCCGGCGACCAGATGAACTACAGCATCGGCCGCTACTTCGGCCCCAAGGTGTGGCAGTGGGAGCACTCGCGCTTCTTCAACAAGCGCGCGTTCCAGCAGGCCCACGATTTCTACGAGACCTACGGCGGCATCACCATCATGCTGGCGCGCTTCCTGCCGTTCATCCGCACCTTCGTGCCCTTCGTGGCCGGCGTGGCCGACATGAGCCGGCGCAAGTTCACCATGTACAACATTGCCGGCGCGCTGGTGTGGGTCATCAGCCTGACGCTGCTGGGCTACTTCTTCGGCAACCTGCCCTGGGCCAAGGCCAACATGAGCCTGATCATCTGGCTGATGATCATCGTGCCCGGCCTGATCGCGCTGGGAGGCGCCTGGAAGGCAAGGCGCAACGCCGAGCGCGGCACGCCCTGAGCGCGCCGCTCAGACCAGCGCGCGGCGCAACTCGGCGGCGCAGATCTGCACCGCTGCGTTGGCCTCGTCGATGACGCGGCCCATGGTGATGAAACCGTGGATCTGCCGCTCGAACAGGATGTGCGTGCAGCGGTTGCCGGCCTGCGTGAGGCGGTGCGAGTACTGCAGCGCCTCGTCCCGCAGCGGGTCGTAGCCGGCGGTGAGCACCAGCGCCGGCGGCAGGCGCGACAGGTCCGGATGTAGCAGCGGCGAGGCACGCCAGTCCAGGTCCTGTGCCTTGTCGGCAATGTAGTGGTCGTGGAAATACGTCATCGTGTCCGCGGTCAGTAGGTAGCCCTGGGCGTTGCTGGTATGCGAGGGCCAGCCGCGGCGCTGGTCGGTGGCCGGATAGATCAGCAGTTGGTAGCGCACGGGCAAGTCGCCGGCATCGCGCAGCGCGATGGCCACCACCGTGGCCAAGTTGCCGCCGGCGCTGTCGCCGCCCACCGCCAGCCGCGAGGCGTCGACGCCCAGCTCGACCGCATGGTCGCGTACCCAGCGTGTGGCGGCGATGCAGTCGTGCACCGCCGCCGGGAAGCGGTGCTCGGGACCCATGCGGTAGTCCACCGCCACCACCGCGCAGCCGCTGCCGATGGCCAGCTCCCGGCAAAGCGTGTCGTGCGTGTCCAGGTCGCCGATGACCCAGCCACCGCCGTGGAAGTAGACCAGCACCGGCGGCGGCGCGCGCCGTTCGGCCGCGGGCTGTGGGTGGTACAGGCGCAGCGCAATCGACCCCAGCGGCCCCGGCGCCTGCAGTTCACGCGTTTCGGCGAGCGGCGGTGGATCGGGCTGCGTCACCGCGCGGCGCTCGCGGTAGAAGGCACGCGCGTCGGCGGGCGACAGCGTGTGCGTAGGCGGTATGCCGCGCTCGATCATCATGTCGAGCAACGCCTTGGCGTGGGGGTGCAGCATCGCGGGTCTCCTTCATGGTCTTCGGTGGCTGCCTCTCGGGGGACTGGCGCATTGGCGGGGTCGGCGCAGGGGTTGCCGGTGCAGCGCGGCGGCAGTGGATGCATTGTAGAAACCCGGTGGTTTCCTCGGCTTCGCGGCATCACCGCGGCGGCCGGCGCGTGCCGCTCGGCCACAATGCCGGCCATGGTGAATGAACCGAATCCATGGTGCAGGCCTGGCGCGAGCCGGTCGCCTTGCGACGCGCCACGCCACGCCGCATGACGGACGCTGTTCAAGCTGCGCCGCGGCGCAGGCTGCGCTGGCTGTGGGCCGCGGCATTGGTGCTGGCAGTGGCCGGTGTCGTCGCCGCTCGCCTGCGGCCGCCCGAAGCCGATGCGCTGCGCCCGCAGGCCCAGCCGCTGACGCGCACATTGCAATTCAGCGCCCGTGTGCAGACGCCGCAACGCGTGGACATCGGCGCCACCGTCACCGGCCGCGTGGCCGCGGTGCCGGTGAAGGAGGGCGACACGGTCGCTGCCGGCGCGGTGCTGGTGCGCCTGGAGGACGACGAGGCCCGCGCCGCGCTGGCCCAGGCCGAAGCGGCACTGCAGCAGGCGCAGGCGCGCCGCGACAGCCAGCGCGTGGTGCAGCGCCCGGCGGCCGATGCAGCGCTGGATCAGGCGAACGCCACGCTGGCGACTGCCGAGCGCGACCTGGCGCGTTCGAAGGAACTGGTGGCCCAGGGCTTCGTCAGCGCCGCGCGCATCGACGAGGCGCAGCGCGCGGTCGACATCGCGCGGGCGCAGCGTGACAGCGCACGCGCGGCCGCCGCCGCGCAGCGCGAACGCGGCGCCGAAACGGTGGCCGCCGACGCGCAGTTGCAGGCGGCGCAGGCCGCGGTGCAGGTGGCCCGGGCGCGTCTCGACCAAGGGGTGCTGCGCGCGCCGGCCGCGGGCCGCGTGCTGCTGCGTGCGGTGGAGCCCGGGCAGATCGTGCAGCCTGGCCGTGCGCTGCTGACGCTGGGCGTCGACGGGCCGGTGGAACTGGTGGCCTTGGTCGACGAGCGCTTCCTCGGCCAGCTGCAACCCGGCCAGCCGGCGAGCGTGGTGGCCGACGCCTTCCCGCGACAGCCTTTCGACGCCACCGTGCAGCGGCTGGCGCCCGCGGTCGATGCGCAGCGCGGTGCGGTCGACGTGCGCCTGCGCCTGCCCGGCGCGGCGCCGACCTTCCTGCGCGAGGACATGACGCTCAGCGTCGAAGTGGTCACCGGCCAGCGCGATGCCGCGCGCGTGCTGCCGCTGCGCGTGCTGCGCGGCGCGTCCGACGGCGACCGTGCCGAGGTCGGCATCGCCGACGACGGCCGCGTGCGGGTGAGGCCGATCAAGCTCGGCTTGCGCACGCTCGACCGCGTCGAGGTGCTCGAGGGCCTGGCCGACGGCGAACTGGTGCTCGCCGACCCGGGCCTGGCCGAAGGTGCGCGCGTGCGCGCACGGCTGCTGCCCGAGGTGCAGGCGCTCGGGGCGCGCGGCAGTGTCAGCCGTGACATGGCGGGCGGTGCATCGCCCATGGCCGGCTTCGGCCGCTGATGGCCGCGCGCCGCTGGCCCCCGCTGGGCTTCGAGCTGCGCGTGGCGCTGCGCTTCCTGCTGGAGGGCCGCTTCCAGAGCCTGCTGATCATCATCGGCGTGGCCGCCGGCGTGGCGGTGGTGGCCTACATCACGGCACTGATCGGCGGCCTGCAGCGCAACACGCTGGAGAAGACGCTGGGCGCGCAGGCGCACGTGGTGCTGACGCCGCTGGAGGAGACCGTGGCCGCGGCGCGGCCACGCATCGACGGCGAAACCACGCTCAGCGACACGCAGGCGCGTGCGCAGCGTCTGCGCACGCTGGCCAACTGGCCGGCTGTGGTGGCGGTGCTGGAACGCCGCCCTGGCGTCGTCGCCGTCTCGCCGATGGTCGCCGGCGCGGCGCTGGCCCGCCGCGGCGAGGCCACGCGATCGGTGAACGTGGCCGGGGTGGAGCTGGAGCGCTTCGACCGCGTGATCAACCTCGGCCGCAAGCTCGTCGACGGCAGCCTGCGCCTGGCTCCGGGCGAGGCGATCGTCGGCGTCACGCTGGCTGGCGACCTGGGCCTTCGCGTCGGCGACCGTTTCAGCATCAGCACCGGCACGCGCGAGGACAGCGTGCGCATCGTCGGCCTGGTCGACCTGGGCGTGGCCGAGCAGAACCGACGCACGGTCTACGTGCCGCTGCGCAGTGCGCAAAGCCTGTTCGACCTGGCCGGTGGCGCGACGCGCATCGACCTGAGCCTGGACGACGTGTGGGCCGCGCGCGCGCTGGCCGCCGAACTGGCGCGCGAGTTGCCGGCCAAGGTGGAGAGCTGGCAGGACACCAACGCGCAGCTGGTGTCGGCGCTGAATGCGCAGAGCGTCAGCACCACGATCATCCGCGGCGTGGTTATGGTGGTCGTGGTGCTGGGCATCGCCAGCGTGCTGGTTGTCAGCGTGGTGCAGAAGCAGCGCGAGATCGGCATCCTGCGCGCCATGGGCACCACGCGTGCGCAGGTGATGGGCGTGTTCCTGATGCAGGGTGCGCTGGTCGGCCTTCTCGGCGCATTGCTCGGCGTGCTGCTTGCGGCCGGCATGATCGAGCTGTTCACGCGCTTCGTGAAGGGCAGCGACGGGCTGCCGCTGTTCACGATCACGCTGCCGCCGCGGGTGGCATTGCAGGTGGCGCTGCTGGCCTGGGTCGCCGGCGTGCTGGCCGCGCTGGCCCCCGCGCGCCGCGCCGCGCGCATGGACCCGGCCCAGGCGATCCGGTTGTGAGCGACGACGCCCCGCTGCTGCAGTTGCGTGCGCTGCGCAAGACCTACAACGCCGGGCGGCCGAACGAGGTCGAGGTGCTGCACGGCATCGATCTGGCGCTGATGCGCGGCGAGTTCGCGGCGTTGATCGGGCCCTCGGGCTCGGGCAAGAGCACGCTGCTGAACATCCTGGGCCTGCTGGAGCGGCCGTCCGACGGCGACTACGCGCTCGGCGGGCAAAGCGTGCGCGCGTTGGACGACGATGGCCTGAGCGCAATGCGCCAGCGTGCGCTCGGCTTCGTGTTCCAGTTCCACCATCTGCTGCCGGCCTTCAGCGCGCTGGAGAACGTGACGCTGCCGGCGCTGGCGCGCGACGGCCACGTGAGCCCGGCGGTGCGCGAGCGGGCGATGGCGCTGCTGCACGACGTCGGCTTGGCGGCGGCCATGCAGCGCAAGCCCGCGGAGCTGTCCGGCGGCATGCAGCAGCGTGTGGCGATCGCACGCGCGCTGGTGCTGCAGCCCGCGCTCGTGCTGGCCGACGAGCCCACGGGCAACCTGGACACCGCGTCATCGGACGACGTGTTCGCGCTGCTGCGCCGCATCCACGGCGAGGTCGGCACCTCGTTCCTGATCGTCACCCACGATCCGCGGCTCGCCGCCCGCTGCGACCGGGTGATCGAACTGATCGACGGCCGCATCGCACGCGACGAAGCGGTGCCGCGCGCCGAAGGCTGACCGCGGCGCCCGCCAGGCGGGACTGGACCGGCGCCGACCTTGCCGAAGCGGCCGTCAGCACGGCCTGGATCCGTACGGCGCTTTGCTGACGGCCGCAGACAGCCGAACGCCTTCACCGCCGAGGCGCAGAGGACGCCAGGGTCACGCAGTGGAATACAGAAGGGTTCCTTCTCTCTTGCGATACCTCTGCGCTTTCTCTGCGTCCTCTGCGCCTCCGCGCTGAAAGCGTTCGTATTCGATTGCCAACCAACTTCAGAAGACGCCCACCGCCAAACCTGCAGCAAGAGCCTGGCCGAGCTCGCGGCAGCGTGCGAGGTCGGCCTCGGCCAAGGTCTTCGGCGCCAGGATCGCCTCGGGGGTCTGTGCTTGCGTGCACACGATCAATGGCGGTGCGGTGGCCCGCAGCCGCCAGCCGGTGCAGATGCGTTCGATCTGCCGCGCGGCGCCGCTGCCGTCGCTTCCGGCGCAGACCAGCGTGGCATAGGGACGGCCTTCGATCCGACCGAGCGCCGGGTAGTAGCAGCGGTCGAAGAAGTCCTTCATCAATCCCGCCATCGACGCCAGGTTCTCGGGCGTGGCGAACAGGACGCCGTCGGCGGCGAGCAGATCGGCCGGCCCGGCCTGCGCTGCGGCCTTGCACAACACCTGCACCGTGGCTTCGGTGCGTGCGCCCGCGGCCGCGGCTTCGGCCATCTGGCGTGTGCCGCCGGTCATCGACTGCCAGACGATGAGCAGCGTCTTCTGGTACGCGGACGTTCCGCTGCCGGGCGCGGCGATGTCGGTCGGCTGCAATGGGAGCTGGCGGGCCATCGGCTCGGAGGCGTTCAGAGCTGGCGGTGGCGCGCCAGCGGCGGGTTCTTCGCGAAGTAGCGGCGGATGCCGGTGGCCAGCGCCTCCACCAGTTGCGCCTGGTACTCCGGGTCGCGCAGCTGCTGCTCCTCCTCGGGGTTGGAGATGAAGGCCGTCTCTACCAGGATGCTCGGCACGTCGGGCGCCTTCAGCACCGCGAAGCCGGCCTGCTCGACGCGGCGCTTGTGCAGCCGACCGACGCGGCCCAACGGGGCCAGCACCTCCTGACCGAGCTTCAGACTGTCCTTGATCTGCGCCGCCGTGCTCATGTCGAGCATGGCGCGCATGACCTGGGTATCGCTCACTGTGGCGACATTGATGCCGCCCACCAGATCGGCGGCATTCTCGCGCTGCGCCATCCAGCGCGCCGCGGCGCTGGTGGCGCCGCCTTCGCTGAGCGCGAAGACGCTGGCGCCGCGCGCCTCGGGGCGCATGAAGGCATCCGCATGGATCGATACGAACAGGTCGGCCTGCACGCGCCGCGCCTTGCGCACACGCTCGTGCAACGGCACGAAGTAGTCGGCGTCGCGCGTCATCATCACGCGCAGGTTGGGCTGCGCATGCAGCCTCTCGCGCAGCTGCAGCGCGATCTGCAAGACAACATCCTTCTCCCGGGTGCCGGCCGGGCCGATGGCCCCAGGATCCTCGCCGCCATGGCCGGGGTCGAGGGCCACGATGATCAGGCGGTCGATGCGGCGCTGCTCCTCGGCGGTTGGCGGCGCCGGCGGGGGGGGCGGCGCACGGGTCTGCATCGGTGCCGATGCCACAGGCGGCGCGGGCAGCGCGGGCGGCGGCGCGGCTGGCGGGAGCGGCTTGTCCACCCGGGCGATCAGCTCGCCGAGGGCGTCGCGCATGCTCTGCGCCGCGCGCTGCTCGGCAGCTTCCTTGTCGCGGATCAGTTCGAGCAGCGGATCGTGCTCGCGCGTCGGATACAGGTCGAACACCAGCCGGTGCCGGTAGGCCGCCACCGGTTCCAGCGTGAACAGCTGCGGCGCCACCGGCTGCTTCAGGTCCAGCACCAGGCGCACCACGCGCGGCGCGAACTGCGCCACGCGCACGCCGGCAATGAACGGGTCGTCGGGCTGCACCTTGCCCACCAGCTCGCGCAGCGCGGGGTCCAGCGTCAGGCCGTCGATGTCCACCACCAGCCGCGGCGGGTTGGCCAGCAGCTGGTGGCGGGCGACCAGCGCCTGGTCGGATTCGAGCGTCAGCCGCGTGTACTCATCGGCCGGCCACACGCGCACGCCGACGACCGTCGCGCCCCGGGCCTGATGCCAGGCGCCGAAGCCCAGTGCCAGCGCACCCATGCGGCGCAGTGCCGTGCGACGCTGCCGGCCTCGCGGGGTCATGCGATCAGCTCCAGCCCGCACGGCGTCAGCGCCTGCAGCGTGACCTGGCGACGTGTTTCGTCCAGCACCTCGATCAGCAGACGCAGGTCGGGCGTGGGCAGCAGCGCACGCGCCTTCTGCGGCCATTCGACCAGCTTCAGTCCGGGGGCGGCGAAGAGCTCGCGCAGGCCGGCGTCCTCCCATTCGCGGGGGTCGTCGAAGCGGTAGAAGTCGAAATGCGAGACCGCCAACCCAGGCAGCGCGTACGGCTCGACCACGGTGTAGGTCGGGCTCTTAACCCGGCCCTGCACGCCCAGCGCGCGCAGCAGGTAGCGTACGAACGTGGTCTTGCCGGCACCGAGCGTACCCTGCAGTTCGATGATGGCCTCGCGCAGTGCGGGCTTGCCCGCCAGCGCGGCGGCATGGTCGGCGCAGGCGGCCTCGTCGGGCCACTGCCAGGTGCGGGTTCCTAGAATCTCTGCATGCGAGAGCGTCATCACTTCGACGGGCAGCTGCTGCTGGCGCAACTGCGGGAGTGGGCGCATGAGCTGGGATTCTCCCAGATCGGCGTGGCCGGGGTGGACCTGTCCGCGGCCGAAGAGGGGTTGCTCGCCTGGTTGTCGCAGGGCTATCACGGCACCATGCACTACATGCAGCGCCACGGCCTGCGGCGCGCGCGGCCTGACGAACTGGTGCCGGGCACGCTCAGCGTGATCAGCGCACGCATGGACTACCTGCCGCGCGGCACGCCGCCCGGCTGGCAGGCGCTCGAGTGGCAGCGGCTGCACAGCCCGCGCGAGGCCACGGTGTCGGTCTATGCGCGGGGCCGCGACTATCACAAGGTCTTGCGTTCGCGCCTGCAGCGCCTGGCCGAGCGGCTGGCCGCCGAGGTCGGACCGCTGGGGGCGCGCGTGTTCACCGATTCGGCGCCGGTGCTCGAAGTGGAGCTGGCCGCGCGCAGCGGCCTCGGCTGGCGCGGCAAGCACACGCTGGCGCTGTCGCGCGAGGCCGGCTCGATGTTCTTTCTGGGCGAGATCTATGTCGACCTGGCGCTGCCGCCGACAGCGCCCGTCGACGCGCACTGCGGCGTGTGCCGTGCGTGCATCGACCTTTGCCCGACGCGGGCCATCGTCGCACCGTACCGGCTGGATGCACGACGCTGCATCTCCTACCTGACGATCGAGCACGAGGGCGCCATTCCCGAACCGCTGCGCCCGCTGCTGGGCAACCGGATCTACGGCTGCGACGACTGCCAGCTGGCCTGTCCGTGGAACAAGTACGCGCAGCGCAGCAGCTTGCCCGACTTCGACGCGCGCGCCCCGCTGGACGGCGCCACGCTGCTGCAGCTGTGGGCCTGGGACGAGGCCGAGTTCCTGCGCCGCACCGCGGGCAGCGCCATCCGCCGCATCGGCCACGCGCGCTGGCAGCGCAACCTGGCGGTGGCGCTGGGCAACGCGCTGCGCGCCGCGCCCGACGCCGAGATCGAGCGCGCGCTGCATCAACGCCTGGCCGACGCCGATGCGCTGCTGGCCGAGCACATCGAATGGGCGCTGCGCCAGGCGGCACCGCTCAAGGCGCCATCCGCTGCGAAATCACCTCCAGCCACAGCGGCAGGCTGAGCGCGCCGAGCAGCGTCGACACCGTCACCAGCCCGGCGACGAAGGCGCCGTGCCCGCCCATGCGCACCGCCAGCACGTAGGCCGACGGCGCGGTGGGCAGCGCCGCGAAGGCCACCAGGATCAGGCTCTGAGCGGTGGGCAGCTGCATCACCTGGGCCAGTGCCACGGCCAGCAGCGGCAGCATGGCGTGGCGGATGATCAACAGCGCGCTGGCCAGCCCAGGCGCCTCCTTCAGGCCGCCGAACTTCAGTCCGGCGCCGACGGCCAACAGCCCCAGCGGCAGCGCAGCCAGCCCAAGACGCTGCAGCGCGGCTGCAGGCGCCTCGGGCAGGCGCAGTCCGGCCAGGTTGGCCAACAGGCCCGCCAGGGTGGCCAGGATCAACGGGTTGCGCACCAGTTCGCGCAGGTAGCCGTGGCCGCCCTGGCGCGCCAGCGGCCACACGGCGGCCACGTTGCACAAAGGCACGCACACCGCGATCAGCAGCGCCATCAGCGCCAGCCCCTGCGGGCCGGCCAGTCGTTCGGCCAGCGCCAGCGCGATGAAGGAGTTGAAGCGGAACGCGGTCTGCGCACCCGAGGCATGCAGCCTCGCGTCGATGCCGGGCAGCAGCCGCAGCGACTGCGCCAGCAGCACGCCGGCGACCACCAGGGCCACGCCGCCCAGGGCCAGGCCGACCGTCGCGGCGGGCTGCAACGGCGACTTCAGGATCGAGTTGAACAGCAGCACCGGAAACAGCAGGTAGTACACCAGCCGCTCCACGCCGTCCCACACGCTGCGATCGAGCGCGGTCCAGCGGCACAGCACCAGGCCGCACAGGATCAGCAGGAAATCGGGTACCAGCAGCAGCGCATGCGCCATGCGGCCAGTGTGCCAGCGCAGGGTTAGCTCCCCAGCGACAACCCTGATCGCCGGCTCGGTCGTGTCTTGCCACAATCCCCGGCCATGCGGCCCGGTCCGGGCCTTGCCTGCTTTTCACCCAACGGAGTAGACGATGTCTCCTAGACTGCTGAAGGCCGTCCTGGCCACGCTGGTCCTATCGCCGACGCTGGCGCTGGCCCAGGCCTTCCCCAGCAAGCCGATCCGCCTGATCGTGCCCTTTGCGCCCGGTGGCACCACCGACATCATCGCGCGCATCGTCGCCCCCGGCCTGTCCAAGGAGCTGGGCCAGCAGGTGCTGGTGGAGAACAAGGCCGGCGGCGGCGGCTCGATCGGCGCGCTGGAGATGATCAAGGCTGCGCCCGACGGCCACGTGCTGGGCATGGCCACCGTGTCGACCACCGCGGCCAACCCGGCGATCAACACCAAGATCGGCTACAACCCGCTGGTGGATTTCGTGCCCGTGACCAACATCGCGGCCACGCCGAACGTCATCGCGGTGCACCCCAGCTTCCCGGCGAAGGACTACAAGAGCTTCGTCGAGGTGCTGAAGAAGAACCCGGGCAAGTTCAGCTATGCCAGCTCGGGCACCGGTGGCATCGGCCACCTGCAGACCGAGCTGTTCAAGAGCCTGTCGGGCACCTTCATCGCGCACATCCCGTACCGCGGCGCCGGCCCGGCGCTGAACGACACGGTGGCCGGCCAGGTGCCGATCATCTTCGACAACCTGCCGTCGGCGCTGCCCTTCATCAGGGACGGCCGGCTCATTCCCATCGTCGTCGCCGCGCCGCAGCGGCTGGCGGTGCTGCCGAACGTGCCGACCTTCAAGGAGGTTGGCCTGGAGCCGGTGAACCGCATGGCCTACTACGGCATCCTGGCGCCCAAGGGCACGCCGAAGGACGTGGTGGACAAGATCAACGCGGCCACACTGAAGGTGCTGCAGGACCCGGCGGTGCGCAAGCGCATCGAGGACACCGGCTCGCTGATCATCGGCAACACGCCGGAGCAATTCGCGCAGCAGATCGCCGCCGAGTTCGCCGTCTACAAGGACGTGGTGGCGAAGCAGAAGCTGACGCTGGAGTAGGCCCGGCGGTGATGCGCGGGAAGGCTGCCGCGAGGTGGCCGCAAAGCTGATGGAGCGGGCGTTCCCGACGATCGACCGCTTCATCGATGCGCTGTGGATCGAGGACGGCCTGTCGGCGCAGACCCTGGCGGCCTACCGCCGCGACCTGAAGCTGCTGGCGCACTGGCTGCAGCGCCAGCCCGCGGCGCGGGCGCTCGAGTCGGCTAGCGAGGCGGACCTGTTGGCGTACATGGCCGAGCGCCATGCGGGTACCCGCGCCACCACCGCCAACCGCCGCTTGAGCGTGTTCCGGCGCTTCTGGCGCTGGGCCCTGCGCGAGAAGCTGGCCGACGCCGATCCGACCCTGAAGCTGCAGGCGGCCCGCACGCCGCTGCGCGTGCCCAAGACGCTGAGCGAGGCGCAGGTGGAAGCCCTGCTGGCCAGCCCGGACGTGGACAAGCCGCTGGGCCTGCGCGACCGCACGATGCTCGAGCTGATGTACGCCAGCGGTCTGCGGGTCAGCGAACTGGTGGGTCTGAAGACCGTCTACGTCAGTCTCGACGAAGGTGCGCTGCGCGTCACCGGCAAGGGTGCGAAGGAACGGCTCGTGCCTTTCGGTGCCGAGGCCCATGCCTGGCTACGCCGCTACCTGGCGCAAGCGCGCGGCACGATCCTGAACGGCCAGGCCAGCGACGCGCTGTTCGTCACCGGCCGTGGCGGGCCGATGACGCGGCAGATGTTCTGGAAGCTGATCAAGGCGCATGCGCGCGCTGCCGGCATCGATGCGCCGCTGAGCCCGCACACGCTGCGCCATGCCTTTGCGACGCACCTGCTGAACCACGGCGCCGACCTGCGCGCGGTACAGATGCTGCTGGGGCATGCGGACATCTCCACCACCACGATCTACACCCATGTGGCGCGAGAGCGATTGAAGGCGCTGCATGCGCGCCACCATCCGCGCGGCTGAGGCGTGGACCGAGACCGTAGTTCATTCGGGTCCACCACGCCAACTGCGCGGAACTTGGTTTGCACTCGCCGTATTTCTTCCGTTCGGGAGAGACTGCTCTTGTGCGTGAGATCAGCGTGTCGCGCCATGCGGCACCCGCCAGGGGCTCATGCTGCGGTGGTCGTCCCTGCGGGCCGACTCCACTGCGGTGCGCGCGCCGACCTCGGCACTGCGCTCCTCGCCACCGCACAAATCGCCCCTGCCGGGTGCCGCACGGCGCGAGGGCGTGGCACTGGCTGTGCTCGCCGAACACCACGGGCGTTGCCGCGAAGACGGTGTGGGGTGGGCCGCGCCTACAGCGCCTGCGGCGCGGCCGCCGTGCTGCCGCCGAACTCGCGGCCGACGAACTTCTCCGCGTCTTCCTGCGGCTCAGGGATGCAGCGCCAGGCCCGGCGGCAGGCGGGTCCACGGCAGCGCGGCCGGGTTGGCCGCCATCGGTCCGGGCGCCACGGCCACCAGGATGTGGGCGGCGATCGGCGCAAAGGCCGCGCGGAAGTGCACCGAGCTCTTGTTCACCAGCAGCTTCATGCGTTCGGGCTCGACCCCCAGAAAGCGGAACAGGTCCAGATCGAGCATCTGGCACTGGCCGCTGACCACGTTGATGCGGATGCCGTCGATCTCCAGGCCGGCGCTCGGGCCCAGGTGCGCGGTGCCGCCGGCGGTCATGGGCCCGTGCATCGGCACCACGCCGTCGCTCAGCGAGCGCACCTTGAAGCGGCCGCGCACCGGCGGGTCGCTCAGGCGGCCGTCGAAGCAGCGTACCGCCTTGCCCAGCGCCAGCTCGACCTCGGCGCCGACGCCGGCGTCGTGTGCAACGCGGGCGGCCGCCGGGTCGTACAGCAGCCCCAGCGCCACCTGGCCGGGAAAGCGTCGGCCGGCGTCGGCGGCACGCAATGCATGCAGCAGGCCGGTGGTGTTGCTGTCGGCGCCCGCGCCGGGGTTGTCCTGGGTGTCGGCGATGACCACCGGCTTGTCGCTGCGCTCGGCCAGCGCCAGCGCCTGCTGCACCGCATCGGTCGGGCTGAGCAGTTCCAACGCCCAATCGGGGCGCAGTTCGATCACCTCGTTGGCCACGGCCTGCACCGCGCGATGCACGGCTTCGGCGTCGGCGCCATGGCCGAAGACCACGGGCCCGCATTCGTCGAAGTCGGCAGCCGGAAAGCCCATCGTGAAGCTCAGCCGCACGCCGCTGCGCTCGTCCAGCGCCCCGAGGCGCTCGTAGACACCGCCGGCGGGTTGCATCATCGTGCACTGCGCGTTCAGCGGCAGCAGGAAGGGCAGCCGCACCTGGTGCGTATGCCAGGGCCGACCGTGCGCCCACAGTTCGGCCAGCAACGCGGCGCTGCGTGCGCCGGTCTCGGCGCCGTCCACGTGCGGATAGGTGCGGTAGGCGCTGAGCGCGCTGGCATGCTGCAGCATGCGCCGCGTGACGTTGGCATGCAGGTCCAGGCTGACGACCACCGGCATCAGAGGGCCGATCACAGTGCGCAGCCGTTGCAGCAGCTCGCCCTCGGCATCGTCCACATGCTCGGCCACGGCGGCGCCGTGCAGGTCCAGGTACACCGCATCGAAGCCGCCGCGGTGCGCGTCGGCGACGATCTGCGCGCTGATGCGCTCGAAGGCCTCGCGCGTGACATGCGCCGACGGACTGGCGCCGGCCCAGGCCGAGGGCACGAGCGTCCAGCCGCGGCGGCGCGCATCGCGAATGAAGCCCCCCATCGGCAGGCTGGTCGGGCCCAGCCGTTCCAGCATCGCCTCGCCGACGCTGTAGGCCGGAAAGGCCGACCCGCTCTCGAAGGCGGCCCAGTCGGCCTTGCTGGGTGCGAAGGTGTTGGTCTCGTGCTGGAAACCGGCGACGAAGATGCGCATGACGGAGTGGAGGGGGCGTTGGAATCAGGGCGCGATGGTACCCAGGGCCGCAAGCTCCGCCTCGTCGAAGCCGGCAGCACGCCGGGCGTCGAGGTTGAAGGGGCCGCGCGGTCGCGGCGCGCCGTGGCGCACGGCCAGCTCGGCATAGGTGGCCAGCGGGTCCAGCCGGCGCTGCGCGCACAGCCACCGATACCAGCGGTTGCCGACCGCCACGTGGCCGATCTCGTCGCGCAGCACGATGTCCAGGATCTCGCCGCCGCGCACGTCGCCGGCGGCCAGCAGCTTGGCCTTGACGGCCGGCGAGGCATCCAGGCCGCGTGCCTCCAGCGTGCGCGGCACCAGCGCCAGCCGCGCCAGCGGATCGTGACGCGTGCGCTCGGCCATCTGCCACAGGCCATCGTGCGCGTCGAAGTCGCCATAACGGCAGCCGAGCGTGGCCAGGTGGTCGCGTAGCAGCTCGAAATGCAGCGCCTCCTCGCGGGCCACCTGCAGCCATTGGCGGTAGAAGGCTTCGGGCAGGCCGGCAAAGCGCCAGACGATGTCCAGCGCCAGATCGATGGCGTTCAGCTCGATGTGCGCCAGCGCGTGCAGCAGCGCGGCCCGGCCCTCGGGGCTGTGTGCCGAGCGCGACTTCAGCCGGGTGTGCGCGACGAGCCTGGGCCGCGAAGGCCGGCCGGGGATGCCCGCCGGCTCGTCGAGCACGGCGTCCGCGCCGACCTCGCCCTGCGTGGCCAGCGCGCGCGTGCCGGCGGCCTTCTCATCGGCGTCGCGGCATCGCAACCACTGCCGGGCCTGTTCGCGCAAGGTGCCCATCGCCGCGTCAGGTGAACACCGCCACCACCTGGCTGCCGAAGGCGGCCAGGCTGCCGTCGGGAGCCCACAGCCGCGAGCTGTGGTTGACGTAGCCGCCTTCGACCATCACCGACTCGCTGTCGGCCCGCCACCATCCCCGGGCAGGGGTGGCAGCCAATGGGCGCAGCTCCAGCGCCCAGGTGACCGAGCTGTTGGCGCTGGGCCGCGTCAGCTGGCCGACCACCGGCGTCGCCGGCAGGTCGGCGAGCAGCACAGTCTGGAGCTCGGCGGGTACGGACTGCGCTTCATCGCGGGCCATGCGCAGATGGATGCTCGTGCTGAAGCCCTGGCCGCCGGTGAAAGGTGGCGGCCCGGCGTCCCAGCGCATGTCGAAGTGCTGCAGGAAGACCGGCGCACCGGCGGGGCGGGCCGGTGGCGCCGGCAGCGCGTCGGCATCGTGCGCAGGCGCCGGGCGTTCGGGCCGGCGCACGGGCAGCGCCGAAGGGCGCTCGGCGCCGAACACGCCGATCATCACTGCGGCGACCGTGCCGTCCTGTCGCGCCTCGGCCTGCAGCTGGCAGACGTTGCGGCCCTGGCGCAGCAGGCGCACGGCGATCTCCACTTCGCCGGGGCCGACCGGTGCGACGAAGCAGGTCTGCAAACCGCGCAGGCTGGTCTCGGGCGACCAGGCACCGCCCGCCAGGTCGCGCATGGCCACCACCGCCAGCGTCGACACCAGCCCGCCGTAGCAGGTTCGGCCTTGCTGCCAGTCTTCGGTCACCGGGAAGTGCACGGCATCGCCGCCGATGCGGCGGCGCTGGATCAGCGAGGGCAGGGCATGCAGCACGGTCATGGGTGGGCGCAGGGAATGACCCGGACGATTATTCCAGCGCCGGGGCAATGGCATCATTCGCGCAACGGCAACGGTTTGCCCTCGGACAAGGCCCTCCATGGACCAGCGCGTCAACTTCGAAGCCACGATCAACCCGCTGTTGCAGGCGTGGACCGCCCCGCACGGTCTGCCGCCTTTCGATGCCATCCGGCCCGCCCACTTCGCGCCCGCGCTGCGCCAGGCGATGCAGGTCAACCGCGACGAGCTCGACGCGATCGCCGTGCAGAGCGCGCCGCCCGGCTTCGACAACACCATCGCCGCGTTCGACCGCTGCGGGCGGCTGCTCGGGCGCATCGAGGCGGTGTTCTACAACCTGACGGCGTCGAACACCTCGCCCGAGCTGCAGGCGGTGCAGCGCGAGATGGCGGCGCCCCTTTCGGCGCACTACAGCGCGGTGTACATGCATGCCGGCCTGTTCGCCCGCGTCGATGCGCTGCATGCGCAGCGCGATGCGCTGGGACTGACGCCCGAGCAGCGCCGGCTGCTGGAGCGCACGCACCTGGATTTCGTGCGCTCTGGCGCCAAGCTCGCGCCCGAGGCGCAGGCCCGCTACGCGCAGGTCATGGAGCAGCTGGCCGAGGCGACCACGCAGTTCGCGCAGAACGTGTTGCACGACGAGGCTTCCTACCAGCTGGTGCTGCAGGGCGAGGCCGACCTGGCCGGCCTGCCCGGCTTCGTGCGCGATGCGGCGCGCCAGGCGGCGATCGAACGCGGCCGTCCCGACGGCCATGTGATCACGCTGTCGCGCTCGCTGATCGTGCCTTTCCTGACCTACTCCGAGCGGCGCGAGCTGCGCGAGCAGGCGTGGCGCGCCTGGGTCGGCCGCGGCGAGCACGATGGCGAGCACGACAACCGGCCGGTGGCGCGGCGCATCCTGGAACTGCGCGCCGAGCAGGCCGCGCTGCACGGCCACGCGTGCTACGCCGACTATGCGCTCACCGACACCATGGCCGGCACGCGCGCGGCGGTGCACAAGCTGATCGACGATGTCTGGCCGCGTGCGCTGGCTGCGCTGGCGCGCGAACGCGAGGAGCTACAGCAGGTGCAGCGCGCACACGGCGCCGAGGCGGCGGCGCAGGCCATCGAAGCCTGGGACTGGCGCTACTGGGCCGAGAAGGTGCGCCAGCAGCGCTATGCGCTGG
>ERZ1645185.141-NODE-141-length-30070-cov-7.096585_pt1 | contig 30070 bp, 19 predicted proteins | sample MGYA00575351_ERZ1645185 | MGnify/ENA primary metagenome ERZ1645185 (study PRJEB40838, sample SAMN11284767) | freshwater sediment metagenome | isolation source: river sediment | host: Sediment | place: India: Jana village, Kanpur | collected 2015-12-17 ... | reverse complement strand
TAATGGTCGCGGTGCCGGCGGCGATGCCGGTGACCACGCCGCTGGCGGTCACCGTTGCGATACTCGTGTTGCTGCTGGCCCACGTGACCGTGCGGCCCGTGAGCACGTTGTTGCTGGCATCACGCGTGGTGGCGGTGCCGGTGCTGGTGGCGCCGACCTGAATACTCGTGGGGCTCAGCGACACACTCACGCTCGACACCGGCACGTTCGTCACGGTGATGTCGGCGGTGCCGTTCACGCCTTCGCTGGTGGCGGTAATGGTGGCGGTGCCAGCGGCGACGCCGGTAACCACGCCGCTGCTGTTGACGGTGGCAATACTCGTGTTGCTGCTGGCCCACGTGATGCTGCGGCCGGTGAGCACGTTGTTGCTGGCGTCGCGCGTGGTGGCGGTGCCAGTGCTCGTGCCGCCCACCTGAATGCTGGTGGGGCTCAGCGACACGCTCACGCTGCTCACCGGGGCCGGCGCGACCGTCAACGGTGCCGAGTCACTCTTACCCTCGCTGGTGGCGATGATATTGGCGGAACCAGCGGCGACCGCGGTGACCAGTCCACTCGAATTCACCGTGGCGACCGCACTATTGCTGCTCGACCACGTAACGGTGCGACCACTCAGCACGGTGCCAGCCGCCGAGCGCAGCACCGCCGTTCCCTGTACCGTGGCGCCCACCGTAATCGAGGAGTCGGCCAAGGTGGCATGAACGGAATCGACTGGCACCAGCGACACCGTGACCGTGACCGATCCGCTCTTTTCTTCGCTCGTGGCCGTAATGGTCGTGGTGCCTGGCGATACGGCCGTGACCAAGCCGGTCGACGATACCGTCGCGACAGCCGTGTTGGCGCTGCTCCACGTGACCGCGCGCCCGGTGAGCACCTGATTCGCCGCTCCACGCAGATCGGCCGTCCCCTGCGTGGTTTGCCCAACGAACAACGACCGCACGGCAAGCGACACCGTCACCGTGGCCACCGGCGTGGGCGACACGGTGACCGTGGCCTGGCCACTGACCCCTTCGATAGTGGCCCGAATGACCGACGTGCCATTGGTCAGCGCCGTGATGACGCCAGTCGCTGACACGGTAGCCACTGCTGGTGTGAGACTCGTCCACGTCACGATGCGCCCCGCAAGCGCCTCCCCACCCTCACTGCGGGCCGTGGCTGTGGCCGTGGTGGTCTGGCCAGGGAGCAACGAACTCGCGGCCAGCGCCACGGTCACCGTGGCCACGGGTACCGGCACCACGGTTACGGTGAAACTGCCGATCACACCATCCACCGAAGCAGAAATCAGCGCCGATCCGGGAGCCACAGCCCGTACGCGTCCTGTGCTCGACACCACGGCCACGGTGGGAGTGTTGGAGCTCCATTGCACCGTACGATCGGTGAGTTCGGTGCCGCCCGCATCGCGTATCGACAATGCCAGATCGCGCGCATCACCCACGAACAGCTGCGCCGGTGCCTGCATAATGGTCACCGTCGATACCGCAGCGTTGCGCACGAGTACAGCCGCCGTGCCGAGTCGTCCTTCGGATGAAGCGAACAGCACACCCGAGCCAGGCGCGAGCGCCGTGACGGTCCCGTCGGCCGCCACGGAGAAGAACGACGGCGCCCCGCCAATCCACGTGATGGTACGCTGTGGCAGCACCGCGCCCGATGCATCGAGCGCATCAGCGGCAAATCGTGTCGAGGCGCCAGCGAGCAAGGTGATGCTCGCGGGCGACACGCGCACCGCCGCCACCGGTGACGCATTCACCGTAATCGTGGCCGTTCCAGAGCGGCCTTCACTCGACGCGGTGATGGTGACCGATCCGGGCGCCGCCGCCGTTACCGTACCATCGGCCGCAACGCGGGCCACTGAGGTATTGCTGCTGACGTACGACACCGGACGACCGCTCAGCAGCGTCCCGTTTTCATCGGTGATCTGCACCGTGAGGCGCAGCGTCTGCCCCACAGTGATGACCGACTGCGACGGCGAAACGATGACCGCTCCGACCGGGCGCGGCAGCACATCGAGCAGCGCGGTGCCGCTTTGTCCACCGTTGGAGGCAGTGATGGTGACCGTACCTGGCGCCACGCCGAGCACGAGTCCAGTGGACGACACCGTGGCCACGCCGCCAGCACTTGAACTCCAGCCGAAGCTGCGATCGAGTAAGGCGGCGCCACCGGCATCACGCGCCACCGCCGTAAGCTGCGTCGACTGCCCCACGATGATCGTGTCGCGCGACGGGGTCACCTGTACTGACGCGGTGGGCACCGGGAGCACCGTGACAATTACCGTTGCCGACCGCGATTCACTCGCCGCGGTGATGGTGGCCACGCCGGGCGCCAGTGCCGTTACCACACCGTCGGCATTCACGACGGCAATCGCGGGCGCGCTCGATTGCCAGTCGATGGCACGATCGAGCAGCGGCTGCCCGCGGTCGTCCTGCGCTGTGGCCGCCAGCACCATGGTGCCGTTCACGAACACGGTGGGGCTCGGCGAGGTGAGCTGCACGCTGGCCACCGGTCGCTTCGTCACCCCGATTGCAGCCACTGCGCTTTTGCCTTCGGCGCTCACGGCAACCTGGGCACTGCCGGCGCGAACGCCGGTCACTTCCCCTGTCGTCGAGACGCGCGCCACCGTGCTGTCACTGGTCGACCACAACAGCTCGCGCAACGGGAGCTGTTTGCCGAGTTCGTCGAACAGCTGTGCCTGCAGCACCGTGCTGGCCCCCTCCACCACCGTGGCCGATCCCGGCGTGACGCTGACAGAGCCAACGGGCGCGAGCACCGGCTGCGGTGCCGTGATTTCGGTGAGTCCGCTACAGGCAGTGGTGAGCAGCGCCAACGCCGCCCAGGCGCTTCGCCACGCGCGCATGGCCCGGGCTGGCGTCACCGCTCCGACATGACCACGCGCGTTGGACGCGACAGGTGGTTTCTGGTGCCATCGCCAAGTTGCCCTTCGACGTTGAAGCCCCAGCACCACAGTGCATCGTCGGCGCTCGTGGCGCACGTGTGTGCACCGCTTGCGTGCACCGCAGCAAACGTGGCGCCGCCGGCAACCCGCGTGGGGACATCGCGAGTGGCATTGGTACCATCGCCCAGCTGCCCGTATACGTTGCGCCCCCAGCAGAACAGCTGCCCGCCACGCGTTCGTCCGCACGAGTGCACACCACCCACGGTCACCGAGGCGAATCGCGTACCACCGAACACTGGCGCGGGCACCGCCTGGTCACCATTGCCGCCGGTGCCGAGCTGCCCGAAGCTGTTGCGTCCCCAGCAAAAGGCTTCGCCCGTATCGGTTACGGCGCAGGAATGCGTGGCACCGGCTGCGATGCTGGTGAACCGATGCTCGCCGCTCACGAGAGTTGGTGTGCGCACATCGGTTCGACTGCCGTTGCCGAGCTGCCCGTTGGCATTCGCGCCCCAGCAGTACGCTTTGCCGTCGTACGCGATGGCACAGCTGTGATTCCATCCGGCAGAGAGCGAAATGAACCGTAGACCGTTGCCCACTGACACCGGTGACGAGCGGTTCTGCGTGCCGCCATCGCCCAGTTGCCCGTTGGCGTTCGCGCCCCAACACAACACCTCGCCACCATTGGTGAGTCCACAGGTGTGGTTCTGGCCGGCGCGCAGCACGCGGAAGGTCTGATTGCCAGCGACCCGAACCGGCGCCGACCGTGACGTGAAGGTGGCATCGCCCAACTGCCCACGATCGTCGGCGCCCCAGCAATACGCGTCGCCACCGCGAGCCACGCCGCAGCTGTGCGCGAGTCCGGTGGTAACCTGCGCGAAGTCGATGTCACCGACAATGGGCGCCGGCGCCGAACGCGCTTCCGCATCGCCGTCGCCGAGTTGACCACGATCATTGGCGCCCCAACAGAGCACCCGCGAGGCAATCAGCGCGCACGAATGCCGGCCACCGGCGGCAATGATGCCGGGGTCGTCGGTGGCACGCACCGTTGCCGTTGGCGCATTGGCCGCCGCAGACGCCGCCCCTGCCGACGCTCGCGCCGCTGCCAGTGCCGCTCGACGTTCGGCCCGGCGCGCTCGCGCTTCGAGTGAGTCAACGCGCAGCGAATCGAGCAGCCGTTGCGCCGCTGCCATGGAATCGGTCGGCGCTACCATCGCGCCCGCTGCCGAGTCGCCAACCAGAGCGACACTATCGGGCGCGGCCGCGACCTCCGCCACGATTGGCAACTCAACCGTCGCCTGATCGAGCGGTACGTCGGCCACCTGTGCCGTGCGCGCGAACGGTCCGATTTGTTTGGCGTACATGGCGTACGCCACGCCACCGACCATCGCGAAGCTCAGCGCGGCGGCGAGCAACCAGCGGCTACGCGACCCTTTGGAAGGCGCGCTGGGCACTTCCGGTTCGTTGGCCCACGACGGCGCGGCGTCATCGTCATCGTCGGCTACCACGGTCGCCGCAGGCGGCGTAGGTAGCCGCACCAGTGCCTCGGCCGGCACATCGCCGATCGCCCCTACACCAGCAGGGGTTGGCCGCGCAAAGCGCACGGTAGCGTCGTTCTCACTCCCCGCGCGGGAGCCGTCGGTACGCGGTGCGGCCTTTTCGCGCTCACGTCGCCGCTTGTGCGAGTCTTCCCACTGCTTCCAGTCGGACGGCACCACCCAGGCATTCAGCGCGACCAGCAATCCTTCGGCGCCCGCCCAGCGCGCGCCGGGGCGCTTCTGCAACATGCGCTCCACGATGTACTGCAACCGTGCTGGCACAGCGTCGGGGCGCAGCGAATCGATGGCCGGCAGATCTTCGTGCTTCTGCTTGTAGATCACATTGTACAGCGCGTCACCTGCCCAGGGGCGCTGCCCCGTGAGCATCTCCCACGCAACGAGACCGAGGCTGTACAAATCGGAGCGGGCGTTGGCCGGTGCGCCGTCGATCTGCTCCGGCGCCATGTAGGCCGGCGTTCCGATGGCCGATCCGGTCATGGTGAGACGCGAATCGAACTCGCTCGAGTGCGCGATGCCGAAGTCGCTGAGCATGGCGCGACCGCTTACCGAGTCGATGAAGACGTTTTCCGGCTTCACGTCGCGGTGTACCACGCCATTCCGATGCGCGAACGCCAACGCTTCGGCGATATCGCGCAGCACGCGCTCGGCGCGCTCCGCATCGAACGGTGCTTCGTCCTGAATGACCTGCTTGAGCGTGCGACCGGGTACGAGCTGCATGACCAATGCCAGCCCGCCGTCGGCGAGGCGTTTTACCGCGTAGACAGTAACAATGTTGGGATGCTGCAGGCGCGCCACCGTTCGCGCCTCTCGCTCAAGGCGCGCGATGGCTTCGTCGGCGGTCGCGGCGAAACGCGGGCGCACCACCTTGATGGCGACATCGCGAAAAAGTGCGCGATCGCGTGCCTTGTACACGACAGCGCTTCCGCCGCGGCCCAGTTCACCTAGCAGCGTGTATTCGTCGGACAGGTCACCGATATCCTGCGGCTCGTGCATCGGATCCACGAATCAGCGACTCCGATACGTGAACTGTACTTCGCCCATTTCGACCCGATCGCCGTCGGCAAGCGCCTGCACCGCATCACCGGCCATCTGCACACCGTTATGCACGACCGGATTGGTGTGCGACAGGTTCTGCAGTTGCCACACCGCGTTGTGGAAGCGCATCACGGCGTGAGCGCGACTGACCGTCTTGTCGCGCAGCTGGACGTGCTTGTACAACTCGCCATCGGCGCGGCCGAACGTCACCTCAATCCCGTTGGGCCCTTCCACGCGTACGAATCGAATTTCCCGGCCGGCATCGATCCCCGACCCGACTTCGAGTCGTCCGGGCAGAAACTGCAGGGTACCCTCGGCGGGCACACTGAAGCGCAGGGCGTGGCCTTCGACCATGGTACCGGGTACGCCGGCGCCGTTGACGATGGGGTGATCGGAGGGGGCTGCGGGAGCCGGTGATACGGGAGTGGGAACTACGGGCGAGGAGGGGGGAGTGCGCGTGACGAACTCGCGCACCACTGCCGAGGGACGGGGCGGCGTAGCGGCCGATGCGGACACGGCGGGCCACGAGATTGCCGGGGACCTCATGCGTTCCTCGGCGCTGAGCGTACCGAACAGCGGCAGGGGCGCATCCTCGTCTGCCCCCACGCTGGGCGTGCGGTTGACCCACCACCATGCGCCACCCGCAATCAGCACAACGCCGATGGCGAGGAGAGCCAGCAGGGTGGCGAGTTGGGGAGACATAGTGGGCAGTCGGACGCGGAAGGGAGACAAAACGTTCTACACACCGCGACCGAAAACGGCTCCCGCGGTACAGATGGAGTAATCTACATCTACAGGCGTAGACAGGCAGTCTTGGGCTGGCCGCAGAATTGGTGCGCTACAGCAACTGGAAAGCTCGGGAGATCGGCGATTTCGTACCGCCACCGCTGGCGCGCACAGCGCTTCCGGCGATATCTCTGCGCCATGGCCAATGCCCAACCTCTCGTTCCTTCTGTAGTCGTGGTTCACGGTGCCCTCGGCAGCGCAGAACAGCTGTGTCCGCTTGCCGATGCATTGCGAGCCCAGCGCCGGTACGCGTCGGTTTCCACCGTCGAGCTGCCCGGTCACGGACGCACTCCTCTGGAGGAGGGCGTCCCATTCATGATGACGAGCTTCGCCATGGCGTTGCAGGCGCACATTCATCATGAGCGCCTCGAGCGACCGATTGTATTCGGATACTCCATGGGCGGCTACGCCGCGCTGCTGCTCGAACATCTGGCGCCCGGTACACTCGGCGGCATCGTCACGCTTGGGACCATGCTGCACTGGACACCTGCCACGGCCAGCCGCGCCGCCGCCAGACTCGACGCTACGACCATGAAAGAGAAAGTGCCGGCCTTTGCGGCGTTACTGGCCGAACGGCACGAACTGGCTGGCGGATGGGAGCAGCTGGTCGGCCGAACCGCCAGGCTGCTGCGGGCACTCGGCGACGACCCGCCGCTCACCGACGCGATTCTCACGAGCATCCACTGCCCGGTGCATCTGCTCGTGGGCGACCGGGACGATTCCGTAACACTCGAGGAAGCAACGCGTGCGGCCTCGCACCTGCCACACGCACGCGCCTCGATGCTTCACGACACGCCACATCCCATTGAAAAGGTGTCGCTCTCCCACATCGTGCAGGAAGTGAGCGATTTGGCGTCACTCCTCACATCTGGAAGCTGACCGATGTTCCGTTCGTTTCGCGTACCCGAGCGCCTCTTCGCCATCGCCATGTGGGTCGTGTCGATGGTGTTCGCCGGATTCCTCATCGGACTCGGCGGCAAAATCGTTGGCGAACTGCCGGGGGTGGACACAACGATCACCATCCGGGACTTCATCGACCCAGCGAAAGCCGCACCACTTCGGGCGCGTCGTGACTCGCTCATTGGGGAGAGCAAGCGCACGCAGGACGCGCGCGATCGCGCGGCGCAGGAGCATGCGACAGCCCGCAACGTGTATTCGGCGCAGCGTGAACAGTTCGATGCCTGGATTGCCACGCGTACGGCTACGACCGACCCGCAGCAGGATCCGGAGGTCATTGGCCGCACGCGACTGCTCGATTCGCTCAAGGTGCTCGAACGCGAGGCCGAGGCGAAGGTCGAACAATACGACGCCACGCTGCTCGCAATCAGTCAGGCGCAGGAGTACACACGCGAGCAGGAGATGGAACTCGAAATTGGTGCTCGCGCGCCATTCGAGAAGGCGCAGTTCCGGCAGGAGTTGACGACCTTTGGCATTCGTCTGGCACTGACCTTACCGTTGCTGCTGATTGCCGGCTGGCTGGTGGCACGCCAACGACGCAGCGAGTACTGGCCGTTGCTTCGTGGCTTCGTGCTCTTCGCGGTATTTGCCTTCTTCGTGGAACTCGTTCCCTATCTGCCGAGCTACGGCGGCTACGTGCGCTACGGTGTGGGCATTCTGGCGTCGGGTGTAGTAGGCGTGTGGATCATTCGCGCCATGCGTCGCTACGTCGCGCAGCGGCAGGCGGTGGAACAGCAGAGCGAAGCCGAGCGTCGCCGGTCATTGCCGTACGAAGAGGCACTCAAGCGCATCGATGGCGGTGTATGCCCTGGCTGCGAGCGCGCGGTGGCCAAGGGACCGCACGGGATTTCGAATTTCTGCGTCCACTGCGGATTGCGGCTGTTCGACTCCTGCGGCACGTGCAACATCCGCAAGAACGCGTTCTACCCCTACTGCCCCGATTGCGGTGCCCCCGCAACGGCAGCGGCCGCGCCGGGCTGATTATCTCTGCCTAACGCGGCCGTACTTCACGCGCGCGAGAGCATCGCGCGCGTTGGTGTTCAGTCCTTCGCCTTGCGCCGCTCGCCGGAGAACAGCGCTTCACCCTGCCCGCCGAAATCGACTTCGCCCTTGATGTTGTCGGCGTCAACAATGGTGCCGTTGAAGGTAAGGGTCGTACCACCGCTGGTGTTCACGGCGAACGAGAACGTGTTGCCCTTTACCGTGCCTTTGAACGGCAACGTGCCCATGCGCCCCGACTCGTAGGTGCCGGCGAGAGAATCACCTTGTTGCTTGATGGTCACCGTTGGGGTGCCGGTGCCATTCTCGGTGACCACCTTGAAATTCCAGATGCCCGAGAGGTCAACGGCGACGCGCTGCGCGATGAGTGCCGACGCAGAGACCAGCGTGGTGGCGGCCAGGGCCACCGCAACAAAGGCAGACCGATTGGTTGAGAACATGGCGTTGGAAACTCGTGAGGAATGTGAGTGCACGCGAGAATTCAGCGCGCCAGGCCGGCGCCGAACGTCGCCACGCCCGGGAGCGTAATGGGCAGCTTGCCCGTAATGGGCGCGCGCCCCAGCAACGCGCGAGCGGCGGCGCGCTGCGATGCCGTCCACGGGCTCCACGCGATGAGGTGCGCTTCCGTGAGCGGCAAGCCGAGTTGCAGATACGGATTGTTGAAGCTCACCAGTACCACCGGCGTGTTGGCCGACCGGAGTCCGTTCAGCAACTCGGGCAACCCCTTGGTGGGCACCATGCTCGCCGTGTTGGTGGCGGCGCCGATGTAGCTCGAGACCAGCACCAGGTCGGCGCCGCGCGCGATGGCGAGCGCGTTCTCGACCGACGCGGGCAGAATGGTGGGATCGGGTGTGATGCGATAGCCGCCGGCGTTGCCTGCTGCGGCGCCTGCCGTGGCTTCGGCCACGACCTCCGGCGTCAGCGTCAGCGACAACAGGCCGGGATAGGCACTGCGCAACTCGGCGTCGAATCCGCGCCCAGCGGCGAGGTCGACACGCGAAGACACGGTAATGCTCACCACCTTGGCTTGCCTCGCCATCTTGAATGGCACCAGCGACAGCGAATCACGAACCAGTGTGATGGCTTTGGCGGCCGCCTCGCGTGCCGGTGCCTGATTGCGCACCGTGCCGACTTTGCTGCGAACGGCTTCGACGTCGACGAAACGGTTGGCGTGCAAACCGAATTCGTGTTTGGCCGCCAGCAGCTTGCGCACCGACTCGTCGAGTCGGGCTTCCGTCAAACGCCCCTTGGCGACGGCATCCACCACCGCTTCGATGCTCACCTTGGCATCGGTGGGCATGAGCAGCACATCGTTCCCCGCTTCCACGGCGCGGATGGTGGCTTCCCCCATGGTGAGTCCACCCAGCACGCCGTTCATGTCGAGCGCGTCTGTCATCAGCAGTCCACTGAAGCGCATGTCACGCTTGAGCAGGTCCGTCATGACGGCACGACTCAACGTGGCGGCCGTTTTGGTGGTATCGAGCGCGGGCAAGTCACCGTGGAACGTCATCATGCCGCGCAACCCAGCATCGATGGCGGCCTGGAACGGTCGCAGTTCGACACTGTCGAGACGCGCCCGTGACACGTTGACGCGCGAGAGTTCGAGATGCGAGTTCTGCTCGGTGTCGCCGTGTCCCGGGAAGTGCTTGCCCGTGGCGAGCATCCCGTTTTCCTGGATGCCACGCACGAGCGCCGCACCCATCTCCGAAACCAGCGCGGCGTCCTCGCCGAACGACCGTGCGCTGATGACCGGATTCTTGGGATTGTTGTTCACATCGAGCACAGGGGCGAAGGCCATGTGAATGCCCATTGCGCGCCCTTCTTCGGCGGTAACCCGCCCCATTTCGTACGCCAACTTGGGGTCACGCGTGGCGCCGATACCCATCTGGTACGGGAAGCTCGTGGCGCCCCCCAACTCGATGGCATTGGGCAGGAACCAGCCGCCGCGGGCGCGGAAGGCCGCACCGGTTTCCAGGTCGGCACCAACGAGCAGCGGCAGCTTGGCCGCGCGCTGGAGCGCGTTCACCTTGGTGGCGATATCCATGGGCCCACCCACCGACACGATGATGCCGCCCAGTTCGAGATCAACAATCTGCTTCTCGATGGCCGCATACCCCGGTGCATCAGTGGCGGTGTAGTCGCCGAGGGTCCACACCCACACCATCTGCGCCACTTTCTGGCGCACCGAGAGCGTGGCCAGCGCGGAGTCGGCCCATGCGATATCGGCTCGTACCGACGCTGCCGATGGGCGGCTCGCCGCCGCCGCGGGCACGACGGGCGTGGCAGGCGATGCAGGCCGGGTACCCGCCGCAGCACAGCCAACGGCGAGAACGGTAACCAGTGGGGTGAACCAGGCGCGGGCCATGGAGAACCGGGAGACGATTGAAGCGGAGGAGAGGCCGGAAATGCCGGGCAGGAGTGTGCGTGCAATGTACACACGAGCCCACGAGAGGATCACGGAGACTTAACCTGCCGGGCCTACTGCAGCGCGCGAGCCAGTGCCGCACGGCCACCCACCACCGGCAGCGAGATCATGCTCGCGTCGAGGTCCACCGTGAGCACGGTACCGGGCTGCGGCCACAACGTGAAATCCTTGTCGCTCGAAAAAATCATGAGGCCAAGCTGCTTCCCCGCCGGGATGATCTGATCGTCGGGCTCGAGGTCGAACGATACCGTAACGGGCGCACCGGCACGCAGCGGTTCGCTCATACGCAGCGACTTGGCGTTCTGCGCATCCGCCCATCCGCGCGTCACGATGCCGTTGGGGTCCATGGCTCCGCGGGTGTTGGGCGGGAACGGCAGTTCCACCAACCATACGGACAAGTTGGCGGCTGCCTTGCTGGACGACACGCGCAGCGTCACGCGGGCGGTGCCACTGACGTGCACCGGTGCCGTGAACGTGGGCAGCGCGTACAGCAAGCGATTCGGCGATGCGGCCGCCATGGCCAACTGGGCGCCGCTGAACGACACATCATCGGTGAGCGATTCGCTGCCCTGCCCCGCCAGTCGCGCCAGCGCCAATCCACCCACCTGCGCGCCGCCCTTCACGGCAAACAGCTCCACCGGGGCACTTTCCGGATGCGGATAGGCCGCATAGGGCGTTGGGCTCTGCCGCGAGGCGCCTTCACGCACCACGAACGAACGCGGGTCCTGCTCCACCCCGTTCTGCACGCCGAGCAGATAGCGCGTAAACCACTTGTTCATCATCGCGAGAGGCGGCTCGCCACCGTGGCCACCCTGATGGAAGTACATCTGCACCGGCACTCCGTTGGCGCGCACCGCGTCGGCCATGAGCGTCGTGTGTGACGGCATCACGTTCCAGTCGTTGAAGCCGTGTGCCGTGAGCATCGCGGCGCGAATGCCCTTGGCCTGCTCGATGTAGTCGCGCTTGACCCACCAGTCGCTGAGGTCACCCGTGCGACGGTCGATATTCGCGGTGATCTGGGCATCGCGCACACGGGCGTTGCAGGTGGCGCGCATGGCCGGATTGCCGCTCTGCACGTAGTCGTACAGCACATCGACGTCTTCGCCCTGATAACCACCGGGCGCGCGCACCAAACCATTCGCGCGGTAATAGCGGTAGTACGAATTGTTGGGTGACACGGGGATGATGGCTTCGAGGCCCTTCACGCCCGTGGTCGCCACGGCCACCGGCAGCGTGCCGTTGAACGACGTACCGGTCATGCCCACCTTGCCGGTACTCCAGGTCGCGTTCACCTCGGTGGTTCCGTCGACCGTGCTGTAGCCTTTGGCGCGTCCGTTGAGCCAGTCGACCACGGCCTTGGGTGCCAGCGATTCGTTGATGCCACCAATGGTCACGCACCCTTGGCTGAGCCCCGTACCCGGCGACTCGGAGTGCACCACGGCGAAACCACGCGGCACCCAGTTGCGCACCTGCGAGTTGGAAATACGCGTGCGATTGGCGTTGTACGGCGCCCCCTTGCCGATGGTGCGCGTCGGCGGCGCGGCGCCCAACTCCTGCTTTACCGAATAGAAGATGTCGTCGTTCGGGTCGGTGCCCGCGAAATAGGGACTCGTCTCGTACACCACCGGCACTTTGAGTCCGGTGGCCGTCGGTCCCGGACGGGTCACATCGACGTGCACGCGGTCGCGCTTGCCATCGAAGTCGGAGTCGAACTCCGTTTCCACCCACAGCCGTTCGCGAATCCATTGCGTGGTATCGGCAAAGGCCGGCGTCACCTGCGACTGGCCATCGGTGATGACGTACGGGGCGGGAACGGCCCCGGCCGGTATGCCAGCCACCGTGGCGGATGGCGCGGGTCCAGTGGACGGGCGGCACGCGGCAAGCAGCGTGGTCAGGACGAGGGCCGAGCGGCCCGTGGCAGCGCGGGAAAACGCCAGGTGGGAATTGGTCATCCCCAAAGCTCCATTGGTGCCGCATGGGCCGCCAGTGTCACCACCCTCCTCCGCGACCCGCAAGTCGATGTAGGGGTTTTCGCGGTGGTTGGCGCAGCCGGTGTCCCCTTTCGTTGAGAGGAGCCCGATCGCCGTGCCCAACCATTACCCGACACTGACGCTCATGCGCGTACTCATTCTGCACGGAGCCAACGGCCCCGACCCACTGCTCGACCAGTTGGCCGAGCGACTGCGCGTGGACTTCGAAGTGCGAAAAGCCAGCGTGGAAACGGTGCATCTCGCCGATGTCCCGGTGGCCTGGTGCCAAGGCTGCTTCGAGTGCTGGACCCATACTCCGGGGACCTGCAAGATCCACGATGCGGGTCGAGATGTGGCGCGCGCATTCGTGCAGGCTGATGCCGTGCTGTTGCTCACCCCCGTGCACTTCGGCAGCTATTCGTCGGCCATTCGCAAGGCCCTCGATCGCACGTTGGGCATGCTGCTGCCTTTCTTTCATCGCATCGACGGGGAAACCCATCATGCGCCGCGCTACGAGTATCCACCCGCGCTTGGCGTGTTGGCGGTGCTCGACGCCCCCGATGCCGACGGCGAAGCCACCGTGCGCGCCCTTGCGCACCGCAATGCCATCAACTTCTCGTCGCCGGCCAGCCCCGTGGTCACCATTACCCGCACCGACGGGGCCGCGCAGCAGTTTGCCGCCTGTGATGAGCTGGCCGATGCGCTGTGTGCCCCCCATTCGGGACCACCGCGCATCACCAATGTGGAGGCGCTGCTGCCCACCATTGCGGAGGTGGGTGCCGGCACGTCGCCGCGACGCGCCCTGTTGCTGGTAGGCAGCAGCAAACCGCGTGGCACCAGTACCAGCGAGGCGTTGGGGCTCGAGCTCATGGAGCGGCTCGCCATGCGGGGCATTGCCGGCACCACGCGATACGTACACAAACACGCCCACGAAGAGCACGGCATTGCCGACCTGTTGGCAGAACTGCGCGAGTGCGACCTGCTGGTCATCGCCACTCCGCTGTATGTGGACGCGCTTCCCTATCTGCTCACCCAAGTGCTCGAAGCGGTGGTCGCCGACCGACGGAGCTCGGCAAAACCGCCCACCCTGTCCGTCGCGATGATCGTCAATTGCGGCTTCCCCGAAGCCAGGCATACGGCCGTCGCCCGCACCATCGGCGGGCTGTTCGCACGCGACGCGCGGGCAAAGTGGGCCGGTGCACTGCAGGTGGGGGAAGGCGGGGCCATTGCCGGGCGTCCGCTGGACGAGTTGGGCAAGATGGCCCGTCATCTGGCTTGGGCATTCGACGAAGCCGCCCGCGCCCTCGCCGAGGGGGAGGCCATTCCCGGCAGCGCCCTGCGGCGATTCCAGCAACCGCTCATTCCGCAGCGGGTGTACACGGCGGCGGCCGATTTGGGATGGTTGTGGAGCGCGGCGCACGAAGGGGCCCTCAGTTCGCTCTGGGAGCGCCCCGATGTGGCCATTCCGGAAGAAATCCCCGGTTTTCCGTCGGGAGGTCGGCCCGTGGCACCGTCCACGCCGGGTGACCGCGCCCCCATAAGCTGAAGCGGGAGGCGCTCTGATATAGGTCGGGCTACTGGCAACATCGGGCACGGGCGGTGATTTTCTACAGGATATGCCCCGACCGGCCCTTTAGAAGGGTCGGTGCGTTCCCCCTCCCACCGACCTCCCCGTGCTCGAGCAGTACGCCCTAATCCTCGCCCTCGGCTGCGCGGCGATTGCCATCGTTTATGGCATCGTGTCCGCGCGCTGGATCATCGCCCAGCCTGCCGGCAATGAGCGCATGCAGGAAATCGCCGGCGCCATTCGCGAAGGCGCCGATGCTTACCTCAAGCGCCAGTACACCACGATCGCCATCGTCGGCGTGGTCCTTTTCCTGGCCGTCGGCTTCGGGCTCGGCAGCTGGCTCACGGCCATCGGCTTCGCCATCGGTGCCTTTCTCTCGGGCATCGCGGGCTTCATTGGCATGTTCGTGTCGGTGCGCGCCAACTCCCGCACAGCGCAGGCGGCCACCAAGGGGCTCAACGCCGCGCTGAACATCAGTTTCAAGGGTGGCGCGATCACCGGTATGCTGGTGGTGGGGCTCGGCTTGCTGGGCGTCGCCGGCTTCTACATGGTCGCCATCGGCGATGCGACGGGTGAGGAGGCGGTGAAGCACGCGCTCGAGCCGATGGTCGGTCTGGCCTTCGGCTCTTCTCTTATCTCTATCTTCGCACGTCTCGGCGGCGGCATCTTCACGAAGGGCGCCGACGTCGGCGCTGACCTCGTGGGTAAGGTGGAAGCGGGCATCCCCGAAGACGATCCGCGTAACCCGGCCGTTATCGCCGACAACGTGGGCGATAACGTGGGCGACTGCGCCGGTATGGCGGCCGACCTTTTCGAGACGTACGCCGTGACGGTGATCGCGGCCATGCTCGTGGCGGGCCTTGGGTACTCCACGTACGGCAACACTGGCGTGCTCTACCCGCTGGTGCTCGGCGCGGTGTCCATTCCGGCATCCATTGTGGGCACGTTCTTCGTGAACGTGAAGCCCGGCGGCAAGATCATGAACGCGCTGTACCGCGGCCTCATCGTGTCGGGCGTGCTCGCGGCCATTGCGTTCTTCTTCGTCACGCAGACGATGTTTCCGCAGGCGCAGGGGATGAACCTCTTCATCTGCGCGATGATCGGCCTGGCGCTCACTGCGGCGCTGGTGGTGATCACGGAGTACTACACGGCCACGGAGTACGGGCCGGTGCGGGAAATCGCGAAGGCGTCGGAGACGGGTCACGGCACCAACGTGATCTCGGGGCTCGCGGTGTCGATGCGTTCCACGGCGGCGCCGGTGCTGGTGGTGGCCGCGGCGATCTACGCCTGCTTTGAATTCGCCGGTTTGTACGGTGTGGCCATTGCGGCGACCTCCATGCTTTCGATGGCCGGTATGATCGTCGCGCTCGACGCGTACGGCCCCATCACCGACAACGCCGGTGGTATCGCCGAGATGAGCCATCTCGGTCCGGAGATTCGCAAGACGACGGACGCGCTCGACGCGGTGGGTAACACCACGAAGGCGGTGACGAAGGGCTACGCGATCGGCTCGGCCGGCCTCGCGGCGCTGGTGCTCTTTGCCGACTACAGCAGCAAGCTCGGTGAGCACCTTGGCGCGCCGGTCAACTTCTCGATCGATGATCCGAAGGTCGTGATCGGCCTGCTCATCGGCGGCATGATTCCGTACCTGTTCGGTGCGGCGGCCATGACGGCCGTGGGCCGTGCGGCGGGCGCCGTGGTGCAGGAAGTGCGCCGTCAGTTCAAGGAACTGCCCGGCATCATGAAGGGCACGCAGAAGCCGCAGTACGATCGCGCCGTGGACCTGCTCACCAAGGCAGCCATTCGCGAGATGATTGTGCCGTCGCTGCTGCCGCTCGTGATTCCGGTAATCGTGGGCCTGGTGCTCGGCGGCGCCGCGCTGGGCGGCCTGCTCATGGGCACGATCGTGACGGGTCTCTTCGTCGCCATCTCCATGTGCACCGGGGGCGGTGCATGGGACAACGCGAAGAAGTACATCGAAGAAGGCAACCATGGCGGCAAGGGCAGCGATGCCCACAAGGCTGCGGTCACGGGTGATACGGTGGGCGATCCGTACAAGGATACGGCCGGCCCGGCCATCAACCCGCTCATCAAGATCATCAACATCGTGGCCCTCCTGCTGGTCCCGCTGCTCTCCAAGGCCTGATACGTGTCAGCATCACCTGTATCGTCACCGCGCGGACCGGAATTGGTCCGCGCGGTTGGCGTTTGGGCCCTCGCGGCCAGCATCTTCAACGTCACCGTTGGTGGCGGCATTTTCCGGCTCCCTGCAGGCGCGGCAGCAGCCGCCGGCGCAGCGGCACCGTTCGTTTATCTCATCTGCGCCGCGGTAATGGGGTTCGTGGTGCTCTGCTTCGCGGAAGCGGGCAGTCGCATCACGCTCACTGGTGGCCCGTATGCGTACGTGGAGGCTGTTTTCGGCCGCTACGTGGGGTTTCTCGCCGGCGTATTGCTGTGGATGCTGGGAACCACGGCCGTGGCCGGGGTGTCGAGCGCCTTTGCCGAAGGGCTCGGCGCGTTGTTCAACATGCCGTCGCTGCGTGTGCCGGTGATCGTGTCCATGTTCGTGCTGCTCGCGTGGATCAACATTCGCGGTGTGGAGCAAGGCACGAAGCTCATCGTGGTGGCGAGTATCGCGAAGCTGCTGCCACTGATCGCGTTCGTGGCCATCGGAGTGTTCTACATTCAGCCGGACAACCTCACCATTCGTGAGATGCCGAGCCCGTCAAGCCTGGCGCGCGCGGCTATCGTCTTGGTGTTCGCGTTCAGCGGCGTGGAGACGGCCCTCGTGCCAAGCGGTGAGGTGCGAGATCCGGCCCGCACGGTACCGCGGGCATTGGCCATCGCGATGATTGGTGTCACGCTGCTGTATCTCGCGGTGCACCTGGTGGCAGCAGGCTTGCTCGGCGATTCGCTGGCCACGAGCACCGCGGCGCCGCTCGCCTTTGCAGCGGAAAGCTTTCTGGGGACGCCCGGTCGCCTGCTGTTGTTGGTAGGCGCGAGCATCAGCATGTTCGGCTACGTGAGTGGTATGACCCTCGCCGTGCCGCGCGCGCTGTTCCGTTTCGCTGAAGATGGGTTGTTGCCGCGCGTCGTGGGCACCGTGCACCCGTCGTATCGCACACCGCATGTGGCCATCATCATCCAGACCACGCTGGTGGCATCGCTGGCCGTGTTCAATTCGTTCGAGCAGCTTGCGGTGATTTCCAATCTCGCGGCATTGCTGCTGTATGCCGGCTGTGCGGCGGCCACGTTCATGCTGCGCAAGCGCGGCATTCGTCAGGAAGGCGCCGTGCCCTTCTCGGTGCCGGGCGGGCCACTGGTGCCGTTCATCACCATTGGGCTCATCGCGTGGTTGCTCACCAGCATCACGCAGGCCGAGTGGACGGTGCTGTTGCTCACGCTCGGCGTAGCCACGGCCTTCTACGCCGTCGCCGCCCGCACGACTGGGGTGAGAGCCAATTAGGCGGCCTAAAGGGGGTCAGAGTCAGATTGACTCAGCCCCCTTCGACTTATGGGCCAGTGCGCACTGACAGTGAAATGCGGGCACCGGTGCCGAGCAGTTCCACGAGCCCTTCGCGATCAATCTGTACAACGCAGATCGGGGTTGTAGGCGCGGCCACTTCGAGCGACTGCCACGCATTGTCGCGGGCCGAGCGTACCCGCAGCTGCACCCCGGGTATCTGCATAGTCAGCATCCGCACGAGGTACGCGCGCCACGCATTCTGGTCGTCAGGTTGCGGCAATGGCTGCGCGGTACGCGCATCGCGAACCAGCGGGCGACCGGCGCCGGGCAGGTCGAGGTGCCACCGACCGGGGATATGGACATCGCCGGCCTCGGAGCGTATGTGCACGTACCCATCCCACGCGCGCAGCGGGGCTTCGGCAATACGCCGTTCGGCCTGATGGGCCTCTGGATGCGCCCGGCGGCGCGCATTCTCGGACATGCGCGTAAGATAGCGCGAGAACAGCTGTTGCACGGGGCACCATAGGCGTGGTCCGTTCGCCAGATTACAGTATCGAGCAACATTCTCCCCAGTGAAGCACCAGCGAGATCGTATGAAAGTTTCCGAACTTATGCGCACCGACGTGCGTACCATCCGCGCCGACGCCAACGTGGCCGAAGCCGTTCAGATCATGGCCGACTCGCACGTGAGCGGGTTGCCGGTTGTCGATCGGTCTGACCGCGTGGTTGGCGTGCTCTCCACCACCGACGTGTTGCAGGCACAGGCCGAGCACGACGACCGCCGCGCGCGCACCGAATTGTTCGAACGCACGGAAGTGCGCGAACTCATGTCCACCCCGCCGCACACGATCGGCCCTGATGCCGACGTACGCGATGCGGCCAAGCACATGCTCGAGGCCGAAGTGCATCGCCTCTTCGTGGTCGACGGCGATCAGTTGGTGGGCGTCATCTCGCAAACCGATATCGCCCGTGCCGTGGGAGCCGGTGAGATCTGAGCTGAGCTGCGGCCCTCGCTGAGAAGCACTGTCCCCGCCCTCGTGTCCATCCTCGACCGCGATAGTCTGCGCGCGTTCTGCCGGCACACGCACGCCGAGTGTACACCAACGCGTGCTGGTGTTCTCGATGGCCTCACGTTCGGGCTGAAGGACATCTTCGATGTGGCGGGGCACCGCACAGGCTTCGGCAGCCCCGACTGGCTGCGCACACACCCGGCGGCGACTGCGCACGCGTGGGTGCTGGATTGTTTGTTGTCGGCCGGCGCCACCATGGTGGGGAAGACTCACACCGAGGAGATGGCGTTCAGCCTGACCGGCGAGAACGCGCACTACGGCACGCCCATCAACCCGGCGGCGCCTGACCGTGTGCCGGGTGGGTCGTCCAGCGGGTCGGCCGCGGCGGTAGCAGGCGCGCTCGTTGACTTCGCCATTGGCAGCGATACCGGCGGGTCGGTGCGGGCGCCGGCCAGTTTTTGCGGGGTGTACGGACTGCGCCCCACACACGGTCGCATTTCGCTCGCCGGTGTATGCCCGTTGGCGCCGATGTTCGACACCTGCGGCTGGTTCGCGCGCGATGCCGACGTGTTGGCACGGGTTGGGGAAGTCTTGCTGCAGTCGAGTGTGCCGTCGACCGTGCCGGCGGTGCGAGTACTCGTGGCCACCGACGCCTTCGCCCAGGCCATACCCGAGGCGGCGGCCGCGTTGGCGCCGGCCGTGCACCAGGTGGAGGCGCTGCTGGGACGCGCCGAGGCGGTGACAGTGTCACCCGACGGCCTGCCTGCGTGGTTCGAGGTGTTTCGGGTACTGCAGTACGCCGACATCTGGGCGGCGCACGGCGAGTGGGTGCGGGCGGTGCAGCCGCAGTTCGGCCCGCAGATTGCCCCTCGCTTTACGGCGGTGTCGCAGGTGCGAGCAGACGAGTTGGCGTCTATGCAGCAGCGTCGCGCGGAGATTCGTGCGCATCTGGATAGGCTGCTCGACGGCGATACCGTGCTGTTGATACCGAGCGCGCCCGATGTGGCCCCCAAGCTGGCACTACCTCCGCAGGAAACCGTGGCCGTGCGTGAGCGGGCGTTGGCGCTCTTGTGTGTGGCCGGGCTCGGCGGTTTGCCGCAGCTGTCGCTGCCGCTGGCCACGTTGGGCGGCATGCCGCTGGGCTTGTCGCTGGTGGCGGGGCGTGGCAAGGACGAGTTGCTGCTGGCGGTAGCGCGCGCGCTGGCCCCCCAGGTGAGCAAATCCGGCCGATAACGATCGCCGGCAACCGTCACTGTGTGGGCCACATTGACGATGCGAAAACGGGCGCGCTTAATTGGATTGCGTTTCCGGAGTTCGGAACCATTCCCTGAATTTGGCTGCTGCGAGTTGTCGGCCGCTTCTGACTGCGAGGTAACAGTGAAGTCCCTTTTGCGTCCACTGGCTGTAGTTACGGCCATCCTGTGTGCTGCGTGCTCGGCCGAGACCGGTCCGAACATCAGTGGTGTGCCGGCGTTCGACATCCGCCGAGTCGAAGTGTCGCCGATGGTAGATACGATCTTCATCCCGGATACCGTTCGCGCGACGGATCGCCTCCAGTTCACGGCAAAGGCGTTCGGATTGGGTTCCGAGGTGCTCCCAGTAAACCGCTACGTGTGGGGAGCAGAGGACACGACCATTGCGGTCGTGGACAGCTTCGGCGTGGTGACGCCGCGTCGCGTTGGCTCCACCAAGATCTCCGCTAGCGCCACGCGTATTGGCGAGGCGACTATCGTGATTCTGCCAGCGGCTAACCGGGTTGTGGTGAGTCCCACCGTCGACACGATTTTCTTCGACGATCCGGGCGTGACGGCCGCCGATACCGCCAGACTATTGGCCCAAACGCTCGATCAGTCGAATGCGGTTGTGCCCGGCGTTCGCTATGCGTGGCAGTCGGCTGCTCCAACGGTCGTGGCAGTCGATAGTACCGGGAGAGTTCGCGCCCTGAGTGCCGGCAGTGCCACGATTTCTGTTCGTGTTGGAGCTTTGCAGGCGACTTCACTCATGCATGTCTTGCCGGTCGTCAAGGACGTTCGCGTCACATCGCCCGCGACCAGTGTACTCGACGGCGACACGCTACAGCTGTCAGCGGCGGCGACCGACTACAGTGGATCGGCCGTCAATCGAACATTCGCGTGGACGACGTCGAATGCATCGGTTGCCACGGTCGATGCAAACGGACGCGCCATCTTCGTGTCACCTGGCAGCGTCACGTTCACGGCAACCACGGCGTTTCGCAGTGCCGTTGTGAGTGTGACGGCGCTGCGGCGTGATTTGGTCGCAGCAACGGTAGGAGATCAGTTCGCCTGTGGTATCGCACCTCTCGGACGTGGGTATTGCTGGGGCGTTGATTCTGTAGGCCAGGTCGGCGCAGCTGCTGACAGTGCGTGTATCGTAAATGCGATCAATTGCGTCCTGGCCCCCAAGCGCCTTGCCGCGCCCTCACCGGCGCTAGCCGAGGTTGATGCCGGCAGCGAATCGGCCTGCGGCATCGATTTGGTTGGCAGCCTCTATTGCTGGGGAAGCAGCCGTTTCGGACAGGTGGGTAACGGGCGCATTGGCGTCCTTTTCTCTAGCCCCCAGCTCGCCACCGTCCGCAACGAGCGCTTTTCCACTGTGAGCGTCGGCGGCAGCCACGCCTGCGCGCTCAATCTCACCGGCCTCGCGTTTTGCTGGGGCGCCGATGACTTCGGCCAGCTTGGTGATAATCGCCAGGAGACCAGCTCCACTCCCATTCCCGTTGTCGGCGTGAGCGGGTTGGAGACCGATGCGCTTCGCTATTCAGCTATCAGCGCCGGCAGTTCGCACACCTGTGCCATCGAGCAGGGCACTGGGCGCGCCTACTGCTGGGGCAATGGAGCTGCCGGACAACTCGGCAACGGTGCGACGGACACGTTGGACACACCGCGGGCTGTCTCTAGCTCGCTCGCGTTCTCCCGCATTGCGGCAGGCACCGACCACACATGCGCCGTCACCACGGCAGGCGCCCTCTACTGCTGGGGAAATAACAGTGCAGGTCAGTTGAGCGGCTCCGGCTCGCAACTGGTTCCGGCGCTCGTGGGTACTGGGTACCGCGATGTAACAGTGGGCGAGCAATTCACCTGCGCGCTGACCACCAGTGGAGAGATTCGTTGCTTCGGGTCGAACTCACACGGCCAACTCGGCCGAGGCGAAGGCAACCCGAGCGGCACTGCCAGCAATGTCGCTGCCATCGTTGGTGGACAAAGCTGGCGATCAGTCTCGGCTGGACGGCGCAGCGTTTGCGCAATTGATACGGCCGGCGACGCTTACTGCTGGGGATCGAATAGCTACGGAGCGCTCGGTAACTCACTGCAGGCGGCAGTTCGTTCGTCACCACAGCGCGTGGCGCGCCTCCGGTAGTCCCGCGGTATACAAACGCATTGACACCACGCCCGAGGGGTGGCTCTACCACCCCTCGTTGCGTTGGCGCGCCAAAAACAGACAATCACACATTCAATCCCAACAATCGGGCCCGTTGAGAGGCCCGGTTCGTGTCCGCTCGTGGGGGCTTCATGGCCTCACCACTTGCGGGCACCGACTTCGGTCAACTGCAACAGGGACGTGCGATACCTCACCAAGGTTTCAAAGTGCCTGGCCGTTGACGTATAGCTGAGCTTGCTAAGCGACCGATTCTTCGAGCAGCGACAACACACGCTCGGCCACTCGCACCGGATTGAGCGGGCGGGCCAAAACGCCGGCCAGCGGCCCGAAGGTGGCCGTGCTGCGCGGCACCGAATCGGCGATCAGTACGACGCGCGCGCCTAGCGAACTCGACAGCAGCGCGACCTCCGACTGGTCGATCACCACCAACTGCGGCGTGTGCTGCTTGAGCAGTCGTTTGGCCTCGTCGGCTGAAGATGCATCGATGAAGCGAACCCAGCCGTGATCGCGAAGGCTGCCATGCACGAGTGAACGCACCTTGGGGCACGGTGAAACCAGCAATACTGTCTGCACCGCAATCGGGGCAGCCGGCGGCGCCTCAGCCACCGTGGCCGCGTGCAGCGCGGCCAGGCGGGCGATCTGGCCGCGCACCGCGGCGGCGTAGGCAGGGGTCCCACGCTTCGGGCGCCCGTAGGTCGCCGGTGGCGCGTAGGTCGAACTGAAAGGAGGGGAGGTCGGGTTGGCCTGCAGCATCGCGGATCTCCAGGATCGTGGCCGGGGAAATGGGACACGCAGATCCTAGTCCGGTGACGCGGAGCACCGTTATCACCCACGTTGCAGATGCATAGCCGCCACGTTGCAACAACAGCACACTCGCCGGTTTTCAGTCGGGCAGGCGTGTTGCAGTACGGTTTCCGAGCACCCAAATGGCGATGCCCACCACCACGGTAGCCAGCCCCGCCAGTGACGCGCCCGGCCGCTGCATGAGCAGCGTACCCAGCGTCCAGAGGCTCAAGGCCGCATACACCAGCGGCGTGACCGGGTACCCCCACGCTCGATAGGGACGCGGCATGAGCGCCGCCGTTCGACGCAGACGCATCATGCCGAGCACAGTGAGCAACGACATGAGATTGAGCGTAAAACCGGCATACAACATGACGGTTTCGAAGGAATTGGTCAGCAGCAAAACCAGAATGAGCACGCCCTGCGCAAGGATGGCGTTGCGCGGTACCCCGTCGGCGCCTCGCACGCCCAGCACGCGCCATTGCGGCAGCGATTCGGCCACCGCCTGAGTAACCCGAGAACTGCCGATGACCATAGCGCTGATCGACGCGAGCAGCACGGCGGCAATGATGCCGCTCATGGCCCGGCCACCGGCTTCACCGAACATGGCCCGGGCCGACAACGCCCCCACTTCCACCTTGCCCGCCACCTCGGTCAACGGCACGGTACGCAGGAAGGCGAAGTTGAGCAGCAGATACAGCACCGTCACGAGCAAGGTGCTCGCCACCACCGATCGCGGAATCGTTCGCTCCGGCCGTTCGATTTCCCCGGCGATATAGCCGGCCGCGTTCCACCCGGTGAACGCGAACGACACATACACAAGGCTTACCGCATAGGGCGCCGACAAGACCTCCTGCAACGCCCGCCCTGTATCGAGCCCCATGTCCAGCGGCACTGGCGAGGCGTAGGCAAGACCCGTCACGATGAAAGCCGCCACGAGCACGAGTTGCGTGGAGGTAATGGCCACCTGAAAGCGCTTGGCGGCGTGCAGCCCAGCCAGATGCACAGCCACCACAAACGCCAGCATCGCCAAAGAGGCCGCGCGTGGGCTGACGGGTACGATGGCCGACAGGTACCTCCCAAACGCCATACTCGAAAGCGCGATGGGGGCCGCAAAGCCCACCGTCATGCTGACCCAACCGCCAAGGAACCCAGCCAGCGGGTGCCACGCCTGCCCCAGATACACGTACTCGCCACCCGATTTCGGCAGTAGGGCACCGAGTTCCGCGTACGCGATCGCTCCGCACAACGCCACCACGCCACCGACAATCCAGAGACTCAACAGCGCCCCGCCGGTGTGCAGATCGAGCGCCTGAAAGCCGAGCGACGTGAATACCCCGGTGCCAACCATGTTGGCAACGAGCACGGACGTCGCGCCGGCAAACCCGAAGTGTCGTGGTTGTGAGGTCGTCATCCGCGCGCGAGTACCTGGGCCAGTATGAGCTTGAGCACCGTAGCCACTGGAAACACGGCGGCGTATCCCACATTGGGAGTGTCGTCGAGGCGCTGCTCGAGCGCTACGCTCAACGCGGCCGGCTGCGTATGTACCCCGGCGATCATGCCGGTGAGCAACCCAGCCGGCACCTGAAACACGTACCGCCCCGCCAGCAGCACAATGGCGGCGGCCGTGAGCGTGGAGAGGGCGCCGACGGCCAGCATGGACAGCGTAGCCGGTTGATGCAGCGCATCCCACAGCGCGAAGCCGCTGCGTGTACCAATGCCGGCAAAGAAGAGCAGCAGCCCGATTTCACGAATGGTGAGGCTGACACTGTACGGAATGCCCCACACCAGCGGCCCGGTGCGCCCGCGCGCACCGAGCAGCATGGCCACCACGAGCGGCCCGCCCGCCAGGCCGAGGCGAACCGTGAACCCACCAGGCAACGGAATCGGCACCAGCCCCACCGCAATACCGAGCACAATACCGAAGCTGAACGTGAGCACGTCGAACTCGCTCACGGCACGATACGAATCGCCCAGGAACTTTCCTACAGCGGGTAGCGCTTCGCGTCGCGTGAGCACGCGCACACGATCGCCGAGCTGCAGAACGGTGTTGCCCGTGGGCGCCCAATCGGCGTCGCCGCGACGGATGGCCGTGATGATGGCCCCGAACTGCTGCGTGAGATTGAGTTCGCGCAGCGAGTGCCCGACGACCGCCGCGTTCGACACGAATATGCGACGCACATCAAGTTCGCGACGGTCGAGATTGATGGCCTCGAGACTGCGCTCACCGAGGCGTTCCACGAGCCGCTCCACATCGTTCGACTCGCCTACGGCCGTGACGAGATCACCGACGTACAACAACTCATCGTCGGTGGCAATTTGCACGGTGCCGTCGACTCGCCTGATGCGCCCCGTCTGCACGCGAGTTCCGGCCTCGCGACGCAGCGCGGCAATGGGCAGCCCATCGGCATCGGCACGCGTGACCTTGATGGTGCCCACCACCAGCCCCCCGCTCCCCGCGCGCCCCTTGCCCGCTGCGGGCCACTGGTGCGACGTACGCGCGTCTTCGGGCGCCTGATCGCGGAACAGTCGCGGCAACAGACTGATGGCCAGAATGGGCAGCAGCACACCGAGTGGATACGCCACCGAGTACGCCACAACCGGTGCGCTCAACGTGCGGTCGGTGGCACTCGGGTTGACCTGCTGCAGCATCTCGAGCGCCGCCGCCAGCGCCGGCGTGTTGGTGAGACTGCCGGCAAAAAGTCCGGCCGTCGACGTGTCGTCGATACCAGCAAGTCGGGCTCCCACCATGGTCACCACCATGCTGCCGGCGAGCGCCAGCGCCACGAGCGCGCCGTTGCGCGCACCGTGCCGGCGCAGTGTGCTCACGAAGCCCGGCCCGCTGCTGAGTCCCACACTGTACACGAACAGACACAGCCCGAGCAGATGAATGACCTCGGGGAGACGCAGTCGTTCATCGAGCGCGCCAATGGCGAGGCCCGCGAACAGAATGGCCGCGATACCAAGGCTCACCCCGCGCACCCGCACGCGGCCGAGCGGATAACCCACCGCTACCACCGCAAACAGTAGCAGCAGCGGGGTCTCTGCCAGTGTGTCCAGCAACGGCCGCAGGAGATCGAGCACGGGCATCCTCAGCCGGAAGAAATTGCAACGGTGCCGCCGAGATCAGGCGGCAGCAGACTCCGCGCGCGAGCGCGCACTGAACACGCCGAACGCCATAAGACCCAGCGCCAGCAACAGCGAGACGAGGCTCACCATTTTGCCCGTGGCGTACTCCGGCGATGCGAACGTGAGCTTGACGTTCTTGGCGCCAGCTGGCAGGTCGACGCTCAGCAACGCATGATCGGCGCGGCGCACCACGCCGGGCTTGCCGTCGACTTCGGCGGTCCAGTCCTTGTACCAGTTCTCGCTCACCACAAGATGCGCTGGTGCACTCTCGGCACCACTCACCGCAATCTCCATGGCACCCGGCTGCCAACGGGTTACCGCAGCCGTGGCCTTGGCTTCCGCAAACGGTGGCGCCGCGTTCGGCGATTGCACCGTGGCCGTATCATCGACGATGGCCACCCGATTCACCGGGAAGCGCTCATCGACAATGGTGGGCACGGCCTGGTCCTTCGGCAGCTTGGCCGAGGCCGGCAGCACACGCGCGTAGGCCGGCAACGAGTCACGCTCATACAGCACGGCCGGCGTACCGAAGGTCGTCGTAATTTTCGGCACGACTTCATGGAAGCCCGGTACCGGCTGCGCGTCCGGCAGAATGAGGTAGCGAATGGCCATGAGGTCGAGCAGGTTGGGCGCGAACAGATTGCGCCAGCCTTCGTCCTTGCCACCCAGCTCCCGATACCGCTGCAGCTCGAAGCCGTGGTAGCCAAGGGCCGTGGGCACCTTGTAGGCCATCAGCAGCGACCAGCCATAGGCGTTGGCGGCATCGAGCACCCGATACGGCGGCTTCACCTCGCGCAGCTTCGTGGTAATCGCGTCATCGGCGAACAACGTGCTTGCGCGCGGCGAGAAGGTGTAGAACTCTCTGTTCACGCTCCACAGGTCGAGCGCGATCACGGCCGCGAGCACGCCGATTGCCACGGGCTTCGCAAGCTTACCGCTCACGGACAACGCGAGCACGGCGACGCCGGCCACCGTAAACAGCAGCAACCGCACCGCACCACTCTGCAGGTATGGCGCATTGCCCACCACCGCTTCGTAGCGCTCATTGATGGCCAACGATTCGGCCAACCCCTGCAGCCCCCCCACGGCGCCGAGTGCGGCGAAGAGCACCACCGCGCCACCCACACCGAGCACGGTTTTGAGGCTCACGGTGCGCGCGAACACGCGCTCGGCGCCGATGCCCGCCAGAATGCACACGAAGAACGCCGGCAGATAAAACACCATGCCCATGGCGCGGATCTTCTTGAGCAACGGCATGAACTCGTAGAACGGGCGGTAGAACGGCGTGTGCCCGGCGAACGAGAGCAGCAGGAAGAAGAGCGCGAAGCCGGCCAGCGTGAACGCCATGGTGCGGCGCGTCTTGTCACCGAAGGCGAAGGCCGCGAGCACCAGCGGCAGCGCGCCCATGTATTCGGTGTGGAACTTGATGGGGTTGCTGCCCCAATAGTGATCGAGCACGCCGTTGAACTGCGGCAACAGCAGCGTGAAGATCTCGGCCGGAGGCAACGCGTAGCTGGTGGCGAACTCCCACCCCAAGTCGGTGGCCCCCTCAGCGCGCGGCGAGAACGGGATGTAGGCGAAGAAGGGCATGACCTGCAGCGCGGTAATGCCAAGCCCGATGGCCACGGCGGCGGCGGCGAGCCCCAGCGTAGGTACCGGCTTCACGTTGGCGGGGCGCTCTGGATCCCAGAACACGAGGTACAGCGCCCACAGTCCCAGCGCGAGCAACAGAAAGTAGGCCATGTGGTAGTGGCCCAGAATGATGAGCGCCACCGTGATGGCAAAGGCACCGAACGCCCAGGTGCGCTGATGGCGGATGGCGTTGAGCAACACCCAGAAGCTGAGTGGCGTGAGCGCCGATACGAACAGCTTGCCGTCGTGCCCGGGGCTCATCTGCGAGGCCACGATACCCGTGAGTTCGTACGCCACGCCCGCCACGATCGCGGCGCCCCATCCCAGCCCCAGCGACCGCGCGAGGCGGTACATGAACCAGCCGGCGAGCACGAAGTGCAGCGCCATGGCGTAGGTGATGGCGAGGTCCACCGGCATGAGCCAGCGCAGCCATGCCGACGGGTAGAAGATGTCGCCATGCATGGCGCCGATGTACGGCAGCCCGCCGAACAGGTACGGGTTCCACTGCGGAATGCTGCCCGTTTCCTTGAACCATTCGGCGCCGAAGAGGCGGAACGAATAGCCGGCGATAAACATGTCGGAGCGGCCGCCGCCGAACATGATCTGACCGGTAAGGAGCGGCCACAGCAGCAGTAGCGCGGCCGCAGTGCACACCGCCAGCGCGCCCAGGTGGGCGGTGGTGGGAGATCCCGCGGAGGACGGACTGGTCGTCTGGTCTTGGAGCATGCGGCAAATCTACAGGGGGCGGCCCCGTTTGTGGGCCGGGCGTGGCTCGCAAACGCCTTCGCATGCTCCGCCGCTCACACGCGCAATCGGTCACGACCGATTTCCAAGTCCCGACCGAGCAGGGCCAACGTCCACCCCACTCTCCCGCAAAAGGGCACCGCTTCGGCTTTGAATACCGGCGTGATCGCGCGACGTTCACGCCGGCTACCTACCTGCTTTGCCCCGAGTGCCACTTCCACCCCGAACATGGGGACCGTCAGGCGTAACGAAGTGTGGGGCAACACCGTTTTATCCGCCGTACGATGGCAAAACGGCTAAGCGGACCGCACCGTAGGGTGGGATGGTGACCAGCGTTCCTGAGAGCATCACGCGCCCCCCGGTGCCCCTGTGTGACCTCCTCGATCACCATTTTTGCGCGATCTGCTCACACAAAGTTACTCGAGTTTGACGCCGATAGCTCGCAACTGTTCAACTGGATCCCACCCATCTGGTGGAACTGTGTCTCCCTTGTCCCAAAGCATTCCTGATCGCCGCCAGGTAGCGCGCCACTCCTCGTACGTAATTCCACGGTCATCGTCCGTTACGCCGAACTGAAAAGAACAGGACGGACAAATCTCGTCTGAACCGGCGCCAGAAGGAGTCCTAGGCGCCGAGAATAGCCCAGGATAGCCGCACACCGGGCAAGTGAATGCCATCGTTCAGACCTCTACCTTAGGGTTCCCGGCTGCCGATCGAAATACGTTTCACTCTTCGGCTTGAACAATGTACGCGTTGTGCCGTTTGCGTTGTACGAACCGAATGTGTTCGTCTTCGCGTCGTAAACTCTGATCACGCCATCCCTATCGATTTTTGTCGGTAGCCCGTCTTTCTGTGATCGCTGTAGAAAATCAGAAGCCATGTTCGCGTACTCGTCCGCGCTTTTCGCGCCAAAATCGGCTCCATGATCGCGGAAGTGCCGTGCAAGGGTTGTCGCGTTGCCCCACGAGTCGGCAGCACTAAGCGCAAGTCGACCGCCTCGACCCAGCCCACCTCCGAAGGCAAATAGCCCAACGCCGGTGCCCGCTGCGGTTACGGAAAGCTCCGCCATGGAAGCCTTCCCACGCATGTATTGACGCCAGTCTTGGCTAAATCGTACAAGTCGTACGCAGTCGAACCGGCCACAAAAAGCGCGTAACTCACCACGCATACTGGGCACAGCCCAAAGGGGTCCGAAAAGTTCACCGGATCGCCATTGGCAAACCCGTACAGATTGAGCCCGCCGCCGAGCCCGATCGGATCGGCCTGCGTGAAGCGTCCACTCGCCGGATCAAAGTAGCGGTTCCGCTTGTACAGGAGCCCCGCCGACCCCGCGCCGTTCTCCGCCAGCGTGCCGAACCACGTGAAGGGTCCGCTCGGACCGCTCGCCAGCATGTTCGGCGTGAAGTACACCGCGCCCTGCGTGCGCGTGGGCCAATCGACGGCCGGGAGCCCACTCGTGATTGACGCGTCGCCGGCGGCGCCGTTGGTGAACACGCTCGATTCGCCGAGCCCGCGCCAGTTGTAGTTGAGCACGCGCGTGCCGTCGCTCCGGATCAGGCCGAGCGGCTGGTCGATACCTTCGACATGCACGTACCCCGCGTAGCCGGAGTTCATGCCGGTCGAGGTGCCGTCGGGGGTGCGCCATTCGTACAAGATCTGGTCGCCATCCCACAGCGTGCGCTGCCAGTACGATTGGCAGCGGTTGCCCACCGGGTCGTTGCAGAG
>ERZ1645185.140-NODE-140-length-30193-cov-27.501593_pt1 | contig 30193 bp, 30 predicted proteins | sample MGYA00575351_ERZ1645185 | MGnify/ENA primary metagenome ERZ1645185 (study PRJEB40838, sample SAMN11284767) | freshwater sediment metagenome | isolation source: river sediment | host: Sediment | place: India: Jana village, Kanpur | collected 2015-12-17 ... | reverse complement strand
TCGAGGAGGGTCCGCATGTCCTGGCTGATCCCGGACACGCCGAGCAGGCCGGATTCCTTGTAGAGCAGCCGGGTCAGTTCTGCCGACCCCATGCCCTTTTCGTCCATCAGGTAGAGCAGCACGCCGGGGTCGATTGCGCCAGTGCGTGTTCCCATCATGAGGCCGTCGATTGCCGTGAAACCCATGGTCGAGGCAATGCTGCGGCGGCCGATCATGGCGCACATCGACGAGCCGTTGCCGAGGTGGGCGACGATGACCCGGCCTTCGGCGCGTGGCGTGTGCTCGGGCAGGACGCGGGCGATGTATTCGTAGGAGAGTCCGTGGAAGCCGTAGCGCTTGACGCCCTCGGCCGTCAGGGCGCGTGGGATGGCGAAGGCCTGCGCGACCGCAGGGTTGGTGCGGTGGAAGGCGGTGTCGAAACAGGCGACCTGCGGTACATCGGACGAAATTGCGGCGATCGCCTTGATGCCGTTGAGGTTGTGCGGCTGATGCAACGGGGCGAGCGGGATGAATTGCGCGAGCTGGCGCACGCTGTCGCGGTCGACGACCATCGGGGCCGAAAAAAGCTCGCCGCCGTGGACCACCCGGTGGCCGACTGCAGCCAGTGACCAGCCTTGAAAATTGTCGTGCACCCAAGTGAGGAGCACGCCGAGGCTGGCCTGATGCTGCGCCTCCTGTTCCCCTTCGAGGGAGAGCGGCAATTCTTGCTTGCCAGCGGCGGTTTTGGCGACCAGCTTGGCCTTGGCACCGATGCCGTCGATCTGGCCGGAAACGACCGGTCTGGGGTTGAGCCCGCCATTAAGTTCGAAGAGCGCGAACTTGATCGATGACGAACCGGCATTGATGGTAAGAATTCCGCGGGGCATCAGGCAACTCCCTTGTTGCGATTGGCGTGGGCGATCAGGGCGGCGATGACGCAGGACGCGGTCCGCGTCTCGGCGCTGTCGGCGCGGCTGGTCAGGACGATGGGCGCGCGCGTGCCGAGCACGATGCCGGCAGTCAGCGCGTTGGCGAGGTATTCGAGCTGCTTGGCGACCATGTTGCCGGACTCGAGGTCGGGGACGACGAGAATCTCGGCATGGCCGGCGACAGCGGACTTGATTCCCTTGGTCTTGGCGGCGATGATGGATACGGCATTGTCGAAGGCGAGCGGGCCGTCGAGGATGCCCCCCTTGATCTGACCGCGATCGGCCATCTTGCACAGGGCAGCTGCATCGAGCGTGGACTGGATCTTCGGGTTGACCGTCTCGACGGCCGACAGGATGGCGACTTTGGGTTCAGGGATGCCGATGATGTGCGCGAGGTCGATCGCATTCTGGATGATGTCGACCTTGTCCTCGAGGGTCGGCGCGATGTTGATCGCGGCGTCGGTGATGAGCAGCGGCCGGTGATAGGTCGGCACGTTCATCAGGAACACGTGGCTGATCCGGCGTGCCGTGCGCAGGCCGTTGGCCCGAGAGACCACCTCACCCATCAGTTCGTCGGTATGCAGGCTGCCCTTCATCAGCGCTTCGGCGTCCCCGGTGCGGACCAGCGACACCGAGATTGCGGCCGAGTCATGGCTGTGCCGGGAGTTGACGATGCGGACACCGTGCAGGTCGATTCCGAACTCCTCGGCAACCGCGCGGATTTTTGATTCGGGCCCGACCAGGATGGGCTCGATGATGCCCTCCTGAAAGGCCATCACGGGCCCCTTGAGCGATTCCTTGTCGCATGGGTGGGCGACGGCGGTCGGCACCGGTTCCAGGCCCTTGACGCGCTCGAGCATCTGCAGATAGCGCGCGTGCTTGTCATCGACGCTGACCAGCGGATGATGAACTTCCTCGAAGTGCGAGACCTTCGCCGTCGGCGCCAGGACCTCCGCGATTCCGCGCACGACTTGCAGTCCTTCCTGGTTGGTGCAAACGCAGTCGAGGATGACGTGCTTGTTGTGGTCGAACTTCTGCTTGGCCGTCACCGTGATGGTGATCGTGTCGCCTATCGTCACCGGGCGCGAAAAATGCAGCGAGGTATCGACGAGGATGGTGCCCGGCCCGGGGAACTGCGTCCCCAGCACTGTCGAGATCAGCGAGCCGCTCCACATGCCGTGCGCCATGACTTCGCGGAACATGCCGCTTTCCGCATACCGCGGGTCGGTGGTTGCCGCCGTCGTGTCGCCGGTAAGGATCGCGAAGAGCCTCAGGTCCTCCGGCAGAAGCGTGCGCGTCAGGGTCGAAAAATCGCCGACACGAATCTCGTCGTAGGTCTTGTTGACGATGTGCCGGCGTTCGGTTTCCTGCTCCATGGGCTGCTCCTGGATCGTTGTGCTGGGTATCTTGGCAGTATAGGTTGCTGCGGTGCAACACTCAACCGTCGCGCCGGGCGTGGCGACGCTCCTCGCCGGGCAACGGGGGCAGCGCTTCGAGCCCGGGATGGCGTTGCAGGAGCTGTTCGAGGACCCACTGGTTGGCATCGCACGTGAATTCGCGGGCCTCGAGCGGCGCTCCGGTCAATGCTTCGGCGAAAAGTGCGACGGCGGCGGAGCGGCTGATGCCCCACTCGCAATGTACGAGCAGGGCGGTCTCGTAAGGAGCGGCGTGGAGCTCGCCGATGAACGTGCTGATCTGCCCGGCCATCGCATGATCGAACATGCCGGGCGGCGGCGGCATAAAGGGGTCGGCCGGCACGGCGTCGAAGAACGACAGGCGGAGCACTCGGCGGAACATCGGGTCGAGGACGGCTTCCGGCGTTGTCGGGTCGGTTATCGAGACGACCGCCTCGAACGGCGAGCCGCGCAACTGCTCCGCCTGCTTGCGCGAGGTGTAGCGGATGCGGCTGATGGTCATCGCGTCATTCCATGAACACCGGGTCCGAGAAGACCAGGGTGCCGTCCTTGCGCATCATCAGGTTGTCCGCCTTGATCAGGTCGGGGAGGGCGCCGTATTCCTCGGAAAAGACCTCCAGCGAGCGCAGCGACTGGCCGACGGCCTCGCTCCAGCCCATCGGCGTCACCGCCAGGTGGTGCAGGGCGATGCGGCCCATGTCGCTGGCCAGGTTGCGCCACATCAGACAGGCGTCGAAATAGGCGGTCGACAGCCTGGTGGCTGCCTCGGCGGCTTCCCCGGTCCCGCGCAGCGGATAGAGGCGTTCGACCTCGACGATGTGGAAGGGGAAGCCGCGGCTGGAGCGGCCCACCGTGCCATGGTCGGCAAAAACCACCGGAAAATGGCGCCCCGTGGGGCGATCTTCGGCGGTGTAGTAGGCGTAGTCGGTCGGGGAGGAGAGTACCTTGTAGACGCGCTCCTGGCCGTCGACGGTCTCTGCCTCGAGGACGATGGTGCTCTCGCCGCGCCCGATTTCGCGTCGGCCGCGCAGCAGCGGGTGCTCGGGGATGGGGTCGGGGAGAAGGCCCGGCACATCGTTCATGGCAGTTTCCTCGTCGGTTCCTAGGCGGATTCTGGCAGGAATTCCCGGTCGACCGCAGCCGCCTCGCGATCCGTCGTCAGGCGACGATGTGTGCGCCGGCGTCGACGTAGATCGTCTGCCCGGTCATGCCTGACGAACCCGGGGTGCACAGGAAGGCGGTCAGCGCGCCAACCTCATCAATGGTGACGGTGCGGCCGAGCGGCGCCTTGACGGCATCTGCCTCGAGCAGCTTGTCGAAATTGTGGATTCCCGATGCGGCGCGCGTCATGATCGGGCCGGGCGATACGGCGAAGACGCGGATACCCTTCGGGCCGAGGTCGTAGGCCATGTAGCGCACTGCCGACTCGAGCGCCGCCTTGATGATGCCCATGACGCCGTAGTTGCGGACGACGCGTTCGGCCCCGAGGTAGGACATGGTGATCAGCGAGCCGCCTTCGTTCATCAGCGGTTCCAGTGCCTTGGCCATGCGCAGGAAGCTGTGGCAGGAGATGTTCATGGCGGCGTCGAAGCCGGCTTCCGTGGTGTCGATGACGCGGCCGTGCAGATCGTCGGCGTTGCAGAAGGCCATCGAGTGGATGGCGAAGTCGATGTTGCCGAAGGCGTCGCCACAACGGGCAATCACGCCTTCGAGGCCGCCCGGTTCGGCCACGTCGAGCCGTTCGAACAGGCGTGCGCCGAGGGCTTCGGCCAGTGGCTCGGTGTAGCGCGCGGTCTTCTCGTTCTGGTAGGTCAGGGCCACTTCGCCCCCGAGGGCGACGATGGCCTTGGCCACTGCGTAGGCGATCGATTTGTCGTTGGCAATCCCGGTAATCAGGCCTTTCTTGCCGGCGAGGGGGAGGAGGGTGGCTTCGAGTGCAGGGCTGGGGGCGTTCATGCTGTTCATCCTTTCTTGGTTTTTGAATGCTGCGCTGCACCATATTGCGACAGCTTTCTAGGATTTGCAACCTAAAGCATGTGTTGTATTGCAGCATCAATGCTTGGCTTCCGGATCGTCCCCATTTGATCTGTGACAACAGTCTGTCATGCGAGAGTGCTAGGCTATGCACGTCATCGGAAACAACGGGAGCCTGCCGTGGCGTTGGATGAGATGCATGCCCAAGGTGTCGCCGGGGTCGTCGACCGCGTCGTCGCCCGATATCACCGGGATCCGACCTGCATGGTCCAGATCCTGCGGGAGGTGCAGGAAGCCTGCGACTGGATATCGCCGGAAGCGATCGACCGGCTGCAGGCGTCGCTTGGCGTGCCGCGCACGAAAATCGAGGGCGTCGCCGGGTTCTATGCCTTCTTCTACTTGCAGCCGCGCGGCAAGTACCGGGTCCTCTTCTCGGACAACATCACCGACCGCATGCTCGGCAGCAAGGCCCTGATCGACCGCCTTTGCAACAACCTGTGGGTGGAACTGGGAAAGGTCTCGGAAGACGGCCTGGTCAGCGTCGCGCAGACCGCATGCACCGGCCTCTGCGACCAGGGGCCGGCATTGCTCGTCAACAATTACGCAATCGGGCGGCTCAACCCGGCGCGCATCGACGAAATCGCCGAGTTGATCCGCAACCGGACTCCCCTGTCGACATGGCCCGCCGAGTATTTTCGCGTCGAGGACAACATCCGGCGTGCCGATGTCCTGCTCGGCAGCGAATTCAACCCCGGCGACGCCTTGCGCGCTGCGCGGGCGCGAGCGCCGGATGAAGGACTGATGGCCTCGAACATGCGTTCATGGCGCGAGGGGTTGCCGACCGGCCTCGGTGGGCCGGTGGCGGTGCTCGACGAGATCAAGCGCGCCAACCTGCGTGGGCGGGGTGGCGCCGGCTTCACGACCGGCCTCAAGTGGGAGGCCTGCCGCAACGCGCCGCTCAAGGCAGGGCAACAGCGCATCGTGGTCTGCAACGCGGACGAGGGCGAACCCGGAACCTTCAAGGATCGCGTCCTGCTCAACAGCTTCCCGGACCTCGTGTTCGAGGGCATGACGGTCGCCGCCTACGCGGTTGGTGCGACGAAGGGCTTCGTCTACCTGCGCGGCGAATACCGCTACCTGCTGGACCACCTGAACGCGGTGCTCGCCGGGCGGCGGCGCGCCGGGCTGCTCGGCGCGAACATTCTCGGCATCCCGGGGGCGGACTTCGACATTGAGATCCACGTCGGTGCCGGTGCCTACGTCTGCGGCGAGGAATCGGCGCTGATCGAGTCCCTCGAGGGCAAGCGCGGCACGCCGCGCAACCGGCCGCCGTTCCCGGTGACCAACGGCTATCTGGACCAGCCGACCATCGTCAACAACGTGGAGACCTTCGCCGCTGCCGCGATGATCGCCCTCAAGGGCGGCGACTGGTACGCCGGCATCGGCACCGGGCACTCGACCGGCACCAAGATCTTGTCGGTCTCGGGCGACTGCGAGCGGCCGGGCATCTACGAGTACCCGTTCGGGGTCAGCGTGCGCGAGGTGCTGGAAGACTGCGGCGCACGCGACACGCAGGCGGTACAGGTCAGCGGGCCGTCGGGCGTCTGCATCGCCGCCGACGAATTCGAACGCATCATCGGGTTCGAGGACATCCCGACGGCAGGCGCCTTTACCGTGTTCGACAAGCGTCGGGACATGTTCGAGGTGGCACGCAACTATGTCCATTTCTTCCAGCATGAAAGTTGCGGGTTCTGCACGCCATGCCGGGTCGGCACATCGCTCCTCAAGAACCTGATGGACAAGCTGCACAATGGTGCCGGCTCCCCCTACGACTTTGCCGAGATCGAGAGCCTCAACAGCCTGCTCCAGTCGATGAGCCACTGCGGCCTCGGCCATACGGCGTGCAACCCGGTTCTCGATACCATCGCCAAGTTTCGTCCGGCCTACGAGAAACGCATGATCCACAGCGAATTCACACCGGCATTCGACCTCGACCGGGCGTTGGCCGAAGCGCGCCAGATGACCGGGCGCGACGATGCCGGCGCACACCTGAGCACGGGGCACGGAGGCGCAGCATGAGCCAGACTTTCATTCTCGACGGCAAGGCGATCCCGTTCGAAGGGGGGCAGACCATCCTCCAGGCGGCGATCAAGGCCGGGGTGTTCATCCCGCATCTCTGCTTCCATCCGGAGTTCAAGCCGCACGGCTCGTGCAAGCTGTGTACAGTCAAGGTCAATGGCCGGCACACGGCGTCGTGCACGATGCGCGCGATGCCAGGCATGGAGGTCGAAAGCGATACCGAGGAACTCAACGGTGAGCGGCGGGCGTTGACCCAGATGTTGTTCGTCGAGGGCAACCACTTCTGCCCGTCGTGCGAGAAGAGCGGAAACTGCCAGTTGCAGGCGACTGCCTACCACTTGGGCATGATGAGCGCGCACTATGACCACTTCTTCCCCAATAGGCCGGTCGATGCGTCGCATCCCGACGTCCTGCTCGACTTCAATCGCTGCATCCTGTGCTCGTTGTGCGTGCGCGCCAGTCGTGACGTGGATGGCAAGAACGTCTTCGCGCTGTCGGGGCGTGGCATCAGGACGCACCTGATCGTCAATGCGAAGTCCGGCCGTCTGGCCGATACCGACTTCTCGCTGACGGACAAGGCGGCCCAGGTCTGCCCGGTCGGTGTCATCCTCAAGAAGCGCGAAGGCTTCGCGGTACCGATCGGCGAGCGCCGCTTCGACAAGGCGCCGATCGAAGCGACGGCGAAGGAGCGTTGAAATGGATGCCCCGCGCAAGCTCAAGGTCGCCACCACCTCGCTCGCCGGCTGCTTTGGCTGCCACATGTCCTTCCTCGACATCGACGAGCGCCTGTTCACCCTCCTCGAGCACATCGAGTTCGACCGTTCGCCGCTCACCGACATCAAGGAAGTCAGCCCGGACTGCGACATCGGCCTCATCGAGGGCGGGCTGTGCAACGCCGAGAACGTCCATGTCCTGCGCCAGTTCCGCAAGAATTGCCGGATTCTGATCGCCCTCGGTGCCTGCGCGGTCAACGGCGGGCTTCCGGCACAACGGAACCACCTGTCGCTGCCGGTCATCCTCGAGGAGGTCTACCACACCAGCCCGGGGCTGGCTAACGGGCTGATTCCCAACGACCCGGAGTTGCCGCTGCCGCTGAACAAGGTGCATCCGATTCACGAGGTGGTGAAGATCGACTACTTCATCCCGGGTTGCCCACCATCCGGTGACGCGATCTGGAAGGTGCTGACCGACCTGCTTGCCGGGCGCGAGCCGGAACTGGGCCACGGCCTGATGCACTACGACTGAACGAGGCAGAAACATGAGCTTCCAACTCGAAACAGCAAGCCATCCCGAGCGCCTGCGCCGTGTCGCCATCGACCCGGTGTCGCGCGTCGAGGGCCACGGCAAGGTCACCATCCTGCTCGACGACCAGAACAAGGTGCATCAGGTGCGCCTGCACATCGTCGAATTCCGCGGCTTCGAGAAATTCATCCAGGGGCGGCCGTATTGGGAAGTGCCGGTCATGGTCCAGCGCCTGTGCGGCATTTGTCCCGTGTCGCATCATCTTGCCGCCTCCAAGGCGCTGGATGTCATCGTTGGCGCCAGAAAGCTGACGCCGGCCGCCGAAAAATTGCGCCGGCTGATGCACTACGGCCAGATGCTGCAGTCGCACGCGCTACATTTCTTCCACCTTTGTTCGCCGGACCTTTTATTCGGCTTCGACAGTGATGTCACCCGGCGCAACATCGTCGGTGTTGCCATGGCGCATCCGGAAACCGCCAAGCGCGGTGTGCTGCTGCGCAAGTTCGGGCAGGAGGTGATCCGCGTCACCGCCGGCAAGCGGGTGCATGGCACCGGTTCGGTACCGGGCGGCGTTAACAAGGCGCTGAGCATCGCCGAGCGCGATGAATTGCTCAGGGAGGTCTATCGCATCGTGCAATGGTCGCGCGACGCGGTGCATCTGATCCAGAAGGTGCATATGCAGGACCCCGGGCTCTACAACAGCTTCGGCATCTTCCGCTCCAACTTCATGTCCATCGTCGGCAACAATGGCGACCTCGACTTCTACCACGGTACCCTGCGTGCCCGCGACGATAATGGACGCCTGATCTTCGACGGTGTCGACTATCAGCAGTACGCGAAGTACATCGAGGAAGAAGTGCGTCCGTGGAGCTACATGAAGTTTCCGTTCTTCAAGGCGCTGGGCAGGGAGCAGGGCTGGTACAAGGTCGGTCCGCTGGCGCGGGTGCAGAACTGCAACCAGATCTCGACACCGTTCGCCGAGCATGAGCGCAAGGAGTTCATCGACTACGCAGGCGGTTCGCCGATGCATGCGCCGCTCGCCTACCACTGGACGCGGATGATCGAGATGCTGCACGCCGCCGAGGTGATCAAGGAACTGCTGCACGACGACGACCTGCGTTCGGACGATCTGATGGTCCAGGGCGAACGGCAGATGGAAGGCGTCGGCGTGATCGAGGCGCCGCGCGGTACGCTTTTCCACCACTACCAGGTGGACGAGAACGACGTCGTGACGATGGCCAACCTCATCGTGTCGACGACCAACAACAACCAGGCGATGAACGAGGCAATCCGCCACGTCGCCCGCCGTTACCTGAACGGTCGCGAGGTGACGGAGGGCTTGCTCAACCACATCGAGGTCGCGATCCGCGCCTTCGATCCCTGCCTCTCATGCGCCACGCACGCGCTCGGCAAGATGCCGCTCGCGGTCGAATTGGTCGATTCGGACGGCACGCTGGTTCATTCTCTCTGCCGCTCGTGACGGCGCCGGTTGTCGTCTTTGCCGTGGGCAACCCGAGTCGCGGCGACGATGCGCTCGGCCCGGTCCTGGCCGAGCGGGTTAGCGATTGGCTGGCGCTTTCAGGGCTGGCCGATGCGGTCGAGGTGATCGAGGATTTTCAGCTGCAGATCGAGCACGCACTCGACCTGCAGGGGCGGTCGCTGGCGTTGTTCATCGACGCGGGAGAGTCGACGCCTGCGCCTCTGACCCTGCAGCCGACCGGGCCGGCACCGCTTGCCTCGCACAGCACTCATGCCCTTGCTCCGGAAGCAGTGCTCGAAGTCTATCGTCGGACCGAGGGCGCGGAACCGCCGCCGGCTTACGTGCTGTGCATACGCGGCGAGGATTTTGGGCTTGGCGCGCCGTTGACCGCAGCAGCCGGAGAGCGCGCCGGGCTGGCGATGGATGTGCTCCGCGAACTTCTCGCCAATCCGTTGCCCAGTGCCTGGCAGAGTGTCGCCGCACGGCTCGCCGGCGGCCCTGCGACCCGCCCGCCCGGAGACGCTTGATCTGCATCATGGCCCGGACATCGGCCGGAGTGGAAGATCATCATCAGTGCCTCGCTACCGCTTGGTGCGCCTGAAGTTCTTCATGTATTTCCTCCGATACTTTCCTGCGGCGGCTGTGGTCGCCGCCTTTTTTTCACCTGTACTGGCTGGCGAGTCGGCCGTCGATCTGTACCGGGGAATCTCCACGGTTACCGAGGCGGATGCGGCCGGACGGCAGGTGGTTGTCGACATTGATCTGGCGGCGAGTCCCGGATATTCCGCCGATGTCGATGGCGACAGACTCGTGCTGCGCTACCGCATGGGATTCAATCAGGTGGCCGAGGGCTGGAGCTGGCAGCCCCTGGCCGATCCGGCCGCAGAGGACTATTACCGCTTCAAATACCTGCCGCTGACGTCGGTCGGCGAGGAGCGCGGCGAGTATGTTCACGAGGACAAGATTGGCGAGCCGCAACGCATGCGCATCTTCTGGCGCTACGACTATTTTCTCGCCATCGACAATCCCTACGAGTTTTTCGCGCGCACTGCGGACGACGATGCCGGTTTCTCGGCCATTTTGCCCGCCCGGTTTGAGGGTCGGGTCGGGATGCGGGCGAAAGCAAAGCTGGTCGACCCGGTGACCGCCGAAAGCACGACCTTCTGGAAGGCGACCCACGGCCAGCCGACCGATTTCACGCTAAAGAAGCGCTATCTCATTGCCAGCCTGCAGGCCGTCGAATTCGTCGATGTGCGAAGCGGTGCCTTACTCTGCGGCATTCCGCGCGGGGCGGCACACTGCACGTCGCCTTGAAGAACTGCTCAGCGGTAGACGAGAACCGGAATCTTGGAGTGCGTGAGCACCTTGTTCGTCTCGCTGCCGAGGAGGAAGCCACTGAAGCCGCGTCGCCCGTGCGAGGCCATGAAGATCAAGTCGCACCCCGATTTGTCGGCTGCTTCGATGATCGCTTCGTAGGGCGCGTCGCTGGTCGCCGAGAGCGTCGAGCATTCGACGCCAGCTTCCGCGCACAGACGCTGAACCTCGCCAAGGTACTCGGTTGCCTGCTGGTCGGCGAGTTCGGCAAATTTTTCCGGGGTCGTCGGGTCGATCAGCGCGCCTTCCCCGAAGTAGGCGATCGGATACTCGGGTTTTGCGAAGAAGGCGGTGACGCGGGCGCCGGCTTCCTTGGCGAAGGTAATGGCCCGGCTTACGGTGGCGCGGGACAGTTCCGATCCGTCGGTCGGGACGAAGATGTGCTTGAACATAGCTTGTCTCCTGAAAGCATTGGCGGGCGTTGCTTTTCGCCCTTTCGCAGTTCATGCTACGCCAAGTCGGGAGGAAATCAAACATGCGCCTTGGGTTCTTTGGAGCAGCCGGCGAAGTCACCGGCTCATGTACGCTGGTCGAGTCGGGTGACGTCCGGTTCCTGGTCGACTGCGGGATGTTCCAAGGCGGGCCGGAAGCACGCCAGAAGAACCTGCATGCCCTGAACTTCGGCTTCGACGTCCGGCGCATCGATTTCGTGCTTCTGACGCACGCCCACATCGATCACTCGGGCCTGCTGCCTCGCCTTTCCATGATGGGCTACCGCGGACCGGTCTATGCCACCGCTGCGACGGTCGACCTGCTGCAGGTGCTGCTTCCCGACAGCGGGCACATCCAGGAAAAGGAAGCAGAGTGGCAGGTTCGCCACCGGCACCGGCGTGGCAAGGGCGAGCGGGGCATCACGCCGCCCTTGTACACCGTCGTGCAGGCGCAGGCCGCGCTCAAGCAGTTACAGCCAGTGGCCTTCGGAAAGTTGCTGGAGCCGGCGCCCGGGATTGAAGTGCGCTTCCGCGACGCCGGCCACATCCTCGGCTCCGCCTGGCTCGAAGTCAATGTCGGGAACGAGGGCAAGGTGCGGCGGCTGGTCTTCTCGGGAGATCTGGGCATGCCGGGACGCCTGGTGCTACCCGATCCCGTACCGGCGCCGGCGCAGGCCGACGTCCTCCTGATCGAATCGACCTACGGCAATCGCCTCCACCGCTCACTGCCCGAAACCGAGGACGAGATCGTCGGGGCCGTCCACCGAACTTTCGCGGCAGGGGGCAACCTGGTCATCCCGGCCTTTGCCGTCGGTCGCACTCAGGAATTGATCTATCTGCTGGCCGGCCTTGTCCGCCGCAGGCGCCTGCCTTCGCTGAAGGTCTATGTCGATTCGCCGATGGCCGACGCAGCGACCCGCCTGACGCTCGCGCACGAAGCGCTGCTCGATGACGAGACCCGCGGCCTGATCGCCTGGCAGCGTGCGCATCCTGACCGGATGGCGATCGAGTTCGTGGCCGACGTCGAGCGTTCCAAGGCGCTGAACGCCATTCGTCACGGTGCGGTGATCGTCTCGGCCAGCGGTATGTGCGAGGCGGGGCGGATCAAGTACCACCTGCGCGAGAACCTGCCGCGCAGCGAATGCAGCGTGCTGATCGCCGGCTTTCAGGCTGCCGGCACGCTCGGCCGACGCCTCGTCGATGGTGCAAGGCTGGTGCGCATCTTCGGCGAGCCGGTGCCGGTCCGTGCCCGCATCTACACGGTCGGCGGGCTCTCGGCGCATGCCGACCAGGCCGCGCTGATTGCCTGGCTTTCCGGTTTTCGTGGAGAGCCCGGGAGGACCTTTGTCGTGCACGGCGAAGCCGGGGCGTCGGCAGCCTTCGCCCGTGAGGTCACCGAGCGCCTCGGCTGGTCCAGAGTGAGCCTGCCACGGCAGGGCGAGTACGTTGGCCTGTGAGATAATCCAAAAGTCAAGAATAAGAGGAAGCGAACATGTCCGCGAATACGTCGGCAAGGAACAACGGCATCGACCTGAGTACCAAGAGTCCGCTCGAGACGGTCGGCGTGGCGATGAGCAAGGCCGTCGACCCGTTCGGGGTCACGACTTCCCTGATCAATGCGCAGATGGCGTGGCTGCTGCACCCTCAGGAACTGTCGCGTGCAGCGACCGCCCTGTCGGGTGACCTGTTGGCCCTGCAGATGCATGTCATGCGGCGAGCGATGGGCATTCAGTCCGAGGATGTCATCCGGCCAAACGCCGATGACGCGCGCTTCGCGAACCCGGTTTGGTCCGATTCGGCGACCTGGGACATCGTCAAGGAGTGGTATCTCGCCTTTACGCACCGCCTCGAGGACATGTTCTTCGAGACGCCCGGACTTTCGGACAAGGAGCGCCGCCGCTCTGCTTTCTGGCTGCGCAAGTGGCTCAACATGGTGGCGCCTACGAACTTTTTCTGGATGAATCCCGTGGCCCTTGAGCGTTTCGTCGCGACCCGCGGGGAAAGCGTTCGCAAAGGGCTGGAGAATTTCCAGCGCGACCTCAAGGCCGGAAACATCCAGATGGTCGAGCCAGATGCCTTCACGGTCGGCGTGAACCTTGCGACGACGCCGGGCAAGGTTGTCTTCCGCAACCGGCTGGTCGAACTGATCCACTATGCACCGACCACCGAGAAGGTCAAGGCGACACCGGTCGTGATCGTGACGCCGTGGATCAACAAGTTCTACATCCTCGATCTCACTCCCCAGAAAAGCATGGTCAAGCACCTGACCGATCAGGGCTTCTCGGTGTTCATCACGAGCTGGAAGAACCCCGACGCCGAGATGGCGGAGGTGCGCTTCGACGATTACCTCCTCGAGGGCGTAAACGAGGTGGTGCGCGTTGCAACGGAGTTCTGCAAGGTGCCCAAGGTCCATCTGACCGGCTATTGCATCGGCGGCACGCTGGTCGCCACCTACATGGCGTGGGCCAACCGCCAGTTTGCGGCGGACAAGGTGCCGGTCGCCCACTGGACGCTTTTCACGACCCTGACCGACTTTTCGCATCCGGGGGATATCGACGTCTTCATCGATGAAGCCTGCATCGATGCCCTTGAGGAATCGATGGCGAAGAAAGGCTATCTCGACGGCAGCGAAATGGCCGGATCGTTCCGGATGCTGCGCTCGAACACCCTGGTCTGGCACTATTGGGTGCACAGCTACCTGCTCGGCGAGCAGTTGCCGCCGTTCGACGTGCTGTTCTGGAACATGGACACGACGCGCATGCCGCGCGCGATGCACTCCTATTACCTGCGCGAGATGTATCTGCACAACAACCTGATCAAGCGCGACAAGCTGACCATCGCCGGCCAGCCGATCGACCTCGACTGCATCGTCCAGCCGCTCTACGTAGTGACGGCGGAGGACGACCATATCGCGCCGTGGAAGCAGTGTTACCGCATCCGCAAATACGTTCATGTCGATGCACCGGTACGCTTCGCGATGTCGACGTCGGGCCACATCCTCGGCATCGTCAATCCCCCGGTCAACCCGCCGAAACGGGCCTACTGGATTGGCGAGCCCGAGCGCAACGAGCATTGGGAGCACTGGTTCGACCGGGCCGAGAAACGCCAGGGCAGCTGGTGGGATGACTGGTGCGGATGGCTCGGCGAGCGCTGCGGTGCCGACGTTTCGGCCTATCCGGCGGCCAGCCGCGCATTCCCGGCATTGGCCGATGCGCCGGGTACTTACGTTCTGGAGCGCTGAGCGGACCGGACATTCTTGATCGCGGTTAAGGAGGCGCTGCAGCGAGCCCCCGAGAATGGGGGCGTTGTCACCCCTTCCGGGAATTAAATGAGCACGATCCGCAGTTTCATGACCGACGATCATCGCCGTTGCGACGACCTGTTCGCCGACGCCGAGCAGGCTGTCGCCAGGAAAAATCCCGCTGCCGCGAAGGCGGCCTTCGATCACTTCCGGATAGCCACGCTGGCCCATTTTGCTGCTGAGGAGCAGACGCTCTTCCCGACCTTCGAAGCCAAGACCGGGATGACGATGGGCCCGACCCAGGTCATGCGCATGGAACACACCCAGATGCGCGCACTGATGGATGATGCGGCTACCGCGCTGGCCCGCGGGGATGCGGACGACTATCTCGGCCTGACCGAGACGCTGCTGATCATGATGCAGCAGCACAACATGAAGGAAGAGAACATCCTCTACCCGATGTGTGACCAGCAACTCGCGGCCGAGACCCCGGAGTTGCTTGCACGTCTGGAAACCGAGACAGCCGAGCCATGAGCCACGCGAAGACGCCGCATGTCGTTGACGCGCGGTTCATGGAGCCGCCTGAGCCCTTCGTGCGGACCATGGAAATGCTCGATACCCTCAAGCCGGACGAGCGGATGTTGCTGCTTCTCTTCCGCGAGCCGCATCCTTTGTACAAGGTCCTGCGCCAGAATGGCTATACCTACGAGAGCGAGCTGCGTCCTGACGGCACTTTCGAGATACTGATCGGGCGCTGACGCCGGCGACCCCATGCAGGCATTGCTATCCTTCGACAAGGCGCCGCCGTTCGCGGCGCCTTTGCGCTTCTTTCTGACCGCTCCACTGTTCGCAATGGCAGCGTCGCTGGTGTTGGTCATCATCGGTCCGGAGATGCTTGCCTCGCGCTGGTCGCCGGCGCTCCTGGCCGCGACGCATCTGGTCACGGTCGGCTTCATGATGCAGGTCATGCTCGGGGCCCTGATCCAGATCCTGCCTGTCGTCGCTGGCGCCAACCTGGTCCGGCCGCTGACCGTGGCGCGCTGGCTTCACGCCGGCCTGTCTGTCGGTGCGGTTCTGCTCGCCGCCGGTTTCCTTGCCGGACGTCCCGGATGGCTGGGGATCGCCGCTGTGATCCTCGCGCTGGCCATCGGAGGATTTCTGGTCGCTGCCACGCGCGCCTTGGTCGGTGTGCCGTCGACCAGTCCGACCATACGCGGCCTCAAGCTCGCGCTAGCCGGATTGGGCGTCGCCGTGACCCTGGGTTGTGTCATTGCCCTGGCGCTGGCGCACGGCTGGGCCTTGCCCCTCGTGGCACTGACCGATCTTCATGCCGGCTGGGCGCTGGGCGGCTGGGCAGGCGTCCTGCTTGCGGCGATGGCCTATGTCGTGGTGCCGATGTTCCAGCTGACGCCGGGTTACCCGGCGCGTCCGAGTTGGGCCTTCCCTATCATCCTGGTCGGGCTGCTCCTCGCGTGGAGCCTTGCAGTCGCGATCGGCGCGGAAATCCTGGCGCAGGCGGCGCAGCTTGCCGCTGCAATCGCCGGAATCGCCTTCTCCGCGCTGACCATGCGCCTGCAGTCGCAGCGCCGGCGGGCGCGGCCTGATGCCACCTACCGCAACTGGCAATTCGGCGCGGCGTGCGCGATTGTCGGCCTCGCCATGTGGTCGACCGCGACCGTGTTTCCCGTGTTCGGCAACTTGCCCGGGTGGACTCTGTCATTTGGCGTGCTACTCATTGCCGGCGGCTTCGTCTCCTTCATCAGTGGCATGCTCTACAAGATTGTGCCCTTCCTTGCCTGGCTGCATCTGCAGAATCTCGGGGAAGGGGCGGTGGTCGCGCCGCCGATGAACCGCATCCTCGCCGATGTCGAAATGAGCCGTCAGGTCCGGGCACATGTCGCGGCAGTCGGCGCCCTTTTTGCCGCCTGCTGGCAACCGGAGTGGCTGGCGCGGCCGGCCGGGGCGTTGGGGGCGGTCGCCAGTGCCTGGCTGTTCTTCAACCTTGCCAGGGCGTTTGCCCGTTACCGCCGTCATGCAGCGGGCGTACCGGTGCCGGTGAGCACGCCATGACCTATCTTGCCCTAAAGCACTTCCACGTTGCCTGTGTCGTACTCAGCGGGTTCGGGTTTGCCTTGCGCGGCTGGTGGATGCTGCGCGGATCATCCCTGCTGAAGTCACGCGCGGCGCGCATCGCGCCGCACCTCGTCGATACGCTTCTGCTTGCCAGCGCCCTGGCCATGGCCTGGCTCAGCGGCCAGTATCCTTTTGCGCAAAGCTGGCTGACGGCCAAGCTGTGCGGCCTTCTGGCCTACATCGGGTGCGGCACGATGGCCCTCAAGCGCGGCAGGACGCCAACAATTCGCGCGCTGTTTCTGCTTCTTGCGCTACTCGCTTATGCCTACATCGTGAGTGTTGCGCTGACGCGCAGCCCGCTGCCCTACGTGCGGTGATTCAGCAGGCCCTTGAGGCCGGCAACATCCAGGATGCGGATATGCTTCTGCTGCACGGCGATATAGCCCTCTTCCTGGAACCTGGAGAAGGCACGGGACACGGTTTCCAGCTTCAAGCCGAGGTAGCTGCCGATTTCCTCGCGCGTCATGCGCAAGTAGAACTCGGCATGCGAAAAACCGCGCGAGGTGAAGCGCTGTGACAGGTTCAGGAGGAAGGCGGCCAGGCGCTCCTCAGCACGCATGGTTCCGAGCAGCATCATCACGCCATGGTCGCGCACGATCTCGCGGCTCATTACCTTGTGGAAATGATGCTGCAGGGTATGTATCTCGCGCGACAGATTTTCCAGGTGCGTGAAGGGAATCGCACAGACCTCGCTGTCCTCGAGCGCGACGGCATTGCAGGTGTGGTGCTCGGTGCTGATCCCGTCCAGGCCGAGCAGTTCTCCCGCCATCTGGAAGCCGGTCACCTGCTCACGGCCATCCTCGAGCAGCACGTCGGTCTTGAAGAAGCCGGCCCGGATCGCGTAGATGGAATCGAAGCCCGAACCCGCCCGATAGAGGTGTTCGCCGCGCTTCAGCCGGCGGCGGGTAGACACGAGGTCGTCGAGGCGTTCGAGTTCGCGTTCGCTGAGGCCGAGCGGCAGACACAACTCGCGCAGGTTGCAGTTCGAGCAGGCGGTTTTGATGACGGAGAGGGGAATGGCGTTGCCGGTGGTGTGCGGGGGCATGGTCATTGCGAGGCCTGTTGATCCATGTCAACCGACGCGGACGGGCATCCGAACATAATCGCCCGAGCGACAGGTAGCATGGCCAATGAATTTCTCAACTGACAACCTCGTATTCGACCCCCAGATCATCCGCCGGTTCGACGTGAACGGTCCCCGTTACACGTCCTACCCGACTGCCGACCGATTCGTGGAGGCATTCGATTCGGACGCCGCAAAGCTCTGGCTTGGCAAGCGCAACATCGGCGGCATCAGCCGACCGCTGTCATTATACTTCCACATCCCCTTCTGCAACACGATCTGCTACTACTGCGCCTGCAACAAGATCATCACCAAGGATCACGGTCGCAGCGCCAAGTACATCAAGTACCTTGCCAAGGAACTGGCGCTCCAGAGTGCAAGCCTGGAAGGGCGCGATGGTGAGCACGAAGTCATCCAGCTGCATTGGGGCGGCGGTACGCCGACTTTCCTGTCGCACGACGAGATGCGCCAGTTGATGGCGCACACGCGCCGCCATTTCCGGCTCCTCGACGACGGCGAGTATTCGATCGAGGTCGATCCGCGCAAGGTCGATACGGCAACCGTGGCACTGCTCGGTGAACTCGGTTTCAATCGCATGAGCGTCGGAGTGCAGGACTTCGACGAGCGCGTGCAACAGGCAGTTAACCGCATCCAGAGCGAGGAAGAGACGGCCGACGTCATCCGTGCTGCACGGGCAAGCGGCTTCAAGTCGGTGTCGATCGACCTGATCTACGGCTTGCCGCATCAGACGGTCATGGGTTTCAACCGTAGCCTCGAACGGGTTCTGGCAATGGACCCGGATCGCTTGTCGATCTACAACTACGCCCATCTCCCCAGCCTGTTCAAGCCGCAGCGCCGGATCGCCGAGCCTGACTTGCCTTCGGCCGATGCCAAGTTGCAGATTCTCGCGCTCGCCATCCGCAAGCTGACCGAGGCCGGCTATGTCTTCATCGGCATGGACCACTTCGCCAAGCCGACCGACGAGATGGCGGTCGCCCAGCGCCAAGGGCGCCTGCACCGCAATTTCCAGGGCTACTCGACGTATGCCGACTGCGACATGTTGTCGTTCGGCATCTCGTCGATCAGCAAGGTCGGCCCGACCTACTACCAGAACGTCAAGACGCTCGACGAATACTATGACCGCCTGGATGCACAGGACCTGCCGGTCTTCCGTGGCATCGAACTGACGGCCGATGACATCCTGCGCCGCTCCATCATCCAGGCGCTGATGTGCCACTTCGAACTGTCGATCGAGAGCATCGAAAGCGCCCATCTCATCGACTTCCACAAGTATTTCGCCGCCGAGCTCGATGACCTCAAGGAAATGGAGCGGGCCGGCCTGATCAAGGTCGAGCGCGAATGGATCACCGTCCTGCCGCCGGGGCGGATGCTGGTGCGCATTATCTCGATGGTGTTCGACCGCTACCTGCGCGCCGACCGCCAGCGTACCCGCTACTCCAAGGTGATCTGACGCCGGGACGGGCGGGAGCGGGTATCCTTGCCGCCTCGCTCACGTTCCCTGTTGCCACATCCGAATGCCTGAATCCGGCTATTTCGCCCTATTCCTCGTCGGCCTCCTCGGCGGGACGCACTGCATCGGCATGTGCGGGGGGATCGTCGGTGCGCTTTCGCTCGGCGGGCCGGCGCGGTGGTCGTTGCACCTTGCCTACAACGCCGGGCGCATCCTGTCTTACACGGCCGCCGGCGCGCTGGCCGGTGCGCTGGGTGCCGCCGGCATCGGCCTAGGTGGCGACGCGCCGGTGCGGATCGTCCTCTATCTCGTTGCCAACCTGATGCTGGTCGCGTTGGGGCTTTACCTGCTCGGCGTGACGCGCGCGCTGGCGTTTACCGAGCGGCTCGGCCAACGACTGTGGCTGCACATCCAGCCGCTGACGCGGCGCTTCCTGCCGGCGCGCACGGTGGCGCAGGCTTTCCCGCTCGGCGTGCTGTGGGGCTGGTTGCCCTGCGGCCTCGTTTACAGCGCCCTGGCCACCGCGCTCGGCAGCGGCTCGGTGGCCGGCGGTGCGCTGGCCATGCTGGCTTTTGGTGCCGGGACATTGCCAAACCTGTTGGCGGCGGGCATCCTGCTTGCGAAAATGAACGAATTCGTCCGGCGCGCGCCGGTGCGTATCGCTTCCGGGCTGCTGGTGCTCGGTTTCGGCCTCTACGGGCTGACCGGCGTGATGCGGTTGTTGCGCTGGATATAGGAGAGAAATGATGAGCATGAGAATCCTGCTGCCGGTTGATGCCTCGCCATGTTCGCTGCGCGCCGTGCGCCACCTCGCGGACCACGTCGCGTGGTTCCGCGACTCACCCGACATCCATTTGCTGCATGTCCAGCCGCCAATCCCGCTGGCCGGTGCCCTGGGGCACGTCGGCAAGGAGACGCTGCGCGAGCATTACATCGAGGAAAGCCGTCCGCATTTGGCCGAGGCCAGCCGCATCCTAGACGAGGCTGGGCGTGCTTACACGGTCCATGTCCATGTGGGTCTGGCAGCCGAGGTGATCACGCGTGTTGCCAGCGAGCTGACGGCCGACCTCGTCGTGATGGGGACGCACGGACGTAGCGGCATTGCCGGCCTGGTCCTCGGCTCCGTGGCGAACCAGGTGCTGCAGCAGTCGCCGTGTCCGGTCCTGCTAGTCAAGTAGGCGAGGCGGCTGCCGGCCGCGTGGTCGAATTCGCCGTCGCCGGGATGACCTGCGCGGCCTGTTCGGCGCGCCTCGAGAAGGTTCTCAACCGTCAGCCCGGTATGCAGGCGACGGTCAATCTGGCGTCCGAGCGGGCGCGCGTCCGCTTGGACGCGAGCGCTGACGAGGCCGCCGTCATCGCTGCCGTGGCCAAGGCCGGCTTCACGGCCAGCGTCGTCGATGCCAACACCCGGACCCGCGAAAAGGCGCGCCGGGCCGCCGAGTATCGCGATGAACTTCGCCGTTTCTGGATTGCGGTCGTCCTGACGCTGCCGCTGGTTGCCCAGATGCCCTTCATGTTCGGCGAGCACGGGCACGCGAACGAGTTGCCGCGCTGGCTCCAGCTGGCGCTGGCGACGCCGGTGCAGTTCTGGATCGGCTGGCGTTTCTACGACGGCGCCTGGAAGGCGCTGCGCGGCGGTGGCGCCAACATGGATGTCCTCGTCGTGCTCGGTACCAGCATGGCCTGGGGATTCTCGGCCATCGTCACCGTATTTGGCCTGTCGCAGCATGTTTACTTCGAGGGGGGCGCCGCCGTGATCACGCTGGTGCTGCTCGGCAAGCTGCTGGAGGCGCGGGCCAAGGCGCGTACCTCGGAGGCCATCGAGTCGCTGCTCCGCCTGCAGCCCAAGACGGCGCGCATCGAGCGCGACGGGCAATGGATCGACGTCGCGGTCGATGCGCTGATGCCGGGCGATGTGTTCATGGTCAGGCCGGGGGAGAGCATCCCGGTCGATGGCCAAGTGCTCGACGGTGTCTCGAGCGTCGATGAGGCGATGCTGACCGGGGAGAGCATGCCGGTCGGAAAGCGGACGGGCGACCGTGTCTTCGCCGCAACCGCGAACGGGCAAGGCGCCTTGCGTTGCCGCGCGACGGGAGTCGGCGAACATACCCTGCTGGCCGGCATCATCCGCCTCGTCGGCGAAGCCCAGGGCTCCAAGGCGCCGGTGCAACGTCTGGCTGACCGCATTTCGGCGATATTCGTGCCGGTGGTCTGCGTGATCGCGCTGCTCACTTTCGCCGGCTGGTGGCTTTACGCAGGCGACTTCGCTGAGGCGTTGGTCAATGCGGTAGCCGTGCTGGTCATCGCCTGTCCCTGCGCGCTGGGACTGGCGACGCCGACGGCGATCATGGTCGGTACCGGGCAAGGCGCTCGTGCCGGCATCCTGGTGCGCAACGCCGAGGCACTCGAGCGGGCCGGGCGCATCGCCGTGCTCGCCGTCGACAAGACCGGGACGCTGACCGCAGGCGCGCCGCAGGTCACCGACATCGTCGCAGTTGGCGAAACGGCGGACGAGGCCTTGCGCCTGGCGGCGGCGCTCGAGCAGGGGTCGGAGCACCCGCTCGCCCGGGCGATCCTCGCCCGGGCTGCCGCGGTCGACCTGCCGAAAGCGGGAGAATTCATCGCCACGCCGGGGCACGGGGTGGCCGGCGAGATCGAGGGGCGTCGCCTGCGCCTCGGTTCACCAGAGTGGACCGGTGCCGCCGGTGCCGGCCAGCTCGAACAATTGCGGCAGGCCGGCAAGACCGTCGTCGCGCTCTCCGAGGGGACGCGCCTCCTGGCGCTGCTGGCGGTGGCCGACGCGCTGCGCCCGACGTCGCGGTCGGCAGTCGCCCGCCTGCGTGCGCGCGGCATCCGCGTCGTCATGCTGACCGGCGACAACCCGGCCACGGCGGCGGCCATCGCCCGCGAGGCGGGAATCGACGAATTTCGCGCCGGCATCCTGCCTGGCGACAAGGCGGCGGCAGTAAATGAACTGAAGGCGGGAGGGGGACTCGTGGCGATGGTCGGCGACGGGATCAACGATGCTCCGGCGCTGGCCGCGGCCGATGTCGGCTTCGCCATTGGCGCCGGTTCCGATGCCGCCGTCGAGGCGGCCGACCTGACCCTCGTGCGCAATGACCTGGCAGCGGTCGATGACGCGATCGAACTGTCGCACGCGACCCTTGGCAAGATCCGCCAGAACCTGTTCTTTGCCTTCATCTACAATGTCCTCGGAATCCCGCTGGCCGCTTTCGGCTGGCTCAATCCGGTCGTTGCCGGGGCGGCGATGGCGATGAGTTCGGTTTCGGTGGTGTCGAATTCGCTGCTGCTCAAGCGCTGGCATCCGGAAAAGGAATGAACATGGAAACGAGCATCATCAAGGTCGGTGGCATGAGCTGCCAGGGGTGTGTCAGGAACATCACCGGCGTCCTCGTGGCGCTGCCCGGCGTCAGCGCCGCCGAAGTCTCGCTGGAAGCCGGGGAGGCGCGGGTCAGCTTCGATCCGCAGGTGGTGTCGCGGGCCGCCCTGGTCGGTGCCATCGAGGATGCCGGGTTCGACGCCGAATGACGCGGGCCACGGCATGAGCGGCCATGAACTGCGGCTCACCCATCTGACGCATGGTGGCGGTGGGGCGAGCCGGCTCGCCCCGGGGCTATTGCGCCGCCTGCTGGCCAGTGTCCCGGCGGGCTTCGTGCCGCCGCAGTTGCTGGCCGGCGGTGAAGCGGGAGACGATGCCGCCGTCTATCGCGTCGAGGGTAGCCAGGCAATCGTTGCAACTGCCGACTATTTCACCCCGCTGGTCGACGATCCGTTCGATTTCGGCTGCATTGCGGCGACCGCGGCGATATCCCGGGTCTACGCCAAGGGCGCGACGCCCCTGTTCGCGCTGCCGCTGGTCGGCATGCCGGTCGATACGCTGCCGCTCGACATCATGGCCCGCATCCTCGAAGGCGGCGCAGCCGCCGGACGGCAGGCCGGTATTCCAGTCGCTGCGGGACATCCGATCGATGCCGTCGAACCGATCTATGGTCTGGTGGCGATTGGTACGGTCAACCCCGAGCACCTGCGCAGAAGCACGGGTGCCCGTCCCGGCGACAAGCTCGTCCTCGGCAAGCCGCTCGGCATCGGCGCTTATGCCACCGCACTCAAGCGCGGCCACCTGGGCGAAGCCGATTACCGCGCGCTGCTCGCCACGGCGACCTTGGCCAATACTCCAGGCCCGCTACTCGCGTGTCTCGATGGCGTGCACGCGATGACCGATGTCGCCGGCTTCGGGCTGCTCGGGCATCTGCTGCAGATGTGCGCTGCCGGCAATATTGGTGCGCATGTCGATTTCGGCGCATTGCCCCACCTTCCCCGTGCCCCTGAACTGATCGCCGCCGGGTATGTCGCGGGCGCCAGTGCCCGCAATTGGGTCAGCTACGGTACCGAGGTCCGCCTCGCAGAAGGCGTCGGTCAGGGCGGCAGGGCGCTGCTGACCGATCCCCAGACTTCCGGCGGCCTGCTCGTTGCCTGCGCGCCGGAAGCGGTTACCGAGGTGCTCTCCATCTTCCTGCAGCAGGGTTTTTCGCAAGTGGCGACAATCGGGGAATTTGTCGCCGGCGAGGCGATCGTCCACGTACGCTGATCGCTTGCCGCCCGCGAGGGTGAAGCGTTGCTCACCGGAGGTTTCCTTCCGCATAGCCCGCGGGGTTGTTTTTGTTTTGTAAATGCGATACATTCGCATTTCGATTGCGGCATTCGGCGGCGCTTGTAGCGCCATCGCAGGCAGTGCCGCATTCCTCCACCGGCAAGCCAGCCTTTCGCCAGCCAGCCTGAACACCTGACTCGCAAAAGGATTGCCAGTGAACCGTCTCTCCAGGCCGGCCCGTCGGGTCCGCTGGGCCGTGCCGCCCCGATGTCCCGTCCTTCATGCGCCCGGATTTGCCCGGGCACCGCTCGCGGCTGCCGTCGTCGCGACTTTACTCGCGGGTGCCGGGGTGGCCCGGGCCGACGAGGAAAAGACCCTGTCGACCGTCAATGTCACCGCCAGCGCCGAGCAGCAGGAAAGCTATCTTGCCACGAAGACCCGGGTAGGCAAGGTCGCCCAGGATCCGCAGGACCTGCCGCAGGCGGTCACCATCGTGACCCGTTCGCTGCTCGAGGAGCAGGATGCCAATACGCTGCGCGAGGCCCTGCGCAACGTGGCTGGCCTGACCTTCAATGCGGCCGAGGGCGGCCGTTCCGGCGACAACATGATGCTGCGCGGCTTCTATACCTTCGGCGACATCTACCTCGATGGCGTCCGCGATACCGCTCAATACAACCGGGAAACCTTCAACCTCGAGCAGGTGGAGGTGCTGCGCGGATCGGCCTCGATGCTCTTCGGGCGCGGCCAGGCGGGCGGCGTCATCAACCAGGTCAGCAAGGTGCCGATGCTCTACGGCATCAACCGCGTCGAGGCCGGCGTCGGCAGTTACGGCTATGGCGAACTCAAGACCGACCTCAACCAGCGCTTCGGTGAAACTTCGGCTGTGCGCATCAACCTGATGGGACGGGAGGAGGGCAGTGCGCGCAGTAATCCGGTCACCGGCAGCGAGCCGGAAATCAAGCGCTTCGGCTTCGCGCCCAGCGTCGCCTTCGGGCTGGGAACGCCCCACGAATTCACGCTGAGCTACTACTACCTCAAGACGAACGACATCCCCGACTACGGTGTGCCGTTCGTGAATTTCAGGCCGCAGGCCAATGCGGCCAGGGATGGCCGATACTGGGGCATCGCCAGCAACTTCGACGACAGCGAGACCAGCATCGCGACCGCGAACTACGTGTTGCGCGTCGATCCCGACACGAGCTGGCGCACGGTGTTGCGGGCGGCGAACTACCAGCGTGCCTACTGGGCGGCGGCCCCTTCGGCGACGCGTGCCCCGACGACGTCGGTCACGCAGCAGATGTCGAAGACACGCAGCTTCGATACCGACAATTTCGTGGTGCAAAGCGACTTGAGTACCGCCTTCACCATGTTCGGGATGCGCAACGAACTGCTTGCCGGCATCGAGTACCTCTACGAGGATTCGGACCGCTGGACCCTGCTCAACCTGGGTACCGCCGATAACGCACGGTACCTGCCGAACAGCGTCTTCGGCCAGCCAAGCGGCTATACCGGCGACACCTACAGCGCCTATATCCAGGACACGATCGAATTCGTGAAGGATTGGCGGGTGACCGCAGGCATCCGCCGCGACCTGATGAGGTCGGATTACGTCTCGGCGACCGGCAATCCGCAGGCCATCACCAGGTTCGAAGGTGACTTCGGCGAGAACAGCTATCGGACCGCGTTGTCGTGGCAGCCGAGCGCGGCGCAGAACTACTACCTGGCGTGGAGCGATTCGTTCAGCCCGACTGCCGATCTCTACCAGCTCACCGGCAGCCAGTATCCGGCCGAACGTGCCGAGGTCACCGAACTGGGGGCCAAATGGTTGTTGCTCGACGGCAGCCTCGCCTTCCGTACGGCGGTCTACCACGCGGTCAAGGACTGGGAACGCAATACCGACCTCGAGGCCGACTCGGCCAACTCGATCCTGACCAAGAAGCGCGCGTCGGACGGGGTCGAATTCGAACTGGCCGGGCGCATTACCGACGCCTGGGAAGTCTTCGGGGGGCTGTCCTTCATCGATGCCGAGATTCTCGAGGTCCGGCCGGGGGCGAGTCAGGTCTATGTGGGCCAATTGCCGCGCAACACGCCGAAGCGGACGGCGAACCTGTGGACCACGTACAAGTTCGGTGGCGGCTGGAAGGTCGGCGGCGGGCTCGATTACAAGAGCGAGCGGCTGGGCTATGTGCCGACCAGCACGACCGCCACCGCCTTCACGCCGAACGTGATTCCTTCCTATACCCGTTGGGATGCGATGGTCGCATACGAGCAGCCGAAATACGCGATCCGCCTGAACGTCCAGAACATTTTCGACAAGGCTTACTACGACGCACTCTACGACAACGGCGGCTTCAGCATACCCGGCCAGGCCCGCCGCTTCATCCTCAACGGCGAATACAAATTTTGATCCCGAGACCAGGCCATACGCTGCGTTCGACCGGGTTTTTGCCCCGAAAGCAACGTCGACCGCGGCTTCTCCAACGCTACTGCAAATACCTTCGATGACCATCCTGCCGATCCCGGCGCTGGCCAGAAGCATTGCGGCAACCCAGATGCTGCTCGGCCGCCCCCGCTACCGCTGAACAACGGAGACTTCAAGCAATGAACAACGCATTCGATCGCCGTGCCTTCCTGCTCGCACTTGGCGCCCTTGGTGCCTTTCCGAAACAGGCGCTGGCACTGTCCGCATCGGGGGAGCCACATGGAACCCGGGTCGCTGCCGCCTGGCGCGGTCCGGCCGCCGGGGATCCCTATTTCGCTGGCGTGCTCGAAGCCGACTGGCAACGCCGCAAGCTTTCGATCCGCTACGAGGTTCGGTTGCCAACCCGCCCGCATGGGCTCCTTCCGGAAGCGGATGGAAGCCTGCTCGTGATCGGCGTGCGTCCCGGCGCCTGGCTGATGCGCTGTGATGAGGCGGGCGGGGTAATGCGCCAGGTGCGCCTCGAGGATGAGGGGGCGACCCGCCTCAACGGGCACGCCGCCGTTGCGCCCGGGGGCGAGGTCATCTACACCACCGAGACCGACCAGCGCAGCGGCCGCGGGCGGATCGGCGTACGCGACCGGCACACCCTGAAGAAGCTCGACGAGTGGAACAGCCACGGCATCGACCCGCATCAACTGCTGCTCGATCCCGATGGCTGCCTGATGGTCGCCAACGGTGGCGTGCCGCGCACGCCGGCCGACAAGAAATACGACCTGCAGCACATGGAGTCGTCCCTGGTTCGCCTGAATGGCGGCAGCGGTGCCCTGCTGCGCCAGTGGCGGCTCGACGACCACCGCCTCAGCCTGCGTCACCTGGCGTGGAGCGAATCCTCCGCCAACGGCAAGCCGCTGCTCGGCGTCGCGATGCAGGCCGAACACGATGATGCGGCGCAACGCGCCCGTGCGCCCATCCTGGCCGTGCTCGAAGGAGATAGCCTGTACGTCCCGACGCGGGCCAACGACGGCGTTGGCTACGCCGGCGACATCGCCCCCGCCTTCAACGGCGGCTTCGCGCTATCGAGCAACCAGGCCGGACTGGCCCAGGTCTGGCATCCGCGGATGCCGGACAGGCTGATGCCCATCGTCGAACTGCAGGAGGCCTATGCCCTGACCGGATGGAGCGGCCCGCAGCCCGGCGGCGGTGTACTCGTCGCCACTGCGCCCGGGCTCGTCCGCTGGCATCCTTCCGCCAAGGCGGCATTCCTTGCCTGGCCGCGGCCGATGGCTTTGGACAACCACTGGGTGCTCGTCGGCGAGGCTTGAAGATCGGGAAGGGCACTGTCAGGACAAACCATTCGGCGGCGAGAATCATTTGGGTCTAAAGCAAAAGCGGTGGCACGCAGCCGGAATTGCCGACATGACTGCCCGAGCTGTTCGCTGTTGCCTTGGTGGCAGGGCAGGCATAGCATGAAACGATGCTTCTTCGTCTGGTATCGATCCTATACGTCAGGCTGCTTGCCGCCGCTGCCTTTGCAGCAGCCGGCGTATCCATGGCCTATGCGCAACATCCCCCGTGCCTGGCGGAATTGCCCGGCAAGATGCTCGAGCCTAGGCAGTTTGTTCCGGGGAAAGCGCACAGGCTAGCCGTCGCCCGACCGGAAGCGATTGACTGCGGGCGGGCACATGTCGTCCTCGAAGCCGGCGGAGCCGTCGACTCGCGGCTGGCATGCGAGGCGGTTGAGGATGCCGTCGCCTTCCTCTCTGGTCATGGTCTGGACAGCGGCCGGAAGGTTTCGCTGACGATCGTCGAGGATTTGCCGTCACTAGACAGGTATTCAGTCCTCGGGCAATTCGATATGCGACGCGGGGATATTCGCATACTCTCCCTTGCGCGCTCGTTGCAAACCTGCGCCGGCAACCCGCCTTTCGGCGTGCCGATGAATTCCGAGATTCATCGCAGCTTCATTGTGCATGAGGTGATACACGCACTTACCTATGTCGGTTCCGCCGAAGTTGCGCCGTTGAAGATGGAGTACGTTGCCTACGTGGGCCAGTTCGCCAGCATGTCCAAGGACGTGCGCGAACACCTCGTTGCGGTGAGCGGCGCACCGCCTTTCGTCAAAGACGAGGAAATTTCGGTCGAAGCCTACCGAGCCGATCCGAACCGCTTCGGCATCCGCAGTTGGCTGCAGTTTCGTGACGCCGGGGACGGAAGCGCATTACTGTACCGTGCGCTCGGGCGCTGAAGGCGATGCAGAAGTCATTGCCGGCGTGATGGAGCGATTCCCTCGGCGGGGATGACGCTCCTGACGGCAGGTTTTCGCCGATATCCGTCCCGCTCCGACCGGGGAAGCACGCTTCCTGATCGCGATTGGTCTCTTTCCTATTGCCTGCTTCCACTTGCCTGCCCAGGTTGTGTGACGAAGCCGATCTTCGCCAGGCCGGCACGGCGGGCGGCGCTCAATGTCTCGGCCACGATCTCGTAGCGCGTTGCCCGGTCGGCGTGCAGGTGCATCTCAACGTTGGCGTCCTGCGCCACGGCCTCGCGGAAGCGCGCTTCTAGGCTGTTGCGGTCGACTGCCTGGTCTGCGACAAAAACGACATTCCCGGCGTCGATGCTGACCTGCAGGGTTACCGACCTTTCGGGCGTCGGCTTACTCGAAGCACGCGGCAACTCCACCGTGACCGAATGGGTCATCAGCGGCGCGGTGATCATGAAGATGATGAGCAGCACCAGCATCACGTCGACCAGCGGCGTAGTGTTTATTTCGGCCATCGGCGCCTGGGAGGCTGGCGAATTGAAGCTCCCGATCGCCATTTACGCAGCCTCCGTAGCGGCACGGGCGCGCATCGGGTGGATCTGCGCGCTGTTGGCGACGAAAGGCTTGCCGACGGTGAAGAAGGCGTGCAGGTCGTGCGCGAAGGCGTCGAGGTCGGCCAGCACGACGCGGTTGGCTCGGGTGAAGGCATTGTAGGCAAAGACCGCGGGAAGGGCCACGGCGAGGCCGGCAGCAGTCATGACCAGCGCCTCGCCGACCGGGCCGGCGACTTTTTCCAGCGCCGTCTGGCCGGACAGGCCGATGGCGAGCAGCGCGTGGTAGATGCCCCACACGGTGCCGAACAGGCCGACGAAGGGGGCGGTGGCGCCGACGGTGGCCAGGAACGTCAGGCCATTCTCCATGCCAGCCTGGGTGGCGCAAAGCTGCTGGCGCAGCGCCCGCTCCATCTGCTCGGCGGGGTCGAAGCGCGAGGCCAGGCGGCCGGTGACTGCCTCGCAATCGTGGTTGCAGCAGTTGGCCTGCTCCGCCAGCTGGGCATAGGGGCTGTCCTCACCGGCACCGCGCAGGCGATCGATGCCCTCGACGACGCTGGTCGCCGACCAGAAGGCGGCGACCGCGTGCGCCGCACGGCGCATGTGGATCCAGTCCCAAGCCTTGGCCAGGATGAGGTACCAGCTGGCTACCGACATGACGACGAGGACGATGGCGATGGCGTGCGAGACGTTGTCGCCGCTGGCCCACAAGTGGGCGAGGCCGAATGCGTTTTCGTGCATTTCATTGCTCCAGTTTGAAATTGATCGGAACCAGCACCCAGCTCGCCACCGGCGTTTCGCCACGGCGCGCGGGAACGAATTTCCAGTGGCGGACGGTGTTGGCCGCGGCTTCGTCGAGGCGCGAGCTGCCGGACGACGTCCGCACCTCGACGCTCTCGGCTGCACCCTGGGCGGAGACGGCCACGCGCAGAATCACCTTGCCCTGCTCGCCCATCCGGCGCGCGATCGCCGGGTAGGGCGGCGCCGGGTTCTTCAGGTAGTCTGCATCGAAGCGTGCCGATGTGACTGTCGGCTCGGCCGCCGGTGCCGGGCTGGTGTCGGACGGTGAAGTGGCCGGGGCGGTCGACGAGGGAGATGTGCTGGCTGTCGCCTCGTTAGGCGGTGCAGCTGGCTGCGGCGGAGACTTCAGGCGTGCCGTCGGTTGCGGCATGGCAACCGGCAGCGGCTTGGCTTCGGGGGGCTTCGGTTCGGCCGGCTGCTGAAGCAAATCCACTGTCAGGGGGGCTTCGGGAACGGGCGGGGAAACCGTCTTGGCCGCGATGATCAGGAGCGCTGCCCCTGCGTGGGCGGCGACCACAAGGCCGAACCAGCCGCTGCGGCGGGCGGCGGTCGGGCGGGAGAGGGCGTAGGTCATCAATTTGTTCGTCGCTGCATCCCCGGCGCCGATCCGGGAAAGGACGCAGGCTTGTTGGCTGTGCCAGAGGAATGACAATGGAGAGCGGTCTATTTGGTCAGGATCAGCTTGTTCTCGCGCGTGATGCGGAGCACGTAACGTTGGCCGGCGTGCTCGATCTCC
>ERZ1645185.139-NODE-139-length-30333-cov-8.384636_pt1 | contig 30333 bp, 36 predicted proteins | sample MGYA00575351_ERZ1645185 | MGnify/ENA primary metagenome ERZ1645185 (study PRJEB40838, sample SAMN11284767) | freshwater sediment metagenome | isolation source: river sediment | host: Sediment | place: India: Jana village, Kanpur | collected 2015-12-17 ... | reverse complement strand
GTTTCCACCAGCGGCGGCACTTCCGACGGCCGCTTCATCGCCGACATCTGCCCGCAGGTGATCGAGTTCGGACCCATGAATGCCAGCATCCACAAGCTCAACGAGAACATCCCGGTGGCCGACATCGAGCCGCTTAAAGAGGTGTATCAAAAGACGCTGGAGAAGCTGCTGGGCTGAGCGCAAGCACCCTTGGTAATGGATAAAGCATTCCGCGCCCTGGCGCTCGTCCTGCCGGCTATCCTGTCAGCCTGCGCCGTGCAGGGCACCGCGCCAAAAACCGAAACCAGTTCCCGCGTGGGCGAGGCTGTCACTGCGCCTCTTGTCGATCTCAACCTCCTGCGCACCAAAATTCCGCCCGTGCTGATCGAGGCCAGGAAAGCCCCCTACCATATGCCCGCCGTTTCAGGCTGCGATACGCTGGCCGCTGAAATCCACACGCTGGACGAAGCATTGGGTCCCGACCTCGATGCCCCCAAGCCGGACGGCGATCCCACACTTTTTGAACGCGGCACCGAAGAAGCAGGCGACGCCGCCATCGGCGCAATCAGAAGCGCAGCCGTCGGCTGGATACCCTATCGCGGCTGGGTGCGAAAACTCACCGGCGCCGAAAAGCATTCAAAGGAAGTCGCCTCCGCCGTGGCTGCCGGCATTGTCCGCCGCGCGTATCTGAAGGGGCTGGGCCATGCTCAGGGCTGCAAGGTGCCAGCTTCGCCTATGCCGCATGAAGCCAGGAACTGAACACAACCCGGCTTGTTCAGCCCTGTTGGGTAAAAGCGCGAATCCGGTAAATGACCCCCATCCACGAACTGCTGTCGCGCATCCGCTGGGACGTGGCCTATGCCAAAAGCCGATTTGTCATCGGCTACTGGGACCGCATGGAAAAGCACACCCTCCACATCGACCTGCGCGAAATCACCTGGGACCGCGACAACCCCAGCTTCTTTGACCTGGTGGACGAGGAAGGTATCACGCACAGCATCCCGTTCCACCGCGTGCGAGAAGTCTGGCAGGACGGCAAGCTCATCTGGGAACGTCATCCGCCCGGTGAGCCCACCTCCGAAACATAGATACCGGCCACTCCACTTTCGCCAGATTGGTCGGTTACCCATACAATGCCGGCTATGAAAAAAGCATCCGACCCCTTCAAAGACACCGAATCCCTCATCACCGTGCGCGACTGGCTGCGCTTTGCCGTGTCGCGCTTCAACGAGGCCGGGCTGTTTTTCGGCCACGGTTCGGACAACGCCTTCGACGAAGCCGCGTATCTGATCCTGCACACCCTGCACCTGCCGCTGGACCGGCTGGAGCCCTTCCTCGATGCCAGCCTTACGCATGTCGAGGCGGCTCAGGTGCAAAGCGTGATCGAGCGGCGTGTGAAAGAGCGCATCCCCGCCGCGTATCTGACGAACGAGGCCTGGCTGGGCGAATTCCGCTTTTACGTGGACGAGCGCGTCATCGTGCCCCGCTCCTTCATCGCCGAACTGCTCAGGGAACATCTGGCCCCCTGGGTGGAAGACCCGGAATCGATACACGATGCGGTGGACATCTGCACCGGCTCGGGCTGCCTCGCCATCCTGATGGCGCATGCCTTTCCCTATGCCTCCGTCGATGCGGTGGACATTTCAAAAGACGCGCTGGAAGTGGCGAAGAAAAATGTCGCCGACTACGGCCTGCAGGACAGGGTTCGCCTCATCCAGTCCGACCTGATGAAGAAGCTCAAGGGCAAGACCTACGACCTCATCGTCACCAACCCGCCCTATGTGAATGCGCCCTCAATGAACGCCCTCCCGCAGGAGTACCAGCGCGAGCCGGAACTGGCGCTGGCCAGCGGCAAAGACGGCCTCGACCACATCCGCAAAATCCTCGCCGATGCGCCTGGCCATTTGAATCCGGGCGGCATGCTCATCGCCGAAATCGGCCACAACCGCGACGCGCTGGAAGCCGCCTTCCCAGACCTGCCCTTCACCTGGCTGGAAACCAGCGGTGGAGATGCGTTTGTGTTTATGTTGAGGAAAGAGGATTTTCTGTAATAAAGTCTTACTGGACTTGATGACAGAAAGTTCAATATCGTCCAAGAAACATTTTCCGCGACAATTACAAATAAAGAGCTATCTATGGCTTTTGTAAAACCAAAATATCAGAAGGCTGAAGTAAACCGAGCAGGAAAGTTTCTTGCGTCAGTTGAGCCCGATACTGATGATTGGCTTTGGGCTTACGAGGTACTAGCTAATTGGCGTGCATGCCATGGGTACCCAATCAATACCTTTCAAGCCTTACTGAGAAAGAGACTAAAGAGCATCGATAGTAAGGCAATTGTTGCTCAACGCCTCAAACGCGCACCATCTGTTATAGCAAAATTGCGAAGGTTCCCTTCCATGAAGCTTGCTCAAATGCAAGATATAGGTGGTCTTCGCGCAGTCGTAAGTTCTATAAGTCGTGTCCGGAAACTAGAAACAGAATATCGAGACAGCAATTTAAAACATGAATTAATCTCGTCGAAAGACTATATCGACCAACCCAAGTCAGACGGTTACCGTAGCATTCATTTGGTATACCGCTACAAGAATATCCATGCCCCTGAATACGATGGGCTGTTACTTGAGCTACAGCTACGCACTAAGCTTCAACATGCATGGGCAACTGCTGTCGAGACAATGAGCACCTTTCTTGGTCAAGCTCTTAAATCTGGACAAGGTGAACGTGAGTGGCGGGAATTTTTTGAAATCGCAAGCGCAGCTTTTGCATTTGTCGAGGGAACACCTCCTGTTCCTGAATATGAATCAATTTCAAAGGAGAAAATTTTCTCCATGCTGGCTGAATCAGAAGCTCGTTTACACGTCTTATCCAAACTTCAGGGTTTTTCCATTGCTGCTAACCATATTACAGCCGAAAAAGGGGCTGGCAGTTATCACCTTGTCGTGCTGTATACGGAAAGTCGTAGTGTGACAATCCAACCATATCCAAAGACACAATTGGAGCAAGCAAACATTGAATATGCAAAGATCGAAGAAAGAGCTCAGCGCGGTGAGCAAGTAGAAGCAGTCCTTGTGTCGGCTGGTCCTGTTGAGGCACTGCGTAAGGCATATCCAAACTACTTCCTTGACACACATCAATTTGTTACACAAGTTGGTCGCATTATTGCACCAAGCCAGTGAACCAACGCGCTACATAAAGTGATCATGCAGAATCAAAGTTGCCATGAAAAAATTAAAACTTCAAAACGCACGTCAGATACCCTCGATCACGCCTCCCCTGCCTGATTCAACAGCCCCATAAGCTGCGGCAGCGCTTGTTCGGCGGCGTGCTGTCCGGCTTCGATGGCGATAGCGGCGCGATGGAATTCCATCAGTCCCAGTTCTGCCAGGTGGGGGGTGATCATCACGTCCGCCGGTTCGCCCGCCAGCCTGCTGCGGGTGATCAGGACCTGCATGATGTTGATGCTGGTTGCCAGGACATCCATCATGGCGGGCGGCTTTTCCGCCGCGTCACGTTGATTGATTCCGAGTTGCGACATGCGCGCCTGAATCTGCGCCATGACGCTATCGGTGAGGGTTTTGGCTTCCTGCGGATTTTTCTTGCGTGACGGCTTCGCCGGCCTTTGCTTGAAACGGCGGCCGACGAGGTCGGAGTTGAGGTCAACGGCGATGACCCAGTCCGCGCCCATCGCGCGGCACAGGGAGACCGGCACGGGGTTGACCAGGCCGCCATCCACCAGCCATCTCCCCTCGTGCCGCGCCGGGGTGAACAGGCCGGGCAGCGCGATGGAAGCCCTGACCGCATTCAACACGCTGCCTTCCTGAAGCCAGACTTCGCGGCCGCTGTAAAGGTCGGTGGCAACGGCGGCAAAAGACAAGGGCAGCTCGGCAATGTCGCGGTCGGCGAAGTGGTTGCGGAAAAAATCGATCAGCCTGTCGCCCTTGATGAGGCCGCCGTTGAGCGAGAAGTCGAGGAAGCTGACCACGGTTTGCAGGGTCAGGCTGCGCACCCATTCATCCAGCCGTTCCAGGTCGCCATCGACATAGGCCGCGCCGACCAGGGCGCCGATGGAGGTGCCGCAGACGATGTCGGGATAAATGCCCGCGCGGTTCAGGGTCTGAATGACGCCGATGTGCGCCCAGCCGCGGGCGGAGCCGCCACCCAGGGCAAGCCCGATCCGGTTGGTGTTGGGTTTTTTCATGATGTGCCCGAAATAAAATCAGGAAGACAGCCCGGTTGAAGCAGCCTGCCAGGATTCGCACAGGGCCAGCTTGCTGACGCGGTCCAGCCGCTTGATCTCGGCCTCGCGCCGCGCTGCCAGCGCGCGACTGTCGACTTTCTCAGTATAGGCCAGCGCCACCGGCCTGCGGCTGCGGGTATAGCGGGCGCCGGGCGCCTTGCCAACATTGTGTTCCTCAATGCGCCGGTCGACATCGGTGGTGATACCGGTATACAGCGTGTCATCGCCACAGCGCAGGATGTAAACGAGCCAGGGTTTCAATTTTTAGCTTGCCGCCAGTTGCTGGCGATTCTGTCAGCGAGTTCTTCGACGGCGGACAGCACTGCCTCGGAAGGTAATTCACCCGGCTGGGCCGTGCCAATCTCAATGCCATAGAGGTCGAGTGATTCAGGCTGGCAATCCAGTTCCCGCGCCAGCATCAAGGCATCGAACACGCCCAGCCCGTGGGTGGACAGGCCCTGCTGATAGATTTCCCATTCGTGTTTGCTGAAATGGCGGATGTCGCCAGGCTGGCCGCCGCCCTGCATGGCGTCGATCAGAATCACGTGGCTGGAAGTTTCCAGTAAGGGGATGAGTGCGCTGCCGGGGCGGTCGAGCTTGATGAATTCGACTTCAGGCGGCAAGCGGGTTTTCAATATGTCCACGACTCGCCAGCCGATCTGATCGTCGTCTGATGGCGCGCCGATGCCAACGATACGAATTTTTCTGAACCGCTCCTCTCCCGCTGGCCGGGGGAGGCTGGGAGGGGGTAGTGCCGATGCCGATTCAGGAGCCGCATTTACCCCACCCCAACCCTCCCCGGCAAGCGGGAAGGGAGTGCAGCGAAAAGGCACTCCTCCCCAACCATTTCGTTCAGAAATTGTTTGCGAAGAAGTACGCACGACATTCACCCGCAAAAAATGCGTGGCGCATGAAATGCACGGATCGTAGTTGCGGATGACTTTTTCGCAATGCAGGCGCAGGGCATCGTCCGAATTATTCAATCCGAAGTTCAACAGCGACAGACGCAAATCCTCTTCAATCCGCGCCTGGTTCTGGCTGGTGGGCGGAACGATGCGCGCATTCCGGATGAGGCCGGCCTCGTCCACTTCGTAGCGATGCCACAGTAATCCTCTCGGTGCTTCGGTGGCACCAAAGGCAATGCCCGCTCTGGGTTCAACCGGTACATTGGGTGAATCGGGAAGCTGGTAGTTTTCCAGCAGCTGGGCCGCTTCCTGAATGGCAAACAGAATTTCCACCGCGCGCGCGGCCATGCTGGTAAAGACATTGCTGTTGGGAAACACCAGGGCGTTTTCGGCGATCAGCTTGCGGATGTTTTCCGGAAGCCGGTTGTGACTCAGGTTGAGCCGCGCCAGCGGGCCGACCAGATAAGGCTGCTGGTGGTAGGCGCTGAACAGCGCGGTCGAGTACGGCTGTTGATACTCGGCGAAATGTGTGTCGTATTCGGGTGCGTCGACATGCAGGCCGTCGCTGGCGTCAATGAAGCCGGTTTCGATGGCGTAGTCGGAATCATGCCTGAGTGCAACGGAAACAAACGGCTGGCTGTCTGCCGGGATGGGAATGCCGGCCGTCCAGCGCACCAGCTTCTCGGCCTCGGGAATTGCATCCAGGAGTTTCTGGCGCAGATGCGCTACCTGCGACAAGGCAGGCGCATGATGGAAACCACCGACCCGCAGCCCGACCGGATGCACGGAACGCGCGCCGAACAGCGCCATGATCTCGTTACCCAATTCCTGCAGTCGCAGCCCGCGCCGGACAACGTCGGGATGGATGCGGGCCAGTTCGATGGCGCTGTTGCAGCCGAAGAAATCCGGCGCGGCCAGCAGATGGATATGCAAGGCATGGCTTTGTAGCCATTCGCCGCAGTAGAACACGCGGCGCATGTCGCGCGCCCACGGGCTGACTTCCACACCAAAGAGTTTTTCCAGCGCCTGTACCGCCGTCATCTGGTAGGCCACGGGACAGATGCCGCAAATGCGCGCAACGATGTCGGGCACTTCACTGTAGTGGCGTCCTTCGAGGAACTTCTCGAAGAAGCGCGGCGGCTCGAAGATGCGCAGGCGCAGCTCTTCGATGTTGCCGTCCTTGATGCGCAAGTCGAGCGCGCCTTCGCCTTCCACGCGGGTCAGCACCGGGACTTTCAGGGTGAGGGTTTTGCGCTGCTCAGTCATGCGTGCCCTCTGCTTTCACGGCTGCTTCGCGGAAAACCGGCGAGAAGTTGTTGATATTCTTGAAGCGCCGGGCGATGTCATCTGGCGACAGGCCCAGGCTTCTGAATTGCGCGGTCAGGGAATCGGTATTGGCATTTTCCGCCGGACCGTAGCAGCCGTAGCAGTCGCGGCCCAGGCCGGGACACAGGGCGCCACAGCCCGCGCGCGTCACCGGCCCCATGCAGGGAATGCCGCGGCTGACCATCACGCAGGGCAATCCGCGGTGCTTGCATTCGGTGCAGACCTTGTCGGCGTTGTCGCGCGGTAAAACACCCAGCAGGAAGTTGTTGATGAACCCGGCGACCTGCTGGCTGTTGACCGGGCAGCCCCACAGTTCGAAATCGACTTTGACATGTGAGGAAATCGGCGTGGACTGCGGCAGGCTGTCGATATGCTCGGGCTGCGGGTAAATCTGCGCGGTCCACTGCATACCGTTCGCAAAATTCCGCAGTGCCTGGATGCCGCCTGACGTGGCACAGGCGCCGATGGCGACGAGCATTTTGCTGTTTTCCCTGATTAATCTGATGCGCGCCAGGTCTTCCGGCGTTGCTACGCTGCCTTCGACGAAAGCCAGATCAACCCTTGCCTGGTCATCGAAAGGCCCGGCTTCGGCGAAATGCACGAAATCGACCTGCTCGGCCAAATCCAGTAATGTCGGGCCCATGTCCAGAAGGGCCAACTGGCAGCCATCGCACGAACTGAACTTGTGAACGGCGACTTTGGGTTTTTCTGACTTGTTCACTGACATGATCAGAACCCCCGGTGGGCAATCAGCCCCTTCACCTGCGGCCAGCTGAACACCGGCCCGTCCTTGCAGATGAATGCGCCACCAAACTGGCAGTGCCCGCAATGCCCCACCGCGCAATGCATGTTGCGCTCCATGCTCAGAAACATGTTTTCCTCCGGCATGCCGTGCTCGGCAAGCATTCTGGCCGAGACGACCATCATGCCTTCCGGCCCGCACATGACCGCCATGGCCTTGTCCGGCTGCATGGGAATGCGGCCAAACAGGTCGGTCACCCGGCCCACATGCCACGGCCACAGCGGGCCGCCCTCATCCGCCGCCACCATGACATGTGTGTCCGGGTGGGTATTCCACTGCGCGTACTGTTCGCGCCAGATGAGGTCCTCGGCTTTCTTCACACCCTGGATGATGGTGAGATGGCCGTAATCGGTGCGCCGCCGCAGGATGTAATGAATGACCGCCACCACGGGCGCGCAGCCCAGTCCGCCGGTGATCACCACCACGTCCCTGCCCTTCATGTTTTCTATTGGCCAGCCACGGCCGAACGGGCCTCGCAATCCGATGCGATCGCCGATCTGCAATTCGGCCAGCCTGTTGGTGACCCGGCCCACGGCCCGGATGGTGTGGCCGATAGCCTGCTGGTCTTCCGGGTCGGACATGATGGAAATGGGTACCTCGCCCACGCCCGGCAGATACAGCATGTTGAACTGCCCCAGACTGTGGCGAAACGAGGCCTGCGCCACACCATCTTCCAGACGAAGCTTGAGGGTGAAAATGCTGGGCGACTCCTGGGTGCGACCAACAACGACCGCAGGTTGCGGCACCAGCATTTTGTCAGGCAAATTCGCGACCATCGTCATGCGTTAACCCCCAGCGCCGCGATTTCCTCGGTGAGGTCAATGCCTGCCGGACACCAGGCGATGCAGCGTCCACAGCCCACGCAGCCGCTGCGTCCGTACTGATCATGCCAGCTGGCCAGTTTATGGGTCAGCCATTGCCGGTAGCGAGTTCGCGTGTCCGGGCGCACGTTGTGGCCGTGGATGTAGGCATGGCCTTCGTTGAAACAGCTGTCCCATTGCCGGACATGCAGACTTTCGCCCGTGACCTTGTTGGGTTCATCCAACTCGGCATGGCAGAAACAGGTGGGGCACACGGCGGTGCAGTTGCCGCAGGACAGGCAGCGTGCCGCCACATAGTCCCAGTGCGCGTGTTCCAGATTGTTCATCAGCACGGGCCGCAGGTCGCGGCCGGGCAGACTGCGCGATTGCTTTTGCGCGGCGGCTTCGCCCTGCTCTTTCGCTTCCTGCACCTGCTTTGGCGTGGCTTCTTCAAGCTTGAGGGCGGCAAGCACCTCTGTGCCCGCTTCGCTTCCCGCGGAAATCACAAACCCATCCGGCAGTTCTGCCAGAGACAGATCGAATCCGCTTTGCGGCGTGGGGCCGTCGCCGGTGGATGCGCAAAAGCAGGTGGCAGCAGGTTCGGCGCATTGAACGGCCACCAGAAACAATGACTTGCGGTGGATTTCGTAATTCGGGTCTGGATAAGGCGGCTTGAGAAAATGCGCGTCCTGCAAGGCCAGGCCCGCAAGATCGCAGGCACGCACGCCGATGATCGCGGTTTTTGCCGGCTGGGGCGCAAGGGGTTCGAATTTCAGCGCGCCCTCTTGATCCCGTTGGACCTGCCACAGCGATTCGCGTGGCGCAAAGGCAAATGGCTTGATGGCCTGTGGCCCATTGGCCCAGGCGAAATAACGGTTCCGGGGATCACGCGTCAGCCTGAACTGCCGGGGGGATTGCTCCGCCTGCACGCCTCGGGGCAATTCCTTCGCACTCGCAAGCTCGCGAAAAACAATGGCATCGTTTTCAATGGCAGGACCCATGCAGCGATAGCCCCTGAACTGCAATTCGCCAAACAGCTCATGCAATTTGTGAAACCCCAGAAAACGCGGTGTACCAAGAGGTAAGTTCATGGATCAGGAATATTGCAGGACTACTTTAACTATATGCAGAAATCACTTTAACAAACAGTCTTAATCTATTCCGGGAATGTGACAGAAAAGTTGTCATGCTCAATTCGTTATAATGGTGTCTCACTGTAATGGAGGAGCTCTCATGCAACAGCAACTCGACATTTTCGTCGCATCCCTCACTTCATTCTGGACCCAGCTGGCAGGCTTCGTTCCGCAATTGCTGGCCGCCCTGCTGCTGTTGTTTCTGGGCTGGATACTGGCCAATCTCGTGCGCACCGCAGTTAGCAAGGTACTCGATGTGCTCAAGTTCGACGAGCTGGGCCAGAAGACCGGCATCGAGGCTTTCATGCGTCAGGGCAACATCCAGCTTACGCTTTCGCGGCTGATCGCCAATCTCGTGTACTGGATCATCCTGCTGGTGGTCATCGTCACGGTTGCCAACAGCCTGGGACTGACCGCCGTCTCCCATCTGTTCGAGAAGGTCGTGTTCTACCTGCCCAACATCATTGTCGCCATTCTTGTGCTGGTGTTCGGCATTCTCATCGCGCGTTTCATCAACCGGTTGGTGTTCGCCTACCTCAACAACATGGGCGTGGGCGGCGCGCTGACGCTCAGCACGATGGCGGAATATTCCGTGATCATCTTTGTTTTCTTCGTCGCGCTGGAGCAGCTGCAGATCGGCACCCATCTGCTGGTCACTGCCTTCACGATCGGCTTTGGCGCCCTGGGTCTGGCGTTTGCGCTGGCCTTTGGGCTGGGCGGCCGGGAATGGGCCGCTGGCGTGATCAAGAAGCTGACCGATAAATAATTGATTCAGCCATCACGCCAGTAGAAATAATCCCAGGTCTGCCCGGTCAGGTGTTCGAGTTTTTCGAGCAAACTGTCGCTGGGTACGGCCTCGGATTCGAATACATTCGAGATTTCGATAAAGAGCCGCGCGATTCCGGCCTTGCGCCGCCAGTCGAGCTTCGATGCGTAACTTGATGTATTGCAATGAAAACAGGTGACGGTTTCATCCGCCCACCCGAGTGTTTTCTCCAGATCAAGCGTTTGCCTGCAAGACCGGCACCGCGGCCTGACATTGGCTGCCGTCATAAATTCAGGCTTGTCGAACGGCCCGTTCAATCGGATGGTGGTAGCTGTTTCGGTTTCGCCCAATGCGATTTGCGGCGAGCAGCCCAGATAAACAATCAGTTCAAGATAGGCAGGCCCGGCGCTGAAAAGACCTGGCCGATGGTTCTTGCCTGTCAGGCCGGTTTGCCGAAGCTGTTCCGCGAATGCGGCCAGGTCATCAGGCGCCCATTTCGGATTTGTCGGGTACAGAACCAGGAAACGGTTTGGCTTTTTCACCATGTTTATTCTTTATAAAAGCCCCTGACCCTCTGCCCTTTCACCCTCATCCGACGCTGCGCGCCACCTTCTTCCCCGGGGAGAAGGCGATAACTTCCACTCTAACGGCGAGTATTCCTGGTGCCGGTTCCGCCGCGTAAAACTTTGGCGGCCGGTGGTTTTGGACGAATCTGTCTTTGCGGCGTGGCGATGCCCGCCCATTTCAGCAGCGCGCGGACTTCCGCTTCATCCAGTTCCTGCTTCTGCCCGCGCTTCAGCTGAGGCGGCAGCGCAACCGGGCCATATCTTGTTCGAATGAGGCGACTGACCTTGACGCCGACGGCATCGAACAGCCGGCGGACCTCGCGATAACGGCCTTCAAGAATGACTGCTTTCCACCACCGGTTGACGCCCTCGCCGCCTGCTTCCACCAGGCTCTCCAGCCGGGCCTCGCCGTCTTCCAGTTCGATGCCTTGCAGCAATTGCTGCTGCATGTCGGGCGTCAGTTCGCCCAGCACCCGAACGGCGTATTCGCGTTCGACCTCGAAGCGCGGATGCATCATCCGGTTGGCCAGTTCGCCGCTGGTGGTAAAGATCATCAGGCCTTCGGTATTGAAGTCGAGCCGGCCCACGCTGACCCACTTGGCACCGCGGATTTTGGGCAGTTGCTCGAAGACGGTCGCGCGGCCCTTGGGGTCGTCGCGACTGACGATTTCGCCTTCCTGCTTGTGATAAAGCAGCACGCGGACACGCTTTTCCGCCGCCGGGCGCAGATAGACCCGGCGACCGGATACCTTGATGACATCGCGCGAAGTCACACGGTCGCCGACTTTGGCTGTTTGATCGTTGACTATTACCCGGCCTTCCGCAACCCAGGCTTCCATGTCGCGGCGCGAGCCGATGCCCGCATCCGCCAGCGCCTTGTGCAGTTTGATGGGAGCTTCGGGTTCGGCTTGCCAGCGCTTGGGTCGGGTTTCCGGCTCGTGGCCAGTTCGCCGCGTTTGGCCTGTCTCCTCTGACTGCGATGTGTCTTCTGACGGAGCCGCTTGAGTTGTGACAGGCTTTTGCCTGGCCGGCTTGGCTGCGGGTTTGCTTGGTGGGCGCAGCGGACTGCGACGGCGAGTAGGCATGGTTGCTCTTCTGACCGCTTGCTGGCAGCAAGCGGGTTTTTATTCGTGGTGCTGTGAGGGGGCGGCGGCCAGTGCCTGCCTTTCCGAATCGGGGTCTGATTCGGATTCGGCCAATGCGGTTCGGGTTGCGTCTGATTCAGCGTCCACATCGTCGTGCGCTTCTTCCGCTGATTGCGACTCTGCCTGCGCATCGGAAGAGGCTTCCAGAGTTTCCGCAACAGTGGATTCCGCCACAGTTGTATCCTCGGTCGCGAGTTCTTCGCGCACTTCCTCCAGTTCTTCCGGCGTTACGGCGGTATCCGGGGCGAGCAGGTTGCCCAGTTCTTCCAGCGGAGGCAGTTCCTGCAGCGAACGCAGGCCCAGGTCGGACAGGAAGCGCGGAGTCGTCGCGAACAGTGCGGGCTTGCCCGGCACATCACGATGGCCAACGGCTTCGATCCAGCCGCGCTCTTCCAGGGTCTTGATGATTTGCGCGTTGACCGACACGCCTCGGATATCCTCGACATCGCCACGCGTAACCGGCTGACGGTAGGCAATGATGGCTAGCGTTTCCAGTACCGCGCGGGAATAGCGCGGCGGCTTTTCGTTGCGCATGCGGGCGAGGTAGGGCTGCATTTCCGGCCGGGTCTGGAAGCGCCAGCCTTCGGCAACCTGTACGAGCTCGGTGCCGCGTCCTTCCCAGTTGGACTTGAGCTCGTCGAGCGCGCGCCGCAGCATGTCCTCGGACAGTTCCTGTTCGAACATGCGCTTCATCTCGCGCAGGGAAAGCGGCGTATCCGTCGCCAGCAGCGCCGCTTCCAGAATGCGCTTGAGTTCTTCCAGATTGTTGATTGCCGGTGTGTCAGTCATCGGAGTGTCATTCATCTGCGTGCTGTCCTTCGTTCAATTCATCAACCGTCATGCCTTCTTCGTGCAAGCGGACATAGATCGGCGCCATCGGCTCGGCCTGGGTGACGTCGATCAGGGTTTCCTTGGCCAGTTCCAGTACGGCGAGAAAGGTTACCACCAGTTCGGGCACGCCGGCTTCCTGCCGGAACAGGCTGGCAAATTCAAGGAACTGCCCGGGATGCAGCGACTTGAGAATGCGCGTCATGTGCTCGCGAACGGAAAGTTCTTCGCGGCTGATGCGGTGATGCTTGTTGGCCTTGGCGCGGGAAAGAATGGATAGCCAGGCGGTGCTGAGATCTTCGGCCCGAACGTCCGGCAACCGGCGGGTAGCGGCTTCCACGGCCACGGAAACCGCCACGAAATCGCGTCCGGCCTGCGGAAGTTTGTCCAGCCGCTGGGCGGCCAGTTTCATCTGTTCGTATTCAAGGAGGCGACGGACCAGTTCGGCGCGCGGATCCTCGGGTTCGCCCCCCTCTTCCGCACGCACCGGACGCGGCAGCAGCATGCGCGACTTGATCTCGATCAGCATGGCGGCCATCAGCAGGTATTCCGCCGCCAGTTCCAGACGCGAGGCGCGCGCGGCTTCCACGTAGGATAGGTACTGGCGTGTGAGTTCGGCCATGGGCACATCCAACACATCCAGGTTGTGCCGCCGGATCAGATACAGCAGCAGGTCGAGCGGGCCCTCGAAGGTTTCGAGAAACACCTCCAGCGCATCGGGCGGGATATAAAGATCGGCGGGGAGTTCCGCGAGCGGCTCGCCCTTGACGCGGGCGATGGGGAGTTCGGCCTGGACTGCTTCCATGACCGAAATTTTACCACCTTGCCCGCAAGCATATCGGCACTTTTGTTTTTACAAAGTTTTTATTTATTTCCCGAACCTTGGGTGCCATACTGGCTGTGGTTGTTGAAGATATTCAGCCAATTTTCGAGCAAGGGAACACTTGCCTTTTTCAACGTATCGAGGAGAGCCATTCATGAATGCTTCCGGTAAATCCACAGACGGCGATATGCCTGATTTTTCCGATGTAGAGAGCGGTGCGTCCAGCACGGCCAAGGAAACCGCCCCTGCTTTCAAAATGTACACCATCAAGTCTGGGGACTCGCTTTCCAAAATCGCCAAGCGCGAATACGGCAACGCCAATGACTGGCGGAAAATTTTTGAAGCCAACCAGGACACCATCAAGAACCCGGACAAGATTTTTCCTGGACAGGAAATCAAAATTCCGCTGTAACCCACTTTTAAAGCAAAGGAAAACTCATGAAAATCATGACGCAAATTTCTGTTGCGGCGTTCGCGGCTGCATTGGTCTTTTCAGTCGCCGCCTGCAAGAAGAAGGAAGAAACGGCTGCCGTTCCCGCTCCTGCTCCGGCCCCCGCCGCCGCTCCCGCAGCGCCTGATGTAATCAACGTGCCGGTGTCGGTCAAGCAGGTCACGCTCAGCAACAAGATCGACGAGGCCACCAAGCAAGCCGCCATGGCCATGAACAGTTTTGCCGCCAATGACACGATTTATGCCGTCGTGGACACCATCGGTTCCGGCAAGACCGCCATCAAGGCACTGTGGACTTACCACAAGGGCGACAAGACCGCGCAGGTGAATGAAACCGTGCAGGAAATCGAAGCCGCCGGCCCCGCCAGCACCGAATTCCATATCAGCAAGCCAGGCGGCTGGCCGGTGGGCGATTATCAGGTGGAAGTCTTTGTCAATGGCACGTCCGCCAGCGTGCAGAAGTTCGCGGTCAAATAAGCGCCAGCCCCGACGTTCATCCTGATATTGGCAAGCGGTACGAATTGATTATTTAAACCGGATCAAACTCCCCCATGTGGGGGGGTGATCCTTGAACATCGGAGGAAATTCATGGGCATCATCTGGACCATCGTGCTGGGATTCGTCATCGGTGTCATCGCCAAATTCATCACGCCCGGCAAGGAAAACATGGGCTTTTTAATGACCATTGGACTGGGTATTGCGGGTTCGTTTCTGGCGGGTGCCATCGGCCAGTTTATTGGCTGGTACAAGGCGGGTGAAGGCGCTGGATTTATCGCTTCGGTTATCGTCGCCGTGCTGATTCTGGTCATCTACGGAAAATACAAGGCCAGCCAGGCAGGCACCAGCATCAAGAAGCCTTGAACCCGGATAATCCATTAGGCGGCCCTTCGGGCCTACGTGAGTCCTGGCGGCCGCTTGACGGCGTCTTTCCGCCCCCGCTTCGCGCCCATGGCGCCGGCCATGGGCTTGCGAGGGAGCAAAAATCCGCTCATCAATCGCCTCGCCATCATCTCCCGTCCTAATGGATTATCCGGGTTGAGTTTTTATCAGGAGGCAGCATGGATTACGCACTAGGGTTTCCACGTCGCAAGTCATCCAACACCAGCGGAAACGGTCTGCAATTTGATGACATGGAGCAGATTCGTGCCGCCTGCCTGCAAATGATCCGCCGCCGCGCAATGCTCTCGGCGGCTGCCTCCTTTGTTCCCATCCCCGGCGCGGGGCTGATCACCGATACGGCCGTGCTGGTCAGTCTGATCGATGACATCAACGAAAAATTCGGCCTGGACAAGCATTCGATCAAGGAACTTGCTCCGGGTAAAAAGGCGCTCGTCTACCAGCTCATGACCCGAGCCGGCGGCATGCTGGCCGCGCGGTTTTCCACTTCGCGTTTACTGGGTTTGATATTGCAGCGTGCCGGTCTGCGTCTGGGTGTCGTTGAGGCGACCCGCTACGCGCCCATTGTCGGCCAGGCCATCTCGGCGACCATTGCCTACCTCATCCTTACCGGCATTACACGCAAGCATGTGGAGCAGTGCATGCAACTGGCGGAGTTGATGAATCAAGAGGAAAATAATCCGGCCTGATGCTTATTTGGATGGTTATTGCCAATGTGGCTGCAGGCCGTTTTTCCAACCCAACCCACATTGACTGATGCGCCTTACACCAAAAATTCTGGCAGCTTTGTTGATCACATTTGCTACCGCCCCCGTAGTTGAAAATATCGCCTTCGCCGCCACCAGCAACCCGGAAATCATTGCCCGGGGCCGGCAGTTGTTTTTTCAGGAAACCTTCGGCGGTAACGGCCGTACCTGCGGCACCTGCCATCCGGCGGAGAACAATTTCACGATCGACGCTGCTTTCATCGCCCGATTGCCCAGCCGGCATCCGCTGTTTGTCGCCGAATTCAACCCGGCGTTGAGCAAAGGCTTCGAGAACCCGAAACTCATGCGCGAGTTGGGGCTAATCACGGAAAACCTGGACGGCTTCGACGATCTGGAAAACCGTTTCGTGCTGCGCTCGGTTCCGCACACCCTTGCGCTAAGCCAGTCTGTAACCAGCCCGGACGGGTCGCGCACCGGGTGGTCGGGCGACGGCGCGCCCGGTGATGGCAGTCTGCGCGCTTTTTCTACCGGCGCAGTGATCCAGCACTTCACCAGGACCCTGGAACGGGTACCGGGTGTCGATTTTCGTTTGCCCACGGATACCGAACTGGATGCCCTTGAAGCCTTCATGCTTAGCCTGGGGCGGCGCGAGGATTTGCGGCTTCCCATCCCGGTCAGGGGAACCCTGGCCAAACGCGGACAGGAAATTTTTCTCGACGACAATCTCGGAAAATGCAATCTGTGTCACCAAAATGCAGGAGCCAATGCCGTCATCGCCGGCACGAATCTCGGCAACGCCAGCTTCAACACCGGCGTGGAAGACCTGATCAACACACCCACCCAGCTTGGTGGCGAGAAAGTGCCACGCGACGATGGCTTCGGCACGCCGGGCAATGGCCTGTTCAATACCCCACCACTGGTCGAGGCAGCCGACACGGCGCCCTTTTTTCATAACAATGTCGTGGCGACTCTGGAAGGCGCAGTAGCGTTCTATAACACTCCGGAATTCAACAACTCGCCCGCAGGCCGCACCTTGGCCAGCCTGGACCCCAAGGGCGCAAACATCAACCTCGATCTGGGCCAGGTACAGGCTGTCTGCGCCTTTCTGCGCGTGATCAATGCGCTGGAAAATATCCGCCAGAGTCGGGAACTGATAAACACCGCCCGAAGCACGGGCTTCTCCGGATTTTTTGCCGGATCAAACAGTCTTAATCAAGCTATGGAAGAGATTGATGACGCCATCCGGGTGCTTGCAGAAACCAATTTGCATCCACAGGCACTGGCAAATTTGAGAGCAGCCCGTTTGTGGACGCAATGGAGCAGTGTGCTGTTCTTTTTTATCGAACCGCTCGCCAATCTGGCGCAGTCAGAACTCGACAAGGCGCGCGATGATCTTCTGGAAAGTCAATCCGTAACGACGCAAGCAGCATTTTGGAAACCCTCATGAACAAAGCCTTGCTTGTCTCGTTTGTCTTCATCGTAGCCAACAGCACCTGCAGTAATGTCCTGGCCCAGAAAGCGGCGGAGCAGTTCATACCTTTGGGCCAATCGCCAGGCCTGTCAGGCGTATCAACCCTGGTTGGCACCATCCGCGCCGTCGATACGGCCAGCAACACTATTACCATCGACCTCGACAAAGGCGGCATCGCCGTTATCGGCATGGGCCCATCCACCCGTATCTGGGTAGACCTCGCTGCCGCCCACAAATCGAACCACGCAGGCAGCTTGGTCAATCTATTACCCGGCCTGAAGCTGGAAGCCATGCCCAAGCGAGATAAGCCCAATCAGGCCGAGTGGCTGAAAGTTAAAGCCCCCGAATGATTCAACTCCAGTAATTCTGAAATTGACCTGATTTACTTGAACACAACTTTCACCACATCCCTGTAATGCTTCGCAAAGTGGACGGTGATGCCCTTGCGGATGTAGTCCGGCAGTTTTTCAAAATCGCGGCGGTTTTCATCGGGCAGGATCAGTTCCATGATGCCGGCGCGACGGGCGGCGATGACTTTCTCGCGGATGCCGCCCACGGGCAGCACCTGCCCTGTCAATGAAAGTTCGCCGGTCATGGCCAGCGGTCTCGCCAGCTTTTCGTTACGCGCCAGGCTTAGCAATGCCGTTGCCATGGTGACGCCCGCACTGGGGCCATCCTTGGGGGTAGCGCCCTCCGGAATGTGCAGGTGCACGAAGCTGGAATCGAAAAACGTCTTGTCGGCCTTGTAGGTCTTGAGGTTGCTGGCGATGTAGCTGTAGGCGATTTCGGCCGATTCCTTCATGACCTCGCCCAGTTTTCCGGTGAGCTTGAAACCGCGATTGAGGGTGTGCACACGCGTGGCTTCGACATCGAGCGTGGTGCCACCCAATGAAGTCCAGGCCAGGCCGGTCACTACACCAACTGCACTTTGCGGTTTGTCTTTATGGAAAATGGGTTTGTCGAGATAGGTCTCGATTTCCTTCACGCCCACCTTGATGGGTGTGGCGGTGCCATTCAGGATTTGCACCACGGCTTTGCGGGCGACACGGCCCAACTGCTTTTCCAGGTTGCGCACGCCGGCTTCGCGGGCATAGCCTTCAATGACATGCCGGATCGCGGATTCACTGATCAGCACCTGATTTTTCTTCAGCCCCGATTTCACCAGCACCTTGGGCCACAGGTGATGTTTGGCGATGTCGATTTTTTCTTCGGTGATGTAACCGGAAAGCTGGATCACTTCCATGCGATCCAGCAAGGGGCCGGGTATGGAAAACTGGTTAGCGGTACAGATGAACAGCGCCTTGGACAGGTCAAACCGCACATCCAGGTAGTGATCGAGAAAATCCGCGTTCTGTTCGGGGTCGAGCACTTCCAGCAGCGCCGAAGCCGGATCCCCCTGATAGCTGGCGCCGATCTTGTCGACCTCGTCCAGCATGATGACCGGGTTGGCCGTGCCAGCATCTTTCAGCGCCTGGATGAACTTGCCCGGCATAGCGCCGATGTAAGTGCGGCGATGGCCCTTGATTTCGGCTTCATCGCGCATGCCCCCCAGTGAAAAGCGGAAGAACTTGCGTCCCAGGGCCTCGGCGACGGATTTTCCGATCGAAGTTTTGCCTACGCCCGGGGGCCCAACCAGCAGCAGGATCGAACCTGAGACCTCGCCTTTCATCGCACCCACCGCCAGAAATTCGATGATGCGGTCCTTCACATCATCCAGGCCGTCATGATCACGGTCGAGAATCTTGCGCGCGCGCTTGAGGTCGAGCTTGTCTTCCGACAGCACGCCCCAGGGCAACACGGTCAGCCAGTCCAGGTAATTGCGCGAAACGGTGTATTCCGCCGAGCCGGTTTCCAGCACGGAGAATTTCGCCATTTCCTCCTCGATGCGTTTTTTCGCGCCTTCGGGCAAGGTGACCTTCTTGATCCGATCGCGGAAAGTTTCCAGTTCGGCGGTCTTGTCGTCCTTGGAAATTCCCAGCTCTTTCTGGATGGTTTTCAACTGCTCGCGCAGGAAAAATTCACGCTGCTGCTCGGACATTTTTTCTTCCATGCGCCCGCGGATCTGGCTTTGCAGCTTTGCTACGTCCAGTTCTTTTTTCAGCAGCACCAACACCTTTTCCATGCGGCGCTTGAGGCCCAGCGACTCCAGCACATCCTGCAATTCCTGTTTGGTGGCCGTGGTGAGACTGGCGGCAAAATCGGCTAGCGGTGAAGGCTCATTCGGGCTGAAGCGGTTGAGGAAGAATTTGAGTTCCTCCGAATACAGCGGGTTCAGCGGAATCAGGTCCTTGATAGTGTTGATGATGGCCATCGCATAGGCCTTGATCTCTTCTGAATCGGGTTTGCCCGGCTCGTTCGGATATTCCACTCGGACCCTGTAAGGCGCCTTGTCGGAAATCCATTCAACAATGCGAAAGCGCCTGAGGCCCTCGGCGATGAACTGGATCTTGCCTTCGTTTTTTGCCGGATGATGCATGCGCACCACCGTGCCAAGGGTCTTGAAATCCTCTCGCGTGGCATTGTCCGAATCCTCCGGCTTGACCAGCACCAGACCAACCATGTGATGCGTCGATTCGCCAATGGCCTCGACGGTTTCCATCCAGGCCGACTCATTCATGACGAGCGGCAAGGTTTGCGCGGGGAAAAAGGGTTTTTCGGAAAGCGGCAGCAGATGCAACTCCGAAGGCCAGCGTTCGGCCGGCAGGAGTTTTTGTTCTTCGGGCTGTTTGAGAATTTCGCCCTCGATGGGCGTATTTTCGTTCGGCATGTCTGGCTATCGCATTGTTAATCTCAATACCAGATTAGGCCATTCAGCCAGAATTCAATCTCAGTTGAATGCCAGCCCCATCGCCTCTCTGACGTCGCGCATGGTTTCGCGAGCCAGTTCCTGGGCTTTTTCACAACCGTCAGCGATGATATTCCTGACCAGATCAGGACTTTCCTCGTATTGCCTGGCCCGGTCGTGGATGGGCGTCAGCTCACGCTGAACGGCATCGATGACCGGCTGCTTGCATTCGATGCAACCGATGCCCGCGCTGGTGCAGCCCTTGACCACCCACTCCTTCACGCCGTCATCCGAATACACCTGGTGAAATTGCCAAACCGGACATTTTTCGGGGTTACCCGGATCAGTGCGGCGCACGCGGGCGGGGTCGGTCGGCATGGTGCGGATTTTCTTTGCCACGCTGTCCAGGTCTTCACGCAGGGCAATGGTGTTGTTGTAGGACTTGGACATTTTCTGCCCGTCCAGCCCGGGCATTTTCGATGCCTCGGTGAGCAATGCTTCCGGTTCAGCGAGGATCATGCGCCCGCCCCCTTCGAGATAACCGAACAGGCGCTCGCGGTCCCCCAATGAGAGATTCTGCGCGTCGTTCAGGATGGCCTGGGCGGATTCCAGCGCGGATTCCTCGCCCTGCTCCTGATAAGCCGTGCGCATTTCCTGATACAGCTTGGCTTTTTTGCCGCCCAGTTTCTTGATGGCGGCCAGCGCCTTATCCTCGAAGCCCGGTTCGCGGCCATACAGATGGTTGAAGCGCCGGCAGATCTCGCGGGTGAATTCAATGTGCGGCACCTGGTCTTCGCCGACCGGCACGAGGTTGGCGCGATAGATCAGGATGTCCGCACTTTGCAGCAGCGGATAACCAAGAAAGCCGTAGGTGGACAGATCCTTGTCCGAGAGTTTTTCCTGCTGGTCCTTGTAGGTGGGCACGCGTTCCAGCCAGCCCAGCGGCGTCATCATCGACAGCAGCAGGTGCAGCTCGGCATGTTCAATCACGCGGGATTGCACGAACAGCGTGGCCTGTGACGGATCGACGCCCGCCGCCAGCCAGTCCACCACCATGTCCCAGACATGCTGCTCGATATCCTGCGGCGTGTCGTAATGCGTGGTCAGCGCATGCCAGTCGGCGACGAAGAACAGGCATTCATGCTCGTGCTGCAGCCTCAGCCAGTTCTTGAGCACGCCGTGGTAATGGCCAAGATGAAGACGCCCGGTGGGGCGCATGCCGGATAGTACGCGGTTGGCAAACATGGTCAATTAAGCAGAACGGATATGAGTGAAAGAAGGGTTTGATCCGACACCCCGGTCAACAGGGTCGCGAAGGTGAAAACCAGGCCGATCAGCGGCCACATGAGGGTGCTCAAAATCCCCGTCAGCATCAGCGCGATCAGGATGAAAAACCCGAAGGGTTCAACGCGGGCCAGCATGGCCGAAGGACCGGGCGGAAGCAGGCTGACGGCGATGCGTCCGCCATCCAGCGGTGGTATCGGCAACAGGTTCAGCGCGGCGAGTATGCCATTGATGAAAACGCCTGCCGCGCCCATCAACATGAGCGGTAACCCCAGCGTGCCCCCAAGCGTATGGCCAAGCTGAATCATGGCTGACCAGAAAACGGCCATGACCATATTTGCGCCTGGACCTGCGGCGGCCACCCAAAGCATGTCGCGCTTGGGATGCTTTAGATTGTTGAAGTTGACCGGCACCGGCTTGGCCCAGCCGAAAAGAAATGCCGGCCCGCCCGCCAGCTTGCTCATCAACAATAAAAACAAAGGCAGGCCGATGGTGCCCACCGGGTCGATATGCTTGAGCGGGTTGGCGGTCACGCGACCCATCATCCAGGCAGTCTTGTCGCCGAATTTCATGGCGGCGAAACCATGCGCGGCTTCGTGCAGGGTAATGGCAAAAATCACCGGAATGGCGAACACGATGATTTTCTGGATGAGCGTCAGTTCCATCTGGGCTTAACTTTCAAACGGCGTCGCATCGCCCTTGCCATAGCGCAGCACGCGCGGCTCGTCGGACATCAGGTCCACCACTGTCGTGGGCGTCAGACTGCAACCGCCTCCATCGATGACCAGATCCACTTGATGCTCCAGTCGATCACGGATTTCCCAGGCCTCGTTGAGCGGAACATCCTCGCCCGGCAATTGCAGGGTGGAAGACAGGATCGGTTCGCCCAGTTCGGCCAGCAAGGCCTGCACTATGGGGTGATCAGGAACGCGCAGGCCGATGGTGTCGTGGCGTTTGTGCAAAAGCCGTTTGGGCACTTCTCGCGTTCCCTTGAGGATGAAGGTATACGGACCCGGCGTGTGCGCCTTGAGCAACCGAAACTGCGTGTTGTCCACCTGGGCATAACGACCCAGTTCGGACAGGTCGCGGCAGACCAGGGTCAGATCGTGGCCTTCATCCAGTCCGCGTACCCGTAACAGCTTCATCGCCGCTTCCTTGTCGCCGATATGACACCCCAGCGCATAGCAGGAATCGGTCGGATAAACGATGACACCACCATCGCGCAGGATGGCGACGGTTTGCTGAATCAGTCTTTGCTGAGGGTTATCCGGATGGATATTGAAAAATTGGGACATGTTTTCTTGGCCAGTTTTGGAGGCTGTCCAATAACTTAATTTTTTGTTGCGATGTTCCAATTATGCCAGATGGGAAGGCATTTCGACGGCAAGGATGGAATGCCGCCCAATTCGCGGCCGTGTTCGCCCGGCGCATGAAAGTCCGAGCCGCGCGAGGACATCAGATCGAAATGGCTGGCCAGTTCGGCGAACAGAATGTATTGATCGGGCGTATGGCTGCCCGTGACCACTTCAACGCCCTCGCCGCCCAGTGTCTTGAAATCGCCCAGCAGTCGCCGCATGGCCTTGCCTTTCAGGTCGTAGCGCCCGGGATGCGCCAGTACGGCCTGTCCGCCGCTCGCGCTGATCCAGTTGATCGCGTTTTCCAGCGTGGTCCATTCATGCGGCACATAGCCCGGACGGCCGCGAACCAGGAATTTCTTGAACACCGTTCTGATGTCCTTGCACACGCCCTGCTCGACCAGAAAGCGTGCAAAATGTGTGCGGCCGATGAGTTTACTGTTTTCGGCATACTTTTTCGCGCCTTCCAGTGCACCGGCAATGCCATGTCTGCCCAGTTCCTGGGCAATCCATTCCGCCCGTGCATATCTTCCCTGCTGGATGCTTTCCAGTCCGGCAACAAGCACCGGATGCGAAGGGTCAATATTCAGGCCGACAATGTGCAAGGTTGCACCGCTCCAGGACACCGAAATTTCCACGCCGTTGACAAAACCCATGCCCATAGAAGCAGCCATCTCCGCGGCCTCGGCCAGGCCACTGACATCATCATGGTCCGTCAGGGCAAGCACATCCACGCCCTTTTCGGCAGCGCGCCTGACCAGATCGGCCGGGCTGAGTACGCCGTCAGAGGCAGTGGAATGGCAGTGGAGATCGTAATTCACGCGGGAAATGCTTTGAGGGGTCGTGAAATCATAGCAAAATAGCCGCTATTTCAGCCTTATTACCATTTTTCATTCGTTTCATGAAGAAATTTCTGTTCGACCTTTTCCCCATCATCGTTTTCTTCATCGCCTACAAACTGGGTGACTCCTATCCGGAGCAGGCACAATCCATCCTGAATTCATTTGGCATGCACGCGGCGCCGGGCGGCAAGCCGGGCATTTTTCTGGCGACGCTGGTCGCCATCTTCGCCACCTTTGTAGAGGTTGGCTGGGTCAAACTGCGGGGGCACAAGGTGGAAATCATGCTGTGGGTCAGCCTGTTCATCATTGTCGTGTTCGGTGGCGCCACGCTTTACCTGCAGGATGAAAACTTCATCAAGTGGAAGCCGACCGTGCTGTACTGGATTTTCGCCGGGGCCATCTTCGGCGCAGCCGTGTTTGGCAAGAACCTGATCCGCACCATGATGACCAGCCAGATGGAACTTCCGGAAGCCGCCTGGCGTCAGATGAACCTGAGCTGGGGCGGATTTTTTGCATTCATGGGGATTGCCAATATTTGGGTGGCCAACAATTTCTCGACGGACGACTGGGTGAACTTCAAGCTTTACGGCAGCATTGTCCTGATGCTGATTTTCGTGGTCATTCAATCCCTGATGCTTTCAAAATACATCGACAAGGAAGAACCCAAGTAATGTGGTATGTCATCAGCGGGGAAGATATGCCCGGCAGCCTGGAAAAGCGTCTGGCCGCCCGCCCTGCCCATCTGGAAAGGCTTAATGCCCTGCAAGGCGAAGGCAGGCTGCTGCTGGCAGGTCCTTTCCCCGCCATCGACAGCGTGGATCCCGGCCCGGCGGGTTTTACCGGCAGCCTGATCGTGGCGGAATTTGATTCACTGGAATCGGCACAAGCTTGGGCGTATGCCGATCCCTATGTGGACGCCGGCGTTTATGCACGGGTCAGCGTCAAACCCTTCAAGAAAGTATTACCGGCATGAGCCTTGCCGCGCTGGATATGGAAGCGGAAATCCGCAGGCGGCTTGAACCGCTCGACCCTTCCAGCTTGCACCTGGAAAATGAAAGCGCTCAGCATGCCGGACATGCCGGCGCAAAAGAGGGCGGGCATTTCCGCCTGACCATTGTTTCCAGCCAGTTTGAAGGCCTGAACGCCGTTGCGCGCCACAGGATGGTTTACCAGAGCCTGGGCGACCTGATGCAAAAAGGCATCCATGCCCTAGCCATCAGCGCTTTCACGCCTGACGAGTTTTAGTTTTTCTGTTTAGTTTGTTTACCGAGGAGTCATTGATGAAGAAAATCCTGTTAGCAACCTTGTTATTGGCCAGCGTGCCCGCTGCCTGGGCGGAAGATGCAAAACCCATCGCCACCGTCAACGGCCGCGAAATTCCAGCGATATACGGCGATCTGGCCAAGCAAAATTTGTTGCAGCAAGGCGCGCCCAATGACGCCAACCTGAACACCCGCGTGAAGGAAGCTCTGATCAATCAGGAACTGCTGTCCCGTGCCGCTATAGAAAAAGGCCTGGATAAAACGCCCAGGCTGGCTGCCGCCATGGAGATGCTGCGCCGCGAGCAGTTGACCAAAGCCTATCTGGAAGACTATGTCAAAGGCCACCCGGTAACGGACGCGGAAATCCAGAGCGAATATGACAAGGCCAAGGCCAGCGCCACCGGCAATAACGAATACAAGGTGCGTCACATCCTGGTAAAGGAAGAATCCGAAGCCAAGGCAATCCTGGCCCAGCTGAAAAAGAAAACCGCTTTCGACAAGCTGGCCAAGGAAAAATCCAAGGATCCCGGCTCAGCCAAGAATGGCGGCGATCTGGGCTGGAATGTGCCTGATTCCTTCGTCAAGGAATTTGGCGAAGCCCTGAAAAGCCTGAAGAAGGGTGAAACCAGTGAACCGGTCAAAACCCAGTTTGGTTATCACATCATCAAGCTGGAAGACATGCGTCCAGCGAAGATACCCCCGCTGGATGAAGTGAAAAACGACATTCGCCAGCAGCTTCAGCAGCAACGCGTGCGCGAGGCGGTAAAGGGACTACGCGCCAGCGCAAAAATAGAGTAAATTTAATACCCGCTCACCCAAAATCAGGGCGGGCGGGATTTCCCCCTACTCAACCGGCTCGAAAATCATGAACGAAAAAGATGCCCGCACCAATCTGCAAGAACAGTTTCTGAATACCTTGCGCCGCGAACGCACCCAGGTTTCAGTTTTCCTGGTCAATGGCATCAAGCTGACTGGCCGGATCGATTCGTTCGACCAATTTGTTGTTCACCTCAAGGGACATGATCAAGCGGGGCAAATGGTTTTCAAACATGCCATTTCCACCATCTCGCCCAGCCATCACGGCGATACCAGGCCACGCCCGCAACAGGCAGAATCCTGACTATTCTTTAATCCTTGCCGCGAGGTGCGCACGGGCCTGATCAGCATTCATCAAAGCCGCTTGTCCACCCCGATAGGGCTGGCTGAACAACGCCTGCACTTCAGCATTCTTCTGCTTCACATACATCACCACCACGCCATCCGGATTCTTCTCCAGCCAGCCAGGAATCTCGTTGCGCGTCAATTGCGCAATCGATTGTTCAAGACGTCCATGAAACTGGAACTGAGCATGGTAAGTGCCCTCGTTTGCCACCGGCACCCCGCGATCCTGGAATGCCCTGATTTTTTGCGCAATGGGCTGCACTTCATAAATGCGCCCCAGACTTCCGAATACGGAAATTTGCATGACCGCCAGAAAAAGAGCGCCCAGCAAGGCAATCGATGGCAAGCGCCAGACCGGATATCGCGCGGACAGGAACAAGCCGAATGCCGATGCCAGCAAAACCACGCCTGGCCAGGCGGGCGGATTTTCCCAGGATGAAAATTTCCCGGGCAAGCCGTCAATCGCATAAAAAATCAGGATTACAGCAAATCCGCCAGACAATATCGCGGGAAACAGGATTCCATCCCTCATTGACCGGGTCAGCAGACGGCCCGAAAAAAGGGAAAACGCAGGAAGCAGCGGCACCAGATATTGAACCTGCTTGCCGCTGATCAGCGAAAAAGACACGAAAACCGGCACCGCCCAGGCCAGGCAAAATCGCAATCCTCTATCCAGCCCCTCGCGTTTCACCGCGCCAAACCGTTTCCACAAGCCCGGCCATACCAGCCAGGGAAATAACAGCAGCGGCAGCAGTGGCAAATACCACCAGAAAGGCCGCTTGTGCGCAAAGGAATCGACCATGCGGTTCGCGGTCTGACCCCAGAAGATGGCGTTGCGGTATTCCTCGCCACCGTGGATGGCCGCTGGGATCGCCCATGCCAGCGCGATAGCCGCGCCGCCCAGCACCGCCAGCAGGATGGCGCCATACCAGCGTTTCCAGTTCTGCCCGGCCAGGTTTGAATTTTGTACCCACCACGGTGCCAACAGTGCAACGGGTAGCAGGTGTAAAAGAATGACAGGGCCCTTGGCCAGCACGCCCATTCCAATCGCAAAAGCCAGCCAGGCAAATCCGCGCTTCTTCGACTCATCGGCCGCGATGAGCAGACCGCGTACACCGACCAGAACAAAAAATGCCAGCATCACGTCGAACATGGCCAGCGTCGAGAAAACCAGCCACACAAGACTGGAGCCAAGTATCCACAGGGCATTTCGACCGGCGTCCGCATCATCCGGCCAGAGCCGCCGGGCAATGCCCAGGGTCAGGAACAATCCGCAGAGCGAAAACAGCGGCGACACCAAGCGCGGCCACCATTCGTTGACGCCGAAAAAAGCCCAGCCCAAGTTGTACAACCAGAACATCAGCGGCGGCTTGTGACTGTAGGGCTCGCCATTCTTGAACAGCACCAGATATTCATCGCGCAGCCACATCTCCCATGCAACACTCGCATAGCGCGTTTCGTCAATGGGTGTCAGCGGCCTGACCATAAAAGCAGTCAGCGTCAGCAATGCCAATATCAAAACCGGCCCGATCAGTGATTTGAGACTTTGTCCGTTCACGATTGGGGGTCGTCCTGAGTTTCCAGCTCTTTTGCGTAGGTGCGGCCATGCCGCATCTGGCGGTAGAGGCGCACACCCAGCATGCCGGAAATGATGAACAGCACAATGGACAAGCCGATCTGCCAATGCGAACCCACCGTCAGCCCGCTGCCCGCCAGCGCGAAAATGAGTGTCTGCGGAAGGTAGCCGGTAAAACTGCCGGCGAAAAAATGCAGCTTGGGAATTTTCGACACTCCGGCAATCAAATTCGTGACCAGATTACTGCCCGCCGGTAAAAGCCTTACCAGCAGCGTCATCGTGAAAGTATGGCCGCGGATGAAATCCTCAAACCGCTGCAGTTTGTCCGGAAACATTCGCCTCACCAATCCGCGGCCAAACAGGCGGGCGTAGTAGAAGGCCAGTATGCATCCGCCCAGTGCGGCGATTGCGCCCAGCAGCAGGCCCAACCACACGCCAAACGCGTAGCCGCCGAAGAAAGCCACCAGTTGTCTAGGCAGTCCCAGCGCGGTCATGATGGCGCCTGCCGCCAGAAACAGGCCGTAACCCCGCACGCCATGACCGCGCACATTTTCGTCGATCCAGTCGCGCTCGAAAATGTGCTCCAGCCCGGCATTCTTCAGCAGCAGGCCCAGGCCGACCAGCGAAAGAATCAGGAAAATGCCCCGCAGCCAGACGGGCAAGTGCGGCTTGCGCATTCAGTCAGCGGAAACGATTTCCGGCCTGCGCACGCGTCTTTGCAGCCAGGCTACACCAAACAGGTCGACGATTCCCACCCACAGACGGTTATGAATGCCGTACTTGGACGTGCCGCGCTCGCGTGGACGGTGATTGACCGGAACAGACACCACCGTGCCGCCATTGCGCTGCACCAGCGCGGGCAGGAACCGGTGCATGTGATCAAAGTGCGGCAGCTCCATGAACGTCGCTCGTGCAAACACCTTCAGGCCGCAACCGGTATCCGGGGTGTTGTCTTTCAAAAAACGACTGCGCACGCCGTTGGCAATTTTGGACGACAGCTTGCGGATGTACGTGTCCTGCCGCTTGTTTCGCCAGCCCGCCAGCAACTCGAGATTTGTCGCTTGCCCGGAATCTTCCAGTGCCCTCAACAATGCTGGAATGTCGGCCGGATCGTTCTGCCCGTCACCATCCAGCGTCGCAATCCATTCGTAGCGGGCATGCTTCACGCCTGTTGCCACCGCCTGACTCTGGCCGCAGGAGGCTCGATGCGTGATGACACGAAGCATCTGAAACTCGCTTTTCAGCCGATCCAGAATCTGTGGCGTGCGGTCCGTGCTGCCATCATTGATGTAGATGATCTCGAAATCGGCCTGGCCTGTCAGAGCAGCGGCAACCTCGCGAACCAGCGGCTCGACGTTCTCCTCCTCATTCTTGACAGGCACGACGACCGATACGCGGCCATGGTAAGGATGGGTTGGCATGAAGCGTCCGTTTAAAGAAAAACCAAATTTTACGGGCGCTTACATGCCATTCGCAACGTATTACTTCCAGCCGTCGCGCTGGGGACGTTGCGTGCGAGTCGCTGGTTTGCGCTTCTCTCCTGTCCGGTTGGGCGCGGGTTGGGTGTTGTAGCGTTCCTGCATGCGGCGCTCGCTGGGGCCGGTAAATCCGGTTTCACTAGCTCCGGAATTTCTGGCCTGCCCCGAATGACCTGCCGACTTGGGCTTGTGGCCGAAAGCGTGCTTGGGCTCGCTTGAAAAACGCTTGCCAGGCTTGCCGCTATTATTGCCACGGCCGTTATCGCGTCCACTGCCACGGCGCGGCGCTGCTTCGCGCATGCGCGACTTGGGTTCCAGACCCGGGATTACCGTGGCTTCAATCTTGTGGCCGGTATAGCTCGAAATCTTCTTCAACAAAATTCCATCACGATGGGAAACCAGCGATACCGCAATCCCGGTCGCCCCTGCCCTGCCCGTGCGGCCGATGCGATGCACGTAATCTTCGGCCTGCTTGGGCATGTCGAAATTGATCACGTGGGAAATCCCCGCCACATCGATGCCGCGCGCGGCTACATCGGTCGCCACCAGCACGCGGATTTCGCCGCGACGCAGTTTGGTCAAGGTACGGTTGCGCGCGCCCTGCGGCATGTCGCCATGCAAGGCCGCAGCGGGAAACCCCTGGTCAAACAGGTCTCCGGCCAGCAGATCCGCATCGCGTTTGGTCGCGGTAAAAACGATCACCTGTTTGAGATCCGTATCGCGCAGCAGGTAATCCAGAATGCGGCCCTTGTGTCCCAGGTCGTCGCAGAAATGAATTCGCTGTTCAATGCTCTCGTGCCGGTCTTGCTGACTGGCCACTTCAACCCGCCTGGGGTCGCGGAGAAGATCCTTCGCAATCTGTGCCATTTTTCCATCCAGCGTGGCGGAGAACAGCAGCGTCTGGCGGGATTTGGGCGTGGCATTGGCAATCAGTTGCACGTCCTCGATAAAACCCATGTCCAGCATGCGGTCGGCTTCATCCAGCACCAGCATTTCCAGCCGCGAAAAATCCACCTTGCCACGCTGCATGTGATCGATCAGACGGCCGGGCGTGGCAACCAGAATATCTACGGGGCCTGAAAGCAGGCGGTTCTGCACAGCATAGGGCGTGCCGCCCAGAATCGACACGCACTTGGCGCGGCGCATGTATTTGCCGTATTTGGTGGCGGCTGCGGTAATTTGCTGGGCCAGTTCCCGGGTGGGCGACAACACCAGAATGCGCGGCCCCTTGCCCGGGCCTTTGGGCGGCTCGCTCAGTTTGTGCAATGCCGGCAGCATGAAAGCGGCGGTCTTGCCCGTGCCGGTCTGGGCGGAGGCCATCAGGTCGTGGCCAGCCATGACGATGGGAACGGCCTCAGCCTGGACGGGCGTGGGCTCGGTATATCCCGAGTCATTGATGGCCTTCAGGATGAAGGGATTTAAAGCAAGCGATTCGAAAGTCATGGTTTTCCTGTCAAACAAAAATGAACAGCGGCCCCAAAAACTGCGGGGTCGATGCACGGTTGGCGCTCAGTCGCTAACCGGCAAACACTGAATGAACAGGAAATTGGTCAGGGACACCGTCTGAAAAGACGGTATAGAACGGCTAAAAATACACTTGGCGGAGTGGGATTGTTCGGTTTGCGGATACCACCCGCGAACCCTGGGGGTTCTCTTCCTCCCCCTCTCCGCTTGGTTAAGCCCCGCACGCGGGACTTAAGCAAACTGGCGGAGAGGGGGGGATTCGAACCCCCGTCAGGGTATTACCCTGAACAC